>OCTX012275609.1_pt1 | contig 24402 bp, 20 predicted proteins | sample 1539691 | NCBI WGS metagenome assembly OCTX01 (sample SAMN02144231, study PRJEB22623) | gut metagenome | biome: sheep rumen | host: Ovis aries | place: New Zealand
TCATCCTTATCCATGTTACCTGCCTCCAGGTACATCTGTTCTACCTGTTTGTACTGATCCTCTGTAAGTTCAATACCTGTGCGATCAAAAAACTCTTTCTGTGTCATAATCTGAAATTTTAATTGGTGTTGCATTATTTTGGTGTGTTCGCTGAACACATTGCAAAAGTACATACTATTTCCGAAATAACAAAGGAAATCATTAAAAAATTCACCTGGTGAATATATTTATAACTTTTTTTAACTAATTTACGTGGTAAATTTATGCTGTGTTCACCAAACACATACAGAAAATTTTTGTTATATTTGCACCGATTTAATAAATAACGCAACTTTTATAACGTATGAACAAGACACTCTTTGACAAGGTGAAAAGTCTGTGCAAAGACACTGGACTTTCAGAGAAGTACCTTAAAGCGATAACCGAAAAGCTCGGTGGCAGCGTTGAGGATGATTCTACTGATGAGGCAGCGATTGAAACGGCTGCAAACCTGATCGCTGACGTGGCTAAGGAAAGCCAGGGCGAATCCTCCAGGTGGGTAGATGCTTTCAAGAAAAAGAATCCAAAGCGTAAGGATCAAAAAGATTCAGATTCAGATGATGATGATGATGATCCAGACGATGATCCAGATGATGATTCAGATCCTAAAAAGAAAAAGGATCCGATGATGAAGCTCTTGAAAAAGATGCAGAAACAGATGGAGGATCAGGCTGAGGAGCTTAAAACCCTGAAAGGAGAAAAGGCTGCTGGAGAGCGTAACAAGACTATCCAGAGCCTGATGGAAACTCACAAAATCCCCAAGTATCTCCGTGATACTCTGGCAAAGTCTATTGCTGAGGGTGACGATGCAGAGCAAGCCATCAAGGATTTCAAACAGGGACTGATCACTAACGGACTGGAAACTGAGGAAATTGAGGGTAAAAAGGTGGCAAGCGAAAAGCAAGTTGATGAGGCTGCTGATAGCTTGCTGGAGTCAATAACAGCTAAATAACAAGCAAAATGAAACGTACAAAAGATTCTTTCACTGGCTCACGCCCAGTCTTTACAGGATCTCCCAGCATTGTTCCTGGTGGTTTCAATCTGGATGTGGAAAACCAGCATTTCAATAAGGGTGACATCATCCCTATTGGTACTGTTGCCACTTTCGATGAGCAGACCAGAAAGGTGCAGATCCTGAAAACCGCTGAGGTTGTGGACATTGATTCAGACGATGCAAAGATTGTGTCTCTGAAAGTTGCCGAGTTCTTTGCTCCTGTGTTCTGTATTGGCGATAAGGTTGCTAAGGCTGATGCCATTTCTGGCACCTTTGCTAACGCTGCCCAGATTGCTAACATCACAAAGACAAAGAGCACGTATGTAATCACCCTGGATAAGGCTATCACTGGCCTGGCTAAGGGTAACACTCTGGAGGAGGTTATCGAGGATGCCTCTCATAACGCTGCTGAAAGGTTTACTGGTAAGGCAGTCACCATCAAGGATGTGGAGGTTGAGGAGTTCGAGACCGCCATTGACGTATGCGCTGACACTATGCAATACGCTCTCCTGGAGAGGCGTGTGCAGAAGATCCCAGCCTCTCAGAAAGATGCCTCTGGCATGGCTCTGGCTGGTAATCCTCATGTGAAACTTTCCCAGTCTTACTAACCATTAAAAGATTTAGGAAATGAGATCTATATTTTCAACATTCAAGGGATTGCACAAAGAGGGTGCTCCCATTGATTTTCTGGCTACCTGGAAAAAGACCTTTGATAAGGCCTCTGAGCGTGAGGTAGCACTTTTCCAGAAGATGTACTGTGATGAGTGGTTTGATTTCAACACTCCACAGATGAGCCTGACAGCTGAGGCTGTTGTAGGTAAGTACCGTATGAGGTTTATGGCTACCCTGCTGGGTGACGAATCTCCTACACCTATGAGGCGTTCTGATGGTTTCGACATTTGGGCAAATGACATACCACGTGTAGGTCACAAGTTCCCAATGACTGCAAGGGACTATCGTAAGCTGATGGAGATCTACGAAAACCCACGTCTCGTTGAGAGCGCAAAGGTTAAGCAGATCGAAAAGACGCTCAAGCACGATGTTCAGGACGCTTACCTGGGCTGTAAGGATGTTATGGACTTTATCATCCTCTCCGTGATGTCTCACTGGGGTGTGGTACAGTTCACTCCATCTATCAACAACCCTGGAGGCCGTAAGTATGAGATCGACTACCTGATGTCAGAGCAGAACAAGCTGATGACAGCGTTCAACTGGACTACAGCCAACACTAAGGCTGGTAAGGTAGTGCCTATCCTGGTACTTGCAATGATCTGTGCTGATCTCCGTAACCGTGGCATTGAGCCTGGTGAGATTCTGATGAGCCAGGATCTGTATTTCTGGCTGAGGATGGATCCTACCACACGTCTGCTTGCTCATGGCTCAGACAAACAGGCTCAGGTTGTAACTGAATCAGAGTTCAAATCTCTGCTGACAGAGAACAACATCCCTGCTGTGACGGTGATCACACGTAAGTTTGCCATTGACAAGGATGGCCAGCGTAACACCCTGGATCCGTGGGATCACAACTTTATCGCCATTAAGCCTGCTGGTAAGATCGGTGAGATCCAGCCAGCCATTGAGGATAGTGAGCTGATGGAGGAGGAGAACGTGGATTACATGAACGCTGGTAACGGTATTCGTATCGCTAAGTGGCGTACAGGTGAATCTACCAACCAGGTAGCTGCTGAGTACACCCAGGGATCAGCACGTATGATTCCTTGCTTTACTGAGATTGACGCTATCCTGTGTATTCAGGTGCGTGGTTTCGTGGAGAAAGAGGTGCCAGCTGATGCCAACGGTAACGAGCGTATGTACTGGACTAAGTACGAGTACGAAAACAGCGTAGCTCCTACTGAGGACACAGTGCCTGAGGGCTAATCGTCTAACCAACTAATAAGCGAATAGAAATGAAAAAGCTGATCACAACCTCTATCCTGTTTGTGCTCCTGGTAGTGGAGCAATTCAAGGATAAGTCAGATCACAAGACCGTCTATAATCCTGGGGATCATCTGGAAACGGATGATCTCTCCAGGGTAAACGATCTGGTCAAGCGTGGTTTGGCTAAGATTGAAACAGTGGGTGTTCCTGAGGAGAATGCTAACGGTGCTGGTGCTGATGGTGCTGGAGCCGATGGCAAAGGTAACGAGGTAACACCAGGTAAGGTAGCATTTGATGGTAAGGAGTATGATCCTCAGGAGATCAAGAATGCTCTGATCGCTGCTGGTGTAGCTGTAGCACCTAACGCTGGTGTAAACGGCCTCACTAAGAAGATCGGGGAGCTCTCAGAGGAACAGGCTGCTGCCCTCAAAGAGAAACTTAACGTAACAGATTAAAGACTATGGGAACTTTCACAAAATATGATGCTCTGATCGGTGAGCTGGAGCCGTACACCGCCAGCCCAGCAGCTCTGACAAAGAGCCTGAAAGACGCTGGTGTGGATAACTCCGATGAGGAGTACACAGCTGCTGATAAAAAGCAGATCGCTAAGGCTGCAATCATGGTGCTCAGAAAGCTCATTGTGCTCTCCTCTGACAGCCAGGGTAAAAGCTCCCAGGGCTATAAGACGGAAGAGCTTGAAAAGCGTATCAAGGCACTTGCTGATGAGAACGGCCTGGAGGATGATTTTGTGGGAGTTCCTACAGTTGAGGATGGATCTAACAGATGGTAAGCTATGGGTAGGTACAATGGCACTTTCAGATACAAAAACGCTCAGGAGCCGACAAAGGATCCCAAGACTGGTTTTCTGACTGGTGGGGGTGATGGTGAATGGGCTGATGGTGGTAGGTGCCAGATCGACAAACACATACCAGCAAAGCAGATCCAGGGAACGGATGGGCAAATCCACTCCTATACCTGGGATCTGTTTATCCAGAGACCTTTCCATGATGGTGACTTTCGCATTGGCACTGTTGTGGAGATAACGATGGAGGATGGTAGTGTGGATGTCTTTACTATCCAGGGCGTGGATAACCAGAACAGGAGATACATTGAGCTATGGGGATAAAGCCTACGTTTGGTGACGGTTTTGTGGCAGGTCAGGTGAAAGCCTTTCAGGAACGCCTGGAGAAAGCTACTGTGTTTCAGCTCCAGTACTTAGGTGAGGAGCTTGCAAAGTACGCTAAGGATCACCACACATACACTGATCAGACAGGCAACCTCACAAACTCTATAGGCTATGCCGTGGTAAAGCAAGGAAAGATTGTTACCTATGGTGGGGAAATCCAGCCTGGAGAGGGAGCTGCTGAGGGCTTGAAAGTGGCTCAACAGATGGCTGCAAAGCTCACAAACTCTTTCTCACTCATCATTGTAGCAGGAATGAATTACGCTGCCTATGTAGAGGCTAAAGGGTACGATGTTATTCTGCCAGCCCAGCTTAAAGCAATGAGCGATTTTCCACAAACCATCCAGAGGCTGAAAGATCTGGCAAACAAAAAGGCAACTGAATTATTTGGCAAATGATAACAACTGAGGAAATAGCTGTAGTAGTCAGGGACACCCTCCTGGGTGATGCTCAGATAAACTCTCTGCTGTCTGATCCAGACAATCAGATAGACTATGAGAGATCAGACTATGCCACTGATGGTATTATCATCATCCCTCGCACCATCCAGGGTGAGGGATCGGTGAGAAACGGCCAGATCAATGTCAATATCCATGTGCCAGATCTGCCAGCAAGCACGATCCAGCCTAACACTGTTTACAAAACCAATTTCCCCAGGCTGATAGAGCTAAAGAAAGCTGTTACAGACGCTCTGAAAAACCACTTTCAGGTGGAGGAGGGTTGGAACTGGTCAATAGGCCTGATCAATCCACCTATGAAAGAGCAAGGCCATAATGAGCACTTTGTTTCTATTGCCCTGGAGCTAACAGTAAGACAAAAGAATAAAGTATAACAATTAAAACTAAAGATTATGCCAGTTTTAGCAACTATGGGCATTAAAGCCCTCTATTACAAGGTGTGGGGCGCAAACGATACTGATCGTTCACAGGTTCCCACCACTGGTATGACACCTGTAGATGTTTACCAGGACACGTGCTCTTTCGTGGATAAGGATGCTACCATCACTGAGCACAAGTCAGAAACCAGCTCAAAGAAGATCGTGATGAAAACTAAGGAGGGTAGCGACCTGGTTTTCTCTATCATGGATCCGAGCAAGCAGGAGCGTGCAGACTTTGAGGGTGGTACCTACGATGCACAGGCTAAGACCTACACAGAGCCTGAGACTGCTGAGCAGATCGAAATGGCTTTCGTGATCGTGCCTGATGCTGGTGATACACTCCTCATTCCATGTGCGTCTGTGTCTGCCAAAAAGAACACCACCTACTCTAAGAAGGGTATCACCCTCCTGGATGTAACGGCTAATCCTACGCTTGCTGTAAAGTATGCTGAGAATTACACCGTAAACGCTGGTAGTAACGGTCAAGAGGGTTAAACCTCTCTCATCCAAACATTACTTTGGAAAGCCTCCTATCCCCTGGTAGGGGGCTTTCTTTCATTAAACAGAAAGCATTATGGAAGAAAACAAGGAAAAAGTAACAGAGGAGCTTACCAGAGAGCAACAGCTGGAGCTGGAGGAGAAAGCTATAAACGCTCTGATCGAAATGGGCGTGAAATTCTCTGTACCTTTGAAGATTAACCCAGTGAATCCTCCTAAGAGGATCCTGTGGTGGAACAAACACTTTCCTAACCACGTCAAGGTGTGGAGGGATAAGCGAATCCCTAAGGACTGGAATGTGAGCGTTGAGAGTTTGCCAGATCCAGAACTGGGTAGGATGAAAGATGTGTACGTCAGGAACTTTGTTATCAAGCCTCTGTACCTGGGTACCATTGACTGCCTCAGAAAGCTCTACCTACAGATTGAGTTTGATGAGGAGCTGATCAAGGATCAACCGATCCAGGAAACCAAAAAGCTGTTCAAGTATATCCCTCTGGTGGCAAAGATCGCTGCTGTTGCAGTCCTCAACAATCCCACCGTGGCTGACACAGACAGCAAGGAGGTAAGGGCTCTATCCAAGTTCTTTGTGGAGCATCTTAATGTTACCAGGCTCAAAAGGCTGGCAGACGTGATAAGCCAGATGATGAACGCTGGGGGTTTTACGTCCTCTATCAGATCAATAAGGGAGATCGGGACAACGAAACCGAAAGACAGGGCAAATCTGGTAGAGTAATAGGGCTTAACAGTCCGTGGGGTAGCCGTGGAGAGATCTGTAAAGCATACGGATGGACTTATGACTACTTGCTCTGGAAAATATCCTGGATGAACGTGCAGATGATTCTTGCTGACAGTGCCAGGATCCTTGATACAGATTCCTCTGAGGAGGATGATAATGGCGGTATAGTACCTCAGAAACTGACATCTAAAGAAGATATAAAGAACTTTATTCAAAATAATTTGTAATGGAGAATATCAATGGAGGTTTAGGCTTTGTAGCCACTTTAGATATAAATGATTTCAATGTGTCTGCCGATGCTATGGAGAGACACATTAGACAGGTATCTACCACAACACAGATAGAGGCCGAGGCTATGGAGCAAAGTATGTTAGACTTTGCCCAGAAAGGTGCCATGTATATTCAAGCCTATTTGGTAGGCCAGGGAATGACTGGCTTACTAAACAGCATAGTACAGGTTAGGGGACAATTCCAGCAGCTGGAGATTGCTTTTGGTACCATGCTGGGTAACGAGCAAAAGGCAAAGGCTCTGATGGATCAGATGATAGACACAGCAGCCCACACGCCTTTTGACCTGATGGGTGTTGCCTCAGGTGCAAAACAGTTACTCGCTTATGGTGAGGCAGCGGATAAGGTGAATGATACCCTGGTACGTCTGGGAAACATAGCCTCAGGCCTCTCTATTCCACTCAATGATATAGTTTACCTGTATGGTACCACGATGGTACAGGGTAGGCTCTATGCACAGGATGTTAGGCAGTTCACAGGGCGTGGTATTCCTCTGGTTAAAGAGCTGGCTAAGATGTACGGTGTTACAGCTGAGGAGATCAACAATATGGTATCAGCTGGTAAGATCGGATTCCCTGATGTAGAAAAGGTGATCAACAGCCTCACGGATGCTGGTGGTCAGTTCTACAACCTTATGGAAAAGCAGTCAGCATCCCTTACTGGTATGATCTCCAATCTGGAGGATGCCTGGGATGGTATGCTGAATGATATAGGCACATCCAATCAGGATGTATTTGCTGGTGCTATCAGCAGTGCTACCTACCTGGTGGAGAATTACCAGAAGATCCTGGATATTCTGGAGGCTATTGTTATATCCTACGGATCATACAAAGCAGCCATTGTGCTCAATACCCTTGCTACTAAGGGTTATACTGGTGTTGCCCTGATCGACAACACGGTAAGACAGGCTAAGATCGGACTGATGAAAGCTGAGGCAGTTGCCACAGGCCAGGTTGCAGCCCAGACCAAAGCCATGCAAGCAGCTCAGGAGGCTCACATTGCCACTCTGGAAAAGGAGCTCACAGCAGAGGAGCTTGCTACCATCCAGAAAAACCTGAGGATAGCCACCATCCAGAGCCTACTCACAGCCCAGCAGCAGGAGTACATATCTAACCTGGGGCTCACAACCAGCTCAGAGGGCTATGAGGCAGCAGCTATGAGCGTTCTTTCCGTTGAGCAAAGGATGAGCGTAAGCAAGCTGGATCTGAGTGCCAACAGTGCCATATACCGATCAGCCCTGGAACAGGAGGTACTGGCTAAGAGAGCCAACACCACCGCTACCCTGGATGCCATGCGTGCTGATGTGTCAGCAGCAGCCAGGAGGGTTGAATCCACAAAGGCAGCAGCAGTAGCAGCCATGCAGCGTACTGAGGCAGCACGCTATGAGGTGTATTGGGCAAAGCAGACTGGTGATGCCACTGCCATTGCAACAGCAGAGAAAAAGCTGGAGGCAGCACAGGATAACCAGGCAATAACCAGGAAAGCAGCCCTGGCAGCTCAGACTGATTTCCACACAAAGAAAAAGATCCTGGAGACTACAGCCACCAGGCAGTCCACTGTAGCATCCCAGACAGACACAGCAGCTAAGACAGTACAGACTACAGCCACCAATTTCCTTAGCGTGGCTACCACTAAGGCTACAATGGCTCTCAGGGCTCTCTGGGCTACCATGCTGGCTAATCCTATCGGCTGGCTGGTAACGATCATTGGCACTGTTATTTCTGCCATTACGCTCTTTGGAAACGAGGAGGAGGAGGCAGCTGATGTGATGGGTGATTTCCAGAAAACTACCAAAGAGGAGATCGACCAGCTCCATCTGCTTTTTGCCATCCTCCAGAGTACCGACAAAGAGACAAAGACACATAAGGATGCCATTGAAAAGGTTAATGCTATATGTAAGGAGTACAATAAGACCTTGCTGGATGAGAATGCCACCATTGATGAGCAAAAGCTGAAATACCATGAGCTTACAAAAGCCATCCAGGAAACAACAGCTGAGAAGATCAAGGGTAAGTATGTGGAGCAAGCCGTACAGGATTACATCAAAGCATCCGATGAGGCTTTTACAAAGTTTACTAATCGTCTGGAGCACGCACAGTACGATACTGGTAGAACACATGAGGTAAAAGATAACGGTGAAACCTACACTATCCATGTTATGGCTGATGCTGAGAGCATCCAGAATATGCAAAAGGAGGTACAGGATGCCATCCGTTCTATCGTTGAGGAGAATGCTAAGATCATTGCTGGTACCAACGGAGATACCACTGAGCTTTTCAATAAGACGGTACAGCAGATCCTGGCTGCAACAAAGGAGGCAACTGGAGCAACTGATGCAGAGATAAAGGGTTTGAAATACCATGTGGAAACCTACCTCAATGATCAGATCGCTAAGGCAAAGGAAATGGATGATACCATCAACCGTGTTGATACTTCACTCAGTAAATTCTTTGCACCTAAGGATGCTACTCCTGTAGTGGAGAGCACCAACTATGTTGAAATGAGCTTTGAGGATCTGGATAAGAAGATCAAGGAAAACCAGGATGAGATTGATAAGCTCAATGCTAAGATCATTGATCCTAAGACCAATCCAAGCCAGTTAGACGCTCTCAAAGCTAAGCTCCAGGAACTGTTAGGGCTCCAGGCACAGCTCAATGGTGCTGTCACCACTAAGACCAATAACCTCAATACCGATGAGGGAATACAAGCCAGGATCAAGGCTCTCAGGGAGGAGAATGCCACACTGGAGTATGGTAACAAGAAACGTGCTGAGAATGCTAAGCAGATCCTACAGCTACAGGAGAAAATGGATAAGAATAACCTTACCAAGAAAACAGGTAAGGGAGGCTCTGGTGGCTCTGGCAGTGGTGCTAACAATGCAGAACAGCTTGCACAGAAACAGCTGGAGGCACAGCGTAAGCTGGAGGAGGCCAGGATCCAGGTTATGGAGGAGGGCTATGCTAAGCGAAAGGCAGCTCTGGATCTCCAGCACCAGGAGGCTCTGGATCGTATCAACAAAGAGGAAAAAGAGCTGGAGAATGCCTATAAGAGGGCTGGTAAGAAAGGTGGTTTGTCCGCTGATGAGAGAGCAGCTTTCCAGGAGAGGAGAAACCTGGAAAAGCAGTCTTACGATACAGAGAGCACAAAGCTCTTTGATGGAGAGATAGAGTATAAGAAAAGGCAGTACCAGGCATATTTCAACTGGGTAAAGAATGTAGGTCAGGAGGTTGCCGATAGCCATTTCAAAACGCTCATTGCTGAGGGATCCAGCTTTACATCCTGGGTGAATAAGCAGATAGCGGATCTGGAGGCTAAACAGGCAGCTGGCACGTTTACCGATGGTGATGCCAATGCCCTCAATGCCCTAAAGCTCCAGAAAGATGAGATAGCTGGCAATAAGACAGCTATGGATCAGTTCAAGGAAAGCCTCCAGAGGGCTGTAGGTCAGGCTCAGACGCTTGCTGAAAAGCTCCAGGCAGTCCAGGAGCTGAAAGATCGCCTTGCACGTGGTGATTTCCACCTCAATGAGGATGATGCAGCAGCAGCAGCCTACAGCCTGGAAAACCAGGAAACAGATCTTAACCAACAGGTATCTGATGAGGTGCTGAATAACTACCGTACCTTTGAGGAGAAAAAGCTGTCTATCACCCAGGAGTACACGCTACTGAGAAACGAGGCTATGAAACAGGGTGATGCTGATCGCCTGGCTCAGATCAACCAGGCAGAGGCTGAGGCTCTTTCAGCTCTCAATGCACAGATGCTGATGCAGACAGACAGCTGGAAAGACCTGTTTAGCGATCTGGATTCCCTGACAGTGGATCAGATTGAAAAGCTGATTGCCGACATTCGTAAGAGGATGAGCACAGCCGATCTGAAATTGAATCCAGCCGACCTGAAAGCAGTGATGGATAAACTGGATGAGGCTAAGAAGAAAGTGCTCGATACCAACCCATTCAAGGCTCTGGGTACAGCTCTTACCAATGTGTTCAAGAAACAGCAGGATGGATCCAAGAAAACATCAAAGCAGATCAAGACAGACTGGAAAGACCTGAGTAACGCTACACAGGGATGCTTTGATTTCGTTAATGATGCTATAAGCAGCTGTTCCGTACTGGGTGATCTGATAGGTGATAACGGTAAGGCTACAATGGATATGATCATGGGTGTTACCCAGGCTGGTATTGCTATGGCAGCAGCTATCAAGACAGCTGAAAAAGCCTCTGTGATACTGGCTGCAATCTCTATGGCTCTTTCAGCTATCCAGTGGATCGCTACCCTGTTCAATAATGATGATGAGCTCCAGGAGGAGATTGAGGGCTACCAGAGGCAGATTGACAGCCTGGGTAGTGCTTTCAACCGCCTCCAGAATGTGATGTCACACACCTACTGGGAGTTCACAGATGAGGAGGAGCAAGCCTACAGGATGAGGGTTAAGGCTGTTGAGGATCAGATTGCCACTCTGGAGAAAGAGAGGGATGCAGCATCAAGATCGTGGCATTTTGGTGCGGTTGCAGAATACAATAAACAGATCAAGGAACTCCAGTACACTCTGGAGAAAGTAAAGAATACTGGTGACAGTCTGGATCTTTTTGAGGTGCAGAAAGAAAACCTCAGGCAGCAGCAGGAACTTATCAGGCAGCAGATAGAGGCTGAGAAAGATAAGAAAGATACCGACTGGGGACAGATCCAGAAATGGGAGGAAAACATCAAGGATATTGACCAGCAGATAGAGGATCTACACCGCCAGGAGATTGAGCTGTTAGCTGGTACCGATGTTAAGTCTGCCATTGATGAGTTTGCCGATGCTCTGGTGGATGCCTACTGCCAGGGTGAGGATGCAGCAGTGGCTCTGGGTGAAAAGACTAAGGAGGTGCTGAAAAAGGCTGTTGTGGAATCCCTAAAGCGTCAGTTCCTGGCAAAGGGTATCAACGATGCTGTAGATTACCTGGGTGAATCTTTGCGTGATGGCTCCCTGTCAGACACTGAGAGGCAGCATTTCACCACTATGGTAAACCAGGCTGGAAACCTCTTTAACCAGGCTCTGGAGGGTATCGGTGACTGGATCAAGGATGTGGAGGAGAATACGGATCCTCTCACTGGTGCTGTGATGAGTATGAGCGAAGATACAGGCGGCATTATTGCTGGTAGGCTCAATGCCTTTATCATCAACCAGGCAGACCAGACAGCCCAGCTGAGGGCTATTCTGATCTACCAGGCACAGATCAGCCAGAATACGGCAAACACCGTCTCAGAGCTCAAAGGTATCAAAACGGAATTACAGGCTATCAGGAACAGTGGTAGCTCATTACTTTCACAAGGTATAGCATAATATGGAACAGAAAGAACTTGTAAACCAACTCAGGGCTGATGGCGTGACAAAGGGTTTGTGCCAGCTTTATCAGCTGAAACTAAAAGGCAGCAGAGATATTGAGGCTCTGGTGAAACTATTTATCAAAGGCATAGATTTCTGTGTCAAGAATGACTACCCTACACTGGAGTTTATGCGCCAGAATTTCAAGGGTAAGGCAGAGCCTTACGGTGGCTTTGTCGATGATGAGGTGATCAAAGAGAATCTGCCTAATGCTGTGCTCAATGGTGAGTGCAAGGCTCTGTTGAAATACACAGGCTACAGCGTTTCCAGGCTGTTTGTCAGGCACACCTCTCAGGCAGCTGTGAATGTGGAGGATTTTGCCAACGTGACTATAGACGTTTTCGATAACACACACCTTTATTTAGCCGTGGCTGGAACTAATGCAAAGGTGTTTGTGAATGTGTATGGTGATGCCCAGGTGGAGTGTAACGGATCTGGGATCCAACTTGAATATAAACATAAAAATACTTACTGATATGATAGACAATAATTTGATACTCTGGCTACCTTTCAATGATCCAGATGGCAGTGTAGCCTACGATTTCTCGATCAGCCGTGCAGATGCCCAGCTGTCAGACGGTGCAACACTGGAAAAGGTGCCTGTTGGTAAGGCTCTCTCTTTGAATGGTGCTGGTGAGGCTTTATCCTCTCAGGTGATCCCTTTCAGCTCTGATTTCACAATCTACATGGTATTGGTGCCCTCTGAGACTACCCTGGGATGGTTGATGAATTTCTCTGGTGTCAATAACTACAGGGAGCAATGGCTACAGGTTACACCAGGTAAATCCCTCACAATGGCTTTCGTGAAGAAAGGCAGCAATTTCACTGTCTATCGTGATGGCCTGGAGATCTGGGATGATACGCTACCAGGAACACCTGTAGGTTTCTCTGTCAATGATCCTAATATCACAGGCAGCTATGCCATGATAGATGAGGTGAGGATCTACAACGTGGCTAAGAGCCTGGCAGAGATCCTGATGATCTCCAAACAGTCTGATGATGTGGAGTACTACCTGGATGGCGTGAACATGAAAGAGTATGGCGTGTTTGTCAGTGGCAGCACTGGATTGGCTGGTAGGCTTGCACGTAAGGAGGCTTTGACTGTGGACTGGGAGAATTACCACGGTATTGTCAGGGATAAGCAGAGACCACGTTTCAAGGAACGTAACATACAGCTGGATTGCTTTATTGAGGCCAGGAGTAGGTATGAGTATGTTGCCAGGGTAAACGAGTTCTTTGCAGCCTTAGACGGTGATGGCACCCACCGCCTGAAAGTGGAGTACGCTGGTATCTCCAAGCCTCTCTGTTATGAGGTTGTCTGCCTACAGGATGCCGATCCCAGCAAGAAATGGGGTAGGTATAATCCTGGTGCTATGGTGGGTACGTTCAAGCTGAAACTGGTGGAGGATGAGCCAGTGAAACGCATCCTGAAACACGTGGGTAACGCTGGATCTGGCAGCTCTATCACTGTCACCAGTAGCAAGCTGCTTAACATCTACTGGGGTGATGGTACCCACACTTTCAATGTGTCTGGTACTAACCGCACCATTGAGCACACCTACCAGGATAAGGGTGAGTATGAGATCGTGATCACTGGAGTAATAGAAGATATTGAGGCGTTTTCGACAAATGAGATAATGCTATGGGAGAACTTACACTAATCAAAAGGAACGGTGAAACCATCCCTCTGTTTTCACAGGAGCCGTTTTGCACTGTCAAGGCAGCACAGCAAAGCGTCTCTCTGATGGGTGATGATACTGTCACCCTGGATATTGTCAGCTCTGAGCTTATCACCTTTGATAAGGGTGATAAGATCATTGTTGATGGGGATGAGTACAGCATCCGTACAACAGTAAACAGGGAGAAAGTATCTGATAACCACTATAACTATAAGCCTGTATTCTATGGTGTGATCTATGAGCTGATGAAAACACTCTACAGGAATACCGATGTAAACGGTAGGAGTGACAAAAGCGTTTTTACCCTCACATACACCATGAAAGACTTTATGAGGGTGCTCATATACAACCTGGAGAGGGATTATCATGGTATATGGCAATTCGATGTTGCTAATTGCCCAGACACTGAGGCAAAGACCATATCGTTCAACAGGCAGAACTGCCTGAAAACACTCCAGGATCTCTGTAGCAAGGAAAATTTCAATCTGGATTTCCAGATCACACAGGATAATGGTGTGCGCACAATCCATATCGGTAAGTTTGGTGCCTTAGTGAATCCTCCAGGTGGTGGTGATTTCTTTGAGTGGGGCAAAGGCAATGGCGTGTACACCCTGAAAGAGGAAAAGGTGGATGATAAGACCATCAAGACCAGGCTCTGGGTAGAGGGTGGCATTAAGAATATCAGGAGTGAGTATAGGGACTATGCTGGAGCTCTCCAGTTGCCTTACCCTAAAAGGCTCAATGCTCATGCCCATACCCTGAGGGATGGAACGGTGGTAGAGGCTGGCACTGAAATGATCGGTATTGACGATGATACAAAGAGGTATCTGGAGGATGCTGAACTGGCTGCAATGCTGGGAACGGATGAGGATGCCAACTCTTACGATGACATCTACCCAAAGCGTACAGGTGAGGTGACAGCCCTGGCATATAAGACAGACAAACAGACAGGCCAGCAAGTGCTGGATGTAAACTCTTTCATTGATAGCACAATGGATTTTGACCTGGCAGAGACAGATGCCAGCGGAAACACTAAGTACCTGATCGCTGGTGTTTCTGCTAAGATCACTTTTATCTCTGGTAAGCTGTCAGGCCAGGAGTTTGAACTGGAGCTAAAGAACGGCTACAATCACTCAGAGCGTAAGTTTACCATCATTCCATTCCAGGATGAGCGAGGCCTGGTAACTCCTACAGTAGATACGGATGCTTTCCGTATAGGTGTGGGAGATCAGTATAAGATTACAGATATTCACCTGCCTAAGGCTTATGAGGATGCTGCTGAGGAGGATCTTTGGTATGAGGCTATCCAGGATTTCAACGAGATCAGACAGGCTAAGGCAAAGTACAGCCTGGAGTTTGACAGGATGTATTTCATGGAGAATACTCCGAGTAATGCCACTGCCTGTATATTCAAGGTTGGTGACTACGCTCCTGTGCGTGATACACGTTTCGGTATTGAAAAGAGTATCAGGATCACCAACGTACAGCGTAACCTCCTGGTGAGACAGGATTACAATATCACCCTTTCCGACACATGGGCTATAGCTGTTGCAACCCAGGCTGTGATAGATGTAGGCAGACATGAGACGATCATCAACGCCTCTGGCATTAAGGATCTTACCAGGGCAAAAAGGGGATGGCGTACCACTGAGGAGCTGAGGAATATGATCTATGATACAGATGGGTATTTCGATCCTGAGCACATCAGACCTCTCAGTATTGACACCAATATGCTCACTGTGGGCTCAAAGAGCCAGCAGTTTATCCTCACTGGTGCTATCCTGGAGGCAAACAAGAATGGCAATCCGAATGTGTTTGCTGCCTCCAGCTGTGTGCTCTCACACCTTACGATCCAGGAGGTGGGAGTAAGGAACTGGAACATATCAGCCCAGGATTTCACCCTGGCAGATAGTGGAGGCTACTACCTGTTTGCCAAATGCTCAAAGAGTGGCAATAACGGTACGTGGTACCTTACCCAGGAGCAACTGAAAGCAGAGGAAACAAGCGATCCTAATAACTACTATTTCCAGGTGGGTGTGCTGGGTAGCTGCTACCAGGATGATGCTTTCCGTGATTTCGTAACCACCTATGGCTTTACCAGGATCAACGGAAACACTATCACCACTGGTAAGATCGTCACATCAGACGGTTATTGCTACCTGGATCTGGATGGCAACGCATTCAGGATAGGTGACGCTCACAGCTCGATAGACTGGAATGTGACTGCAAGGGGACAGCTGACGCTGAGAAACGTGCGCTTGCTCTCTGATTCTGGAGATACCTCAGAGATCGGAGTGTACCGTGGAGAGTACAATCCTGATTACATCTACTATAAGGGTGATGAGGTGAGCTATACCGATGGAGGCCAGACGTGTACCTACAGGTATAAGAATCCTAATCCAAGCAAGGGACATCTGCCTACTAACAGCACATACTGGGAGATATTAGCCAGGGGTGCTGCTGGTGAAACTGGTAACTCTATATTCTATACGTTCAATGACAGCCTGGAGAAACCTGCTGTGCCTACAGGCTCAGGTAACACTGGAGGCTGGCACACCAACAGCACAGACGCTGTAGTGTGGATGAGTATCAAGAGCGCAAAGGTGATCAGTGAGGGATCATGGGGCACTCCTTTCAAGGTAAAGGGTGCTGATGGTACCAGTATTGTGCCTAAGGGCTCTAAGAACAGTGTGGCAGATCTGCCTACTACAGGAAATTCACCTGGTGATTGCTATTTCGTGAATGGCTATCTGTATGTATGGGATGGGCTTACCTGGATCAACAATGGAAAGATCAAGGGTGATCCTGGTACCAGCTCATATCTCCATCTGAAATACTCCAATGATGGAGGAAAGCATTTCACTGATGGTCAGGGAGAGGTGCCTGGTAGGTGGATAGGTATGTACGTGGATCAGTCAGTTACCGATTCCGATAATCCAGCGGATTACAGCTGGAGGGATGCCCAGGGAGAGCAAGGAATACCAGGAGTAGATGGTGAGGATGGTAGGACTACCTATCTGCACCTGAAATACTCCAATAATGGCGGTTTGTCTTTCACTGGCAATAACGGTGAGGATCCTGGAGCTTACATAGGTCAGTACACAGACTTTGAGGAAATGGATAGCAGTGATCCTACCATGTATAAGTGGAGTAGGCTCACTGGTACTGCTGGAGCTGCTGGAGCTGATTCTGCTGCTGGTGACTATTACGAATACCGATATGCTAAGAATGGCTCCACTGTAGCACCTCCAGAGCTGAATCCCAATGATCCTGATCCTAACGGATGGACTAAGACCATGCCTCAGGTGGGAGCCCTGGAATACCTCTGGTGTACCATGTGTAGGAAATCAGCTCTGGTAGATCGTACCAGGGTGGATATTCCTGTATCTAACGTGGATGGCTTGCACGATTTTTCAGGTAATCACTATGATGGATATATCGGTAGCAATACGATAGTAACAGACGGTGATCACGATGCCTTGCAAATGACAGGTCAGAATGACAGTAGGATCCCTTACGATCTGCCTTTTGGTGAGAGCTTTACGCTGTGCCTGTTTATGAAAGTAACCACCACACCTGTAAAGTGGATCATCTGTGGCTACAATGGTGCTGACTATGTGGAGAAAACGCTAAACCTCAATGCCAACACCTGGTATCACCTGGCTTTCCGTTTCAATGATACAACGTGTACGCTGTTTATCAATGGCGAACAGTCGGATATATCCGTGGTGAGTGAAAGGCTGGTAGGTTTCTCTGTCTATGATGATAACCTGTTTGGATCCACAACCCTGATCCGTGGTGTGAGGATCCTGAAAGGTGCCCTGGCTCAGTCCGATATTGTTGCAGTCCTCACAGGCTCCATTGATCAGATCCTCCAGCCCTGGAGCACTCCTTTCCGTATCAATCCATACGATGGTAAGGATGGCGTGGCTATCAGTGTGTCTGATGTGGATGTGGAGTATGCTAAGAGCTCATCTAACTCTGAGGCTCCTACCAGTGGATGGAGCACTGATGCACCGACCTGGGAGAATGGAAAGTATATCTGGAGCCGTACTAAGGTAACATATTCCAATGGTGAGGAAACCACAACAAATCCAGCCTGTATCACAGGTACACAGGGAAACAATGGCGTGGGTGTAAGCTCTATAGTTGAACAGTACTACAGATCATCCAGCAGCCAGACGCTTTCTGATGGATCCTGGCTCACGTATAACCCTGGCTGGGTGAACGGCTGGTTTATCTGGACGAGATCTGTTATATCATACACCAATGGTACCAGTAAGATCACTCCAGCTATCTGTGTCACTGGCAGTAAGGGTGATACAGGTAATCCAGGTAAGGATGCTGCCTATATCCATGTGCTGGGATCTGGATTGAATAACAATATGGATGCTTTTATCAAGGTGTTCAATGGTGTGTCTGAGCGTACTGTGTACAGCAGGAGCAGAGGCCTTACGGTATTCACTATTGAGAGGTACACGATGGAGCTTGTTGAAACCAGGAACTTTGATACCTATGGCTCAGATGATGCTATAAACAATATGGCAACCTATCTGAACGGACTGAATGCTACAGTATTCGTTTGTATTGTCAGCTATGATGCTGTAGGCTGGAATGACACCCTGGTAGATGCCCTGGCACAGTTCGGATGTGCTGGAGTGCAGAATACCGAAAAAGGACGTTTCCCATTTGCTTTCATAGGTGTAAAGGGATTGCCAGCTGGTTACGCTCTGATGATGCAAAAGAACGCTGATAGCAACACGCCTCCAGCAGAGGTGATCACCTATGTTGCTGATGGTGTCTTTGCAACATCCAGGGATGGAAAGGACGGTAAGGATGGTGTTGATGGAAAGAGCCCAGTGCTGGTTTTCCGTGGTAACTACAATGCCTCTGGCAGTGTTACCTACTATGGTACCAGTCACAGGGTGGATGCTGTCAAGTATAACGGTGTGTACTACATAGCACGTGTGGATGCTGGAACTTTCAACACAGTGCCTACTGATACATCTAAATGGAATCCGTTTGGTGCCCAGTTTGAAAGCATAGCCACTAACCTACTCCTGGCAGAGGGTGCAAGTATCGGTAGCTGGTGGCATAGTGGTGGTAAGATCGTTTCTACCCTGGGAACAGGAAACAAGATCGAGCTGGATGCAAGCGTGCCCAGGATCTACATGGAGAGCTCTGTAAGCGGTGGAGAATACTCTGAGGATCAAAACCTGGGATCCAAGATCGAGCTGAATGCTAACAGCGGAATAGTAAGGGTGGAGGCAAAGAATCCTCCAAGCTATTCTACAGGCCTTTCCTATATGTCACCAACAGGCATATTTGCTAACCTGGCAGGAACACAGGCTGTTTCGGCAATTACAGGCTACACCAGAAAGGCTGCAATCGTGGCTCTGGGATTCGGAAATCTCAATAAGAGTAGCTGGAGCTTTGGCGTGGATCAGGAAATGATCGCTGGTTTCTATGGTACAGCAAGTAACAAGGGAACGGCTCCAGCCTATGGAGGTTTCTTTGATAACCTCAAATCATGTGGCAACATCCTTATGACACGCTACATAAGTGACAGCTCTACATCATCAGATTGTTACATTTCCAAATCAGTGAGCCAGGTGATAGGTCTGGTAAATAGCGGTAAGGTGAAAAGTGTGTATCTGCCTAATGATGGCTATGAGGGCAGGGTGCTCCTATTCCACCAAATGGGACAGGGTACCATGAGGGTATATCCGCAATCAGGCCAGCATATATATGATGATGATTCGGAAAACTCCTACTATGATGTAAACTGTGGTGAAACATTGCTCTGCTACTTCGGTATCTGGTATAAGAACAGCGTAAAGACTGAGGTGTGGGGCGTAAGCAAATTCAAATTTTAAGATGGTTTTATACGGAATTATTGAGGATGGTGTGCTCAGGACACAGGAGATAGTCCAGCGCACGGAAAGGATCCAGGTGGTTAAGGATGATAAGCCTACCATCCAGGAGAGGATAATCACTGTGGATGAACAGATCCAGGAGTTCACTAAAGCAGGATGGAAACCAGTTGATATGATTGATGAGAGCAAGCTGGAGTGTGCTCCTGGCTATGCTGTCAGGATTGTTGCTGTGGAGTACGATGATCACATAGGCTATACCTATGAGAAGATCCAGAATCTGGCTTATTACAAAAACCAGATCAAGGCACTCAAAGAGGAGCTTGATAATACCGATTACAAGGTGATCAAGTGCTATGAGGCTTTCCTGGTTGGTGAGGCTATGCCTTACAATGCCCAGGATCTCCATACATCCAGGCAGTCCATCAGGGATAAAATCAACAGCCTGGAGGTTGCTCTAAAGAGACTTACAGAGAAATCAGAATAATTAACCAGGTAAACAGGTGGGTTGGCTGGATCCATCTGTTTACCTCCAGAAAGGAGGTGTTAAGGATGAAAAAGTAAGATCTGTGGAGGTGAAACATGGCAAAATATCATAATTTCATTAAAAATAACGCCTTAAAGGTGTGTTTATTGAACACATTTTATTATTTTTGCAGTAGTTTTCTTAATTCAATCAAGCTATATGAACGAAATGTACAGCCTGAGGATCCTATCCAAAGGACAAATAACAGACCTCACAAATGGTTTCAAACTGAACGGAGGAGTTCCTTTCTCTGTTTTCGTGAGGCCTAAAAAGCCCTCAATGGAACAGAACACTATCATCCAGTGTAAGTGTCTCTGTGACAAAGAGGCCAGTGATTTTCCAGTTCCTGTAGGTGACTGGACACCAGCTGCTATAGTGGAAATTTCCCCAGACGCTATATCGCTGAGTGACTACGATGTTTACTGGGGAGCTGGTGAATCAATTAAACAGTAAAGCTATGGGATTACTTTTAGCAAGTGGCTCATCTAAGCCACAATACCCTTACGATATGTGGTATGGCGTACAGGGTGATTTTACAAGCAGGGATCGTCACCTAACCAGGGTGGGCAATCTGGATCTGCACCGTACCTTACCCATCCAGCAAAAGCTCAGACGCTTTGTCGAGAATGAGGATGGATCCGTTAAGTACTACCTCGGACAGAATGACAGCCGTAAAAGGGATTCTGGTGCTGCTGCCATTATTGACAGTACCGATGGTAACGTAATGCTTGAAAAGCCTGAGTACTATTTCCGTATGGAGTTTGAGGGTACTAAGTGGCTCAGGGCTTACTCTGAATATCCGCTGCCTGGCTTTATCAAGATGGAGCGTAAGGCTATATCACCCTGGTTTGGTACCTATGATCAGACGCTCCAGAAACCTGTCTCTGGCTGCTGGCTTACCTGGGATGGCAACGAAATTGCCAGGGATGGTAACGGCTTACCTGTCTTTACAGAGAATGCTGCCAGATTCAGGGGTGGTAACGGATCTGCATCTTACGATGGTACCTACAGGAGCTTTGTAGGTATGGCACGTACATCTGTCAATAAGAATACAGTGCGTGGATGGTGCAACGCTGCTGGCAACGGCATCCATCATGGAGCTTACAGGGTGTACAATGAAATTGCATGGCTCCAGAGGGTTGAATATGCCTCTATGGACTGCCAGGACACATACACCACAACACTGACAGCTGACGGTTTCCACCAGGGAGGCTTAGGTAACGGATGCTCTGTAGCAAGTGGTGAGTGGAATACCCACAACGGCTACAATCCTTTCGTTCCATGTGGTGTTACTGCCACACTGGGTAACAACACTGGTAAGGTTTCCTACGTGATCAAGAACTGGGCAAACTCTGGTAATGATAAGACCGTCCAGGTTACATCTTACCGTGGTTTGGAGGTGCCTTTTGAATATCTCACGATGCTGGCAGACGATGTACTGATCTGGCATAAGGAGGGCGTTTCTGAGGCTTACGTGTGTGAGGATCCTACAAAGTTCACCTCTCACTCTGACAGTGCTACAACCGTTCCAGCTGGCTATGAGCTGGCATCTGAGCTGCCTCTGGCATCTGGCTATGGACTTACGATGTCTCACAACCATAAGGGCTACTCATTCATTGATAAGGTTGGTGGAGCTGCCAATGAGGGCGTATGTGACTACTACTGGTATCCATCACCCTCTGGGTGGTATGGTGCCCTCCTGTCTGCGTATGCGAATTATGGTGCGCATGCTGGTTTCGGTTTTCTGTATGCGAGGTATCGTTCCTCGGATGCGGATGCGGGCATTGGGTTCCGCTTGTGCCGTGGGTGAAACGCCACGACTGCAAAACACGGTGGGCGGTGGCTTTTCTGAAAGCTGCCTCCCCACCTTTCAAAAAGAGAGTTCTTTGAAAATATAAAATAAAAGGTTGCAAGGTCAGGTGCCCTCCTGTCTGCGAATGCGAATAATGGTGCGAATGCTGGTTTCGGTTATCTGAATGCGAATAATCGTTCCTCGAATGCGAATGCGAATATTGGGTTCCGCTTTTACCGTGGTTTTCCTTGAAAACAAGAATAACTGTTAGACCTCTGCAACCCTACCTCACAGGGACTGCTGGCACTGCTGGCAGTTGGTAAAACAATAGTGATTCAGTAAGGTGTGAGTAAGTAATTGAAAGCTCCTGATTGAGCAACGGCACACAAATGGAGAAAAAGAAGAAAGCCAAAGTTGATGCCAACCAGTACAACGTCTCTGTAATGTACCATGACTTTGAGGATGTAGGCTACTATATCGGTAACACAGGAAAGATCTACCTTTCTCCAGTAAAGAGGATCAAGAATGTATATCCACTGGTATATAGCACCGAAAACCTGATCAAGTCTCAGTACACAGCCCAAAAGGGCAAAAAGAACAGAGGTGAGGTAAAGGCGTTCAATGACAATTTGAATGATTGCTTGGCTACCCTGTATGAGATCCTGAGTGAGGAAACCTTTGAGCCTGGAAAATATAGGACTAAAAAGATCTTTGATCCTAAGGAGAGGGATATAATGATAGCTCCTTTCTTTCCAGACAGGGTGATACACCACTGTATCATCAATGTGCTGGCTCCTCACTGGTACCACATATTCATAGCGAACACATACGCTTGCATCAAAGGGCGTGGTACCCACAAATGTATGGAGGATGTACACAGGGCTCTGATAGAGGATCGGATCGGTACCAGGTACTGCCTGAAAATCGACATCCGAAAGTTCTATGACAATGTGGATCACTCAGTGCTGAAACAGATCATCCGCTATAGCATAGCCGATGAGAGTTTGCTGAGGCTGTTGGATAAGATAATTGATAGCAACGGTAAAGAAAAAGGACTGCCAATAGGCAATTTCACCAGCCAGTACCTGGCTAATCTGTACCTGGCATATTTCGACCACTGGGTAAAGGAGGAGCTGGGCGTTAAGTACTACTACAGATACATGGATGATATAGTGGTGCTGGGAGAGAGCAAGGAATGGCTGCACTACGTCCTGGATGCCTTAGGGCTCTATCTGGGATCAGTGCTAAAGGTGGAGATCAAACCGAACTGGCAGATATTCCCAGTTGATGATCGTGGTATAGACTATGTTGGATTCAAACAGGATCATTACGGAATACTCCTGAGAAAGGGGATTCTGCTGAGATTCTACCAAAAGCTGGAAAAGACAAAGGCAAAGTACCAGATCAGTAATGAGGATGATATTAAGCACCTGTTTCCGTCTGAGTATGGCTGGATAATCAGATGTGATAAGGAGCACAGTGATTTCATATTTAATAAATGTTTAAGCAATGGAAAAAAGTAAAGTATTATTTATCGGCCTGCTGGCAAACGAAAAGCCAGAAGTATTCAAAGATCTGAATAACGGCCAGGGCACCATCCATTACAATCACAATATCAAGGAGGTGCTGGTGATCGTGGATAAGGATGGTAACATCACTATCACTGACGATCCAGAGAAAGCTACAGGTACCATGTGGCAGTATGACAGCCTGAGGGTGGAATATCCTAAGACTGCCGATAACATCTATTCTACGCTGCTTACCGCTAAGTACCCAGCCAACACAGAGAGCAAGCTACAGAACGAGTACAACAGTGCTGTACTTGGACTGCTGCCTGAGGAGGCTAAGGCTCCTTATATTGCTTTCCTCCATGAGAGGCTGGATCTTCGTGCTATGGTGGATGAGGATTGCAAGGATCTTAAAGAGGTAGAGTAATGGCACAGGAGATCGTTGATTTCGTGGATGATAGTGTAAGCCAGGGAAATGCTGACATTTTCGACTGTGAGTTTACATCCATTGATGCTGTTATCAACCAGGTAACGGTGTTTACAGGGTGTGATCCAGAGAGGCAGACAGAGAACGGATCCAGATGCCTGATCGCTTATGGTGAGGGTTATGGTAAGTCTGCTTTCTTCACTGACAGCAAGAAAGTGAAAGATGTATTTGCCAATCCTGGCAGACACTATCCCATGAGAGCTGTAATCAAAGTAGTTAAATATGGCACTATGTATGGTTTCAGGGTATTCCCTCCATCAGTGGAGATCACCCAGGAGGATAAGGAAAACTTTGAATCATACAAGCGCAATAAATGGAAAAGACAAAGAAATGGTTGAGCATAGCTTGGAAACAGCCAGGACAATAGGCGATGTAGGAATGATGGCAGTTACGGCTGCATTTTTCCTGGTGCTGGCTGCTGCTTTAATGATCGCCTGTTTCAGATGGTTTAAGAACATCATCAATGATATGCTGGTTAGTAACAAAGCCACAATGAATGAGCTGCTGGAGGAAACGAAAAACCAAAACCAGATGCTGGCAGACATTTCAGAGGGGCTGAGACCTGAAACACAGCTGCGTATCAAAAACACGTCCAGTATCTACTTTGACTATGCTGTTGAAAAGGTATGCCGTATAATAAAAAAGGTACGTGAGGAAAACCACATTGTGGATA
>OCTX011724021.1_pt1 | contig 24368 bp, 23 predicted proteins | sample 1539691 | NCBI WGS metagenome assembly OCTX01 (sample SAMN02144231, study PRJEB22623) | gut metagenome | biome: sheep rumen | host: Ovis aries | place: New Zealand
AATAGGCGGCGACAGGATGCCCTGGGAACCACCCAAGATATACTGTTCTGGCAAGGGTACAACATACAACCCAACTGGCCCTCAGACAGCAGGAAACAGCGGAGATTTCCGAGACGGTCCTATGGAGACATGGGAAGACCGTTGCGGACACAAATAGTAACCAATTAACACATTTATACAACATGGCAAAGCCTATTTTTACTCAATCTGAGAACATGAGCAAGGAGTACTGCGCCACGGTCGTTAAGATCGGCGAGGTGCAGCACGTACCAGAGACGGACCACTTGGGATTGACTCTCGTCAATGGCATCGGAGTTATTGTCGATGACAAAGAGATTAGAGAGGGTTCAATCATGGTCTATGCTCAGAACGAAACGGAGTTGAATGAGCAGTTCCTCTCTGTAAACAACCAGTTTGATGCTTCTGAGTGGGGGAAGAACGCTAACCACGAGGAGGTTGCTAAACTCAAAGCCGAAGGGCGTGATAACGAGATTAAGGAGAAGCGCATGGTTGGCTTCTTCAATAAGTTTGGTCGTGTTAAGATGATTAAACTGCGTGGTGTATACTCGAAGGGCGTTCTCTTCACCACCGAATCCATGTGCAAGTGGAAACCTGAGTTGAAGAACGTCGATTGGGAGGCTCTAGTTGACCAAGACTTCGATACAGTAGGCGGCGACCTGTTCATCAAGGTATATATGCCGAGAATCAAACCGCGCCATGAGAACGTCAAGGGTCCTGGCCGTAAAAACAAACGCCTGGAGAAGATTGACCGAATGATTCCTGGCCAATTTGCCTTCCATTATGACACGAGCCCTCTAAGCCGCGAGATAACTCAGTTGCGTCCGCAAACGACTGTATATCTGTCAGTTAAATGGCATGGCACGTCGGCAATCTTCGGCAACGTCAAGGTTAAACAACCCAAGTGGCCATTCCTTAAATGGGGTATCTTCCGCTGGCTGTTGAAATACGACCGCTTTACAGTAGAGGGTTATGATGACGTGTATGCATCGCGCTCTGTCATCAAGAACGACGACATTAACCCGAATGTCGGCCAGGGCTACTACTCTACCGATGTATGGGGTGAATATGGCAAACTGCTCCACGGTCTCATTCCGCAGGATATGACCGTATATGGCGAGATCGTAGGCTATGAGACCGACCATAAGGACAAGATGTTCCAGAAGCAGTACGACTACGGCTGCGAGCCTGGTGACAATAAACTCATGGTATACCGCATTACCAGCCGCAACGAGGATGGTACGCGCCGTGAGTGGGAGATTCCTGAGGTTAACGAGTGGACCAAGGCGTTCGTCACAGAGCATCCTGAATTGGCTAAACGGGTTGTGACTCTGGATATGCTCTATGCTGGTACGATGCGTGATCTCTATCCTGAGATCGACAAATCGGAGATATTCCAACACTATTTGACTCCGCGTGTGGCTAAAGAGGACGCTACTGAGGAGGAGAAGCAGGCTATCGAGGAGTACAACAACCGCCTGGCGGCTGATAAGGCTGATTTCGAGCAATGGCTGGCTGCTAACCCAGGTAAAGATGTATTCGACTACATCGACCAGTGTGGAAGCAACTACAACGCCTATGTAAGGGCATGGCACAACTCAGTTTTGGCTGCGTTGAAGGTCGAGAAACGCTTCCACATGGAGGAGAACGAGCCGCTGTGCAAGAACAAGGTACCGCGTGAGGGTTTCGTGCTTCGTATCGCAAACGACCCGTCCAGCGAGGCATTCAAGTTGAAGTGCGACAAGTTCTTCGACTTGGAGAAGAAGAACTACGACAACCCTGAGACGGTTGATGCTGAGGCGTTGGAGAAATACGCCTAACTCAGTTGGGGGAGATTGGCTTCTCCCCCGATTACTACTAACCTATTAACATATAGACACAATGAAGAGACTTTACTCGCTATTGATGGGACTCGTGATGTCACTGATGACATTCGCCATTGACCTTGGCCCAGTTGAAGTATCGGTATCCGCCGACGTTGTAAGCCACTACCTCTGGCGCGGAAAGGTCCTGGGAGGACTTGCGCTGCAACCATGTGTGGAAGTAAGCGCTTATGGCCTTACGGCAGGCGCATGGGCTAATGTTGGAGGTACACCATACATGGACTACGGTACGAATACGTTTAACAAGATGGAATTCAACCCAGAGTTGGACGTATACTTGTCATATACAACGCCTGGAGATTGGGCAAGTGTATCCGTAACTCAGTTCTACTACTTTGACGGCAGCAAGTATTTCTACTATGGTACAGATCCAGAGAATAGCACACAAACGGAGTTGCATGCCCAGATAAAACTGGCACCGTCATATGACATCTATTTCCATTGGAATACCTATGTAGGAGGTGGAGATTTATGGTATAGTAACGATTCCTTGTCCACGAGCAAAGGTAAACTATGGTCTAGTTATGCTGCATTCACTGGCTCGTTTGAGTTACAGCATGACATCGCCATAGACGCTGAAATTGGATTTTCACCATACCGCAGTCAATATACCTATACGTCAGTAGATGGGAGTAAATATGCTAAATTCGCCGTCAATAACTTATCGGTAGGATGCCAAAAGCACTGGTATGCTGGCGGAGATAGTGGTGAGTTGCTGGATCTGTACTTGCAGGCCAAGGTAGCATTCAACCTCTTCGACGTAGGCTATGAGCCGTTCGCCTATGGCAAGAACTTCAACTGGATGGTAGGCTTCGGATTCGCCCTCTAACGATGAGTAAGCAGTTATATAGCATATCAGACGTTGAAGGCATCTATCAGGAGCGTGCAGCCACTCTCCTGGACCTGAACGGGCAGTGGAAAAAGGCTAAATCCAATGTCGAGCGTGATGTCCTCTACAAGAAGATGGACAGCATTGGCAGAGAGGTGGCTGATATGCTCATACAGACCAGGTATTGTGAGGTGCTGTTCAATTACCTAACTGACGACTCAGAGCCTCTGGAAACCTTCTTAATCGAGGTGGAGAAATGCGTTCACAACGAGCGTCACATTACCTTCTACATTGACGAGGAGAACAGACTCAAAGAGGTCTATATCATCGACGGAGAGCATGATGACGACCCTCTGATGGTGCTTAACCTCACAAAGAGTCTCAGAGACAACGTGCTGCACAAACTGGCTGGTGATGAGCGGCATTTCAAGGCCGAGATAGACACCTACAAGGAGTACGTAAATGCCTGTGAGGCCAAACTAGCCAAAATTGAGGAGATAAGAGATGGCATCTAAGAAATTCACGCTATTGGAGGCGGAAGGCCTCATCAGGCCAATCGCAGAGAAGTACCTGGCTAACCTGACAGAGGACCGCAAGTTGCACGAGAATGCGAGAGAACTCGATCGACAACGCAACTATTGTAAGGCTAACCGTAAGTGGTGGCAATGTCCATTCAAACGCTGCCCAGACGAAACGGATGGCATATACAAGGACATCAGGGCGCTTGAAGAGGCCCGTGAAACAATGGCCATAGAGGTCATCAATATCATACTCGACACAGAGTACTGCGGGTGCTTGTATGATGGATTTTGGCCTGACAAACTAGCATTTGTAGAGGCGTATTCAGAAGAGTTCTATGCTTATAGAGAGCCGAATGAGTACGTTGGAGAGGATGATGCTGTAGGTATTATGGATTATGACATGTCAAAATCGCTTAGCGAACAGGTACTCAAAGCGCTGGACGCGGATTTGTACAGTAGCCAAGAGAAGGCTAAACGTCTGGAATCCAGCCTCGAATCAACGATAGAACACATTAACTATTTAGAGGGAGCACTAAGAGATGTCAGACAAAAACTCAACAAACCAGCATAACTTCCCGTTCGAACACAATGGTGAGACACTGTGGTACAGTCGTTCGGTAGTGGTATCCTGCTACACTTTTGCTAGGAACCAGGAAGGAGAATGGTGTGCCCTTGTTAATAAACGAGGACCAGGACTTCCGAACAATGTTGGACTCTGGAACACAGTGACTGGATACCTTGATTTCTATGAGAGTAACATCGACGCTGTCAGAAGAGAGACAAAGGAGGAGACAGGGGTAGACCTTCCAGAGGAATGCATTAGCCTATCATACACGCGTGTAAATAAAGAAGGAGATCAGAATGTCGTATTCGGCCATGTATGTTTCCTTCCTGAGACAACTGATAAGTATCCGACATCAACTGAGTTTTGTGAACCAGGGGAGGTTGAAGAGGTACGTTGGATGCCTATATCTGAGGTTGATAAGTACGAATGGGCTAACCACCATAACGTTAACATTAAAAAGTTGTTTGATGACACCCTTCGCATAAGGAGATATATGCCAGGGCAGAAATGTACAGGTGAAAGATGACAAAACGAAAGAAGATATTATTGCTGGTAGGCCCGCCAGCATCAGGCAAGTCCACATGGGCCCACGAGTTCATGCAGGAGGGCAGCAACAAGGAGAAATGGGCCGTCGTTAACCGCGATGCCATCCGCATGATGATATTCGCGAACAACTACGACTCCAGCACCCAGGAGAACTACGTGACCGTTATCGAAGACGCAGCCGTCACAGGTGCATTGGAGCGAGGTATGAGTGTCATTGTGGATGCTACCAACCTGAACCCAAAATACAAGGGCCGTTGGTACGAGATGGCTGAGAAATACAACGCCGATGTGGAGGAGAAGGAGTTTTATATCCCATTCCGAGAGGCTCTCAAACGCGACAAAGAGCGCGGAGAGAAGGGTGGTATATCCGTAGGAAAGAAGGTACTGCGAGGATTCTATCAGCGCTACTACCGCGACCGCATGAACGAGGATACCTATACCGACCACCGTATCATCACACAACCAGATACCACACTGCCTAACTGCGTTATCGTTGACCTGGATGGCACGTACGCTCTGCACGTGGCTCGCGATCCGTTCGAGTGGGATGCCATACCTACCGACAAGGAAGACCCACGTCTGGGTTTGCTGCTGAGTCAACTTGGCAAGATGCACACCCATATCGTATTCCTGACGGGACGTCCTGACTCTGCGCGCGAGATGACATCGGAGTGGCTGCTTGGTACGATCGGAAAGCGCGAACTGGATTATGAACTTATCATGCGCGACGCCAAAGACTTCCGCAGCGGTGAGATAACCAAGCAGGAACTGTACGAGAAGCACATCAAGGGTAAGTACAACGTCCTGGCAGTGTTTGAGGACAGCAACAAATGCGTCAAGATGTGGCGCGAGCAAGGCCTGCTGACATGCCAGGTGGATGAGGCTGATTACTAGCCTATATGTTCTAAAGCATACTTTCTGACTATTTATATAGGATGCCTGGTTGGTTGCGACTGACCAGGCTATCTAGTAAAAATAGGAGGAAATCATGTTGCAGAACTTACTACTTAGTGTATTGCTGGTCTTTACCAGTACGTCCATATACAGGCAGCCAAACACACACCAGAACACTCCTCAGCGGGGTGTTTATGGTACCTATACCACTAACCCAACCAACCAGAGCACGTACAGAGGCTTTGGATACGGCTCACAAAGGGCATATCAGAGTCCTATGACGTTCCAGGTTGACGGTACATACACTTACCAGCCAGGACTTGAATACGACGTCTATAACTACGGAGGCGGAAGTGCAGTACACGGCGGTGGTCCGAGGAGAGCAAAAGGTTATGACGTGGAGGAGGAGATAAACACTGGTAACGGGCATAAAGGCAACCCAGACGACCTATGGAACCCAGATTATGACTATTACTATAATAATGGATACTGGTATAGACGCCATAAAACCACAGGCAAATGGGAAATCTGGGACAGTATTGCTGGATTAGGTATTTTGGGGTGGGGCTGGCAGAATGTTGGCGGATGGCACGGAAGTGTACCAGATAACCCGCGTCAGTTGACCGAGAATCCAACTCCAATAGGTTCACCGCTTACAATGGCTGTCCAAGCGGCCATATATGCTATCATCGAGTACCACAGACGCAGGAGATCGAAGGATGAATTTGCATAATTCAGAAATTATTGGTACTTTTGCGTCCGAAACCACTTTATTACTTTTATACAATGGTAAAACCAATGCTTAAATGGGTCGGAGGCAAGACCAAAGTGCTTCCCTTCATCCTAGACCGCCTGCCGAACGGATGCGAGCGCTATATAGAGCCATTCCTGGGTGGAGGCGCCGTCTATCTGGCCATCAAGGACCGATTCAATGAGTGTTACATATCAGACCTCAATCCGCGTCTGATGAACTTCTACAATGCCTGCGGGCAAGAGGTCAGCGTGGCAAACGCACAACCACTAGTAGAGAGCACCCTGAGACAAGTCAACCTCTCCTTATATAACACTATATGCGTGTATATAGAAGCGTATAACAAGTCACAGGACAAGGCCAAGTACTACGACGTACAGAGGACGGTTGTCAATCGCGACGACTACGCATGGTTAGAAGGCTGCGAGGTGTATTTCACCCCAACCAACCTAATCATCAAACCAGACCTCGAACGAGGGTTCAAAGGTATCAACGTTGAGGATGCAACCTCGTTCTACATCGTCAACCACACATGCTTCAACGGCCTGTATAGGGAGAACAAGAAAGGTCAGTTCAACGTACCGTTCGGTAAGTACAAGCACCTTGGCGAACTGGACAAAACCGAGTTCGAGGCTTACTGCAAGTGCTTCTGTTCATCCAATACGACCCAGGTACACATCGGGTGTTATGGCTACGACAAGAGCCTTGAACACGTCAATGACAAGACTTTTGTCTACCTCGATCCGCCGTATCGCCCAATCAGCAACACGGCATCGTTCACGGCCTACCAAAAGAGCGGTTTCAACGACGACCAGCAGAGGGAACTGAAAGAGTACTGTGACGAGGTCAACCGCAGAGGTGGTAAGTTTCTGCTTTCCAACTCATACCAGGAGGATGGTTTCTTCCAGGAACTGTACAAGGACTACACTATCGACGTCATCGAGGTGATGAGGACCATTAGTGCCAAGGGTGACAGTCGCGGAGTGACCAAGGAAATACTCGTACGGAACTACTAATGCGAGTATTTATAGTAGAATAGACGCATACCAATGATAACCGAAAAGACACTACAGGAGGGCCTCGACCTTGCCAAACGCATGGACGAGATCTCTATCAATAAGAAGCAGCAGAACAAGCAGGCCGCTATCGACGCGCTGGACGGCAAGGACGACAATATAAAGACATTCGCCATCCTGACCGCTCAGAACCCAATGGGTGACAAGAGTGGCAATAGTGACAACCGCAAGTTGAACGCTGAACTGGTCGACCTCCTCAAACGCGGCAACTTCGCATGGCAGCCTGTACGTGGCAAGTACGGTACAACCGAGGACAGCAAGATAATCTTTAATATCTCGGTCCATGAGTGCAAGTGGCTGTGCTTAAAATTCCTCCAAGAGAGTTTCATTTACGGCCGCAAGGAGAACGGCAAGACCTTCTTCGACCTGTACGTCATCAACGCCGACAGCACTGACTACAATCTCATAGAGACTCACGAGGGTTATGAGTCCATGTCGGCTGGCGTCAATGACTACTACACAGCGATCGATAACAACCACAAGTTCACCGTACCGTTCGATTACTTCAATGAGGCCTGTGAGTACTTCAACCGCAAGGTGAACGAGGCCAAGGCAAAGAGCGGCAAGTACCGCGACAACTATGATAAACACCTGACAGAGACTCTTGCTGAGGGTAAGACGGGGTATCACTATTTCCTTAACCGAAGCCTCATATACGGAGGCATGTTCAAAGACTAAGACTACGGGATATGATTAGTAAGAATACACTGCAAGAGAGTCTGGACCTGTCGAGACGCATGGGCGATATCAAACCCAATTTCCTGAGTGAGTTGTATGGTCCGACCAGCAATACACTGCCGTCTGTACGGATCGACGAGATAGGCATGAACCGACTGCTGTCCAAACACGGCGAAGAAGCGGGGTACGTCATCGTATCGGCAAGTAGAGGGGAGAACACCAAGGAGGAGAACAACCGACTGACGAGGGAACTGCGTTCTATCATCTCCAACAAGGGGTACTCATTTATACCAGTATATGGAGGGTTCCAGGAGACGGTATTGGACGACAACGGCCAGCCAGTAAACGGTCCAGACGGTAACCCCGAGAAGAGGCAGGTGTACGAAAAGTCGTTTATCATCCTCAACTACGACAGGAACGGTAAGGAGATGAACTTCGGTAAACTGCGTGAGATGGCTATTGGCCTCTGCAACAAGTACGGTCAGGATTCGGTACTCATCAAAGCGCCAGGAGAGGCTCCAGTATACGTCGACAAGTCTGGCAACCCAGACCCTGACATGAAGTTCTCCAATGAGGTAGTCATTAACGACATGGCACAGGAATACTTCACATCTTTGGTACGGACAGCCCATCCAGACCAGGACCAGACAGGCCGCAGAGGCAGTCGATTCAGTTACCAATTCGAAGGCCTGTACGTCAATCCGAAGCCTGCCACATACAACGAAGGACACAAGAGATGGGCACTCGGTGAAGTGATTTTGCACTAAATCGATCCTATCTGTTGAACTTTTTCGAAAGTACGATATATTTATATAGTAGTGAGGTACGACTCACAACCCTAACAACTAACCGATAATGATGCACACATCGAAACATATCGCCGAACAGCCACGACTCAGCAGCCAATCCAGTCTGTTGAATCTCTTTGCGTGCGATTATGAGCCGAGCGGCGTCATAGGAGGATATGGTGGGTGATCCCCACAACCAGGGTAAGAAAAACAGACTTCGAAGACACGAATCCTCCTATCAAGACGCCGCAAGACTGACAGATAGGAGGATTTTTGATGCTTAGTAGCGGTCGGATTTGCACATGTCGGAAATTATTGGTACTTTTGCCGTCGGAATATCACACATACCACACACGACATGTTAGACAAGAAACTGAGAAGACAACTGGCTGACATAGCCCCAGCGGCTGCCAGATACGACAAACCGTACTTCGATCACTCCATCATAGGTGTCACGGACACAGGCAGACTGGTCTACCACTATGACAAGATGATTGACGAATATATGGAGGATGAACACGATAACCTCTCCTCCATGACTACGGAAGAGATTGACCAGGCAGCAATGGATGCAATGGAATGGATCGACTACAATACCATCCGCTCAACACCCTACGCAGGGACCAACGCACCCATCATAGTGGCACCTGACGTCACCTCGGCGCACGATAACGACTACGTCAACATGATTACTGGCGAACGCATCAGCAGTGACGAGTGGACCCTGTTGGACGACCTGCTTAAAGAGAAAACCGATGAGCGGTAATGTCATTCCTCTCAGAGGGCCAGGAGGTTGAGAGACGCTTCATTATCCAACTGGTAGAGGCCTACGGAGGCACCTGGAAGCCTGCTGACAAGGAGACAGACATCAAGAAGCACATAGACGTGCTGTGGATAACACAAGACAAGAAAGTTGTATCCTTCGATGTCAAGGGCCTCAGGAAGAACAACCGCACTGACAACACCTACGATGACACCATCACCTGGCTGGAGATACGCAACGTGCACGGCGGTCCAGGATGGCTCTACGGAGAAGAGGACTACATAGCCTTCGAGACGAACACCGAGTGGATCATCGTGGAACCGACAAGGTTAATACAACTGCTGAACACACACGTAGTCAACGGATACCTTAGTCACACCATGCCAGACAAGCCGTACATCTACTACCAGCGTGCTGGAAGAAGGGACGTGATAGTCAAGGTTAGGATGGAGGACGTCAGAGAGGTCGCAAACAAGGTCATTGACAAACAATAAGCACTTCAACGCGGTGCATAAATGCGTTAGAAATGCCCAGGTGGTGGAATGGGAGACACTACAGACTAAGGATCTGTTGCCGCAAGGCGTGAGCGTTCGAGTCGCTCCCTGGGTACAAATTGGTTAACATATTGCCCCTTGGTGTAATTGGCTAGCACGTCAGATTTTGATTCTGAAGGGTCCGCAAGGCATTCCTGGTTCGAGTCCAGGAGGGGCAACTATAACACACTGCCCTGTCGTCCAATTGGTTAAGACGATCGACTCTGACTCGATAAATCGGGAATCGTACTCTCGCGGGGCAACAACATTGACAGATCATCTAAACGGTTAGGATGTCACACTGATACCGTGGCCATGTGGGTTCAAGTCCCGCTCTGTCAACCACCTATATGAGACTGCGCCGCCGTTGGAGAGACGGGGCTGGCCGTAACCCAGTTGCTTGAACGCTTAGGGGGTCCGAATCCCTTCAGTCTCACCCACAACTCGCAAATCCAACGCATTTCTGACCAAAAGATTTGGATATATCAGAAATTAGTTGTACTTTTGCATCTGGAATCGAGGTCAGATACTGATTGAAGGTTCCGAACTGCGTTCTTTGACGTATTGAAGGTAAGAAAAGTTGAAACACAACAAGGCCTAACTGACTTGTGCTCCGCTTCCACACTATTGGGGCAAACGGTTAGTAGGTATTGTTCCCATGTCACGTCACCGTGAGGCGGCGTGGCTATATACAAGGCAGTTTGAGGAACGGGAGGGTAATTCCGCCCTCCCGACGCGGGCTGCTGATTTGACTCCTTATATATTACACGTACATGTGTAGGCTTGGCGAGAATGATGAATGCGGAAAGAAGGCACTTGTTGAAGTTGGTGTATGAGGAGCACGCAGAGGGGATAGCACAACTGCGTTAAAAACGTGCTTTCTAAACGCCCTTATGGAGGAATTGGCAGACTCGCGGTTCTCAAACAGCCGTGTCGAGAGACGTCCTGGTCCGAAGCCAGGTAAGGGTACAACAATGTCGGGGGTCGTGTTCTGGTACGCTAGGAGCATGAGATGGTGAAGCCGACACGTAGCATAAGTCAAGGCAAAGTGCGATAAAGGCACAAGCAATCCGTCGCCTGGCAAGCGAGGCAACTGAGTTGGTGGATACGAAAACTCCACATATGGTACATTAGTTCAACGATTAGAATAGTAGACTGTCGCTCTTCAGACAAGGGTTTGACTCCCTTATGTACCGCTCGCGAATTAGCATAATGAACATAAGAACCTGTCGGAAAATTGCCCTTGAAGTAGCAAGTAATAACGCGTGTGCTTGTCTATGATAGGTTGACAGAGTGTACGTACACAGTGCGCCACTGTCCATACGGTGGAGGTTACGTGGAAGTCGTAGTTCGCAACCAAGAGTGTCATTATGGGCGAAGACACTCCATACTAAACTGACCCACGAGAAAGCGTGCAAGGCGCATCAGGGAACCGATACCATATCGGATGTACTGACGTTAGATTGGCATATCGTTAATTTGTCAATAGCAATGGCGGTGTCAACCGCTATCTGGGCCGCGTAGTGTAATGGCTGCACTTCTCCCTGGCTTGGAGATAGAGGGGTTCGAATCCCACGTGTGTCCACTGATTATCAACAAGTTACACTTATGAATATACCATTAGCACTAGTCTTCCTGGTGCTATTCGCGATACTCTTCTTCGTTTTCCTAGCCAAGTACAAGGAGGCTGTCAGGTTGAAGAATGCCAAGATATACACGGCGGTTATACCAGACAACTACTACGACTATATGACCGACAACGACGAGATGGACGATCCGCAGACCTACTCCAGGGTCACCTATACCGAGTATGGCAAGGTGCTCAATGTCGAGTATGTCACCTGCGGATTCAACAAGGCGGAAGAGTTGCTCAATCGGGAAGACCTCAGCCGATTCTATCAGGTATTCGGCATCGACCCTCGGTGTATGAACAACCGAGAATCCATGCGCTTCTCTGCATATAGGGACTCGTGGAAGAAATTTATCTAGACAACAACAAACCACATTATTAACCGTTTAACAAGTTCAGCATCATGGCAAAATTGAAGATGAACACATTGCTTGCCCAGGTGGAGCATTTGGCTAGCACCTACAAGCAGAACATTTCACAGTACTTCTCGCTCTTCAAGAATAAGGGCGGTATGTTCCTCGGTATCCAGAAGACCTACGTACCTCGTGAAGGTCAACCCGAAGACCCCACCAAGGAAGGCACCATTCGCGTGGCTAGCACCGTAAGTGAGCAATTCGATTGGCTGAAAGACAAGACGTTCCTTCCGTACCTCAAATCACTCTTCTCCGTAGAGGCTACCAACTCCAAAGGAGCCAACACCGTTGAGTTGAAGGTAGGTGATACCACGTTCGGCCATGTTACGGCTCTCGAACTGATGCGTTTGAAGTCAATCCTGACTGACAACTCGTTCCTCGAGATGCTCCGCAACATCCCCGTTCGCTCTGACTCCAAAGTGTGGACACGTTCCACCAATGACGAGTACAAGACCCGCGAGGTGTACGAATCACCGCTCCAAAGAGGCGTTGTGAAGACGACCGTCGCAGAGGACATCGTCCTGAAGGATCCGAACATCGATCCGCAACACCTGCCTGCTAACTACCAGTCCAAAATCACACAGAAGAAGACTCTTGTGGAACTTGGTGACTACACCATGCAGGAGTTTACTGGTGAGTGGACCCAGTACCAGAAGGCAGAACTGCTCAGCCGCGTATCGAAACTGACTGAGGCTGTTATCACGGCCCTCAAGGAGGTTAACGACTGCGACGTCGAGCAACCGAACCTCAACGTAGAGACGTTTGTTGATTACATCTTCCAGGCGTAATCGGCAAACCTCTCCTCTGAGAGGGGTTTCAACTTGAAATAAACAAACACAATATACGACTAACAGCATCAGCGTTACACTCAGCATGATCAAATCCTAGATATTCAGATTTGGCATTGTTTAGTCGAGCGTTAGCGTTAGTCTTATCGAGAAGTCCAGGTGTGACACTCACGAAGTACACATGCTAACGCGGGTTCGATCCCCGTCTCGTCCGCAAGCAACCGATTAGTCGGTACTTTCTATATGGACGAGTGGTGAAGTTGGTTAACACACATGTTATATTATTAGACTAAGGCACTTGAACGGCATTCTCAAAATATACTGGGCTTATCACTTAGGCATAGGGTGATGAGCCTAGGGCTGGTGGTGGAATGGTAGACACAGAGTTTTTTGGTAACTTCGTTTTGCCCGTTCGAGTCGGGTCCAGTCCTCTAACAAATGGTTCTATGCGCAAATTGGTAAAGCGGACGGATTTCTAGGTTCCGTTGTTTTCTAGGTTCGAGTCCTTGTGGAACCACCAATTCAGTTGAAGGCAAACTAGCACGATCAATCAAAAGCGAGCACACAGTAGTAACGGCTAGCGTGGATGATGCCTCCATGGATGTGCGCAGGCGGTGGAGAATCGGGAGTCCGCCAGAGTCACAACTGAGTTAATAACACACTAAATTAACAAAACACAAAGAACATGAAGAAATTTCTAACAATCTTCGCTTTGATCGCCATGCTTTTCTGCTCGGTGTCTGTCGCAGACGCGAAGCCTGCAAAGAAGCGCTGGTTCGACAAGGACCCGCGTATCGAGGTGGTTAATGAGATGGCTGTCATCTTCCACAACGTGGTTAAGATTGAGGTCAAAGCATCTTCGCGTTCTACCAATCAGGTAACCTATATCTATGACCTCAAGCATAGCAAGTTAGTTAAGGCTGCTCGCGGGTCATTTGAGGTAGAGGTACCACAAGGCAACTACCTTGTACTGTCCAACAAGAAGATTACCAGGATGGACTACGAGGTAGTTATCGAGTAGCAACGCATCGTCCCGTTCGGTGGCCATAGTGCTACCGCACAGGGTTTTTGTAGACAATACACTAAGTGTTTCAATATATGTCTTTGACAGATGTACAACAGTGGAAAGAGTAAGGCGTACCTGGGCTAGCCGAGTCTATAGGTGATTAGCATGGCAACCAATGACCATGCATGAATAAAAGCGTCTGAAAGGGAATGAGTGGACTGTGGAAGTGGTCCTTAAGCGGCCGATGACGTCAGGTGGCACCTGATCTATGTCGGTGGCGCTCCGAAACTGCTGATTTGGATTTTCAAGTGACGGGTAGATGTAGACGGTCGCTGGCACAAGATGTCGGTGTAATGATGAGTAACATCCAAGAATGCCGTGTCTAACCCTGATACGCTGTTAAAGACTAACTATAATCTCATTACCATCGTTGCGGTTTGAGAGAGGGAACCTACCAGCGTCATTGCGGTCAAAACGGTTCTTGCGACGATGGATTATACCAAGGAAAGGTTGGCTTGGAAGCAGCCATCCTCCAAGGAGTGGAGAAAAAGCGCCCCGTGAGCCTTAGGCAACCAGGAGTTAATAGCCTGGAGTGTTATTGACTGTGGGGGAGACATCCGCAACATGAATCTGCCGCTTACTTTTAACTGTAAGACCAAACTGACTGGGTAAGCAGGTAGTGCGCTGGGGTTACGAACCCGCTCTCGGTAGGTCATACGAGAGTCCTTTGGCGTAACAGCACATCCTTGGCATAGTGATGAGATTAAACTGGATGGGTGGCAGAGTCTGGTTTATTGCAACGGTCTTGTCACAATCGAGTGCGTAGGCGGGAAACCCCTGCGTAGAACCTCCCTAAACGGTGGAAGCCTTTTGAAAGAACAAAACGCTAACCAATAATGCGTAAAGGTGATACCGTGCCAAACAACCACTAAAGGAAGTTTCTCACTTGTCTGACGGGTAAGATAGGTAGCGCCTATTGGAGGGCAGTGAGATGCATTAAATTGCGAGATGGATAGTGGATGTAGTGCGTAGAGAATATACAGGAGGGATCTAAATTAGGACAAATGGCTGCTTTTCTACAACATCGCTGTAACGGGTTTTGGAATATAAACAAGTTGAATGGCACACCGATGAAAGTCGGTACAAGCAAGCGCATCGGCAGTCGATGAGAAAAGTAATGATGTGTAGGATAGGTGAGAGGCAATGAGGCCCAGTCGCTAGACAGGGAAGAGCCAACCTTGAAATATCACCCTTTGTTACGCAAAGGCAGTCACTCGCGAGGTCCTAGTATGATCAAGATTGATTCCAGACCACAACGCCCTTATGGGTGGCTATGGCGACATAGAGTGGCACGGAAAACCGTCGGTCGTGTTGAGCGGCCCGTGGGTTCAAATCCTACCTCATCCGCTGATTATCAACAAATTACGGCACCATGAAGAAATCAATTTTGAATCTGATCCTGGCATTATTTGCTATGGTGGCTATGACTTCCTGCAAGTCTGTTCAGTTCGGATTGGCATATAACGTCAACTTAACGGGAGACGGAGACGGCCAGTTTGAGGTGACATTCCCTCAGGGCTCATACGCCATGGATGGTACAGCCGCACTGGCATTGCACCTTGGAGATACGTTGAAGTTCAACTCAGTTGAGCCCGTAACCAAGGCAGAAGTGCTGGAGTCTGGCAACGCAAAGAAACTGGCCGCTATGAAGGCTGTCAACGACTCTATCGCAAATCAGTTCAACGCATGCGCGGGTAGTGGTACGTATGACATTACCATCCATGGCAAAGTCACAGAGATAGGAACAGGACTGACGTTCGAGGTTAATCGCCGCCTCACCAACAGGGACCAATTACGTAAGGCTCCTGCCAATGGCGATGTAGCGGACCCGTATCCGTTTATCAAATAAGGACGGGACGCAACAAGGCCCTGCTGTGACAGGCGGGGCAAACTCAGGTACTAGTTCAGTTGGTAGAACACCGCATTTGGTTAGCCCGTTAGTGAGGGGTCTAAACAATTCTCACTGCTACATGACCGTGACAAAGAACGGCTTATGAGATCGCATCTCTAGTGTAGCGCGATGCGGGGGTCGGCAGTTCGAGCCTGTCGTATCTGACCAAAGAGTTTTCAACGGAGTTAAGAAGAGTAGTGGAACAAGCGAGGAGAGTCGTGAGCGGATTGACCGCTATGCTACAAGGTTCTAGCGCGGAACGGAGTACAGACCTCAACGGTACACACTAAGGACAGCAGTCGTGTACTGCCATCTCTCTAACGGTGTGTGAAGCGGCCGTACGTTGCCTCTAAGATAGACAAGATGCATCGTGGCGTACGGAATAACAGCGGGATACCAATGAGAGTTCCACAACTTCGTTGAGATACCCATCTCTCAAACCTTGGGGTGTTGTATGTTCTGCTTAATCCCCATGCAGAAACCGCCTTGTGAGGCTAGCAAGGAAGGTCTGGTTCGTCCCTGAGAGTTTTTCGTCCGTTTAGCACAGTTGGTTAGTGCAGGTGGCTGACAGCGTAGACCGCGCTAAATAATGGTCAGGATATGTCCCTCCAACCAGGGGTGTATTCACTTAATCAAATTAACCACCAGGTCGGGAGTTCGAGTCTCTCAGCGGACGCCAGTATTGGCAGGTGTAATGACGTCAACGCATCTGCATCGTAACTGCCCTCGACGCGTTTTGCAGTACGAAACGCGCACCACCGAGGCTGAATCGAAAGGTATTATCAGTCTGTGTCTGAGAAAAGGCCAGGGAGAGTACGCTCCCGTAAAAGTCGAAGTAACGTCGCAGACGGAGAACTCGAGTAGTAGGCGGCAGTGGGTTATCCCAACACCGTTGCGTATAATGTCAGGTTGGTTACCTCTCCAATGCGAATACCAAAAGAGGAATATGGCCTATTCGTCTATCGGCAGGACGACAGATTTTCATTCTGTAAAGAGGCGTCCGACTCGCCTATAGGCTACAAGAGGGCAACCGCGACATAGCGGAATGTGAGGCTCATAGTTGCGTGAAGGGCCAAGAAACAGAACCTATTCGGGATTACATTAAGAAAGCCTATACTGCAAAGGACATGCGGAAAGACGTTGGTCCGAGTTCGCAATCGCCGTCTGGAGTATGTGGTATAGCACACAATGGAGCGCTGGCAGAGATGGTCAATGCAGTGGACTGAAGTGCAGCAGCGCCTGGATAAAACGCTTACATATTGACGGGGAATCAGGTATACCCGCGCCATTAGGTGACAACCAACCGAAATCGCAGCCTTCCAGGAGTCCTGGATTGGCAAATGTGACTAGTAGTGTTACCGAGGGGAGTGCGTTTGCAACAACGCCGTAAATGTTGGGAACGGGCACAAATCCGTTTCAATGGAGGTTCGAGCCCTCTATATGTAGCAATCCACCAATTCCCGTTCGAGTCGGGGGCGCTCCACAATAACATGAATATCGGACAAGGCTTGGGCAAATGAGCGACAGTGTTTAGTCTGCTGTCCTGCGGTCGATCGTTCGCAGGCGCCAGTAAGGGCAGGAGCCCGCATGGCTACTCACGGGTACTTGGTTATGGGCCAGGAGTCTCGACAAGGTGTCGTACTAGACGCGTATGGACGACACTGGGACGTTTGTACTGATAAAAAGGAAAGCAATAAGTTGGTGGGAAGCGAGTGGATAATTTGTGTTATACGGCCCTATCGTCTAACTGGTTAGTCGACACCACCCTCTCAAGGTGGAGATCTCAGTTCAAATCTGGGTGGGGCTACAACGACCTATTTATAGGTATAAATGGTGTCTCTGGTGTATCGGTAGCATTTCTCACTGTGACTGAGCAGGGCTTGGTTCGACCCCAAGGTGACACCCAATCAAATCATTGATAACATGTCAGATACAGCAGTAACACTATTAGCATTTGGCATCGTCCTCTTGCTGAACATCATCACCATCATTATCATCCATTGCACCAAGGATGAATTCTACTATGCTGGTAACAAAACTACGTGGCAGAAGATTTGGTTCCACGCCTACTTCCTCCTGGTCGGCTGTATGTATTACCCGACCGTCGGTATTTCCAAACTCGTTCAGTGGATTAGGAAGTAAAGCGACCAAGCGGTTCAAACCGCGTGTGAGCGCCATCGACGCGCCAGTGTTGGGGAGCAATCCCTGCCTAAGGACTATCCGCGAAAGCGGGTGGCCCAGTCGATTCCGCCCTGTTAACTCAGTGGATTTAGAGTGCCTGCCTACGAAGCAGGGAGTCGGGAGTTCAAGTCTCTCACAGGGTACGATGCCTCGTTTTTGCAATTAAGACGAGGAGCCAGCAGTGGATTGCACCATGACGGCTGGCTGGTTGGGTCTCAATTGTCCAGCAATGGATAACCCTCGTTGATGCTACCAGCGCAAGGTTCGTGAGAAGGCATCAGATATGCTCGTGATGACAGTAGCGGGGACTGTCGCCATAAGGAGGCGCGCTATATCCTTATGGTCCGTTGTGCGGCGGTATTGCACAACGTGTTATGGGATCGACACCCATGCGGGGACTAAACACAGGTTCAGATATGAGGGGCAGGCATGTTAACCTGCTAGGAATGGGAGAACCACCAACCCATTTGTAACGCGGTAGAACTCCGCATCCGTGGCGTATGCAGTGGATTTGTATGGTCAGGGATTACCTCACGAAGGAGATGTGTTTAACTTGCTGGCTGAGCATCGTAGTGGTGACGATGGCCGTTGGACAACTCGAGTAATGCTAACGGTTCCCGACAGGGATATGCAGGATCGACACCTGCGAAGGCACCATCACTGGCTGAGTATTTATTGACAAACAGATACTACAATGTCATACATGTCTATTTGCTTGATGCTGGTGTGCATCTCATTCCTACTCTTTATAGTGTATAACTCAGTTGCGCTCGGGCTATTCGGAGTACCTTGGTCCATGAGCGGGACTTATTATCTCTATGAGGGCAAGAAAAAGGGTCTCGGGTGGTTGTTCACTATCTATATGTGGCTGATGACATTCACCATGGCTCCTGGATGGCTTGCTGTCTCGGATGCAGTAGGACCCTGGATGAGTTACTTCACGTTCCTCGCTTTCTTTGCTATCGCAGGCTTCGCTTTCGTTGGCGGAGCGCCGAGGTACAAGGATGGCCTGGAGGGCAGCGTGCACATGAATGCGGCCAAGATATGCGCAGCGGCTGCATTGCTGTGGGATTTCCTCGTATGCTGGCAGATCTGGTGGGTACCAATCCTGGGAGCCGTCATTCCTGCTATCATCGCTACCGCTACGAGGACTTGGAAACAAGGCCGAGATTACTGGCTGGAGATGTTGGCCATTGACGCCACCTTTGCCACAATCATAACTGAGTTGGTTCTACAAGTGTGCGCTGGCGCGTGAGACTCCTTCGGGAGTATAATCAGAGCCTCTACCAATGGTAGGGGAACCGTCGAGGTTTCGTCTCGCTGCACCAATTAAGCAGCGGACAGTTTATCAAATTAGGCGTAATGGGAGTATTTATGGATATACAACCATTACGCCTCTATGATTAACTACAAATACCATTATGTTTACAAGATAACTAATCTTATCAACGGTAAGTATTATTATGGGATGCACTCGACTAATAACTTGAATGATGGATACAAAGGCTCTGGACACGCGTTGCGCATGGCTTTTAGAAAATATGGCATGTCTAATTTCAAGAAGGAAATTATTCAGTTTTTTAACACGAGGAAAGAGGCTAGTGAGTATGAAAAACGCATAGTTAACGAATCAGCAGTAAGAGATTATATGTGCTACAATATGCGTACTGGTGGTGATTATGGCGAAACCGTTGGAAGTGTGTTATTGCGTGATAAGGATGGTAATATACACAAATATAATAATGAATATGTGGGTGATCACAAGAACGAATTAACACACCCAATGACTGGACGCGTATTCGTATATCGAATATCTGACGGAAAACGAATGATTATAACATCAGAGGAGTTCCACGCTCATCGGAATTTATATAGGACTGCGACACAGGGTAAATCTCCACACAAGGATAAAGATGGTAACGGTTACTCAGTCTCAAAGGACGACGAACGTGTATTGTCTGGTGAACTTACTTCCGTTTGGCTAGGCAGGAAACATAGTAATGAAACGAAAGAAAAAATTAAGGCAAAGCATAGGGATATGCATTACCAAAGTGGTGAACGTAACTCACAATACAATAAATGTTGGATAACAAAGGACGGCATCAATAAGAGCGTTAAAAGGGATAATGTAGATGACTATATTAAAGATGGGTGGACTTTTGGGCGGTGTCTTAATAGGTTCTATAGGGCTCAACAAAACATTGATGTAAAGGAAGTAATAGACTACTTAAGACGTGGTTATAAAATTACGAAATTTGTCGTATATATGGCATATCTAGGTCTACGTTCCTTCGATTTAGACATAGATACAATTTAATGGAGAGTGAACCTTGATGGTGATAGGGACCGCCTGCTAAGCGAGTTGTTCCTCTGTGGAATGAGGTTCGATTCCTCCGCTCTCCGCCAAATTAACGAATTTATGACGTTGGCCGATTTAGACACCATACGCGAGTCAAATAAGATGCAACATAAGGTTCTCCTTGACATTCTGATAAACAAGTATAGGCAAGACCACAGAGACCGTTTAGTCGATGAGGAGGCTATAACAAAGCGGGCTATCCGTTTCGCTATGCAGCCAGAGAACCAAGATTATACAAAACTGTACACAAGAAAAGATTTTGTCAAGCCATTGAGGTGTGGCTCTGTTACTGTACGCGTTAGGATAATATGCTTGCATACGAACGATGAGTTTAAGTCTACTAAGGACGATTTGATAACCAAATATCCAGTTAAGTACTGTAAGGACCAAGACTTGATAATCATACCATGCTTTGTAGTAAACGGCAATGTGAAACGAAACGAGGTTTACTATAGTGTAAAACAGGCAATGGAGGGTAGAAATCATTCCAGTTCCAATCTATACTCTGACTTCATCAAAGAGAACGACGCTAAACTAATCAGTAGATTAAGCAGCGATGAATACAGTGATACATTTGATGAGTTTTCTGAAGTCGTTAGAACGGGCATACAATGGTGCAACGACACGAAGTTGAATGAATCTGGTAATGCAGTAGAGAAAGAGATACTGCACAGATATTACGGCGAGCATGAGCAGAAGTACCTGATTGGGTATGACGAGTTGACCATAAATAAAGCCATATCCGACATAGGTTTGGCTATGTCAGTCCTAAGGGAATTCTATGGTTTCTCGTTTGAAGAATGTGGCTTATTATATCAGTCCGCACGATTCGTAAGTATAGCGGAGGATGCCGTCTCGCTATTGGGAAGGTGGCTGAATTGGTATATAGATAGGCTAGCCAAAGAATTGGTACTATTCGAAAGTGGTATACTATATAATGCGATTGTAGAACCACCTATGACACATCGTCCAATAGGTATCTACATAGTATAGGCCTATGGCGTAACTGGTAGCCGCGCCACGCTTAGGACGTGGTCTCGCAAGGGGTGCCCGTTCGAGTCGGGTTAGGCCTACCAGCAAGTTGTAAATTGTCACTAAATGCCAAAAAGTGACGAAATACAACTAAATCTGACCAAAATACTTGCATACTCCAGAAATTTGTTGTATCTTTGCAAACGATTTCAAAACCAAAGGAGGCAACATGCAACTGTACCAACGAGACGCGACGCCTGACAAATTGGCGTTCCAGTACAACGACGGAGGCCGCTCTAAGTATTTCAAGGCTGAGAACGTAGGAGACTGTTCCACACGCGCCCTTGCTATCGCTAGCGGACACGACTACAAAGAGGTGTACAATCTGCTTAGACGTCTATCCAGGACATCACCGCGTAACGGCGTTGACAGGAAATGGGTTGACAAGGCTGCAAGGCTTCTCGGAGGCAAATGGAGAGCGTGTATGACTATCGGTTCAGGATGCCAGGTGCATCTGAGACCAAACGAGGTCCCGATGGACAAGAGGATAGTCTGCTCGTGCAGTGGACACAATGTGGCGGTGATCAACGGAGTTATTCACGATACGTATGACCCGTCAAGGGATGGAACAAGGTGTGTTTACGGCTACTGGACCTTCAATTAAAGCGAAATTGAGCAAAACCGACCGATTTCTGACCAAACTATTTGCACATGTCAGAAAATAGTTGTACTTTTGCAACCGAAACCGTGAGACAGTGGTCAAACGGGACCGAAAACGGCAAAATCGACCGATTTCTGACCAAAAAATTTGTGGGATTGAGAAATTAGTTGTACTTTTGCACTCGGAAACGATAACAAAGCGATCTTTGATACTATTTATTAAATGCTGACAGGGCATTCTCTCTGTCCGATGGTTCTCGCATCGTAGGATAAACCAGTAATGGGATTAAACGCTCGGGTTGACAGCCCTTGCGGATGTAGTAGGGGTCACACCCTGTTGCATTCTACGGAAGAACGTTGACAAACCTCGGTGTAGCCTAACGGCTTCAAAGGGTTAAGGCAATGCTAAATGGTACGCCTCCCGCATTGAGATGAGCGAAGGGTAACGCCTTAGTGATTTGAGTGGTAACACAACAGAGTTGTCAACGGGTACAGGTGGACGTCATCCAAGACGATTGCTTGTACATGGGATTACGACTTCCTATGCCTCCTCCAACATGGGCAGGTGGGCTGGAACCCCACCGACTTAATCGGTAGGAAAACTCGTAGTCGCAGTACTCCCAGATGGAAAATGGGGTATAGATAGGCGTTTTAGTGGGCCTTGGCCAAAAGCCAGGGATGCTGAGGAGTGGCTCCACGTCTGTCATTGTCATCCGATTAACAATCAATTCAGCAAAACTGCGGAATACGTTATTCAAGCCAAAGTGAGCCACACTGCCAGACAAAAGTGTCCTTATCCCTCTGTAATATGTGGGTGGCGCTGGAGTAGCAACAAAGGCGTCGAGGCGAGTAGGAGTAACATCTGGGTAACAGTCGGGAGGCTGTGCATCGTACCAGCGAACTCGGTGAGAAACGAGAGTCTATGAGTCTAGCAGTAAGATTTGGCGACGTTTTACAAATGTCGCGGACACGGGAGATACCACTTCGTAAGTTGTGGTGTGGGTAACGGCCTCCAATGGTCGTAGGAACATCTCTCTTCCCTAAGCCGACGCTCTCAGGCTTCCTTTTCGGGGGAACTTGGCAACAAGTTCTTGGGAACCTTTTCCAGGTAACACTGGAGGTAACACCAAACGGGTGGGTAACATCCCTGCACGTGCCCTGGTTGCAACGGGGATTGGTGGCAAAGTGAGGCGGAAACGCCTTGTTCTTTTACATATTGCGGGGTGGAGAAGTGGTATCTCGTCAGGCTCATTTAGTGAATAAAACACTTAAAAATTGAATTCTCTTGTGGTGTAATTGGAAGCGCGGTTCCTAACAAGAACAAGCACGGGTTCGATTCCTGAGAAGAGAACAACCTGAAGGTCGGCGGTTCGATCCCGTCCCCCGCTACAAAGTAATAATCAGCAGACGGAGGCTCGACAACCTCCCCGCGCGGAAGCATAGAGTCAGACTTCCAAGTGGTAGTTGCCTTGAAATAGGCTTGTGATAAGATAGAGGATAAAACGGCTGATAAATTACACTATAATCGCCCCTTTAACTCAGTTGGTAGAGTATCGCATTTGTATGGTGTTAGCGAAAGCACCTAAAATACGATAAGGGCTATATTCGGTGAGAACCGTCTATATGCACAATGCGACTGTCGGCGGTTCGAGTCCGTCAAGGGGCTCAAATGATATGGGTGTACGGGGTTACTCGTGCACCCTTTTTCGATATATAGAATTTGCACAATCCAGATATTATTTGTACTTTTGCCACCGAGAACGGGGTTATACCCCATTAAACCGATACGAATATGATTCAGTTTTTCAAGAAAGACAAGGAAGGGAAACGTATTTCCTGCATCGTGACCTCTTATGCTGGTGTGCGTGGTCACGGAGAGGCTATCGCAAGCCAAGAAGACACACCGAACGTAGAGAAAGGTCTGCTGATTGCCAAATTGCGCGCGTTGATTGACCTGAAGAACAAAGACGTGGCATGGCTTCACCGCAATGTACTCATGTGTGAGTTTGCCACTGTTGAAGGGATCAAGGGAGCCAACGAACTTATCCGCGTTTATGCTGATTTCAAAAAGCGTTTGAAGAAAGCACGCGCATTGCGCAGGGATTTGGAGCGTCAACTGCAACTGGCATATGACGTAACCGAAACGGATGATGTACACAAGATGCTGTACCCGAAGGGAGAGAAAATGAAGGCGTATACCTTCGAGAACGAAGACAAGTTTTAATCAACAACGACATGGAATACTACGAAGCGAAACTGGCCTACAAGGCCTGGGATCAAGAGAAGGAGAAAGACGTAGCCCACAACTCCACCTACATGGTCAGTGCAGTGTCCTTTACGGATGCGGAGGCCAAGGTATGTGAGCAAGCGGGCAAGCATGGTATCGGAGAGTACAAGGTCAAGGTGATGAAGCCTACTGTATTCGAAGAGGTGTTTAACAACAACGAGGTTGAGGAACGCAACTACGACATCAACGAGGCTGCTGGTGAGAAGTGGTTCAAAGCCAAAGTGCAGTTCGATGAGGGTGAGGGCGGTAAGAAATACAAGAAGATGTACCTGGCAA
>OCTX012286084.1_pt1 | contig 24351 bp, 18 predicted proteins | sample 1539691 | NCBI WGS metagenome assembly OCTX01 (sample SAMN02144231, study PRJEB22623) | gut metagenome | biome: sheep rumen | host: Ovis aries | place: New Zealand
AGTCACTATCCACTGACCACTATCCACTTTTCGAGTAATTCGCCATAAATTGACCAGCCCAATTCGTAAAATTCGCCCAATTCGCCGTTCCACCATCCACTGACCACTGACCCCTATCCACTAGTCACTATCCACTATCCACTGACCACTGACCACTATCCTCAATTCTCAATTTTCTAAGTTCGTCGTTCGGGAGCGGTTGATAGTGTGTTTATATTTATTTATTTATTTTTAACTTTTACGTCAGTTTTTTTTGCTATCTTTGCACGTAAAAGATTGTGCCCAATACAGTATGGCGTTGTGCTGTAATGTGTTATGGTACAATTGGTTATGGAAATTTGGTAAGAAACAAAAAGACAATTACAAGATATGAAAAAAGAAAAAAACACTTACATCACGCCACTTTTGACGGTTGTAGAGTTCAAAACCGAACGAGGCTACGCTGCATCCGCCGAATTCACATGGCAGACCCCTGCACAGCAGATTAACATGTTCATCATGACGGAGTCTGGTATGATTACTGAACAGAATGACGGTTCTGACGGTAACCTTGCTGCAGGTTATCTTGAAGGCCAGGAGGATCATAGCAATGACGTCAGTGGTAGCTGGTCATACTCCAATGGTAGCTGGTTTTAATCAATCGTGAAACACTGTAAAAGATAAGCAATATGAAAAATACTAAGTTACTCTTGTTCGCTGCTTTAGTCTGCTTGATGGCGGTATCTTGCAAGAAAGATGAGGGTGTAATGGATATAACTCTCGATAAGTTTGTTATGGGGGATACTGGATTTGTTTCCAATGATAACTCCAAAGTTGCTTTGCAGTTTTCGGCCAATAAACTCATATACGAGGAGGGAGATGTTGTCAAGGTTAATGGTGAAACATACACATTGAGCAAGTCGGGCAGCGGATCGTCGACGGTGTGGTATGCCAATGGCCCCAGCATAACTGGAACCGAGTTCTACTGCGTTTATGCAGATGGCGTTTCGACAACGATATCAAGTCTCTCCGGCAACTCGTACCATTACAATTTAAGTGGTAGGCTGACTTCTGCCACGAACAAGGTCCTTATGGGTGGTGTGACCGAGAACAATGTTTTGACTCTGCATCCTGCTTGCGCCATTATCCGTCTGCCGGTAAATAATACTGTCTACTCAAATGTTAAGGTTGGTTTTGATGCAAACAAAGTCTATAAAGAGGGTAGACTGAACATCACTTCGGATGGTGCGACGATTACTGGTACAGTCGCTATGACGGGTGTGGATAATGCAGGACTTGGTGCAGACTTTTTGTATATGGAGTATAATTCAGATGAAGGTTATTGGTATGTTGCAGTTCCTGTTTCCAATTCGGTAACGACTAAATTGTATTTCTATTGGGAATTGAATGGCGATCCTGTTGGCTGGCAGACATCTGGTAACGTTACTTTGTATAAAGGTTATGTATATACTGTTGGCGCTACACACCAGACCCCGTTCAATGCGGATGGTACCTCAAAAAACTATTTCCAAGTGGGTGCTGATGAATATGTACAGTTTTCTCCGGGAAATCTTCAGGCACGTAAGAGAATTGGCGGTTTTGTCTGGCAATTTGCAGAAACTCAGCTACAGGCACTGGGAAGTACAGGTGCTGCTGCAATATCAGGAGGTACAGGAAGCACGTGGGATTTATTTGGGTTTGGAACAAGCAATTGGAATGGTTCTGGAGCAGAAGCATATTCCCCTAGTTCTTATGTTGATGATCCGGCTAAGTACATTGGTGCCTCTATAGCTGGAACAAATGCTGATTGGGGTATATATAATGGTTCGTCTATTCAATATCAAGGTTCAGCCTCAGGCACCACATGGCGTACTTTAACTAGCAATGAGTGGTTGTTCCTTATGGGACGTTCCGATAAAGTAGCACTTGCTACAGTTAAGGGGATAAAAGGCATTTTGTTGCTGCCAGATATTGCTTCAAATGGAATGGATGAATGGGAAATGCCAGAAAGTGTATCTTTAAATTATGATAAGACAAGCTATGGCAACAATACCATTTCAGAGTCTTCATGGAATACTCTTGAGGCTGCTGGTGCTATCTTCCTACCTGTTACGGGGTATAGGCAGGGAACAGGCCATGAGGGTACGTCAGAGGGTCATTACTGGTCTTCAACTTATGATGGCGTTAACTCCGATGGCTGGGACAATTATGCTTATGGTTTAAAATTCACGGGTTCTTCAGTTTCGGTGACCTCAATAGGTATGTTTACGTCTGAGGGGCGTGCCGTTCGTCTGGTACATACTCCATCTTTTTGAATTATTTAGACTAAAATAAAAATATATATGAAAAACAATTATCTTAAAAGACTGTTTTGGGCTGTTTTATTCATATTCTCTTTATCTTCAGCCCAGGCTCAGTATACGGTAACCACCTCGGTTAATCCTGCGAGTCCAGCAGGTGGTGTTATCACGGGAGCCGAAGGAACATTTACATCTGGTCAGACCGTTACACTTACGGCAACGCCCAACGATGGTTATGAGTTCTACAGATGGAGAGATGCGTCTGGCTATCATACTGAAAATCCGTATGTTTTTACCATAACGGGTAATACAACTGTTCGTGCTTATTTCAATGTTGCCCAGACAAGATACAACGTGTCTATTGTCAATGGCACGCCTGGCAGCGAACCGTATGTGACGATAGAAGGTGCCGGACAGAAAGGCGAGGGAGAGGCATTTACTATTTCGGCGACATACACTTTCCCTTACAATGGTTGCCATTGGTACCTCAATGGACAGGAAGTGTCCGCCGGTGATAGTTATACCTATACTAATGAAGGTAACGGTATTCAGAGTGACTTGGAGTTTACTGTTTACTTCGATTATATCCCACAGGAGCGCACCATCAGCGTTGCTACTAATGACGCGAACCTCGGCACTGTACAGATTGCAAGCCTCGGAGAGCAGAGCAACACCTCCCTCAATATCTATGAGGGGCAGCAGGTAACCCTTACGGCTACACGTGTCGACAATAACGCTATTTTCGCTGGCTGGTACCTCGGCACCACCAGAGTGTCGGAGGACCTCGTGTACCAGTTCACCCTGCCCAACGGCACCCCGAACTGCACCTACACGGCCAAGTTCATCGCCCCGGGTGTGTACTTCACCATGAGGGCCGAAAAGGTCGGTGGCAATGGCGGTACGCTCTCGCCGAGTGCCCCAGAGAGCGTGCAGGCTGGCAGCAGCTTCACGTTCAGTGTCGGCCAGGTCTATAACGGCTGGGTCTTCGACGGCTGGTTCGACGCCCAGGGCAACTCCGCCGACCCTGTCATCAGCCTCGTTGTCGAGGATGTGACGCTCTATGCACACTTCCACCACATGCCTTACAACGTGACTGCCGTAGTCAACCCCAGCGGCGCCGGCACCGTGACTCCCGCGCAGGCTGAGGTCGCCGCCGGCGGCAGCATCACCTTTAACACCGCTGCCAACGCCGGCTACCGCTTCCTCAACTGGAACGGCAACGCCAACAACACCAATACTTCCTATACTGTCAGCCCTGTCAACAACGACATGGAGGTTACGGCCAACTTTATGCAGACCTTCGCTATCACCGCCACGGCCACCCAGGGCGCCGCCCCCACCGTCAGCGCCAACACCACAGCCCACAACGGCCGCTATGATGCAGGCTCGCAGGTGACGGTCACCGCCGGCCAGGTCGACGGCTACGAGTTCAGCTATTGGACCGTCAACGGCACCCCCGACAACCAGGCTACCAACGCCGAATATGTCATCAACTCGCTGTCCGAAGACATTACCCTCGTGGCCAACTATGCACCTGTCTATCGCGTGCGTTTATATAAGAACAATAATAGTGTAGTTGTCACCCTGAATGGTGCCGGCAACTACCGCGAGGGCACCAACGCCGAGGTGAGCGCCACGTTTGACGACAACCTCTACACCTTCAACGGATGGTCCAACTTCGGCAACCAGAATATCATCTCCACCGACAACCCCTACCAGTTTGCCGTCAATAGCAATGTTGACCTTACAGCCAACTTCACGGTCAACACCGTGTATCACACCGTTACCGTCAACACCGAGGGCACCGGCTGCTATGTCACCAGCGACCAGATCGCCAACATCGTGAGCGGCCAGGGCAACCAAGTGGAGGCCAACAGCGAGATTACCCTGGTGCCGCATGCCGTGGGTAACTACCGCCTCGTGCGCTGGACTGTGGGCAATACCAACTATCCCGCCGCCCAGTATCCCACCTACACCACCACGGTGAACAGCGACCTGACCATCACCGCCGTCTTCGAGGAGGCCAGCGTCTACCATGTGACCTTCCTGACCGACCCCGAGAACGACCCCATCATCGAGTTCATCGGCGTCAACCCTGGCGGCATCTATGCCAGTAATGAGGCCCTCGACGTCACCGTCACGGCCCACGACAACCCCAACTACCAGTTTGTGGGTTGGCTGCTGAACGGCCGCTTTTACCGTTCCGCGCGTACCGAGCACCTTCAGATTGCCCATGTGACTTCTGATATGGAGTTCACAGCCATGTACGATGTGTACCAGTCGGATGATATCGACTATCTGGTTTATGACGACGAGGTCGCAAAGACAACGATTGTCGGTGTTCAGGATGGCTATCGTACCAGCATCAGCACTGTCACTATCCCGGCCTCGGTGGTGGCCATCGCCGACAATGCTTTCAGAAACTGCACCAGCCTCTCGAGCCTGGTGATACCCAGCAACGTGCAGACCATAGGCAACTATGCCTTCGACGGCTGCTCGGCCCTCAACACGGTCATACTGCCCGACGGTGTAAGCCTGGGCACCTATGTGTTCAACAATTGCCGCACGCTGCGCAATGTCGAGCTGCCTGCCAGCATGACGACAATACCTGAAGGCCTCTTCTACGGCTGCAACGACCTGGCATCGGTGACTATTCCCTCCGGCGTTACGAGTGTGGGTAGCTTCGCCTTCTACGGTTGCCGCAACATCTACACGCTGACGGTTCCCGCTTCGGTGACCACCATTGGCGCGCAAAGCTTCGCCAGCATGAATGGTCTGCGCTTCGTCAACCTCGCCGCCGGCATCGAGACTGTTGGCAGCAACGCCTTCGAGAACAGCACCCACATCGTGCTCACCAACTTCGAGGGCTCGCTGTCAGACTGGTTGGCAATCAGCTTCGAGAACGAGAACTCGCAGCCTGTGTCGCGCTCGCGCAACCTGGCCATCAACGGTGAACTGCTCTCCGAACTGAATGTCCCCGCAGGCATTACCGAGATTAAGCCCTACGCCTTCTACGGCGACACCCTCATCAGCGAGATTACGTTGCCCGCCGACGTTGCTACCATCGGCGATAAGGCCTTCTATCATCTCAAAGGTCTTGAGCGCATCACGCTGCACAGCCTGCCCGCCAACGTCAGTGCCAACGCCTTCGAGGGTGTTAGCGCCGACGTGGTCGTCGCTGTGCCTTGCGGCATGGATGTGCAGGCCCGCAACCAGCAGTGGGGCGGCTTCACCAATTTCGTCACCGACGGCATGCCTGTGCTCACCCTTGAGCAGCGCCCCGGCGGCACCGTGTCTATCGAACAGTATCCTTCCTGCAGCGATGCAGAGTATGTCTATCAGATCATTGCCAACAACGGCATGAACTATCAGTTCCAGAGCTGGAGCGACGGAAACACCGAGCAGAGCCGCAACGTTACCCTCACCGAGGATATGACCCTTTCGCCCATCTGGGTGCGTGTGGAGAATTCAGAGACCATGATGCCCACCTACAGCTGTGCCTTCGAGAACAGCAAGGAGAAGTCGGCATGGTTCGGCGTGGCCCCGGGTGCCAACAAGTGGTACATCGGCAACGCCGTCCATCAGCAGTCGGTGCTCGGCGGTACGAAGAGCCTCTATGTGACTACCGACGAGAACGGTGCCAACAATGAGTATGACGATGAAGGTCTGAGCACATACGTCTTCACGGATGTCTACATGTATGAAGGTATCAATGAGATTGGCTTCTCTTACCGTGTGGCTGGCAACGAGGGCGACTATATGAGTGTCGCCATCCTGCCGGACGAGATGAACTACGAAGACCTCAGCCCGTATGCCAACGGTGCCATTCTGGTTGCCGACAACCTGACCGGTGACGGCGACACATGGCAGCCTGAGTCCCGCATGGTGAATATCGAGAGAAGCGGTTGGCGCAAAGTGGCATTCTTCTGGAATGTCACCGACGACGACAACAGAACTGACGTCGCCGCCGCTGTCGATAACCTCTCTGTGCTGTACCGTACCCCCAACAACCTGCAGTATAGTTTCATCGATGTGAATGTCGAGGTTGCCGCCGCCAGCAACGGTATGGGTACCGCTTACGCAGGTGAAACCCCGGGTGTCACCAGCAAGCGCTTCTACTATGGTGACCAGATTGCAGTCCACGCTGTCGCCGCCGACAACGAGCATCAGTTTGTGCAGTGGCAGATTGGAGACCGTGTTGTCTCCACCGAGTCTGACTACACCCTCGACTTTGTCGAGTACTGGGGCAGCGACCCGACCCTGACGGCTGTCTTCGAGCTCGTGCCGACTACCTACACCGTCACTGTGACCCTGCAGGATGGTGCCGCGAATGCCTCCACAGAGTATGGTGTGATGAATGCCAACGGCGTCATCAACGCTGTCACCGCTATCGACAACTCGCAGGATGCCGACCTGTACCTCAACCTGCCGCAGGAAGGCTGGGCCTTCATGGGCTGGGCTGACGAAGATGGCAACATTGTCGCCACCGACAACCCCTTCACCTACACAGGCCGTGCTAACGCCCACTTCATCGCCGTGATGAAGGAATACCGCGACTGTCCGGATTACAATGACCCCGACTATACCAACCCCGGCGAACCAGGTGTAAATCCCAACACGCCTGAGTTGCGTGAGGTCATAGTCTCCAACATCAAGGTGTCTGTGGAGAACGACCAGATTGTTGTTGAGAACACCGGCGACTACACTGTGACGCTCTACGATGTTGCAGGTCGCGCTCTCGAGAGCCGCATCAGCCCCGACCAGAAGATTTACTTCAGCGTGCCGCTCTCCGGCTCCTACCTCGTCCGCGTTGGCAACGTGATGACCCAGCGCGTGGTCGTGGTTCGCTAAAAGGCGACATCACACATGATAATGCTCTGGGGCAGCCGTCAGGCTGCCCCGGAGTGTTTTATAGGATGATATGAAACAGGTGGTGCACAGTGATATTGGGTGTTGTCAGTTGTGTGGCAGGCATTGTGATTGTGGTATGGCAAGATGTGCTGCTACGGCAGGAAGTGTCATATAATCAGCGTGTAAGCTGCTGTATAATACCGGTGGTAATATAATTTATGCTCTATATGGAAAAAAAGTAGTATTTTTGCAGCCGAAACGTTGTCTTTTATTAATGATAAACATAACGCAATGCAAATGAAACGATATATCAGGTTATGCTGCTGTCTGTTTGCTGCCATGCTGCCGACGATATGCTTCGGGAGTCTTGGGGAAGTGTCTTTCTGCGCTGTCGATGACGCCGTCAGCACCAGCGACGCCATGGATATCGCTGATGTCCATACGGTCACCGTTCAGGTCAACGCCACGACGATGGGCTATGTGACTGGTGCCGGTGTCTACGGCCACGGCGACACCGTTACACTCCATGCCTATGCCAATGCCAACTGTGTGTTTGTCGGCTTCAACGGCGCTAATGATAATATCGACAGTGTCTCGTTTGTCGTCACCAACGATACCACTATCACCGCTTCTTTCAGCCGTAGATTCCTCGACCTTTTCACCTCGGCGACAGACGGTACCGTGGCTGTGGATATAGAGGGCACTCCTGGAAATGTGCAGGTGCAGCCTATGCAGGCTGAATATAATGACAGCATCACGCTCACCGTTACACCTGACAGCCATTATCGTTTCGTCTACTGGGAAGTGAATACCTACAGACTTGACACTATTGTGAATTCTGTATTGGTTCTCGACAGAACATGGATTGACTCCACTTATGTTGATGTTGACGGTGTGGAGCATGAGATATGGGATTCTCTTTATCACTATGAGGAGGAGGTTGTTGTCAACCGTGTAAGCGGTGGTGGCGTTTACTACACCAATCCACTCGGTATGCATATCACCGCCCACACTGAGGCGCATGCAGTGTGTATCAAGGAATCCTACAATGTCACCGTGGTGGGCGATTATGTGTATGTCTACGGCGATGGCTCGTACCACTATGGCGACAGTGTGACGCTAAGAGCTACGGGCATGGAGTTTCGCCACTTCGTCGCCTGGCTCAATGCTGATGGCGATACCCTAAGCACGGAGAACCCATGGTCGTTCCGCGTCGAGGGAGACACAACTATCTATGCGGCCACAGCTCTTGACATAATGCATCTTAGTGTGTCAGCTTCTCACGGTGGTACTGTTCAAGGCTCCGGCGATTATGAGTATGGTTCGCCGGCAACGATTACCGCAATACCCGACAGTGGTTATAGCTTCATCCGTTGGGACGACGGCGACACCAATGCCGTCCGTGTGGTCTATGTCTACGAGAACCTGCACTTCTATGCCATCTTCTCCCATGTGGGTATTGACGATGCTGACGTGAGCAACGTTCAGGTATATGCTGCTGAGCATTCTATCATTGTCAAGGGCGCTGCCCAGAAGTCCATCCGCGTCTTCGACGCCGTTGGGCGCCAGGTGGTCAGCACCAGGGCTGCCGACGATATGGTACGTCTGACGATGGAGGGAGCCGGGGTCTATATGGTACAGGTCGGCAACGGCCATGTCCATCGTGTGATACTCTTGCAATAAGTAGTTAGTTGGTAGTGGGTAGTTGGTAGCACTTGACCACGAGAACTACCCACTATCCACTACCCTAAAGAATAACAGAAACAATATGCAGAAAATAACACTTGGCAGAAGTGGACTTGTGGTGCCACGCAATGGTTTCGGCGCTTTGCCGATACAGCGCATCAGCCAGGCTGATGCCGTGAAGCTCGTTCGCCGCGCTCTGGATGGAGGTATGTATTACTTCGATACAGCGCGTTTCTATACCGACAGTGAGGAGAAACTCGGTGTGGCTCTTGAGGGGCGTCGTGGCGATGTCATTATAAGCACCAAGACCGGTGCCACCACAGCAGAGGGTTTTTGGCGAGACCTTGAGACGAGTCTCACCCTGTTACGGACAGATTATGTGGATCTTTACCAGTTCCATAACCCGGCCTTCTGCCCCAAGCCCGGCGACGGCAGTGGATTGTATGAGGCAATGCAGGAAGCGGTGCGGCAAGGCAAGGTTCTCCATATCGGCATAACCAACCACAGACAGAAAGTCGCCATAGAGGCCATTGAGAGTGGCCTCTACGAGACTCTCCAGTACCCGTTCAGCTATCTTGCCTCTGATGAGGATCTGGATATTGTTCGTCTTACCCGTGAGCATGGTATGGGTTTTATCGCCATGAAAGGGCTCAGTGGCGGTCTCATCAGCGACTCTGCCACTGCTTATGCCTGGCTGGCTCAGTATGACCACGTGGCTCCCATTTGGGGTATACAGCGAGAGAGTGAACTCGACGAGTGGCTCTCCTATCAAGAAAACCCTCCGGTGCTCACAGATGAGATGCGCGCGCGTATTGAAAAAGACCGCCGTGAGTTATGTGGTAATTTCTGCCGTGGTTGCGGCTACTGCCAGCCTTGCCCGGCAGGTATCCAGATACAGGATTGCAACCGCATGTCGCTCTTCCTCCGCCGAGCCCCTTACAGCGTCTATCTCACAGAAGAATGGCATGAGAAGATGGAGCAAATAGAGGGCTGCTTGCATTGCAACCATTGTGTGCAGCACTGCCCATACGGTCTCGATACCCCCAACCTCCTAAGGCAGAACCTTGTCGATTTCCGTGATTTCTGGGCAAGAAAGCAAGCTGGCGAGCTTGGTCTATGAAGCAGATCGCTCACATAGAGTCAGTATATAAAAGCAAGTTCGGTGTGCCGCGACAGGCTGGCCTCGTCAATGTCGAGGCCAGAATAGTCTTCGAGAAAGAGTTTCGTGTATTGGAAGCTGTGCGTGGCCTGGAGGAGTTTGACTATATTTGGCTGATATGGGGATTCCATCTTGCCGAGCGCGAAAGATGGAGCCCTACTGTCAGGCCTCCGCGTCTTGGTGGCAACAAGCGAATGGGTGTGTTCGCCACAAGAAGCCCTTTCCGCCCTAACTCATTGGGCCTCTCGTCGGTGCGTCTGCTTCGTGTCGACACAGAAACAGACGATGCCCCACAGCTTTACATTGCTGGTGCCGATGTTGTTGATGGCACACCGATATATGACATCAAGCCATATATCCCTTATGCCGACAGTCATCCCGACGCTCGTGGCGGCTTTGCGCAGCAGGCGCCAGAGCGGTCTTTGGCTGTTAGGATACCCGACCGGCTGCTGAAGCTGTTGCCCGCTGCTTTGCATGATCCGCTGCGAGACACCATTGCTTTGGATCCACGTCCTCATTATCAAGATGACCCACAGCGGTTATACTCAATGCCGTTTGACAGATGGGAGGTCCGGTTCCGTGTTGAAGATGGTATAGCCGTTGTTGAGGATTGTGTGTTAAATAAAGTTAATCACGGTAACAATAACTAACCTGCTGCGTCTACGCACCGATGAGCATGAGTTATGCACAGATAGTTGAAGGGTGTCGTCGTCGCAATGCCAACGCCCAACGGGCGCTCTACGATGAGCTCGCACCGATGGCCATGGGCGTCTGCTACAGGTACACTGCTGACCGTGACGAGGCCAGAGACCTTCTGCAAGACGGTTTCGTCAAGGTATATGAGCGTATTGGTGCTTTGCGCGATCCTCAGAAGCTTCGCTCCTGGACATACAACATCATGGTCAACACGTGCATACAATACTATCGTCGTTCGCGGCACACTGTTTTGCAGGAAATGGATGACTATGTCGACAATGATGATGACGAGCTGCCCTATACAATGGAAGATATTGTCAAAGCACTCTCCGTCATCTCACCGGCACAGCGCATGGCGTTCAACCTCCTCTGTGTTGAAGAGCTGCCCATTGCCGAAGCTGCCGGCAAAATGAATTGCAGCGAGTCGGCTGTCCGTGTGGCACTATGCAAAGCCCGTAAAAAAATGCGTCTTTATTTGGAGAATAAAAGTACATTATAATGAACAACAACTGGAAAGACTATCAAGTAAAACCCGACGAAGGCCTGTTTGACGCCGTACATCGCCGCCTTCGTGTGCGTCGGATATTACGCATCGCCGCTGTGGCTTTTGTCGCTGTGTCTGTGGCTCTTGTTGTCGTCTTGTCGACAGTCAAAGATACTATGTCGCCATCCGTCAATGAGCAGAGTTCTGTGCGCAATGACCGTATTGCCAGTCAAGTCACCCCTCAACACGCAATACACAACGCAGAAGCCTCACCCGCTGTCGAACCCGAGAATGCCCCTCAAGCAGAACCTGCTGTAAAAGCCGTAGGCAAGCTTGTTGCAGAGGAGTCAATGCCGTTGCTTCAACCGCAGGCAGCTGTGCCAGAGGTTGTCGAACCTGTGCCCGATGCCGTTCCCGCCGAAAACACCGTTCGTCAGCCGGCTGCAACGTCCGTCAACCAAACGCAGGGCACTCCTGTAATAACCGCCGAACCTGACACTCCTTATGTTGTGCAGGAGACCCCAGCTGTCGCGAACGCATCCTCGACTAAAGTCGGCGGAGCCGACCCCGTTCCCTATCAAGTCGACAACATACTGTGGGCCCCTAATATCATAACACCAAATGGTGACGTGGCCGAAAACCGTGTCTTCAAAGTCGTTGCATCCTCAACGGTCAGTGATTTCCGGATTCATATCTACAACCGCGGCGGACGTCTCCTTTTCAAGAGCAGCGACATCAACGAAGTATGGGATGCTACCCACGACGGTACCACTGTACCGCAGGGCGCCTATGTCTGGGTTGCCACATTTCGTGGCACCGATGGCTCTTCCCACCGTCAAGCAGGCACGGTCACCGTCGTCTGGTAGCCCGTATTTGTTTTTGCGGAAATGACATATATTCAGCGAATAAGCCGACGGTGCATATCGTCGGCTTTATTTATTTACCACATTTTGCGCTCTATATGAAAAAAAAATAGTAATTTTGCAATCTGAAATAATGGCATGGACCGTTCTATCGCTGGGCCTTTTGTGCCGAGAGGAAAGTCCGGGCAGCACGAGCCACCATGCTTCCTAACGGGAAGGGACCATAAGGGTAACCGAATGGCCACAGAAAGCGCCACAGAGACAATACCGCCTTTCGAGAGAGGAAAGGTTATTGGTTATAGGTTATTGGTTATAGACGTTCGTTCAACACTGTGTAACAACCTCGCCCAATCTCCATAACCCATAACCAGTAACCTGCACCCCTCAGAAAGGTAAGGGTGAAAACGCGGGGTAAGAGCCCACGACGTGTTCCGGCGACGGGCACGATGGCAAGCCTCATGGGCTGAAAGACCAAATATACCGATAGGCCGCAAGGCAGCGGGCAGGCTCGCCCGCATTATCGGGGGGTAGGTTGATAGAGGCCGTCGGCGACGGCGGCAGTAGATTGATGATAGAACACGACAGAACCCGGCTTATAGGTCCTTGCCATTTTTGTTATAGAAGCACAAAGCAATGCAAAGGAAACTGCATATCAGGTTATGCTGCATGCTCGCAGCCATGGTGCTTACGGCATGCTCCGGTCGTTTCGTCGGTACACCGCGTGCCGCCATGCTCGACTATCAGACCAACAGTACTTACCAGGCCCTCTACAATCTTGCTTCAGCACATGCCGTTAACCTCAACACAGCCGTCAAGGCGGACACCCTGCACCCAGGTATGTATGCCGAATACGGCGTCGCTCTGGCACTCATGGGCCACGACGGCGAGGCCTGTCGCATGCTCAACGCAGAGGCAAAGGCCTTTCCGGAAAGCCGTCTGCTTGTGCGTCGTATCAAGGAACGCCTCCTCCCAGACATGGTCGGCGACACCCTCGCCGGCACTCACGATACGGCCGACATCCTCAAGCTGCAGGCGTGGGCCTACGACAGCGTCACCGCCTTGCAGCCGCTCCCTCATATAGCTTCCGTCATCGACAGCACCGACAGCGTCCGCGTCATGATGCAGACCCCTGTCGACTCCGTCCAGTACCCCATACGCCTCACGGCAAACCAGAAACGGGAACTCCTGTTCCAGGAGCAGCGCCAAGCCGAACTGCAGCGCAAGGCCGCAGCCGACTCCATAGCCGCTGCCAAACAGGCCAAAATAGATGCCCGCAAGCAGGCAAAAGCCGACAAGAAGAAAGCCAAAAAGGAGAAAGAGAAGGCCAAGAAAGAAGCCGATAAAGAGAAAAAGCGTCTGGCCAAAGAAAAAGCCAAACAGCGCGACGCCGAGAAACAGCGCCGGGCAGAAGAGCGCAAGGCTCAAAAGCAGAAGGGAAAGGAGGCGCAACAATGAAGAACACCCGCATTCTTCTGTTGCTTGTCCTCCCTATGCTGCTCTTGTCATGCAAAGGTGAGAAAAGGCTGGCGCGCTACAGCGAGCTTTACCAGCAAGAACCTTCTGTCATTTATGTCGCTCCGCTCAACGACGTCTCCATGCGGCGTGCCGTGCGTGAGACCAGCGATTCCATCTACAACGCATCGCTCAACATCGCTTCCCGGCAGCTATACCTCACCGCCACCGACCCGTTGACAAGCCTCGGGTACTATGTGCTCGGTCCTCTGGCATCGGCTCAGGTCGCCGCCACCGAGACACGCACCGGCAAGCAGCTGCGCAACGATAACATTACAGACCTGCACACCGATCTCGGCATCGATGCCGTGCTCTTCATAGACCTGCTCAACTGGTCGCACACCTTCAATTCATGGAGCGTGGAGGCTGAATATGTGTTGCGTTCAACCCACAACGGCATGGAGCTGTTTCATGTGCACGTCAACGCTACAAAGATACTTCCCACCGACTTCAAAGGCAACCCCAAGCCCCTCAAGGCAGACCTTGACTTCGCCGAGCAGTATGGCTGCGACCTTGAGACAGCCCAGCGCTGCCGTCTGGTGGAAATCCTCAACAAGTACGTCCTCAAGGACCTGCCCTCTGGCAAGCGTGCCCGTCGTCAAGAGGCCGAGCAGTACGCCAAACCGCATCCTGAATACTTCAACCTCCGCATCCGTCGCGACGGCAGCGTTGAACAGCTAAAAGACGAAGAACTATGAGGATAGAGGTCTCCCTGTCTCCTGCCTTGTACCCCTTCCGCACCGTCAAGGAACATCACGCCACCGTGGCCATAGACCTCCTGCGTGCCACTACCGCCGTCTGTGCGGCCTTTCAAGCCGGTTGCTCTTCCGTGCTCCCTCTCGACACCCTTGAGGGCATCGGCCAATTCCGTCGGCAGGGGTTCCTTGTGGCTGCAGAACGTGGGGGCAGCAAGGTCGGCGACGCCGAATACGGCAACTCGCCGACGGAATATCTGCGCAAAGATATGACAGGCATCAAGCTGGCCTACAGCACGACCAACGGCACCGTCTCCATACTCCGTGCCGCCGATGCCGACCTCACCCTCGTGGCCTCTTTTGCCAACCTCTCGGCTCTCTGTGACCGCCTCTCACGCGAGAACATGGACGTCGTCCTGCTCTGTTCGGGCTGGCAGAACGACTTCTGCATCGAGGACACCCTCGTCGCGGGGGCAATAATAGAAAAGCTGAGGTCTTTGACCGCAGAGCTCATGATTGCCAATGACGCCGCCAACATGGCCCTCGCCCTCTGGCAAGTGGCCAAGGACGACCCGTACGAATACTGCCAGCGTTGCACGCATGTGCACCGGCTCTACGGTCTTGGTGCCGCTGCCGACGTAAGCTTCGCCTTCCGGCAAGACACCTGTCCTGTGGTCCCGGTCCTTAAAGGCGGCATGCTCACACTATGAAAAAGCTTCTGACCATATTTCTGCTCGCAGCCACCCTCGGCGCCTATGGCCAGTGGGACACCGCTGGCTTGCGCCTGCAGCGTTTCGAGGTGGTGCCCGCCTTGTCGGCGACAGCGCTTATGGCCACAGGGACCATCTTCACCTATAACCCCGCCGCCAACAGTGTGGCCCTCTCCCTGCGCGACAAAGTGGTATCGTCGCACAATCCCAAGCTGCACTTCGACGACTACATACAGTATCTGCCGGCTGCCGTCCCGCTTGCCCTCAACCTCTGTGGCGTCAAAGGCAAACACTCGTTCGGCAGACTCTTGATGCTCGAGGGCGGTTCTTACCTCCTTGGCGCCGGATGGCTTACAGCCTTCAAGTACGGCCTCGCCGTCCAACGCCCCGACGGCTCACGCTTTAACAGTTTTCCAAGCGGCCACACCTTCACGGCATTCACCGGCGCCGAAATCCTGCGCCGCGAGTACGGCGAAGAGTACCCCTGGCTTGCTGTGGCGGGCTATGCCGTCGCCACAGCCGTAGCCCTAATGCGCATCTACAACAACCGTCACTGGCTGGGTGACGTATGTGCCGGCGCCGGTCTCGGTATCCTCAGCGTCACACTCGTCTACTGGACCCTCGAGTAAAAATGAGAAATGAGAAATGAAAAATGAGATAAGCAATAACCCTTAAACCTTAAACTTTAAACCTTAAACCTCAAACCCTGATGAAATTTTTCAGCAACCTCAAAGGCGACCTCTTCGGCGGCATCACCGCCGGCATCGTTGCCCTCCCCCTTGCCCTCGCCTTCGGCATACAGGCCTTTAGCGGTGTAAACGACCCCTCGGCAGCCTCCATCGGCGCCTATGTCGGTCTCACCGGCGCCATGCTCCTCGGCTTCTTCGCAGCCCTCTTCGGCGGCACCCACAGCCAGATCTCCGGCCCTACAGGCCCCATGACCGTCGTCACCGCCACCCTCGTCACCGGCGCCTGGACGGCCTCCGGCGGCAGCATCTCACAGGTGCTCCTCTCCATGGCCCTCGCCGCCATCTTCTGCGGCCTCTTCCAGATACTCTTCGGCCTCATCAAGATAGGCAAGTACGTCCGCTACATCCCTTACCCCGTCCTCAGCGGCTTCATGTCCGGCATCGGCGTCATCATCATCATCCAGCAGCTCTATCCCCTTGTGGGCGCCAGCAAAGGCGGCTCCATGGTAGACCTCCTCCTGGGCCTCCCCGAAGCGGTGGCCTCCACCAGCATCACCGCCCTCCTCCTCGGCCTTGGCACCGTGGCCATCATCTACCTCTTCCCCCTTCTGACCAAGAAGGTGCCCTCAACCCTCGTCGCTCTCATCGTGATGACCGTCGTCTCCCTCTTCATCGATATGGACGGCGTAGCCACCATCGGCAAGATACCCTCCGGCATCCCCATGCCCTTCTTCGCCAAAGAAGGCGTCTCCCTCGCCGGCATCGACTGGGGCGCCGTCCTCGTCGCCGCCATCGTCCCCGGCCTCACCCTCGCAGGCCTCGGCTCCATTGACACGCTCCTCACCTCCGTCGTTGCCGACAACATCACCAAGACCAAGCACAACTCCAACCGCGAACTCATAGGGCAGGGCATAGGCAATGCCGTCGCAGGCCTCTTCTGCGGCCTCCCCGGCGCCGGCGCCACCATGCGCACCGTCGTCAACGTCAAGAGCGGCGGCCGCACACAGCTCTCCGGCATGGTCCACGCACTCCTCCTCCTTGCCATCATGCTCGGCCTCGGCTCCATAGTCCAGTATGTGCCTCTCTCCGTCCTCGCAGGCATCCTCATCACCGTCGGCATCGGCATCATCGACTTCCGCGGCTTCAAGGATCTCCCCAAGATACCGCGCGCCGACGCCGTCGTACTCATCGTCGTCTTCCTCGTCACCGTCCTCGTCGACCTCCTCACAGCCGTCGGCATCGGCATGGTCATAGCCTGCGTCCTCTTCATGAAGCGCGCCTCCGACCTCGTCGAGGGCGGCTACAGCAGCCAGGAACTCACCAACTTCGACAAGGAAAGTCCCTGGGACGACGAGCACGGCATGCCCGACACAGTCGCACACAAAATCTACGTCCAGCGCCTCAACGGTCCCATCTTCTTCGGCACCATCAACAAGTTCAAGGAAGTCATGTCCACAGTCCCCGCTGACGCCAAAATCGTCATCATCCGCATGCGCCTCGTCTCCTTCATGGACCAGAGCGGCCTCTACGCCATGGAGGAAGCCATCAAGGAAATCCAGGTCAACGGCACACAGGTCCTCATGACTATCATCCAGCCGCAGCCCCTCTACATGCTGACCACCCACAATGTCATCCCTGGTGTCGTACCGCAAAACCACACCTTCAAAACCTTCGAGGAATGCACAGAATATTTACGCAACCAATTAGAAAAATAATAATACAATGGGAAGAGCATTTGAATACCGTAAAGCACGAAAACTGAAACGTTGGGGCCACATGGCCCGCACCTTCACCAAGATCGGCAAGGAAATTGAACTCGCAGTCATCGCCGGAGGCCCCGATCCCTCCTCCAACCTCCGTCTCCGACTCCTCATGCAGACCGCCAAGAGCGAGTCCATGCCCAAGGACAATGTCGAACGCGCCATCAAGCGCGCCACAGAGAAGGATAAGTCTGCCTACAAAGAGGTCGTCTACGACGGCAAAGGCCCTCACGGCACCGCCATCGTCGTCGAGACAGCCACCGACAACCCCACTCGCACCGTCGCCAACCTCCGCGCAGCCTTCGTCCGCGGCAAGGGTGAACTCGGCACCATGGGCATGAACGACTTCCTCTTCGAGCGCAAATGCTCATTCGTCGTCGCCTGGCAGGACGGCATCGACATGGACGAACTCGAGCTCGAACTCATCGACTGCGACATCGACGAGGTCTTCCGCGACGAGGACGAAATCCTCATCTACGCCGACTTCAAGAACTATGGCCCCATCTCCAAATTCCTCGAAGACAAGGGTCTGGAGATAAAAAGCTTCAAGTTTGAGCGCATCCCGCTCACCATGCGCGAGCTGACGCCCGAGCAGCAGGAAGATGTCAACGGCTTGCTGGAACGCCTTGAAAATGACGACGATGTCGTCAATGTGTTCCACAATATGGCCTGATAGACAGTCTGTTAGATAGAGCCCCTTCGGCCCCCCTTCGGCCCCTCTTCGGCCCCCCTTCGGCCATCCATGCTCCGGATGCAATAGGGAGGCCGAAGAGGGGCCGTTCCGGAGGGGAGGGAGTTAGGAGTTTTGAGTTTTGAGTTATGAGTTTTGAGTTTTTAGTTTTGAGTTAGGAGTTTTTAGTTGTGAGTTTTGAGTTTTGAGTTTTGAGTAAGGTTGGTTGGGGGCGGGGGTATGGCTTGTGGATGGTGTGTTCCGGTTTCAGAATTACGATTTTTTTTTGTTTTGTTGTCTTTTATTGGATTTTTCTTCGTATATTTGCATTCTCTATTGTATGCCGTCGGCTGATGGAAGTCGGCGGTTAGTGTAATGATTGATAGGACTATATGGAAAGAAACAGACTGAAACCGTGCAGGGTGAATGTGTCGTCGGAGACTGGTCGGCTGCGTGCTGTGCTGCTGCACCGTCCCGGCGTGGAGATTGAACGCATGACTCCCCTGAATGCAGCGCATGCGCTGTACAGCGATATCTTGAACAAACCGATTGTGGACGAGGAGTATGCCGCCTTCAGCGGCGTGCTGGAGAAGTGGACGGACGTCTACTATGTTGAGGATGTGCTTGAAGAACTGTTGAAAGACAGTGATATACGTCGCCACCTCGTAGTGGAAAGCTGCGACATGGACAACTGCGACGACGACCTCAGCGAGAAGCTGATGGATATGCCGTCGGCCGACCTGGCCAGGGTGCTCGTCGAGGGTTTTGAAGACCCCGAATGGGACGGTGCATCGGACGACCGCTATCTGCTCAAGCCCCTCTACAACCTCTTCTTCACCCGCGACGCGAGCAGCACCGTCTACGACCGTGTGCTCATCAACTCGATGAGCTTCGAGGTGCGCGAGCGCGAGACGCTCATCTACGAAGCCATCTTCAAGCACTTCTTCAAGGTCGACACGCTGAACGCCATGGCGTGGGACCGCGACGCAAGGACCGAGGGCGGCGACGTGCAGATTGCCGGCCCCGACCTGCTGTGCATAGGGCAGGGGATAAGGACCAACACCAAGGGTATCAAGTATCTGGCGCAGACCATGGCCAAGGAGCGCGAGAGGTTCCACATACTGGTGCAGGAGCTGCCGAAGAGCCCGGAGAGCTTCATACACCTTGACATGGTCTTCACCTTCCTCGGCAAGCACCAGTGCATGGCCTTCGAGCCAATGCTGAAGAAGACCGGCCTCTTCGCCGGCAAGGACACCACGCTGATAACCATCGAGAAAGGCAACATCAGCTACACCAAGGTGCCCAATATCGTCAAGGGCCTGCAGGGTCTGGGTTGGGACATCGAGCCTGTCATCGGCGGCGGCAGCGACCCGTGGGTGCAGCTGCGCGAGCAGTGGCACAGCGGTGCCAACTTCTTCTCGCTGGGCGACGGCAAGGTGCTCGGTTACCGCCGCAACACGCACACCATAGATGCTCTCGACAAGGCCGGCTTCGCCGTGCTCAACGCCGAGGACATCGTTAGCGGCAAAGTCGACATGAACAGCTACGAGAAGTTCGTGGCCGCCTTCCGCGGCAGCGAGCTGCCCCGTGCCGGCGGCGGCGCCCGCTGCATGACCATGCCGATCCTGCGTGATGCGCAGTAAGGAGTTAAGTAGTCAAAGAAAACTCTAATTATCTAATCAATGAAGCAATATCATTTGGCAAACAACGTTATCGGCTGGGTTATCGGCTTGATAGCGTGCGCTGTGTACATCATGACGGCTGAAGCTACGGCGTCGTGGTGGGATTGCGGCGAGTACATAAGCACCGCCGTGAAACTGCAAGTGGGTCACCCCCCGGGAGCACCGACCTTCCAGCTCGTTGGGCGACTGTTCTCGCTGTTCAGCAGCCCGGCGACGGCCGCACACGCGGTGAACGTCATGTCGGCTGTATGCAGCGGTCTGACGATACTCTTCCTCTTCTGGGCCATCACCCTGCTGGGCAAGCACCTGCTGCCCGACCCGAAGAACCCCAGCCTTAAGGACTGGAGGACGTGGGGCGTCTTTGCCGCCGGTGTGGTGGGAAGCCTCGCCTACACCTTCAGCGACACCTTCTGGTTCTCGGCTGTCGAGGGCGAGGTGTACGCCATGAGCTCCTTCTTTACGGCCCTGGTCTTCTGGGCCATACTGAAGTGGGAAGAGCAGAGCGACGACCCGCACGCCATGCGCTGGCTGATACTGATCAGCCTGCTGGTGGGTGTCGCCATTGGCGTCCACCTGCTCAACCTGCTGACGGTGCCCGCCATCTTCTATGTGGTGTACTTCAAGAAGTGGCCCAAGACCACCTGGAAAGGCTTTATAGCTACTGGTGTGCTGAGTGTTATCACGCTTGGCATCATTCTGTGGGGCATCATCCCTGGCATAGTGAACGTGGATTCTGCCATCGACGTCTTCTTCGTCAACACGCTGGGTCTGCCGTTCAACAGCGGCACGATAGTGTTCTTCACGCTGATGGCCGTGCTGGTGGTGTGGGGATTGTGGTATACGCAGCGGAAGCAGAAAACGATACTGAACGCCGCCATACTCAGCTTCGCCATGCTGGTGATAGGCTACAGCACCTTCTTCGTGCTCGTCATCCGCGCCAACACCAACACGCCGCTCAACGAGAACGCGCCGAAGGACGCCGTTGCCATGCGTGCCTACCTGGGCCGCGAGCAGTACGGCGACACGCCGCTGTTCTCGGGCCAGTATTACACCGCCGGAGCCCCGACCGGTGTGGAGGATGGCTACACCAAGTACATACGCGGCAAGAGCCCCGAAGGCAAAGACCGCTACATCGTTGCCGCCCATGCACAGAAGTATATATACAACGAGAAGCACACGGGCTTCTTCCCGCGCATGTGGAGCGACGACACCAAGCGCGACCACCCGCGCTTCTACGAGTACTGGGCTGGCAAGTGCTACAACGGACAGCGCCCCACGGGCGGACAGAACCTCAAGTTCTTCAACCGCTACCAGCTGGGCTGGATGTACTGGCGCTACTTCATGTGGAACTTCGCCGGACGCCAGAACGACGTGCAGGGCCACTACTTTAACGACGACGGCACGCGCGACTACCTGAACGGCAACTGGATCAGTGGCATCAAGTTCATCGACGAAAGCCGTCTCGGTCCGCAGGACAACCTGCCGGAGCACATGGAGCAGAACAAGGCACGCAACAAATACTACATGTTGCCGCTGCTGCTGGGCCTCATCGGCTTGATATACCACATCCGCAAGCATCCGAAAGACGCCTTCATCGTCTTCATCATGTTCTTCATGACGGGTCTGGCCATTGCCATATACCTCAACATGCCGCCCAAGCAGCCGCGTGAGCGTGACTATGCCTTCGTGGGCTCGTTCAGCTTCTACGCCATCTGGATAGGCTTCGGCGTGATGGCCTTGGCGGAGTGGATAAGCGCACTGTTCAAGAAGAACAGCGAGAAAGCCTACAAGGTAGTGCTGCCGGTGGTCTTCGTGGCCTGCATGGCCGGTGTGCCGTGCCTGATGGCCGCTGAGAACTGGGACGACCACGACCGCTCGCAGAAGACCGCTGCACGCGACTTTGCGCAGAACTACCTGAAGAGCATCAACAAGAACGGCATACTTATCACCTTCGGCGACAACGACACCTTCCCCCTGTGGTACGCCCAGGAGGTGGAGGGCACCCGTACCGACGTGCGTATACTGAACTACACGCTCAGCGGCATGTATTGGTATGTGGAGCAGCTCTTCAACAAGCTCTACGAGGGCGATGCGCTGCCCTTCACGTTGCCCAAGGAGTACTACGGGTTGGGCAAGGATGTGTACTACATCATGGACCGCTCCAACGACTACCTTGAGGTGACCGACGTGCTGACCATGCTGCGTGAGCACCCCGACCGCTTCACCATACGCGACCAGCGCAGCGGTCAGGATTTCATGTATCTGCCTACCAAACGCTTCAAGATAACGCTCGACGTGCCCGCACTGGTGCAGGCCGGCGTCATACCCGCCGAGATGGCGGACAGCGTGAACCCCGTCATCCGCTGGGAGATTGGCAAGCAGGCCCTCTACCGCCACGAGATGATGATACTCGACATTCTGGGTACCAACCGCTTCATGCGCGACATAAACATCATGAACCCCGGATATATACGCGATGTGTTCCCGTTGATATACAGCTATACTGTGCAGGACGGCATGAACCACAAGATACTGCCTTATCCGCGTCGTGGTCCGCGCTACACCGAGCGCTCCGCCGACTATTTCCTCAATGGTGTCGATGGAGAGCCGCTGAAGTGGGGCAACCTCAACAGCGACATATATGTCGACCCGATAAGCCTCAACATGGGCACCGTGCAGCGCCAGTCGCTGATGCTGCTTGCCTACGACGAGTATGTGTCGGGTGATGTTGATAAAGCCAAGGGTCTGCTCGACCTCGGCCAGCAGTTCTTCCCGGCCCCCAACTTCCCGATAGACGTGTATGCCGTATACATTGTCACCGGCAACACCCGCGTCGATGTGGTCGACCTCTACAAGAAGGTGTACGGCATAGAGAAAGCTCAGGAACTCTGGGATGCCGCCTTCAAGTACTATGATGACGAGGTCGGCTACCTTTCCACATTCCGTGGCGACAAAGCCGCCGGTGTGCGCGGTGAACTGCAGAACGGCCTTCAGATCCTTTCGCTTCTTGCCGATGTGGCAAGACGTACGTTGGGAGATGACGCCCGTGCCGCCCAGGTCGACGATATCCTCGGACGATTCAACAACATGTACTGATCACTATGAAGCCGGACAAGCCAAAGCTCAAGAAGTACGTGGTCACGCTTAACGAGTGCGAGATGCGCCGCCTGTCTGTCTATGCCGCACAGAGCGGGGTGGACAGGCCGACGGCGCTCGCCCGGCTGGTGCGCCACGGGCTTAAGGATGCCGCCGCCGGTGTCCATATAGACAATACCGACGAGAAGCAGCTGCGACTGTTCGACTCTGTGCAGATAGACATATTCAACAACACCGCAAAGGTTAATACCAAGGAGTAAAAATGAAGAGACTGTTTTATATGCTTGTGACGGCGTTGCTGCTGGCGACTCCATTGGCGACTCATGCCGAAGAAGAGGCCTTCGACCCCGGCTCGATGATTATCGGGCACGTCACCGACGCCCATTCGTGGCATATGTTCGACTATAAGACCTCCGACGGTGCCGAACATGCTGTGGCCATCCCGCTGCCCGTCATCCTCTGGAACGACGGCCATCTGGATGTCTTTATGTCCAGCCGCTTCCACCACGGCCACGCCGACTACAAGGGCTACCGTCTCGTGGGCGGCGGCGCCGAGAAGGAAGAGATTGTCTGTGTGGACGAGGCCGGCGCCCTCACTGGACAGAAGCCCCTCGACCTGAGCATCACCAAGACCTCGGCGGCCATCATGATTGCCGTCGTCCTGCTGCTGGTCATCGTCTTCATAGCCCGTGCAGGCTACAAGAAGCGTCCTAACCAGGCCCCCAAAGGCCTGCAGAGCCTCGTCGAGATGTTGGTGGTCTTCGTGCGCGACAGCATTGCCAAGCCCATGATAGGGGAGAAGCGCTACGAACGTTATCTGCCTTACCTGCTCACGCTCTTCTTCTTCATCTTCTTCTGCAACATCCTTGGCTTGATTCCTTTCTTCCCGGCAGGCGCCAACATCACGGGCAATATTGCCGTCACAGCCACGCTTGCCGTCATCACCTTCCTCATCACCAACATCAGCGGCAACAAGCACTATTGGACCGATATCTTCAACACCCCCGGCGTGCCGGCATGGCTCAAGATATTCCCCCTGATGCCGGTGGTTGAGCTGGTGGGTGTCTTCACCAAGCCCATCGTGCTGATGATACGACTCTTCGCCAATATGACCGCTGGCCATATCGTCATCCTTGGCTTCATCGTCATCATCTTCATCCTCAGCAACCTCTTCGGCATGGCCGTCGGCGGTGCCGTCTCGGTGGTCAGCGTGCTCTTCAGCGTCTTCATCTCGCTGCTGGAGTGCCTGGTGGCATACATCCAGGCCTTCGTCTTCACCATGCTCACGGCCCTCTACATCGGCATGGCCGTCGCCGAGCCGCATCATGCATAAGGTTTAAGGTTTAGAGTTTAAGGTTTAAAGTTATAGGATAATTAACCCAATAAATCCATACTATACATGAAATCGATCAAAGATATCAACTTTGCCGGCAAGAAGGTCTTGCTGCGCGTGGACTTCAACGTCCCGATGAACGATAAGAAAGAAATCACCGACGACACCCGCATGCGCGAGTCGATG
>OCTX011594257.1_pt1 | contig 24345 bp, 33 predicted proteins | sample 1539691 | NCBI WGS metagenome assembly OCTX01 (sample SAMN02144231, study PRJEB22623) | gut metagenome | biome: sheep rumen | host: Ovis aries | place: New Zealand
ACATCTCTTGTTGTATGTCTTAATGTAACGGCTCATAGCAACAGAAGGAACTGACTCGAAGTCAATCTCGTCCCACTTACCTGCTGACATCTTTCTCTCGACAACATCAAGATGTGCACGGAGTGCAGAAAGAGTCTTACGATAAGTACGCTCAGTAAGACCAAGGTAACGACAAGCTCTACGACCGAGCTTACGAGTCTCCTGTGAAGAAGTGTTGATAGATGGCATCCACTTAGCAAGAATAGAGATAGGTGCGTTCTTGCTCATGCCTGCGGCGTCAGCCTTAAGCTGCTTAGAAATGAACTCCCATACCTTTGCCTCGATAACTGGGTAGTTACCGTCAACGAAGATGAAGAGGTCGTCCCATCTACCTGTGTCGACAATAGTCTGAAGATTGCGGACAATCTTCTGAGGCTCTATGCGACCAAGCTCCTTAAGGAGTATACGACCGATACGTCTCTCACCAAGACCGCAGTCTCTGATGTTACGAGTGTAAAGGACAAGGTTATCAGCAAGAGTTGGGTTCTCAGCACGAGCTGCTCTCCAATCGCTGATTATAGCTGAAGCATCGCGCTTTCTCATACCACCTATCTTTGCATAGAGGTCAAGAAGTGCGCCGCCCTTAGTTGTTGAATAAGCGATACCGCCGTTTTCTGTACGAGTCTGATTTGACTGAACTCTCATTGCATTTGCGAAATTACTCATTACACATCTCTCCTTCAAGATAATTATTTTAGTTTGCTGTTTTTATCTTACTTAAATATTATATCACAGTTTATAAAAATTGTCAAATTTTTAACTGTTTATGTCTTCGTAAAAGACTTTGGCTCTACGGAAAATTGAGTCGGGTGCCGCCACGAAATCTTTCTGCCAAGTCCTCTCATAAATATCGAACCAACTTCTCTGCTCTACGTCCTCTTTTCCCACAAAAGTATAAACCCTATGGGACTTTCTGAGCACAATAGGACGAAAATCAGCAAGATACTTATTGAAAACTTCCTTGTCTCGATTGTCCTTTATGGATATAGTTAAAGTATCAATACCCCAAAGCTGCTTTTCACGGAGGAAAAGATACTCATAAAGTTCGTAGGCATTGGTATAAACACCAACTTTCTTTATGTTAGGATACATACCCTTTAACGTTGCGGCTGTCATACAAGGGTCTGCATAAGCAAACGGCTCGCCGCCCGTAAGAAAAATTGTTTCTGCTTTCTGAAGCTCTTCATCTTCAATGCAGGGAATATCACTTACGTTATATTGACTATTGCAACAGAAAGGACAATTACGATTACACTTATTGGTAATCATTATGTGAATGACCTTTTCCGTTACTTCATTTTTTTCATTCAGAATAGCTGTCATTAGCTTTCTCCCTTTCCTTTAAATTCTATAATTATTATAGCATAAATTATAAAATTTGTCAAAAATTTGAGAAAAATAAGGGTAACGTTAAAACGCTACCCCTAATATTATTTCTTTTGCCATTCTCTCCGAGCATTTCTTGCAGAAGATTTATTTCTCGATTTATATGTATCTAATTGACTATCACAATTAGGACAAATTAATCTTACATTTCCTCTACTTGAATCTGCTGCATTTCCATCTATATGGTCTAAGATAAAATGGAGGTCTTGATTATTCCACTTGTCTTCTATACCACAAATGGCGCATTTATGCTGCTATTCTTCAAGAATATAATCTCGAATCACTCCTCTTATGGTAGTATTAACAGTCATACCTACGCTTCCAGTCTAAAGCCAAGTATTAATCTTCTCTTGTCTTCTCGCTTCAATCAAGTGCTACTGACAATAACCTGTCTTATTATCATAAGCCAAACGCTTTCCACAAGTTTTACACTCCTTCATTTTATCACTCCTATTTAAATTGGCGCCGTGGGAGAGATTCGAACTCTCAGAGCCTTTCAGCCCGACGCTTTTCAAGAGCGCGCCTCCTCCCCACTAAGGTACCACGGCATTATCAAGATACGATTATAACGCGCCTCTGCTAACTTGGGCTACTCCCCGATAATGGTCGGGGAGGTAGGATTTGCACCTACACTGTACGTGCTCCACAACGCAAATATTTGGTTTGCTGACGTATCTTATTGGTGCTGCAGGGGAGATTCGAACTCCCAACGCGAGGCGCTTCAAGCCTCCGCTCTACCGTTGGAGCTACCACAGCATAATCAAGACAGTATAAAAAAGTTCTCCCAATTAAACTATACGCTGCCCAAGCGCAGTAGGATTCGAACCTACACCCTATGTTTTTCCAGAACACATTTGATAAAAAATCGCTGGACTGTCTTATAATGGGCTGGTCGGGATGGTGGGACTCGAACCCACAAGCTCAAAAGAGCACCGCATTTTGAGTGCGGCGCGTCTGCCAATTCCGCCACATCCCGATTTGGGTGGAAAGATGAGATTCGAACTCACACCTTCATGGGCCACAACCATGCGCTCTACCGTTAAGCTACTCACCACATCAATATTTAAGAGTCCTTTCCGCACGTTATTCCCAGCTTTATATGCGTGCATCTCAAAACCAACATTCAAGTATTAAGGTCTTTACGTTTCGTCTGCCAAGATTGGAAAAGCTCTTTGGTCGGCACGGAAAGATTCGAACTTTCGCTCCTTTCTTGTAAGGAAAGGTGACTCCCATTATCGTACGCGCCGTTTATCAAGGCTCTTTTCTTGTATTCCAAAACTCGGATTCGAACCGAGGTTTATTCCTTTTGGGGAATTGTCTAAACCACTTGACTATTTCGGATAAGAAAGAATTGCTGAAGAGCCTTTAATTTGGTTCGGGTATGCTTATCGGAGTCAAGTACTCGCAGTTCCTCTTTCGAGGTATTTTCTTCGGAGTAAAGACCTTAAGGTTCGCGTAACCTCTCGTGCCCTAACCCATATCCGAAACCCGATGGTGCCGATAGAGGGATTCGAACCCACACTGTCCAGCTTCTAAGGCTGGTGCCTCTACCAATTGGGCTATGTCGACATTGTTAAACAGTTCGAGTTGCGGTCAAACTGAAGATAAGCACCGAGATAATGAATATGGGCAACCACACTACTTACTTTCCTTACCAGCGCCGCCATAAAGACGACTATGCCCTACCCTCGATATTCATTTAAAAAAAAGTAACCCTTGCTTGTCCGTCAATCTTCGTATTATATCCACATTTGCATCGCAATTTATGCCCACACAGGAGGGTCGCATGGAGAAGGGGCACGCCCCGAAGTGGGCGGCATTATTTAATTTAAAGGCTAAGGCGTATCCTTTTCTTTCAAGGGCGAGAGCGTATCCTACTTACCTCTTAACATTACAGAACAACGTGTAATACCCCTCTTATTTAAACTATAAGAACAACGTATAGTACCTTTATTTTACTTAGATAGCATATTAGCTACACCAGATGCCGCATAGCTATCTGGCTTAATACGTGCCTCGAAACCTGCAGCATCAATCCAAGCGCAAATTTCTGTTATAAGTTGCTTCGTCTTACCGCGCTTACCAATATCTGCATGGATAGTAAATGCAAGGCGGTCTTCCTTAAACATAACATCAAGGTCAATTAGGTCTTCAAGAAGCTCTTCCTGAAGAGCGTCGATGAAGCCAGTTGCGTTCTCGATAGAACGAGTGGTCTCCTCAACAATCTTCTCCTTAAGAACTCTTATCTTAGGAATATCCTCTCTACGGAAGAAGAATATACCACCATCACCGACACGGCAGACGGCGATAACCTCTACCATTCTTGTCATCTTGTGGTTCTGAGAGTCAGTACCTACTGTTATATCATATTCAGCATTAGGGTTTACTCTGATATAATCAGCAACAACCTTAATCATTTCTGCATACGTAACTTTAGTTCTTTCTCTGTTACCACGAGTAAATATCTTCTCGTCGGTGCTCATAGTTATCTCTCCTTTACTATTTATTTAATGGTCGGAGATGCGGGATTCGAACCCACAGCCTCTGCGTCCCAAGCGCAGCCGTCTACCAAATTGGCGTAATCCCCGATAGCAAGACAGTTATTCAATAGCTACTTTTGATTAACACATCAAATGCTTTTTCTATAAAAAAGATTGCTGAACTGCCTTAATGTGGTGATAATGTGTGCCGCGGCACCACAGACCGCTTAATGTGGTCGCACACATATCTGGTCGGCGAGACGGGACTTGAACCCGTACGCTTTTAAGGGCGAGGGATTTTAAGTCCCTTGTGTCTGCCAATTCCACCACTCGCCGATTATTATGGTGACGCCAGCGGGATTCGAACCCGCGACTCCAGCGTGAAAGGCTGGTGACTTAGACCACTTGTCGATGGCGCCATTCATCAAGATGTGCTTTTGCCTTGATAGGGATTCGAACCCTTAGTCTCCTGCTTAGGACGCAGGTGTTCTGCCATTAAACTATTACGCACAAGGACTTAAATTTTGGCTGCGTAAATTTGAAAGATTTGTGTTGCTGACACATCTTAAAATATATTAAACCACATATTTCCATATATAGTCATATGCAGTTTTTCTCTTGCCTTTACAAACTTCTCCTATATGACTTCTTATTCCACTTGCATTACCATTGGCGTGTCCTTCTTCAAGGAGCCATCTTGCTGCATCAGCATAAGACTCAAAATAATTTATTATTTGTAAAGATTTTTTATCTAAACAGATAATTTTTTTCTTACTTTGTTCCATTTGTAATGCAAGGTCATTTTTAGGATTATTCAAAGTTAATCCGCAACTATGGGCAACATTTACAATCACATCTCTACAGCAACCAATTTCTTCCATTATTTCTTTTGTTGTTTTACCCTGTTCTAAAAGATATAATATTTTATCGTGCGAATAAAGACATTTTCCTTCGCCACCACGAGTTGCATTATAACCTTCTTCATATCCTTTATAAAAGCCAATCCAAAATTGTTCACGTTCATTCTCTATTTGAGAGTCACATTCTTCAATTAACTCAATAGAGAAATGTTCTGCTCCATATTTGTTAATAGCATTATATAAAGGTCTTTTTTCTTCTTCTCTTTTTGTAGCATCATTTAAATGCTACTTAAATCTCGTACTTAAGGAATTAACTGTTTTACCAACATATACCTTATCATTTACGTCATTAATGATTTTGTAAATTTTGCTTTTCATTTCTCTCACCTCATCTATAAAGTAGATTTTGGTTGCAGAAAATCTAAAATTTTGGTTGCACTCAGTTTTAATCCAGAAGAAACCACGTGGAGGCGGCAACCACTTCTTCCTTGCGGAGGCGGGACTCGAACCTGCGACCTTCAGATAATGACTCTGACGAGCTACCACCTGCTCCACTCCGCAATATCTCTTGTTTGATTTTCTATAAAAATTATAACATATTTTCTGAAAAATGTCAAATTTTTATCTGCTAAGTCGTTTCGCAAGCACCGTTACCACGTGAAGGCGACTTAATCAACGGTATTTTTTCAATAGCTTGGGTGCCGCCACATCTCCTGCACACAGGAGACAGGGTACTCGAACCCCTCCATCGCCAGTTATTGAAAGGAATTTCAACCTAATCTCATTAGTTATAAAGCCACTGAGCTGTAGCTATGTGAATAATTTGCCGTGACAACGGGCGACTATTCTAATCGCCGTCATAGCCAACACAAGCTATGAACCATTGTAATGTCGTCAGGTTCCCACACTCTCGTAAGTAAACACGCCGCTTAACCACCAAGTTTAGGTCGTCTTTATTGACTGCTATAAGCTTGGAAATTTAAACCTTCTACATCGTCAGCAGTAGATGTTATAGCTCTTCACTGTCGCAGAAGTCATTTAACTATCGGGGACTATCGCTACTCCTTCGCCTGTGTATGGCTTAGGCAATTTCTGAAGCCATAGAATTTCATTCGCCTCGACTACATTATCAACAGTATTAAATGTAGGATTGCTCACTATCGTCGTTGCTGTACGCTGCTTCACCGATAGCAGTAGGAAAATCTAAACCTCCGTCACTGAGGGCGAATAGGCGTGACGTTTCCTATTCTAAAGGTTTTGGAGAATGAGACAGCTCTCGGTGGATGACCTCTAAACCCGCTGCTGTCGAAAACATTTGGTGAATCGCCTTTTCACAGCGATATAGGTGTAAAGGGAATTTAAACCTCTTTTTACATAGAGGGGTTTTAACGTCTTTTCCTTGACAAGTCCGCCGCAACCAGTAACATTTAAGTTACAATGCCATTAAATAATGGCACTGGTGTGGGATAGGAGAATCGAACTCCCATCGCCTGTTTGGAAGACAGGAATACTAACCGTTATACGAATCCCACATTAGTTCTTATTTTTAAGTATAATTTATTATAACATATTCTAAGAAAAAAGTCAAATTTTTAATTGTTATCGTCTTTAAAATAGGGGTCTGTCCACTTATGAGATTTGCGATTATGGGTTGCGGCAATAATATCTGGCATAACATCAATTAACTTCCAGAGAAGTAAAGTTACGCAGATAATGATTAAATACTTCAATGGACAAACACCCCTTTCATAATGGTTTCTCCGACTGGATTCGAACCAGTGAAATGGCAGTTTTAGAGACTGCTGTCTTGAGCCACTTGACGACGGAGAATTATATCACGACAGGCTTTTGGTTCCCCGAACCGAAAATAGGAGGGAGTCGAACCCTGCCCAAGCAATGAATGAAGCTTGATAAGTGTGTTTTGCTGAACTGTCGTTATATAATTGGTTGCCGCTCTGGGAATCGAACCCAGTAAGACGGAGTTAGAGTCCGTAGTCCTCGCCAACTAAACGAAGCGGCAAAATTCTCCAAGACGCCTTTACATTTACCTTTTAAACATTTTAAGTGTTCTATTGTAAGAAATGATAGCTGAATGCGTCTTTCATTCTTATAAAATAATTATAACATATTTTATAAAAATTGTCAAATCTTTGAGTGCTTATTAAGCTACAGCAGTTGTAGTAGTTGTCTCTGTTATAGTCTCTTCTGCCTCAGTTTCTGTGGTAGTTGTTTCTTCGGTAGCCTCAGTTGTCTCCTCTGCTACTGTTGTAGCTTCAGTTGTTTCAGCTTCTGTTGTTTCAACTTCTGTTGTAACTACTGTTGTGGTTTCACTGTTGCTTCCGCTATCCTTTGATGTATCGCAAGAAACAAAAGTTACAGCCATAGCGCCTGCCATAAGACAAGCTAAAATAGCCTTCTTCATTGTGTTTCACCTCTTTTTATGTATGATGACAGTTTAATGACGTGACAGTCATATACAAGACTTTACTCCACATTCCAATCTTTGGAGCGTTTCTCCCCAGTATAATTGGTTGGGGAGATAGGACTTGAACCTATAAGAACAAGGTTTTGCTGAAAAGTCTTCTGGCGGCGAGGGAGGGATTCGAACCCTCGGACCACCTTAACGGCGGTCAACACCTTAGCAGGGTGCCGCATTCAGCCAGCTCTGCCACCTCACCATTAACAAGACACAGTTTTCGATAAAAGCGTCATTCTACTGCTGAACTACTCCCCTATATAATTGGCAGGGGAGAGCGGATTCGCACACGCTGTCTACGGCTTGGATTGCATTATCATTTGACGAAATAGCTGATGTGTCTTTAAAATAATATTGACTTTTCAAGTAACAAGATACATTATAACCAGAAGTCCGCTGTGTTTACCAGTTTCACCACCTCGCCCAATGTGGACTCGGGTAGGACTCGAACCTACAAGTCTTTCGACGGCAGATTGATAATGAGTTTTTAATCGCTGTTAGTATCTTAAATGGTGCGCCCAGAGGGACTCGAACCCTCACTCTTACAGATTAAAAGTCTGATGTGTTACCATTACACCATAGGCGCATAAGTGGTGGGACTGGAAAGATTCGAACTTTCGTACGACCGTTATGAGCGGTCAGTCCTGCCATTAGACGACAGTCCCATAAGAAAGGAAAGGGGCATAGTTTCGAGAATGGCTATGCCAGACCATTACGATATTGGTTTCCCCAAAGGGAGTCGAACCCCTATTCTTTGCTTCAAAGGCAAGCGTCCTACCATTAGACGATGGGGAAATAAATTGTGACTGATTTTCTCAATCACTATAAATATTATAACATAAAATCAGAAAAAAGTCAATTTTTTGAAAACTCTTTTATCTCATAATTGTGGTCGTTAAACCATTTCTATATGATGAGTCTTTCTGAACATAACTGTTCTGGCTTTTCATAAACGATTAGGGCGGCAACGGGGTCTTCTTTAAATTGTAAGAAGTCTTTTATTCGATGACCAATGCTCTCGAACCTCTCTATCATCTCTTTGTAATCAAGGCACTTGAGCTGTAAATAATAATCACGCAGAAACGCACAACTATGTGGGTCTGCTTTACAGGTCTTGCCGCCACATTCAGCCATATTTTGAAAGTCTGGTACGAATGGGTCTGCTCTACAGCCGATAAGAACACCATTCTTATCAACGTAAGTTGACTTATAATCGCCGTTGATATGATACCAAGCAGGGTCAAAAACCGCCGTACTCAATGGAATAATATTAGGAGTAAAAAATCTTATCTGATAAAAATAAGATGTAATTATCTCCATTATTCCTTTTCAGGCGCGTCCTCTCCAAGACCCTCGCCCTCAAGAGATACTATCTTCTCCCAGCACTCAGGGCAAAGTGTTGCTTCCTCATCTTCGGACTCAAATGGCTTTCCGCACTCTTCGCAGATTATTTCGTATTTTTCCATTGAAATCACTCCTTTTTAAATTATATATATATTATATAATATTTTATTTAAAAAGTCAATTTTTTAATTGGTCTTTTCAGTGAAAGTCCAAGCCTTTCTGCCGTCAGCAAGAATGTAGATACCGTTAAGCTGGAACTTCTCAGGCTTCTCATGAACGATTTCTACCTTATGCTTAACACCTGCAAGTCTATCCTGCTCAAGGCTTACTCTGAACTCCTTGCCGCTCATATTGAAAATTTGATTATCGGTAACTTTAAGTGATGTACCGCCATTCTCATCTTCAACTTTTTCGAGCAAAGTTACGCTCATTCTTATCTTTGACTTGACGATATCCCAAGGCTGAGATTCTCTGCTTAAAGCCCTCTATAAAGCATTATAACTATTCATTCAGTTTTCCTCCTTAAAATCATTCCTTAATTTCATTAAGGTATAACCAAGTTGATTACGACCTACACCACGGCAATCGGGACAAGTGCATATACCCCAATATCTGTCGTGCCAAGTTGTAACTTCAACAAGAGTCTCATCACCAGTTTCAAGGAGAGCTTCCTTTAACTCTGGGTTTTGAGTAAACTTTGCATAAAGAACATCGTACATAACTTGGTCTTTAACCTGTTCCCAGTCGGGGCGAAGATTTGCACTTCTGCCCATAGACTTAGCAAAAGAAGGCGGTCTATCTGCATATTTCTCTGCATTTTCAGGTTCTTTTTGTGACTGAAACGCCGCCTCGGAGTTAGTAAAATGAATACCTTTATAAGTAAAAGAGGACGCATAAAAGTTACTTAAGAAGCCATATTTGCCTATATTACCTGTAAAATGTATCATATATTTCCTCCCGCTTGATTTTCTATATATATTATACTATAAAATTATAAAAAAGTCAAATTTTTAATCGCTGTATTCGAGCGCAAACTACTCTTCCAGTTTTTCTATCTCAGCATTGTCTTTGATATATTTAAGTGTTATATCAACAATGTCAATATATCCAAGCTCTGTGCCGTCCTTAATAAGATATGAAATGTCGTGCTGTTGGCAGAAATTTTTTATTCTCTCGTCAATCTCTTTTGCCTCTTCCTCTGTCTGATTTCTGCCAATAGGATTGTAAGGCTTTTTGCGATTGATAAAAAAGTTAAGGTTATCATAGGTATTAAACACATCCATTACTAAAGATTCATAGTGCCGCCCTAAGACAGGATTTTGATTGTAGAAAATACCCAGTGGCAACGGACTGTCAGTAATGATAACGTCGACCTGGTCACGGCAACGGTCCATTTTATAAGACTGTTTACCGAACACATACTCCTGACATCTTAATGCAGAATAGTTTTTCTCCCAAGTTTTATCCTTTGCAAACTCAGTTATGAGTTCGCAATTAACTCCTCTCATCTTTAACTGACTAAAAATGTAAGCTGCTGCAGTAGATTTTCCTGCGCCAGGGCCTGCAAAAAGATTTACAACAATAGGTTTCTTCATTCCATATCCTCCTTATATTCGCCAAGCTGTAAATCATAATCTCCCCTCTCACGACGGTCCGCAAGTAAATCAAGCGCTTCAAGGCCAAGACATAATCCCATAGTCTTATCATCAAGAAGAAGATTATAATATAATTTAGTTCTCGGATAAGTAACCTGTTGTTCTCTGAACTTATCAAAGACGGGGTCGTCAGGATAATCATTGATTGCGTCGCAGGGAAGTCCGAGTTCCTTAATGGTGTTCTTGTTTTTCTCTACGTTTGGGTTTGCTGTATATACAATCCACCACGGCTTTAATATTGCATCAACGTGTTTGATAATATCAACAGTAGTTGAGCAACTTCTTGCTCTAAAGGGGCGGACAGTATCATCAAGGTCGTAAGCTATAATAAGTTTGCCATGTTCAAGATATGCTTTTTCTAAGTTATCGAAAAGCCATCCGTTCTATAGGGCATCATTAAATCTTACCTCTTCAGATAAAGAATGTTCCATACTTTTTCCTCCTTATTTAATTCTTTATATTATTATAACAAAAAGATTTAAAAAAGTCAAATAAAAAGAAAAGAGGGGTTATGAGAACCCCTCTCGCTATTAACCAGTAATAGCTTCCTCTACACCACCATTGTTATTCTCTTCTTCATCATCGAGTTCGTCAGCAAGCTCTTTAATCTAAGCCTGAATAAGTCCACGCTGATGTTCGAGTATAGTCTGTACTGTTGCAGCATAGCTGCCGTCAGCCCAATCCTTAATCTCTGCGTCGATGTTACCAAAGTTGAAACTTGTGTCGCCAACTTTTATGATAACGTCCTTCTTCTTTTCAAGAAGGAAATTGAGCATACGATTAATCATAGCACTCTTCTTAGAAAGTTTACAAATCTAAGCCTCCTTACTATCCTTCTTTGGCTCAGGTTCTGGCTGAGGTGGGAAAGGAGGGAATGGAGGAGGTGGGCATGGTGGGATTGGTGGATATGGATAATCTGGTGGCATTGGAGGGAATGGTGGGCAAGCTGGTCCTAAGTACATACCTACGCCGCCGCAGTCACAGCCCTTTTTCTTAGCTTCATTACCATACATAGCTAAATCGCTGTTGTGTACGCAATCAATATTAGGCATTTTAATTCCCCCTGTAATTAAATTAGGGTATTTGGAAATACCCTTCTCAATTAAGGTAGAATTTGCACGCGGCGACTATAAACTTTTACTCTTAGTGTGCCGCAAGGTCTGCTTCATGGAGTTTATCAAGATACCACATAAACTTTTCGCCAAAACGATTACGAATTTTCTCAAGGTATGCTTCACCCTTGAAGTAATCCATATGATGAGCAATAAGATTTGCAATAAAAATATCTATCTTATCTCCGCGTGAATGTGAAATGTAGATATAAGAACCTACATTCTCATGGTTATAATAATGAGCAATATCTGTTGGCTCGCCCTTGGCATTATGGAAAACCTTACAATAAGGCTTGCCGATGTCATGCATTCCCGCCGCAAGTCTTAATCTATAAAACTGCTTACTATCAAGCTGAGAAGCAAGGACATCATTTACATACTCTGCCGCAAGGTTCATATGTTCACCAAGAGAAGCTGAGTGATGAGGGTTATCATGTGGGATATCCTTTGCTGACTTAAAAAGGTTTAAAAGATATGGCAAGTCTCCGTTATTATTAAAGATAAGTATCTCGTCCCACCCCTCAGACTGATGAGGCATCTCGAAGTTTCTATACATACGCTCAAGTACATACTCAGGGACCTTACGCTCACGGTTTGCGTTCTGCTGCTTTACAACCTCGAAAGGCGGCACAACAAGAACACAAATCTTCTGCACGTTAGGAATCTTAGAGAGTTCTCTCAAGAAACCCATACGACGCTTAGAAGAAATGTTTGTTGCGTCATAGAAAACGTCTGCCCCATTCTTCAAAAACTCACGAGTTCTCTTAGACATAAGGTTGAAAACCTCTTCATTATGAGACTGGTCATTTACATCGCCGTAAACCTCTTCACGGATAGCGTCAGAAGAAACATACTCTGCAAAAGAGTAATGATTCTTGTAAACAGTAGACTTACCTGCTCCTGCAATACCAACTGCCATATAAAATCTTGCCATACTTTAATCTCCTTTCCATTTTATAAATCCACCAAGATTAATAATGAAATATGCGATATACATTAAAACCATTGGAAGATTAAAAACTCCTATAATATTTACTGCAATCCAAAGAAAATTTCCAATTATCCAAGCAATCCAACCACTTCGCTTTTTAAGCATTATCAAGATGTTGCCGCCTAAACTGAAAATTGCTCCAAGAATTGAGAGTATCAAGATTAAGTTCATTTAATCACCTTTTGATATTATTATTATAATATAAAATAGAAAAAAAGTCAAATTTTTATTTTATAAAGAAGAAATTAAGCGCAGTATCTACTGCGCTTAATTTTTATTATTTTAATTATTATAATTTCTAAAAAATTGATTTATTCTGCTGATGTCATTAATCATTGGGGTTTTAATGCTGTCTCTATGAGAGATTTATGAGCAACTGGTAGATAATAATATTTGCCACGATAATAAGTGTAAAAATTATCACCATCTGTCCAACCGTCTCCTCCGAATCCGTTACCGAAGCCACCGCCGTTTCCACCATAACCAGCGGGTACTACGTTCATATACATGCCATTGTTATCACTGCCAAAACCCATAAAAATAGGTCCTCCTATTAATTTATTCTTAAATCTAAGTGCTGAAACTTTGCGCGCCGGAGTTTTAGAAAATAGAATTTAAGTCAATTAGGTAAGGAGTAGTTTAACGTCATTTCGGACTAAAAATCATGTTGTAGGTATTACTGGAACATCGTATTTGCTTATGGTGTATGTGGATGTCATTTGGTTCGCATCAAATTTGTAAATTTTGCCGTCGCCTGGCGTGATTGCATCGCCAGTAAGCGTAAGCTTATTTTCTTTGTTATAGAACCCGTCAAAACTCTCAGAAGGCGAAAATATTATGCTATAGGTTGGGTTCGTAGCTTTGGTTATGACAATTTTTCTTGCAGGTGCAAATAACAGCGCTTCATTTGCATAATAGCTATCGGGGATATAAGCTTCATATGCAGCCGAACTAAGAGTCACAGAAAAATCGCCATCTGCATTAACAGGTGCAAATACAGTTACTTCTCCTCTTGGCGTACCACCGTTAATATAGCTAAAATCGGTCATGGCAGCGAATGGAAAGCTTGGTCCACCTGATACGTCCACAGTAACCGAAGAATATCCGCTTACACCGTCATCAGAAGCATCGTATGCTCCATTTTCAGTAATGGTTTTGTCGATTAATGCAGGCTCATCGCTTGACTTTTCTTTTCCATATCCTGCCATGTCTCTTGGGTCAATCATACTTTCATGACCAGCTTTTCTATCTAAAGGAATCATTAGTTCTTACCTCCTTTCTCTTATTTTTAGGATAAAACATATATCTTACCCATTCTCATCATCATTTGTATCTTCTTCTTCTTTTTCAGCTTCAGCCCAAGTTTCTAATGACTAAGCCTATGCCACTATCGCTGCACCCATAAGTTCCTGCTTAGCTCCGGCCTAAGGATAAATAGTTTTTTCAAATCCCTCAATACTGGGTTTTGTATCGCTATCACCAACTGCTAATGACTGAGCTGGCTATGGTTTTACACTCTACTAAAACTCAGCTTCACGATAGGCTGCAGGACCAAAGAAAGACTCCTTAATACCATACATTGGTCTAAGTTTATAAGTCATTGTTTTCCCTCCTTTATTTAGAATAGCAGAAACTCTGCTTCAAAATAAAGTAGAGTTAATAGACCGTTCCTCTAATTATTACCTCTTTCTGTATGTAATAATAGTCACATCCGCCGCCTTCTTTAAGGCGTTGTCCCATATCCTCTGCAATCCATTCATCTTCATAGACCGCATAGAGTCGAGCAGAGGTAGAGTTAAAAGCTCCGATATATAAAAGATAGCACATAATAAACACCTCCATATACGGGTTGAGCCGCGACCTCACAAAATTAGAGACCGCGGCGCCATATTATTTATTGTACTGCCAACACGCGTGATAGAATTTATCCCACTCTGTGTTGATAAGTTTGCAGATTTTCTCTGCATCTGATTTGTTTTTAAATACGATGTGAGGGAAACCAGTTGCTCCTCTTAAAGAGCCGCCGTGAACGGCGCAGTAGCGAAGATAGTCGGGGTATGTGAAGCCGAGCAACCTTGCGGCGAGAAAAGCGTAAGAACGATGAAGGACAAAGGTCGGATTTTTCTCGTAGAAATCTTCGGTAAGACCTATCATCCAGTTCTTGAGTTCGCAATCTTCACGAACAGTAAAAGCCTTTTCCATATTAGCCCTCCTTTACTTTGAACTCATACTTAACATGTGTTTCCTTATCTTCATAAATAATTGACTTAACTTCGTCGTTCTCTTTTATCTCAGTAATGATATACTGGTCTAAGTCTATTTTATCTACCTTACTCTTTTTGACTGTTTCGTGTTCAACGTCCACAATGGCACAGATACAAAGAACAGCGCCACATAAGAGGACTGAAATGACCATTCCTGGGACGTCTCCATCGCCGTCGAGACAAATGCAACTTACAATAGTAAGAAATATTACACCTAACATACAAAGTCCTAATGCTATAAAGCTCATTAAAAAATCTCCTTTCTTAATACCTCTAAATCAGCCTGTTCTTCAGGACTGAGAGAGAATAATTTTATCATTCCTTCGCCCTTGCCCCATTTTTCTGTAAGGTCATAGAATCGCTTTATCATTTCCTCACAGCCGATTGGTTCGCCCTCAAATACTATCTTAACTCTATCTGCTTTAGGTACATAGTTAGGGATAAGATACTTATTTACTGAGGCAACAGAGCAGCCGACCATTTCAGCCACTCTTGTTTTAACGCCAATTTGAGCATAAAGCTCATTGATAAGTTCTTTCTGCTCTTCAGTTATTCTGTTTGCCATACTATTCCTCTCTTTCCTTAAGCCACGCCGACTTTCCATTTCTGTTAATGTAAAGCCAGTTCTCCTGCATTTCTCCCTCTGGATAACCGTCAATTAATTTAACTCTAAGGTTAACCCCTTCTGTCTGTTTAAGGAAGTCCTTCTTTTTCATTTTGACAGAACGCTCTTTTTCTTCCCCGAGAGAATTGACTATTGTTAGCATTAAATTAAAATGTGATGCCAGAGTCTTCTCTGCCAATATTCTGTTTACTCCTAACATTACAATCTCTCCTTTCCTTTTATAAAAATATTATACCAAAAAATATAAAAAAAGTCAAAGCTTTTTTAGCTTTGACTCTTTTAATTATTCGCTGATATTTTCTTCCTAATTAGAAGTATCCTGAGCAGGAGTTTCCTTTGTGAAATTAAGGTAAATATCCTCATTTACAATGTTAGCTATCTTAGTAATTTCATCTCCAGCAATCTCTATCTGCACAGGACGTCCAGCAACCCTTTCCCAGTTTGAAACTTCTGCTACCTAAAGAATGCCCGCAATTGCGCCCAAATCTGTTATAGCAACTGGACCAATAGAATATTGTTTATCTTTAGTACCAACAAGGAGTGACATTGCTATATAAAAATTATCTCCATCCTATGCAAGTCCGAAGAAAGTATCAAGAATCTTTGCGTTTAACATTAAATCCCTCCGTTATTCTATCCATTTTAATATCTTCTGTTATATTGAAAACTCCACCGAGGTCTATTCAGCCCATACCAGTTTCATCGTCTTCGTAAGCTATCATCATAAGGTCGTCATAAAGAATACGAGTAGTTGGTGTAAGTATATCCTTATGATAATGACCGCAGAAATGCTGCTGATAAATAGTATGATTAAGGACTTTCTGAAGTTGAATATCTGAGGGCCACGCCTTGTAACCGAGATACTTGCAAACTTCAATTCCACCAGTGTGAGAGAATACAAAATCTACTGTGCCACCAGCCTTCTTTACATTTTCAATAGCAAAGTGAGCTTGCTCTTCAGTAATTCGTTCCTGCTCCCACCAAGAGATGTGAGGCTTACGATATTGCTTGCCGTCAATATACACATCAGTAGAATCTGCTCCATTTACAACAAGACACTTCTTGCCGCAAAGCTCATAGATTAAACCAGTCTTTGCGTAGTAAATCGAGTCAGACACTTGCCAGCACTCCTGACCGCCGAAAGTTGCAGTAGGAAGCTGCTCGATAGCATCATAATTCTCGTGATTGCCAAGAACACAAAAAGTAGTCCAAGGCTTCTTATTGAGAAAGTTTTGCCACCATTTCTCCTGCGGACTACCACACCATACAAATCCAGCGTCACCCATTATAACAAGAATGTCGTCTTTGGTGAGACCGTCACAATTAAAGTGGCGGGTGTTGAGTTTTGACATATCAAGTCCGCCGTGGGTATCGCCAGTAACGAACAATCTTTTCATAATTATCTCTCCTTAATTATAAATGTTAAATCTCTCAGTAACATTCCTGAGAGAAATAATCCTACTGACACATACGCTAACGTTATCATTCGTGAACATAATTGCCGTCGCCGCCTTCGACGTTAATCCAAGGCTCAATAACGGAGTAGAGGTCATTATCACTTTCAAACCAGATGTCATCGCCCCACTCAGAATGAGCTAAGAGAACGCCAAGAAAACTTCTTGCGTTTACACGATAACGTCCATTAGAATGAACAAGTTCCATGCGGCTCTCATCATTAAGATAATTTAACTTGCGGCTAAATTCCTGTACGTCCTTATAGCCATTGAGATATAATCTTACTCTCATTTCCTTTCCCTCCTTTATTTAAATAAGTCGAAAAATCCTTGTGTTAGTTCGTAAATTAGATAACCCAAAAGTGCCAATATTATTAGTCCCATTACAGAATTTCTCCTTTCATTTCTGATATATATATTATATCATAATAAAAGGAGGAAGTCAAATATTTAATTATCCTTTTTTCATGTTATAGCCATACTGGTCAGAATGATAAAATTCAATCCAGTATTTTTCTTTTTCGGTCTGTTCTTCTTTAGGACAAACCTCGACAATTTCCCAAGTGAAATTCTCAAGTCCTTCCTTGAAAAGAGCATCGTAGATTTGTCCAGCTATTCGCTCAATATTGCAGCCGCGCTTGGCATGAGTTCTCCAACGGTCAATAAACTTAGTGGTTTTACCAATATAAACTTTTTCATCATTGATATTGGTTATCTTATAAATGCCACCTTTATCTTTATTGTCACCAAGAACTCTTTTAAATAATTCTTCCATAAGAGCTTTATAATATGTTTCATATAAAAGTTTATAGAAGATTTCAGGACGAGAAAAGCTGGGAGCCATAGACTTCAACTTAGCAATATCATTAACCGACATAGAGTCAATCTAAATATGATAGAAGTCTCTTTTCTTGCGAGTTTCTTCATCCTTTTTGAACTAAGCAACTATTGCCGCCTGTCGAGCTTCAAAGGCTTTTATTTCCTCAGTCAACGCCGCCTTTCTCAAATTTATCTCGTCGCTGAAGGTCTAAAAATTTACCTTTAACTCGTCCTTCTCTTTCTCATATTGAGCATTAACTGCGGCAATCTTTTGTTCCCTTTCTTTCGTTGCCGCGGCAACGATTTCTGCGTTTTCCTTCTGGCGTTCTGCCTCAGCTTCTCGGTCCATTTTTTCGTAGGCATCACGAGTAGCCTGATATTGGTGGTCTAATTGATTTACCTATTCATTATATTCAGCTCTTTTTGCTTCATACTGATGATTAATAGCCGCCATTTGTTCTTTCTTATCTTGGATAGACTTCATTATTTCATCAGTCATTTCCTTTTCAACGGCTTCTTTCTTTTCAACCAGACCTCTCTTTATCTTTTCCTATTCATTATTAAAATGAATTTTATTCTTGAGAGAAGAAACCGAGAGTACGTCGCAACAGAAGTATGCGACGCCTCCGATTATGATACAAGCAATAATTAAGAGAACAATAGTTAATGGAGTTAATGTTATGGTCATTCACATCACTCCTCAGATGACGCCTTTCCGAGTGTTCTCGCATCTGCCCAGTCTTTCATGCTCGTGATAGACTCCATCATACGAATCATATCTTTAAGGAACTCATCTCTCTGAGCTTCTCCCTTAATTGGATATGCGCCACAGCTATAACGCTCAGGGCAGTAACCAAGAACCTTACACTTAGGACGGAAGAGTTTGAGTTCCTCAACAATATACTTCCACTCATCTGAGTAGAAAGCAAGTGCTTCCATTATTTCTTTAAAGAGCTTTCTAAATTCCCAGTAAGCTCTTGCACATAATCTCTGATGTGACATATCAATCAGATTTCTGAGATTGGTTCTGATAACTATTGTTGACTCCATACCGAGCGGCAATAGCATAGCGGCATCTTCTCTCTTTACTCCATATGTGCTTTCAAGTTCCTGTGCCGCGTCAGCAATATTTTTCATAGTCTTCTGATAAAGTTCCAGTGCCGGCCCCTGAAGACTTGGTGGAGTTATATACTCAAATCTGCCATAATCAATATAGCGAGTTGAAGCTTGAAGGCGCGTTGGGGACCCGCCTATATGGGTATACAGCTCGCGGATTACGCGCGCGGAGTATCCACTTATCTTAAGGTAAATCTGTGGAAACTCTAAAGTTCTACCATGATTACATTTGATACAGTCAAGTCCACGTTTATAATTCTTTTCGTGGTCTTTAGTGTCTGCACCCCAACATTCTCCAGCATACTCACCTATTTGAGTAATCGGTATATCAGTTGTGTCTGTCATTACAATAACGCCCATTTTAATCTTCCCCCTCATATACAGTTCTTTCTATTGCGTAGGTTAATTTTACTTCAGCATAATATTTATTATTTAAAGCCTCCAATAAAATTAATACATTTTCTATTTCGTCCATTACAGCAACGGTCCTTCCATCGCCGTCTTTAATCACATATCTGTATTTTAGTCCCATTTTCTTCCTCACTTTTCATTAAGATTTTCTTCTTCATTTTCCATCGACTCAAACAATAAAGCATCGTCAATTAATCGTGGAATATCTTGATATAAGATAGGAGTATAATTCCAAAATTCCATACTTAAATTGAGGATATTATTCTCAAATCTTTTCTTTGAGTTGGTAAGACTACCTGGCGCGGCGTAATAAGTAACCCCTGTGGTATGGAGATTTCTATCCGTTGCTGCAATTACAACATACTTGTCTCCACCACATATATAACCAGTTACTATTCCACTGACACACCAAACTTGTTTAATGCCCATTTTTTTCCAATTTTCTTCAGAAAAATTATTATAAGGAGCATTTTCTTGATAATCAATTATCTCCAAAGTGCCCGTGAGCTGCGAAATGATGTCTTTTGTTTCTTCCTCTGAGGCGCAAGAAAATTCCCCCAATATTAAGACGACATCTTCTGGCTTAACAAGCTTGTTCCATTTTTCAATGAAACCCTTCTATTGCTTAATTAAGTCTTTATTGCCAAGTTTAGCATCAGCACAAACGTATACACTCATTGATTTCCCTCCTTTTATCTTTTTAAAAATTATAACATATTTAGTTAAAAAAGTCAAATAAATAAAAAAAAAGAGTAGTCATTGACTACTCCTTTTGGTTGCGTGTTCCCATTTCGATATTTTCTGTTTTTGCCTTTTTACTTGTCTCGCTTACGCAATTGAGTTGCCAAGTCAATCACATATCTTTTCTAATGGGTATTAAGAGAAATGATTATAGGTTCCGTCTCCCCACCAAGAAGTCCAGCTACCAAATTCGCTCTGGTGAGCAAAGTAATAATCAACTGCTGCCCAACTGTCTTCATTAGGTGTGATACATCCAGGCCAATATCCATGTCCGCCGTCCCAAGAACCGTGGAACTGACCGTCTTCCATTAGCACTGAATAAATATCATTAGGATAGGCAGGGCTATAAACACGATTCATAACTCCTGCGACAATTTTTGCTTTTTCTGCAGTCGGCACCCAATCTGAGCCATACTCATGACAGGTTATCTCTGCAAGAAGCCGTCTTTCGTAGTCTGTTATTCCTGTATTATTCGCAACTACAGGAGTAGGTTCGACATATTCGTTAATAATCTCTGTCTCTGGATTACATTCACTACATTTTCTACATTCAATTTCCTTAGTATCTGTGATTTCATAACAAGTATTGTCAACCCAGTGACAGGTTGACTTGTGTATATAATGGGTGCTTGGTTTAAACACAATATAATCCCTTTGAGGTTTTACTGATTGCGTTGCCGCCTCAGTAGGTTCAGCAGAAGTTTCTACTGGCGCCGCCGGCTCTTCAGTTACTACAGTTGTTATTGTAGTTTCTGAAGTTGTTGTGGATGTGCTTGTGATTGTAGAAGTTGTGGATGTGCTTGTAAATGAAGTTGTAGTAGTTCCTGTAATTACAGGAATTGTTGTTTCTGGCAAAGTAGTAACAACAGCCGCCTGTGCAGGAAAGTTCACTCCGTGTACTGATTTACCATCAGACCCAGCAATGTGAGGTGTGGTAAAACAGATTACGACAGCAGACGCAAGGACTGCCGCCGCAACCTTAATTGATGTCTTAAGTTTCTTATTCATTAAAATTCCTCCTTTTCGTCCTTACGGACTATGAGGGGAACACGCATTTGAGCCGTCCGTGATAGACGGCGATATATTTAAGTAGAAAATTATATAAATCCCTATATAAAATTCATACCTCAATATCTTCTGTTATTAAATCGTCAAATGCCCAAAAGAGAATTACTATACGATTATCTGTAATATGGGCACAATATCCTTTAACCCCACATATTGGTTTATGAAAAATGGCTGTATAAACTGCACCTTCTATCCCTTCTTGCTCTTTATAAAGTTCACCAATTTCTTCGAGAATATTTTCATATTCTTCAGGGTCACTAAGGTCATTATAAGTGGAGAGCCAATTTAAAGCAGGCCCCATCGAGCCAAATGGTGGAGCTAAAACTAACTAAGCTCCTGGCTCTATTACCATAATTTTATGGAAATAACGTTTATCTACTTTTGTATTATATCCTTTCTTTTGAAGGTCTTGTATTACCATACATAAGAGAAAAGTCTTTTGTCCCTCTGTTAAATCTATCATTGGAAGATTTTGTGATGTTAATAATTCGTGAGCTTGTAATAAGATACTAACCTTATAATCATCATCTTGCCCAAGTACCTTTACTATCATTAACAATCACCAAATGTTTCCGTAGTAGATTTATCAAAAATACGTCCAGCCTCTGTTGAACGTGGAAGATTACGTTGACCTGCTTTAGTACGCTTTGCAATAGTATTACACCAATATAAAGCGTTCTCTGCTCTTGTCGCCGCGACGTAAGAAATTTTACGTTCTTCTTCGTTATAGAGACGCGCTCCAGTAACAATAACATTTTTATTCTCAAGTCCCTTAGAAGAATGGATTGTAAGGACTTTTACTCGGTTACTTGTCATAAGAGTAGCGAGCTCGTCCAAATCAAGGTCTCCCTTCTTAAAAGTTACATTTGGAATTTTTCTATTATCGAGAATTTCTTGTGCTGCCGCCAGCTCGTTGTTTGTTCTGGTTAGTATGAACCAAGAGCCCCAGTTTTGAGACAACTCGAGTTCTTCAACTGCATCCATAAAAGGAATACGCTCTTCTTTTCCCTCAAGAATACCAACCTTTGTTTTAACTGGCATTGAGCTTGGACTTAACTTGGTATATGAATCCAAGAAGCTTTCGGCAAACTTAACAATATTTGGAGCATTACGATAGTTTTCAGTCAAGTAATACTTCTTGAACTCAACATCCTTCCACATATTATTTAAGTATTCATCTGTACAACCTCGGAAACCGTAGATAGCTTGGCGATTGTCTCCTACGAAAAAGATATTTTCGGTAGGAATTTTCATTAAAAATTGATACTCCAGAGGGCTTAAATCCTGACACTCATCAATTAAAAGATGTTTTATCTTAGGATATTTGTAAGAAGGTATCTTAACTGCCCTGAGAAGGATTGCATCGAAATCATAGTTATCGAGGAATCTTTGAGTATCAATACCATTAATAGTACAGATTTTATTACCATAGGAGTGGATAGTACCGATAAAAGCACCTTGCGCCGCCTGTCCAATACGGCGCTTCATTTCATCAGCCGCCATATTTGTGAAGGATATAGCAACAACATCTTTTGCATCTATGCCTTTATCTTCAATAAGAACTCTTATACGTTCTGTAAGAACTCTTGTCTTGCCGCAAGCTGCTGTTGCGAGACAAAGTATCTTAGGCTCTTCTGCGTAGATAACTTTCTTTTGTCTTTCATTAAAATTCATTTCTTCCTTCCCTCCGATTTGATTACTTTTAATATTATATCACGAGAAAAGAAAAAAGTCAATCATTAAGATTGACTTTCATCGGGTACAATTACATTTTCCAAATTCTTAGCTCGTCTTTCCAAAACTCCAATCTTATATATTAATTCATTCATATTAGGCTCTGTTGGACGTTCCTACTATTCAGGAAGTGCAGGATAACGCTATTTAAGAACATCATATGTAATTTTATCATAATTAATACCAGACTCGTCATGATAACCTTGATAAATGAAGTAGATGAAGTCAGGTCCTATAAGCCCCCTTGCGACTAATTCTTGATACTCTTCCCAAGTTTCATTGTAATGATAAGGAAGATATTCCCATTCATAAGTTACATCATTTGAATCTGCATCCTTGATATCGCCATGAGCAAACTCTCGTGCAACTAATTCGTCGACCTTAGCTTCTGTTAATGAGGCAATAAAACGGTAGACTGTTTTATTTGGTTCATCACCGTCAATATCATGAAAGTCGAAAGTCATTTCAGCTTTTCTTTCTCCTTCAGTTAAAGGATAATCATATGTTTTAGGAGCCGCCTTTTCTCCTTCAACGGCTCCGATATTGTATTTGAATTTCTTTAAGAAATCACTTGACATCTCTCATCTCTCCATAGAGACTCTTTAGATATTCACCCGCTTTCTTTTTGTATGGGCAGAATCCTTCAGGGTCATTTTTGAGAAATGTAGGCCAATCCCACCAGAATACTCCAGCAAAGTATGAGTCGTCCTTAAAGACTTCCATACAAGATTTATAGAAATTATATTGCTCGTCTTCATCAACTGGAAGATTTGCAGTAAACTCCCATGGATGAGCTGAAGCGTCCTTAACTGAACGACAGCCAATCTCCATAAAAATAAATTGCTTATTGCGGTCTTTAGCAATAGCATCAAGACGATAACGAACTTCCCACCAACGTTGCACAAGAGCTTCATATGAATTGTCAACTGGGCCATCAAGGTATTTAGCTCCTACTGGATAGTACGCAGAAGTTCCAAGATAATCACATAGTTCAAACCACTCTTGGTCATCTTCATGGTCATGATTGGTATTGTAAACAATCTTACCAGCATAAACACGGCGAACTTCCTTGATTATATATTCCCAGTCATACTTACGATGTTCTGTACCGAGCATCTCACAACCGATACATAACATTTCTGCTCCACAGTCTTGTGCGAGTTCAGCATATGTAAGGATAAAATTTTTATAACTTTCAAACCAAGGCTCCCAGTAAGCATTTAAGTCTGCCATATTAAGGTCTGGGAAACCTATATGTGCTCTCCAAACATTATCTCTTGAATGTACCATTGGTTTTAAGCAAACCTTAACTCCTCTTTGATGTGCCGCCTTAATAAACTTTCTTATATCTCCTTCCGTTGGAGTTGCTAAGTGGTCAGCATAGATACGAGTTGAATGGTAAGTATCCTAATAATTAACTATAGTTAAACAAACCCAGTTATTATTTAACTCATAGAGTCTCTGCTGGGACTCGAGGCCCTCAGCAGAAACTATCTCACCACGATTTGCAAAGTATCCATATGTCATACCTAACATTTTCTCATTTTTATTAACGGGCGGCACAGAAGTTTTTGCAGTAGGGAAGGCCTCCCAAGTATGTGCCGCCGAGACAAATGGCGCGCCGTCTGAATATCCGATATTAGGGCCGCCAATATATGAAATTAATCCAGTTGCTCCGTCGGTTCCATAGAACTAAGGAGGATTTGGATATATCATTTCTGTACTCATTTGTTATATCCCTCCCAAAAAATTTACTATTTAAATAAGGTA
>OCTX011979186.1_pt1 | contig 24329 bp, 17 predicted proteins | sample 1539691 | NCBI WGS metagenome assembly OCTX01 (sample SAMN02144231, study PRJEB22623) | gut metagenome | biome: sheep rumen | host: Ovis aries | place: New Zealand
ACACTCGGACAGGATGTCAACCTGGTGCGCAAGACCTTCGAGAACGCCTACCGCCAGGAGCACGAAGAGAAGTACCGCCAGCGGATGAGCATCGCCAGGCCGCTGAAGCACGTACCGCCAGAGACACTGCTCACGATGAAGATCGACATGTTCCTCAATACGAACTACGAACTGCGCAAGAACGTGATGCGGGGCGTGGCGGAGTACCGCCAGCGCACAGGGCTGGGCTTCTCGTTCCAGGACCTGACGGAAGAGGCGCGCAACTCGATCACCATGAGGGCCTTGTCACAGGGCATCAAATGCTGGGACAAGGACATCAAGCGCTATGTGAACTCCAACGACATCACGCTCTACGACCCCATGGAGGACTTCCTGGACCACCTGCCCAGGTGGGACGGCAAGGACCGCGTGGAGCCGCTGGCACAACGCATCAGGACCACCTACGAGGCGTGGCCCCACCTCTTCCATATCTGGATGCGCTCGATGGTGGCCATGTGGAAGGGCAAGGGACAGCTGACGGGCAACGCGCTGGTGCCGCTGCTCATAGGCCGTCAGGGCTGCGGCAAGTCCAGTTTCTGCCGCATTCTGCTGCCCCGCGACATGCGCGAATACTACAACGACCGCATCTCGTTCAAGAACGAGCAGGACCTGAACCTCGGACTGACCTCGTTCGCCCTCATCAACCTCGACGAGTTCGACCGCGTCACCCAGCGCCAGCAGATAATCCTGAAATATCTCGTCTCGACGGCCGACCTGAAATACCGCCCGCCCTACGGCAAGGCCTACCAGAGCCATCGCCGCTATGCCTCGTTCATCGGCACCACCAACGAGCCAATGCCGCTCACCGACCCCAGCGGCTCGCGTCGCTTCATCTGTGTCAGCGTTGAGGGTAACATCGACTTTGAGACCCGCATCGACTACGACCAGCTCTATGCCCAGCTGAAGGAGGAGGTGGAGGAGCTGGGACTGCCCTACTACCTGACGAAGGACGAGGAGCGGGAGCTGATGCAGCACAACCTGCGCTACCAGCAGATGAACGGCCTTGGCGAGATGCTCCTCGCCCTTTTCGAGCGTCCCGAAGGCACGCCACGGCAGCAGCCCGACGCCGGCCAGTGGCTGTCGGTGAAGGACATCTCAGCCCGTCTGAAGCAGCAGTTCGGCGGTGCCTATCAGGAGGACCGCAGCGCCCTCATCAAGATAGGGCAGTTCCTCAGCCGTCCCGACTACCCCTTCGCGAGCGACCGCCGCACCAGCGGCTGGCACTACTGGGTGAAGGAGCGGCAGGGCTGAGGCCCCGGCCACCCTAATCCAGTCCGTCAAGCAGGATGAACGCCGCCCAGAACTTCGGGTCGTCCCATCCTTTCTCCTTATGCGAGCGTACCGTCTGCTTCGCTGCCTCCAGTGCATCATGCTTGGTCATCTTCTGCGCTATCCAGTTCTTGTAGAACTCGGTCATCAGCAGGCAGGTGGCCTCGTCGTCCACTTTCCACAGCGACATGAGTATGCTCTTGGCCCCAGCCTTTTTAAAGCCTCGCTGTAAGCCGAACACACCTTCGCTCTTTCTTACATCGCCCAAGGCGGTCTCACATGCAGAAAGCACAGTTAAGTCTAAGCTTCCAAGATCCAGTTGAGCAATTTCCTGAGCTGTCAACAGTCCGTCTTCTACATTCTCCGAAATATCACCCCCCAATGCATTGTCGGCACCAGCCATCAACAGACCACTTCGACTCAAGGCTTTGTCCTCGGCACTGCGTCTGGGCATATCACTATTTAATTCAGGCAGACTTTCAGAGTCTTTTATTACTTCTTCTGTCCAGTAAAACCCATGAGTAGCTATGTGAACTACCTGAACGTTTTTACCACTAAGGGCCTTGAACGACTCTTCATTGCCCTTGATACCCATGAAGACAGAGGTGTTCATCTTCTTCTCGACCAAATGCGCAATGGCGTTGACTTCTGTAGCAGTACCTTTGAGATAGGGCGTGCCTTCCATTGCGCCACGGACTTGCAACGAGTCAGCAATGCTTCGACTATTGTAAGCTAAATTGGTAGATGTACCTCCCTGTTTGTAGACCTGGCTTTCTGCTTCCATGTCGGCCATATCCACATTATACATGAGACCACCGTAGAAAACTGCATTTTGTTTTTTGGCAGGTTGAGAACGTTGAACCAACTCTCGGGTAGAAGAAAGTCGGTAGAAATTGTACATCTCACATCCAGGAAGATTTTCTATGCTCAGATTGTGTAGTGGACCAGAAGGTGAAAAGTAAATGTTTCTGATACCATTCAGCCGGTCTCCGAGCACGCCCCACACAACGCTGTATAGGTTCTCGTCATTATAAGAACTATCCTCAAAAGCATTTTGCAATCCCCAAGAGTCAAATATCGGTTTCATCCTTGGGTAGTCATCGTCTTTTCGAAGAGTAAGTGCTAAAGTGACGTCCGTGTCTATGAGATCCATGTGGAATGTAATAAATTCCACAGCAATATCTGATGGTCCTAAAGCTCTCTGAACATCATGCCAGTCTGTTTGTAACAATTTGGTGTAATTATTTCCAGATACTTTCAGCATGAGCACCAGTTCTTTCTCGCCTTGTTCAATCTGTCGTGACAATTTCTCGGCTTGTTCCACTCTTTGAGCATCAGGATTATCATATAAGTGGTTGAGCTGGGCACGCATTATCAGCAGGGAGTCGTAGCGAGCAGCAAATGCTGCGTTACCAGCACGGTGAATCTGCTCACTCAGTCCAGTCTCTGTGGCTAACATCAATCCTTTGGCAAACAGGGCGGAATAGTTGTAAAGGTTTGACGCATCTTCTATGTGTTTTTTGGTTACATGGTAAGTGTAGCAAAACTCAGGATACTTATCATAAAAAATGTGTTGTAGTTTTCTCCAGGTGGCTTGGCGCTCCTGAACTGACTGCGAAGCAAAATTGGTTAATATGCTTTGCCTCAAGTTGTTTAAGGAGGACTCATAAAGTAGCATCGCCTCATCTGCCTGGTCAGTATAGAGTAGCTGTTTTGCTAGTTCCCGTTGACAATAAGCATAATCACGTGAATCTTGTTCACCCAGTTGTCTTAGTATGTCAAGTGCCCGACGGCTATATTGTACAGCCTCTTCAGCCGGTTCAATCCATGACAAGATGCGCAAGGCGGTTACGTAAGTGGAGTTAAGACAACCCATGTCTGGATTACCATCAAGAATACTAAGACCACGCTTGGCAAAGGCTATAGCATACCCTTCCATTCCGAGCCTATAATGGCATATGGCAAACAAATTGACAAGGTCGACAAATGTCGTGTCCTTATTTAACCCCATATCTTCCCAAATACCTGCCGCCTTATTGGCTGCGTTTATGGCAGAGATGTACTGCCCTGCCCGCTCGTATGCAAAAGCTAGGTTGGATGCAGCCTGGGCAACCCAGATGCTGTCCATGAATGAAGCTTTGCTGTCTTTCAGCTCGTTCGCACAAATACCATACACTTGCTCATAGAGCGGTATGGCTAAGTCGAAGTGTCCGCGTTTTTCATGTGACATGGCCAGTCGCGTTAAAGGACGGATGTGAACAAAACGATGTTGTTCTGAATGGTTCTGATTCATTATCTCGTTTTGTTCCTCTTGTAGCCGATAGGCTTCCAACTCCCTTCCTTGTTCTTTGTAGTAATCGGTGAGTTGACGCATAGTCTTCATCGTGGCATCGTGATTGCGGCCCAGCACTCTCTTTTCCACTTCAAGCAGTTCAGCCAAAGTTGCCAAGCCCTCCTCATGCTTGCCGTTTCTCCTGTACGCTTTGTAGAGCAAGTCGAGCGCATTGCCCAGTTTCCTTGCATGGGTTGCTTCGTACTTCCTCAAAATGGATACAGCTTCATGGAGAATACGAATGGCCTTGTCATATTGCTGAGCATCGTAGAAACAATCGCCTTCCTGCGTTAGTGACCATGCATAGTCAGGGTGTTCTGGTCCGAGCACTTTGCGTCTAATCTCTACTGCCTGATGGGCAAAGTCCATTCGTTGCAAACTGTCACCCCCCAATAATGCATATCGGGCATAGATGGTGAGCAGACGAGCATACTCATCACACTGAGTGCCCTTTGTAGTCGAAACTATATACAGGCCCTCCAGAAGTGAGGGTTTCCAATTACCCGATAGCCAGAAAATAAACTCAGCTGTTCGGCCTTTGGCTACTCCATATTCGGCACTCTCCTTTCCGAAAACATCTTTATATATATCTTCTGCTTCATAGGCTGCTTTGTATGCATCGCCATATTTCCTTTCTATCCTCAAACTATCAGCATCAGAAAAGAGCTGTTCTGCCTGTGGCAGTATGTGTTCTGTTGTTTGAGCAAAGCCGCATAGAGACAGGCTTCCAATTATAGTGCAATATAGGAATCTCTTTATATTCATAGTTCGGGAAGTGGCGTAAGTTGGGTTAGTGTAGATGCAGTAATGTATAGTTTGACGTCCATGCCGTATTCTGCTATTGCCTGCCGCATAAACTGCCAGTCACTGGAATTCATCTTCTTCATGTCAAGGGTCTCTACGGTCATGAATTCGTCCAGGAATTTCTCTACGTGTCGTGTCGTCAGACGCTCACCATAATATATATCAAAGCTCTTGATGCCCTTGCGCTCATCGTGTAGTTTTATGCTCAGGTCGGTTCTGTCAGCTTCGTATTCAGCCCATTTTATCAGTAACCCTTTTTCAGCTTCTATCACGTTTTTGTTTCTTTCCCCTTCAACCAACAATAGTAAGTCAGGAAACCTAAAGCTAACCCAAATCTTGTCCTGATTATCTCCAGTCTCCATCAGTTCTACACCATAGTCGACATCCATGTCGTACGTTTCATTTCTACCGAAGGAGCCTTTAAATACAGTCCATATCATGTCGTTGGTAATAGGATTTTGGCCAGCCTTTTGGGTGTCCTTTTCCTGTACCCAGCCAATAGGCAACCTCAGCCAGCCTTTCTGTCTTTGGAGAACTGGTTGTGCAAAGGGAGGCGGAAACACTCCATAACGCAGTGCTCCCATCAACAATGTTTCTACATCAGAAGGAGCTTGTCCACTTGTTGTAGATGCACCTTGATAGATTGTTGTACCGATAGCTACATCTACAATACCAGAACCAGCCTGTGCATGGATTGATAATACGCTGACGATAGCCATAGCAGCGATTGTTGTTAATCTTCTTCTAATCATAATGGTAATATTATTTGTAGTAATCATTGTTAAAAATGTGATTAGTCAACAACGCAGAATCCTGCCCAATAGTAGGGTTGCGGAAAATTGTTCTTGACTTCCTCTTTTGCTTTTTCGAGTGCAGGCTGCGGACTGTCTCCTTTTGCAAGATTGCTATAGAAGTGTTGCATCAGCAGCATGGTAGCATCGTCAGACACCTCCCAAAGGCTGACAACAATGGTTCGAACCCCCGCCAGTTTGAGGGCACGTTTCAGTCCGATATCCCCCATGTAATTATTGACAAAGCCCAATCCTGTCTCACATGCAGACAGGACAGCAAGCTGGCAATTGCTGAGATCCAGCTGTGATATTTCGTAAGAAGTCAAGATACCGTCATCAATACCTTGTGGTACAGCAATGTTGTTCCAAACATTATAAGCCCCTGCCATGAGGAGACCTGTCTGAAGCATGAGTGACTGCTGTTGGTTGCCGATAGCACTTACCAGTTCAAACAGGTTGCCATGATTAGCCTGATCTTGGTTAGTTGAGAGCATGAATCCGTGAGTACCAATATGCAATAAGTGAGGGGCTTTCCTATGAAGAGCCTTTACAGACTCTTCGTTAGCCTCATTGCCGGTCAACAAATGAACACGACAGCCTGTTTCTTCCATCACATCCTTAATATAATAAGCCTCCTCTTTTGTTCCTTCCAATTCTACAATAGCTCCACGAGTGGCAGACAATGAACGTTGAGCCAGCAGGGGGAAATGACTATCATCATGTTTGTATGGTTTGGAAGCAGACTGCATCTCGCCCACACTGGCACTATAATAGACCCCGCCATAGACCGTGGCGCTTTGCAACTTTTGCCATTGTCTGCGTTTCATGGCAATAATGTTAGCGGTAGAAGAAACCTGATGGATATAGTAGCGTTTTCCTATAAGCTGATGATGGGCATCACAAATTGCTGACATGCTGACCTGTCCCAAACTACCTACAGGTGAATAATAGACGATATCACCATCATGCAAAAAGGCTTCCAGCGGTTTCCATATTGCATTATATAGAAACGTGTTGTCATCATCATACAACTGGTTTATCATTGCTGTATCGGTATGGATGACATCTTGGAATATACTTACCAAGTTTTCAGCATTGCATAGGTCAACAAACTGTGGACTTTGACCTTTACGCAGCATAAGTGCCCCATATCGCATGCCTTTATTATCAAAAAAATTAGTATTTGCGGCAATAAACTCAATAGCCACCTCACCTTCCACCAGCACATTTTGCACATCTTTCCACGTATGCGCCTTGTGTAGGGACTTGTCCTGCATGCTTTTGTTGTAGAGTGCCACATTATAGCATTCATCGACCACGCTCTGATTGTTTGGCACCATACGAAGCAAGGGATAGTTTCCACTGGCTAACAAGTTAGTTTGCCGCTCCCAGAATATCTGTTGTTCTAACTGGTTAAAAGATGACATAACCGCTTCTACATGCTGGCGGGTATAATCGTTGTATTGCTTTTGGTGTATAGCAGCATCTGACTGTTGCTGAGCAGCAGAACAAAGAAGAAGGCATCCTTGCCGCCGATAAGCCATATCCTCGCTCAAATCATCATGCATATTATGGAGTACTTGTTCTGCTTGTAGCCAATTCTGCTTTTTCATTAAGAACAGAGAGAGAATCATGCTGGAATAATTCCAAAGATGGGGTGACACTGATGTTTTTTCATAGGACAGTAGTTCTTCCAAATTTTTCTTGGACGCATCATCATATCCGATAAAACCATACAACGCAGAAAAAGTCATCTTTGCCAACTGCATTTCTGGTGTTAATGTCACTCCTTGTAAAATACTGTCCCAAAAACGTGCAAATTCATCTATAAATAGCTTTCCATATGCCAAATCGCCACTTTCTGTATAGGTCATGGCTAACTTCAATATACAATTCGTGTAATATTGTGTACTATTGTCCCCTGCCTGTTCATACATCAGCTTGGCATTGTTAAGCCGCTTCAATGCTCCCTTGTAATCGCCAATACTGTACAAAAGATCACCTCCAACGACTTCAACACTCCTAATTGCATAGGGGTCAGAAGGGCAAAGTGCTTTAACGGTCGTTTTTGCCTTTTCTAACTCATTAAGTGCTTCTGTATAGTTTCTGTTAGAAGAAAGAAGGAAACACAGTTGCTGAACATAATAGGAATATAATTGACTGTCGAAAAGTGGCTGTGTCTCAACTTTTGTCATTATCTGCCGCAAAATACAAGCAGCTTCCTTGTGTTGTCCGCTATTGTTCTTTTGTACAGCCTGTTGCTCAAGCATCGCAATCTCATTCTGTTGGCCATCTACAGTGTTTGGCAGAGCCTGTTGTGGTTGCCCGGCTATATGCTGTCTGAACTGGGCTATACTGGACTGAATCTGCATCAGTTGCTGTGGAGGTAGGTTAGGTACAATACGGCTAATGGAGTCAACCTTATCGAGAAGTGCCAACAACTCCTGGAATCGTCCTAATCTGAAAAGCACATCCGACTTCATGGTTAGGGTCGTCAGATACTGTAGGCTGGCCTCATGGTAGTAGTCCAGTGAACGCTGTTCCATCTCGTTCATTACTTCTAAGGATTTCTGATAGCTGCCACGCATATAATAACCTTGGGCGAGATTCCCTAACATTTCTATATATAGTGGATAAACATTAGAGCCTTTCTCTTGGTCGGCTACTTTCGCCCCCACTTTATGAGCATCTTCAAGCCAAACAAAAGCAGACTGAGCATCTCCTTTGGCAGACTCAGCCCATGCTTTCATGTATTTACATGCAGACAGGTAAAGCGTTGCCACTCCTCTGGATATCGCTTCATCATGTAACTGATTTGCAACAATCTGCATAGAGTCAGCATTTCGTGTCTGCATATATCGCATATAGTCTGCAGCCTTATTATCATAGATTTTTTCAAATTCGTCAGCACCAGCTTGTTTTTGAGCCGTAGCTGTCAAGCTGCAGATAAGCATGAAGACTAATACAACCAAGTGTTTCATAAACGTTCTTTACATTGTTTAATTAATTGAGGTATCATCTCCCGATATTCCTGCTGATTGGCGTTCCATAGCTTGCGAGTACGTTCAAAATAGCTTATGGCCTCGAGATATTGTTCGGAGTCCATGAGGCCTAAGCCTATCTGAAAGAGCAAGACCGCCTCGTTGACTTGTTTTTTTGGAAACCTGCTATAGTATTCTACAGCAGGCATGAATGCTCGTTCAGCCTCGTGCAATTGTTTATTGGATGCATAACAGTACAGCAGATGAAAATAGGCATCGCAAGCCCCATCCAAATGGGTCATGTGCATATTCGTGGCCAGAGAGATGGCTTTCTCTGCCAGATATATCGTTTCGTAAATATTTCCCGTTTGGGCAATCATGTCACAGTATTCATTGAGCATTAGCAGATAGTTGGGCATTTTATGGCTGAATCGGGCCTTAGCCGCATTCATAGTTTGCTTGAATCTGTCCAGGCGATCATTGTATATAGCAATAGAATCGGCCTTGGTTGTTAGAATATGGTGTCTAAAGCCCAACTCCTGTGCTTTGTCGTGAAAATGCTCAGGCATGATGGTGTCTCCTCTGTGCTCATAGCATTCTGCCAATGCAGAAAACAATGAAGATGAATACAAGCAACTGTCGGCAAGCGACGATCCACGGACAAGAAACCTTGCTGCTTGTTTCTCTGCCTCTTCGTAACATTCATCATCTATAAGTCCCCAACAAAGATCAGCGGCATTTGACAAAAATTCTTGAGTTAATGGAATGCTTGAAGGATAGGCATCCAGGGCCTTCTGAAAATATTGATTAAACCGTCTAAGGTCCTTGTCATAAGCATAGCATATCTCCCCATTCAGCAGATAGTATTTATAGCGTATCTCCCAACGTGTTGACTGTTCACACTGTTTAGAAACCTTTTCCAACATCTTCCTTGCCCCAGTGTAGTCTCCATTCTGTATGCTCATTGTGGCCATAGAAAATACCATTTGTAAGTTTACATCTTCAGCATGAAGTTTGCAAACGAACAAAAAGAAAAGGACGAGAAATGGGTACTTGATTTTTTCCATATTTTGAAACCTAAAAAGACGCTACTTTTAGTTACTTATCACCACAAAACTGCAATCTTTCTTTCCGCAGTTCACAATCTCCAGTTCCACAGTGTTGCGGCGGTCAGTGGGCAACTCGAAGGAGGTCTTGCGCTGGGGCAGTCCGGCTTTCACCGACTTGGTGTCATCAAAACGACGGTCAAGGCCGGCACTGTTGGTGACATGAACCTTCATGGTGACGAGTCCGCCGGCCTCGGCCACGACGGCGAGTTCCTGATGGCCCTTGGAGGCAAAGGTCCACCTGGTGCTCTTTCCGGCCTTCACGAAACAAGTCTTGGTAAGGTAAGAGCCGTCTGCTGTTTGGCCACGGTGTGCCGTGAAGCGGTTCATGTCATCTGCGTGGTCGTAGACAGATGTGTTGCCGGCAGCGAGGCTGTCAGCAAAGGCCTCATCAAAGACAAGGTGCCCGTTGAGAGAGGCAATGCTGTCATCTTTGCAACGGAGAGAGCTAAAACTGGTGACTCCGGCCGCTCTCAGGTCTTGGGCCGACAGCCGGATAGCGGCGGTGTCGCCAGCAGCAACGGCATCACGCATAGACACACAGGCATCGATGACAGCCTGAATCTCCATACTATCAGTGGTGGCATCCTGCGCGTTTGCACAGAATGGAAAGAGAGCCGAAAAGGCAAGAATTACGATTTTCTTCATACTTTATTATATTTATAATTATGGTTTTCTTATGATAATTCGAAATCCCACATGGCGGTCTTTGGCTGTGGTGTCGAGACCCTTACGCGAGGCTGCTGTCACTTCTGCGGCAGGAGACTCATAGTCACCGCCACAGACAGTGTACAAGCCACTGTCACCGTATGGGCTGTTGCACAACTCACTGACATTACCGCTCATGTCGTAAAGGTCGAGCAGGTTGGGTTCCATGTCCTGTTGCCCATCACTTGGGTGGGCATGTCCATCAGAATTATCTTTGTACCAGGCGACTTTCTCCACATCGTCGTTCCCAGCATAGAGCGTTGTTTCAAGGTTCGCTCCCCCATGAGCGGCATACTCCCACACTTCGGCTGAAGGGAGTTCTACGTTGAGATTGGTCATATCGCCCAAGTCACCAAGGAACATATAGATGTCGGCATACGACACATTGGTCATGGGCATGTGGGCCTGTGCCTCATCGTATGGTTCTCCTTTGATGCCGTACCACTGGCTTACCCAGAATTCAAACTGACTCATCCAGACAGAGTCAGGATATACTTCGGTCATATTCGACAGAATGGTATCGATGGTGGCCATCTGCTGCTTCGTCAGGTCTTGATTGAGTTGGAGCATAAAGCCCTTATGTTTCTCCTGTAAGTCCGTACGCATAGCCGCCAGTGCAGCAGCTTCAGCCTCTGCATTATCCTTGTCATTCTGATTCTTCCAGAACCACAGGCAAGTGCCCAACACAACAGCTATCATTACCAATGCACTGACAACACCCAGACGCTTCATAAACCTGTTATGGGCATCCTGTCTACGAAGTGTTTCCTGAGCCGAGGCAAAATCCTCGTCCTTCTTTTCCAAAGAGGTTCTTTCCCCCAACGTCGGCACGAGGCGGTTTTTAATTATCAGGTCAATGGTAACCCCAAGAGCCTGACCGAAACTAACTTCCGAGTGCTGATGCGAGCCGATGGCCTTCTTCAGTTCTTCAGGCATTTGGTCCGGGAAGCCGTCAAATCCGTTGTCAGGGTTGACAGGAACTATATGCTTCCCCTGCCTCAGGGCGAGTGTTATCTCCTCTCGCACCCAGTCGCCGTCATTGGCACAACGCGCCATTGAACCACCAGACAATACCAGCATAAACACAGGAGCCTCCTTGATAGCAGCCCTGATCTTGTCACTAAAGATGCCATCTGTCAGCTCATCGTAGTCGAGGAACACCTTGTATCCTCGCTGAATCAGCATCAGCTGCAGAATGCGTGCGTACTGTGCGCCCCCCACCCTACGGTAGCTGATGAAAATGTCGTACTTGTTGTCTTTCATACTTCTCTAGCAAATAGCTGCAGTGTTTCGTCCGCCATCAGGCGGTCATACTGTTTCTCATTCCCAGTCAGTTGTTCGACGCCCGTCAGTCATGGGCGCTTTCCCCCACCAGCGGGTCGGCCACCCTGTCCGCCCCCATGCCCAGAGCTGCCTGCCGATGGCGTCGTGACAGCATCTAAACTTGGCATGACAGCACCGTCGCCATCTTCATGGTCAAAGAGCTTTTCATGCATGTCGTCAATCCAGTCACCCAGCTTTTGAGTCTCCCAGGTATACAGCGCTGTAGAAACAGGATCAGTAAGCGTTGCCACCCATCCTGTACCCTTATAAGCAGAAACGATGCACTTCCAAGCATTCTTAAAGAAAGAATCGCCTTTGCGGCGTGCATTCATGGCTTTCCACTCAACCTTCCATTTGGCTTTGTTCCATTTCCATTTCTCCGCATTTCTTCTGTCGCCTGCAGGTGTACCGTCGACAGCAGCGACCATTTCTCCCTTTCCCGATTCGCGAATCTGATAATAGCTGTCAACAATGCTGCAACGCTCAGAAACCTCCATCTCTATTCTGTACTGGCCTGTGCCCCAGGCAGGCTGATAGGAAACTGCATCGGTAGTTCCTGTATAAGAGCGAGGTACTATGTAGCAGTCGCCATCAACACTGACCAGATTCTCGTAATCAGGGTCATTCTTGTCATAGATGAACAACCCTTCGGAATTAAGCTTATGCTTGTCGACTTCGACTTTGACCGTAAACTCACCCAATTGCTGGTTGTCAGCAATCATCGTGGCTTGGTTCATCCATGACGAATAGAAACGTACTTTCAATTCAAGGTTGAGATTATCTCGTTTTTCAAAGTCGAAGCGACTGTCAGCACTACCCGTTGAGTCATTAGGCAAGCTACAGTATTTAGGATTGATGACCAAAGAATCTATCTCTACCAAGAACTTCGAATGGTTGATAATATGGCGAAGCCCTATGCTGTCACGGCGCATCTTGCAGAAAATATAGAATACGCCGACGCCCTCACCCCGGCTGTTCTCTACCTCAATGTAGTTCTTACAGCCAAATCCTTCAAATTTAAGATTCTCGGGGTCCATGGCTCCCTTGGTAGAGGGAAGGGCATAGAAATCATCAATCTTTGTCTCTGCAGCCAAGGACTGATTGTAATAGCACTGCTGCTGGGCACGGCGATACCATTTCTCCCGGTCGCTTTTCACTGCTTCCTGAATATAATTCAAACCCAAGCTGACAAGATTTGACGTTGCATTGACAGTCTTCTGCTTGAAAGAACTTGTGAAGCCTTGCCACAACAAGTCGCCGAACAACCCACGCTGAGCCTCGCCACGCGACGCCTCTTGAAGTGCCAAGAGACGGTCGTTGGTGTTCTGGACGACCTGGGCGCTTTTCTCGTTCTCCACAATAATCTGGTACTTGCGGTGTGCTACTCTTGACTGTCCGCCAGCAGCTTTGCCCACAGGCCCTTTTGGCCCCTGGGCTGACATTGCTCCTGCAATCATGAGCAGGAGGAGCATTGAAACGGTCTTCTTCATTGTATTTGTGCTTTCTGTTATTAATATGCGTCTATGATTATAAACGGGTCAATGTGCAAAGGAGTATTATACTTTAACGTAGCTTTCTTGATGGTAATGTCCGACAGGTCTAACTTGTAGACATTTCTCTCCTCCTTCATCAGCCTTTGACGGGCTTTCATAAAGGCTGTATGAATATCCTTGTCCGACTGTCTCTCCAATTCCTCATAGAAAAAGCGCATCAGCAAACTGCTTGAGTAGTCATTGACACTCCACAGCGTAAGAATCATGGCATTGGCCCCTGCCATCTTTAGACCACGCAGAATGCCATACACGCCATCATCTGTAAGATGCCCCAACCCCGTCTGGCAAGCAGAGAGCACAATGAGTTCTGTCTGGCTGAAATCTTGCTTTGACAGCTCAGCTGCTGACAGCACCCCATCGAACATATTCTCATCAAACGATTTGTCAGTAAGCGTTTTGGCTGAACCGGCGAAGAGCAAACCACTCTTCGACATCGACTCGTCGCCAAGCAGGGGCTTTATGTCATTATATATGCCAATTCGTCCGCCAAAATAGCCATGAGTAGAGAGATGAACAACATCATAGTGACGCTTCAGCAGTCGCAGAAGAGCTTCATCCGTGGCATCTTTGCCCACTAACAACGTATCTTTTGCATTATGGCGCAAGAAATAGATGGAGTCCACCTCTTTTCTGGCTCCTGGTAGTTCTTTGATGGTAGTAGTCTGAGGTGCCAAGAAACGATAGGCCACCACGTCATTATTTCGGTCTTTAGGCTTAAACCCGGCACTATATGTTATTCCTCCGCAAAGCAGGGCACTCCCCAATTTTGGCGCTATTCTTTTTTGAGAGAGTTTTCTTGTCGATGTCAGCCTATAGCACATCTTGGCAGAGTCTGGCATAAGATATTCGATGGCGAGCTGATGCAAGAGGCCGTCAGGTGCGAAGTACACCTTTGTTGCATCGCCAATAGCTTTCAAAAGGGCTTTAGACCATACAAGTCTTGGCAACCGCTCGTCATTATAAAGTGTGTCTTTAACCGTATTTACCGAATAGGTGATAGCGCTGCCTATAGTATGTGCATGTGTCAGGGGCAGATTCAGCAGGCTGTCTGTTGAAAACAAATCGATGAATAAGGGTTTCTTACTGTTGCTTTTCAATACTAAGCAGCCAAGCCGTTTCTCATCCTTTTTCCCGAAATACTGAACGAATTCTATGGCGCAGTCGCTCTTGCGCAACGCTTTTCTGACATCCTTCCAACTGGTCGGCCGAACATCTCTTCTCATAAGATAGTCCTTGCTGAAAAGCGCCAAGTCATACAACATTTCGGGCGAATAGTTCCCCAGCCGATAGCAATCATAAAGAAACTGATGAATGGCAAGCCAGTACTGTCCACGCTGAGAATCCGTCATGGCCCCCATCTCCCTTTCTATGCTTGCACAGCGTTCATTTACATATCTCTTGTAACAGTCGACAGCACTTTTATAGTTGGTGCCGCCAAGGCTGTCCGCCTGCAGCATGAGTATCTTTCCACGCTTGCGCAAGGTCTCATAATAGTCTGTGTCCTTGCGCTTTTTATAATAGTCATTGAGCGCCTCGGCAATCTGTGACAATGCAAGGTCGAAATGGCCAAGACGGGCATTACACATCGCCAATTGTGTAAGCGTCCTATAATAACGAGGCTCATCAGACATTATTCCCGAATAGTTATACCTCTCATCATAGTAGTTGAACACGGTATCTAACTGTACTATTGCCTTTGAATAAGCTTTTGCCTTGTAGTAAAGCTGAGCCAGCTCCTCGTGCAACACCATAGCATTTGTCTGGCTATTTCGTCGATTGAACGTATTCAAACTCGCTCTATACATCTTTTCAGCAGTATTAAAACTGGCTTCATCATCCGCTAAACCATAATAATAGGAACCGCACATCTTGGAATAGAAAGCACGATAGACATCAATGGAATCACCTAAGACCTCCTGATGATCAATAAAGGCATCAGCATACTGCTCCAGACATGACTTCAGCTGCTGATAGTCATCCAGCAGATAGCACTGCTCTGCCTCAGCAAATAACTTCAAGAGCTGTTGCCTGACATTTACTTGCGCTTGAAGACACAGCGCAAGCAACGAGCCAAATAGTATTATTACGCCTCTTTTCATTACTTCTGAGGATTATGGTTCAAGATGACAAAAGACTCGTTATCACCAGATTCGTTGCTAATAGAAAATAGGATTTTATCCGTTTCACGTAACCTGGGCAACACAACTGATGCGATGCCCTGTTCTGACTGGGCCGATTTGCCATTAACCGTCACCGTGAACCTTGTACCAGGATTGAACGCCACAAACACGAACTCTTGAATACCCACATGACCGGCAAGTGTATACTCCACCTTGCTCATTGCTTTCACATTCTTTTCAATCGCAGAATAGTAAATGTCTTTCTCCGTGCTGTTGAAATAGTCGCCCTTGGAAACCATTCCCGTATTCTGGCGGCTGTAGACATGAGTCACCACCTGGTTCATTTTGAACTTGTTGGCACCACTGCCCCTGAATTCATGCTCTTTGTCACGCTGAATGTCATCCATCAACGTGATTTTGGGACTGTCGGAAGCCGACCATTCCAGTACGGCCTTATTCAATGCTGCGTCAGACGATTTTGCCTTCCTAATGACAATAAGGTCTTCGGTCATCTTCTTCAAATAAGCATCATTTTGGGCATAGCAGCCCATAGCGGCCAACCCGACAATTAACAACAACACCTTTTTCATACTTCAACCATTTCTTCCGGCCATTTCTCGCCTATGTTATTCACTTCCCTGTCTGTTTCTTCTCTTTTAGATGGCTCCACTTTCCGTCTCTTCTTTTTCGCACATTCTGCCAATTCTCTCAGTGCCAGGCCATTTAGCTCTTTTAGCCCGATTCTGTCTTCTGGATTGTAGCACAAGCACTTCTGCACAGCCATGGTCAAAGCCTGCATTCCCTTAGGCAGCACGGGCAGCGACACCAAAGGATGTTCTCTCTGATAGCTGCCACCATGGCCACCAAACACGGTGTGTCCTGTTGCGGCATAATATGCCATAGCGCCTAATGACCACACCCACTCTTTCTCCGTTGTCCGGCCATCCTGATGCTCTGCCGCCAGAAACTCATTGCACGTGCACTGACTGTCTCTGATCATAAACGAGTCTCCGTCAATTATCACGGCATCTGGCGAAAGGTCATTGTCATATCCGCCATTCATCAGGCTGCCACTCACATCGGCAAGCATCTTCCATACGGCCTCTTCAGGGCAGAGCCCTGCTATGTCGCGAATTGTCATTCCCTTACTCATAGCTCTTTAACTTTTTGTCACTCAACGCTCTTCACTTCGGTGATAGGCACCGCCCATTTATACAGGCCACTGCTGACACTGTCGACCCTTGAAACGACGCCGATGGCCACGACGCTGCCACCTGCCTTCATCAAAACCGGGCCACCCGAAAAGCCGTGATTGATGTTGCTCTCAAAGAACAGGTTTTCTGCACTTGCATCAGCACTTCGCCTTATCGTTCCTTCAGTAGAGACCATGCGCTTGTCACCAATGCCCGTTGTGGGATAGCCACAAATCATCAGCTTCGTTCCGCTTTTCACTTTATCCATTTGAGTCCGACTGGCCAGTTCAACCTTCCCGACTTCTTCCAGATCATCTATCCATAAAATATCGCCAAGTTCCATCTTCCTGTCCTTGAAGTAAGGCTTGATGGTACGCCAATACCAATCGTGACTAAAGTCTGCCAACAAGAACACGCCGTCTTTGTCCTTGTTGATATGTACCCGTCGGTCGGTCGTATCAAATGCATACTTCTTATTTCCCATGAAGTCAAAAACAGAGAAGAACACCTGCAACGAAGCAGAGTCACCTTCATGGGTCTGATTGTATGTTTCCGTTTCGATGGCCCATCTCACGATATCGTCCTCCTCCAAATCATCTACCTTGGTGGTCAGATCAAGATTTGTACCAATCCAGTACTCCACACAGTGACGGGCTGTAACCAACTTACCGTCTGTCGTCAAGAAAGCAGTACCCGTAGGGGCCTCACCCTCTAACACCATTGTTGGAGGTACATAAGCCAGTTCGCCGTCTTCAACCGTCAAGCGTCTGACTGAGTCCACCTTCAGTAAATAAATCGATTCCTCCAAAGGTTCCGTGTCTGCAACACTTATACTCTCCTGTCTACTATTAATGCCAAATAACACAGAGACGACAGTTGCCAGTCCGAGTAATCCTATTGCGCCCCACAGCCAAACGTTTTGTCGCTCATCCTCATTATAATAGGCATCATGGTGAGAATGGAAGACCAATGACATTGATTGTCCTTCTACGTGGATGATATCTCCATCAGTCAACGGATGGGCATATCCTATTGATCCTTTCCCTGTTAGGCTGATGTCAACATGTGATGTTCGCTTGACTATCCGCCAGCTCTTGCCGTCCTCACTTTGGATGATAGAAGCATAGTAAACTGGCTCCATACAATCTGTCTCAAATCTCACATCACAGTCAGCCGTCTCACCGATATTGACGATGCGTTCGGCCAGTGTCTTGCGTTCTCCGCTTTTGTGGTAAGCGTTGCCGCCTTTAAACCTCAATGAGATATAATATCTCGGTTCTTTCATTCCTCACCTCCCTTCTCGTCGGCAAAAGCCTTGGCTATCAGTGGCAGACAGGAAGTGAGACATAGGTCGTACACCTGCACGGGTTTACCTGTACCATCTGGGCGCAGGTCATGATAAGCTCTCAGGTCGTAGTGTATCTTTCGTGCCTTGTAGACATTCTTCTGCACCTTCACGTCGGCCGCTATGATGCTTTCCTCTTCGTCGGTGCAGGGTCTGAACCCAAGTATCAGCTCTTCTATGCTCCATCGGTTGTGTTCCACCTGCCCCAGCAGCTCTATGTCCTGCTGCGATAGGCTGTAGAACTGGGTCCAGTCGCCCTCATCCAGTCCTATTGACCGCATTTTACTGGCTATGGTCATGGCATTATAGATGCTCGACTGCCGCTTTACATTTTTAAGCCTTGCCCACGACCTTTCCCGTTCAGCCCAGTCTATCTCCACTGCATGACGCAGTTGACCATTCCATTGTGCGTCATTCTCTTCATAGCACTTGTCATAGATATAGTTCACATTCTTAGCGATACTGACAAGTGGCAGGGTCACATCATATCCAGTGGACAGCTCGCTATAAATATGTATCGGTATCTTTCTATCGTATAATTCTTGTGGCAAGAGCAGGGAACGGCTTTTGTTTTTATCACCATCTTTGTCCGCCAGGACAATTGTTAGTAGTTGCTTCTCGTCATTAGCCCACAGTTTCAGTTTTGCCCTCAAATCAGCGTTCCACTCTTCTGCTTCCACAAATTCCCATTCTACATCCACAAAGTCTTCCCTTTTCCCTTCATACATCGGTTTATGGAACCGCACAATGGGCTTATCATCTGATGGTTTGACAATGCGATAGTAGCTGTTGTCAAATAAATGCTGATACCGTTTGGTAAAGCCTTTGCTCTTTAGTTCAGCTTCATCATCAATCATCGTAATCCTTGTACGCAGCTGGTGGTTCCTTATGTAGTTCGGATAGTGAGCCACAAGTGCCACCTGAATAGCAACCATCTCTGCAATCTGCCCCATGCCATAGATTACCACATGAACATGCTTATCTGACATGAAAGAGACAGGCTCATAGTCCCAAACGATGCTTCTGCCCCACACTTCTTCCATGGTAAAGGGATAAACATCTATTTTTTCTCTTACTGCTTTGCAGAAGTCATTCATCTGCAGCATCCTGAGTACGTCTACAGACTGCAGCAACAGATGACACACCAACTTCTTCCCGCAGTGCGCTCCAACATCATACGTTATGGCGAAATGTTCCAACAGAGCTACCGCCTTATAGTCCTCGCCCTCACCTGCCAACAGACAGAGCTCATCATATTCATTCATATTGATGGCATCTGCCGATAAGTCCTGTTTGCACACTACAACACCCCCCATATCCTCATACTGCCGTACAAGGTCATTTTTAAGGGGATGATTACCTATAATTATCGTCTTCTTAGTCATGTATTCCTTTATTGCTCTGTTAATAGCATGCAGTCCCTTTCAGTTTCAGATTCCTAGTAGATTATTAGGATAGAGTACTCATATATATAATGAGTTTAGCACATTACGGCTACAAAATTACAAATAAATTCTTTAAAAGCTCTCTTTTTGAAGATAAAAATGTAGCATCACCTACTTGCCATTCATTTTCAGACCTGTCCTAACAAGGCCCCAGCTTCTTCATAGCCTTGTTTCACAGCTTTTCTAAAATAGACTATCGCTTTAGCAAAATCCTTTCTAACACCCTGACCGTGATAATAGCAAAGGCCCATATAGTATTCGGCAGCAGCATGGTTGCTCTTTGTTGCTTGCTCAAACCAATTGACTGCCTTTTCATAGTCTCGCTCTACGCCTAAGCCATGATAATAACAATAGCCCAAGTGGTACTGGGCTCCGATGACACCTTTCTGTGCAGCAATGGTATACCATCTTACTGCCTCTTTGTAGTTCTGTTCTACCCCTTCACCATTCTGGTAACAATAAGCAATTGACGATATGCCTTTGATATGCCCTTTATTTGCTATCTCTTCAAATATCTCTGCCGCTTTCTTGTAATCAAGGTCCACGCCACGACCATAATAATAGCATTTTCCAATATTATACTGGGCTTCTGCGCTTCCATTCTCAACAGCTTTGCGATACCATTCCAATGCCTTGCTATCATCCTGTGGCACCCCCAGCCCATGTTTATAGAGAAGCCCTATGTTGTTCTGAGCGTCAGAGTGATTCTGCCTGGCGGCCTTCAAGTACCATTCCAATGCTTTCTTGTAATCTTTCTCCACGCCCAGCCCTTGTGTGTAGCACAAGCCGATATGGAATTGGGCATCGGCAAAGTCGAACTTTGCAGCTTTGAAAAACCAACCAATAGCTGTCCGATATTCCTGTTTCTGGAAATAGCGTTTTCCAACATCATAAAAATCCAAAGGTCCTTCATCATTGTCTTCCAACCCAAGCCAACTACGAAGATTCTCATGAAATTTCTGCCTTTGCCGTGAATCATGTATATTCACATAGTCTACCACCCCGAACTCAAACAAGAACCACCCACTTAGCTTACTGTTGTCCAAAATGACCGGAACAACCTTCTTACCAATATTCTTAGCATACATCACTTCCTTCTTTGTATATTCCGACCGCATTGATGTCTCGGAAATCATGAAGAGTACAACTTTTGCCTCTTCTATCGCCTTTATGATGACATTGACAAACTGTTCCCCGCTCTCTATGCCTTTCAGGTCAATCCACGAATCAACCTGAGATACCTCTTTCAATTCATCGCGTATCTCAATGACTTGTTGCAGGTCTCTACGTGAATAGCTGATAAAAACTTCTTTAGCCATATCTATAAATGTTCTGTTATCTCAACCAAACCTTTCAGTTTTAACTGAGCGCCCCCGGGGCCCTCACTTCATCCTGCGCTGCAAGAACGCCGCCACACGCCGTGCCATGTTCCTGCGCAGCTCATGGCGGTAGAGCCATATCTCACGCGAGTGGTAGTTACCCTCACGGCCTATCAGCGGCAGCACATAGTCGGTGGCGCTGTAGCCGCTGACCAGCAGCAGGTGGCTGGCGCTGTCGAGGCTGACGGTGAGCGTGTCGGGACGCTGGCGGTCCAGGGGCACGAGCGGCGAGGGCTCGGTGACGAGGGTGCCAGCACGCTGGTCGGTGCGCCAGCCGACGGGGTTGATGGCCACGGCGCTGCGGGGCCACAGCGCACAGTCAGCCTCCCGGGCCGAGTTGTAGCAGATGGTGACACCCACATCGTCAGCCCTCTGCGCCGGACGTATGCGGCGGCCGCCGTCGGCATCGAGCTCCTCCTGCGCTATGCTGATGCCTATGAGGTAGGCAGCCACCATGCGGCTGTACGTGGCATCGTCCATCTGGCGCAGCAGCTGCAGGGCTATCAGCGCCCCCTGGCTGAAGCCGGCCAGGATGAAGGGGCGCCCCTGGTTCAGGTGGCTCAGATAGTGGCTGAAGGCGCGCTGCACGTCGGCCATGGGCAGTGGCATGCGGGCCTCGGCCAGGCTGTCGGCAGTGAAGGTCTGCAGCGAGCACTGACGGTAGTAAGGGGCGTAGAAACTCAGGTCGCCGCTGAGCAGCGTGTCCACGCCCACCATCTCGGCTGTCATGGGCTGCCGCAGGCTGTCGGCATAGGTGTCGGCATAGTGGCACAGCGCACCGTCGGCGGCTGTGTAGTCGCCCGTCTCGGTGCTGATGACGTAGAAGATGTCGGCCAGTCCCTGCCGCTTGGTGGTGTGCCACTGCGTGCTGTCGCCATAGTCAGGAACAGGCGGAAGGCTCTCGTCCGCCAGCTGCTCCACCGTCGCTGCCGCCTGACCGCCACTCCTGGCACGACATGAGACCAGCATGAGCGCCAGCACCGCCACGCACAGGGCGACGGCTGAAAGGAATGCCGTCTGCTGCTGGTGAGCATCATTGGAAAGATGTGTCATAACCATTTCTTTTGTGTGCAAAGTTAAGCATTATTTCTGGAAAGGCAATAGAAGCAAGATAAAAAAAAAAGTGACAACCTTTTTCAGTTGAGGTCATCAAAGGCTCATTAGAGGGGAATAACTGATAATAATTATTGCAAGATTGACAATAAAGTCGTGCCAAAAACGTTATTAAAACAAACAAAAGTGGTATGAATTTTGTAATTTACTAAAAGCTATGAAGCGGGAGTTTTTACGGAAATTGGTGGAATGGCGCGACAATTCGCGACGAAAGCCATTGCTGATAACCGGAGTGCGTCAATGTGGCAAGACGCATACGCTGAAGGAGTTTGGCAGTACATACTTTGACAATGTCTGCTACGTCAATCTTGAGTCGAGCAACAACTATGCTGCCATCTTCGATTATGATTTCGACACAAGACGTATTGTCAGGGAGATAGAGTTGATGGAGCAATGCCCGATTACCCCTGGCAAAACCCTGTTGATATTAGACGAGATACAGGAGGTGCCACGTGCCATAACAGCTCTGAAGTATTTCTGCGAGGATATGCGCGAACTGCATGTGGCATGTGCCGGTTCGTTGCTTGGTGTCGCCCTAAGGAGCGAGAATATTGCATTTCCTGTCGGTAAGGTCAACCGTATGCAGATGTTCCCAATGAGTTTCAAGGAATTCGTCGTGGCTAACGGACAGGAAAGATACATTGAATTGTTAAGCAACTGGGACAGCGGCCGAGAGATCCCCGAGGTGTACAGCCGCCCATTAGATCAGCTGCTTAGGGAATACTATGTGGTGGGCGGTATGCCCGAAGTGGTACAGGAATATATCCATACGCACGATTTCAGAATTGTGCAGGAGATACAGGATGAAATACTGGCTGACTATGGCGACGACTTCTCGAAGCACGCTCCTACAAGTGAGGTGGAAAAGATACGCATGGTGTGGAATTCCATTCCCAAGCAATTGGCGAAAGAAAACAACAAGTTCGTGTTCTCGCACGTGAAGGAAGGCAAACGGGCACACGAACTGGAGGGAGCCTTGCAGTGGCTCAAGAGTGCTGGTCTTGCCCATTTGCTTGAACTTGTACAGAATGTAGAAGTCCCCCTCTCAGCCAACGCCGACGCCACTTACTTCAAGGTTTACACTTCTGACTGCGGTCTGTTATGTCGCAGGCTGGGACTTGGATATAAGGACTTTTTAGAAGAGGGCGGTACGCTGAAGACTTTCAAAGGTGCCGTCACAGAAAATTATGTGATGAATGAACTTGTCTGTTATGGCAAGCAGCCCTACTTCTGGCGTTCAGGTAATACGGCAGAACTGGACTTCCTTTTTGAAGAAGAAGGAGAGATTGTACCTGTAGAGGTGAAATCGTCAACCAATACCCAGGCAAAGAGTTACAAACAGTTCTGTAAAAAATACAAGCCGCGCAGGGGTTACAAGCTTTCGCTGAAGAATCTGGCTGTAAACGACCAGGAAGGGACAGAAACAATAAGCCTGCCGCTCTATTTGACGTGGCAAATCTAAACAAATAATCGTCAAGGAAATATGGCAAAACCTCGTCTGAAGAATATCAATGGCCGCTTCGTAGAGACCACTACAGAAACACACGCTGATACAGACCATCAGCCGTGCCAACAGGAAATATCCTGGCAAGGAGTATGGGTTGATAGTTGACTACATCGGCATTCGCGACCGGAGTCACGCAAGAAGAGACGGCAGAGATCATTATCCAGATGGCTACCGAACAGGCTCTGAACATTCTCAAAGGAATGCAGGCTGACAGAGAGAGCTTCCGAAAACTGGGACTCACCTTCGAGGAAAAGGCTTTCTATGACATACTGATCCATCTGCGCGACAAGAACAACTTTGTCTATGGCGAAGACAGAGAGGTGGATGGCATCGTGGTCAATGAGAAGTGCAGGAGTCTGGCTCTTACGTTCTTCTTTAGACAATATGGGCCTTGCGTCCTCCTCTTTGTTTTCCGCCAAAGACTCGGTCAAGAACATGATGACTATCTTCTTTTCTTCGCGGCTCATCCCCTGTAGCAAGCTCGTATATGGTGCCATCGGGGTTTCCTGTAATTTTCTTGAGGCTACAGTCATATTCCAAACATTTTGATTTCTAATTTGCTGCAAAGATAACCATCATTTCTGAATAAACAAATAAAAACATGATAAAAAAAAACGTCAGGGAGGATGCCCCTCATTGCTGAGGCGCATCCTCCCTGTTTTTGAAATGCAGCGCTCGTTCAGCCCCCTCGCTCGGCTTTACTGCTTGGCGTGTCCGAGAACTTAGGGGGCTTAGGAATCCGTCCCGGGGCTTACATCATGCCGCCCATGCCGGGGTTGCCCATAGGCATGGCGGGCTCCTTCTCGGGCTTGTCGACGATGAGGCACTCGGTGGTGAGGAACATGCCTGCTATCGAGGCAGCGTTCTCCAGTGCTACGCGTGCCACCTTGGCAGGATCGATGATGCCGGCCTTGCGCAGGTCCTCGTACTCATTGGTACGGGCGTTGTAGCCGAAGTCGCCCTGACCCTCGCGCACCTTCTGCACGACGACGGCACCCTCGCCACCGCCGTTGACGGCAATCTGGCGCAGCGGCTCCTCGATGGCGCGGCACACGATGTTGATGCCCGTCTGCTCGTCGGCGTTCTCGCCCTTCAGCTGGGCCAGTGCCTGCTGAGCACGGATGTAGGTGGTGCCGCCGCCGGCGACGACGCCTTCCTCAATGGCAGCACGGGTGGCGCACAGGGCATCGTCCACGCGGTCCTTCTTCTCCTTCATCTCCACCTCGCTGTTGGCACCCACGTAGAGCACGGCCACGCCACCGGCCAGCTTGGCCAGACGCTCCTGCAGCTTCTCCTTGTCGTAGCTGCTGGTGGTGAGCTC
>OCTX012206104.1_pt1 | contig 24308 bp, 39 predicted proteins | sample 1539691 | NCBI WGS metagenome assembly OCTX01 (sample SAMN02144231, study PRJEB22623) | gut metagenome | biome: sheep rumen | host: Ovis aries | place: New Zealand
CCTCCTGGATCTCCATGATCCGATCGGCCAGCCGTCCGATCATATCATCGGTGAGGACCTGCGCGACCGTCTCCCGCAGGACCAGATCGTCCAGGGCGTCGGTCCGGATCGGCCGGATACACTTCCCACGACAATGATAATATGAGTATTTTCCGCCATGGCGGCCGGTGCCGGTCGTGACGGGGAGGATCTTCCCGCACACCGCGCAGGTGCATTTACATGAGAGCATAAAGTCCAAATTTGACCTCCCGGCCGCATTGCGGCTCGTTTCGAAAGAATCCTGCACGGCGGCAAAAGTCGCCGCGTCGATAATAGGATCCACTTCAATCTCTATATCCTGATACGAAAAACGGCCCAAATAGCGCGTGTTCCGCAGCATGCGGTGGATCGTCGCCTTCGACACCAGAGAGCCCGATCTGCCGCGAAAACCACGCGAGAAAAGCGCCTCCTGCAGGTCGTGGATGGTCGCGCCGGCCAGTTGCATCCGGAACACTTCGCGCACGGCATCCGCGGCCGCAGGGTCCACCACAATCTGGCCATCTGCGCCGCGGACGTACCCGATCGGCAAGAAGCCGAACGGGACGCGGCCCTTTTTGGCGCTCTCGCGCTGGCCGCGCATGACCTTCTGGCGCAGGTCGGCGGAGTAATACTCCGCGAGCCCTTCCATGAGCGATTCCAGGAGGATCCCTTCCGGGCCGTCCGGGATGCTCTCCTTCGCGTAGAAGAGGGAGACACCAGCGCGCCGGAGTCTGATCTTATTCACAGCGATATCTTCGCGGGACCGGCCGAACCGGTCCACCTTCCACACAATCACACAATCAAACGCGCCGCGGTCCGCGTCGGCCATCATGCGCAGGAAAGCATCCCGGCCGTCAACGGACTTTCCCGAGACGTGCCGGTCAGCATAGACCTGCACGACGTCGATCCCGTGCGCGGCAGCATACGCGGAGCAATCCGCCACCTGGCCCTCGATGGACTGATCGGTCTGTCGGGGGCCTTCACTATATCGGGCATAAATGACGCCGCGCATCACCGGACACCCAGGACCGCACGAGCGGCAGCGCGGATCTCGTCGGATGCGTAGCGGTACGCCTCCAGCAGAGACGCCTCTTCCGATGTCAGCGGCAGATCGTGGCGCGGATATGCCTCCCGCTGGTCAGTACTGCCGGATAAATATCCGATCGACACACCGAAAAAATCAGCCAGGGCGTCGGCAATATCAAAAGAGGGTCTGCGGATTCCTGTCTCATACGCAGAAACGGCCTGCTTCGAGATTCCGAGGCGGTCCGCAAGTTCCTGCTGCGTAAGTCCGGCTTCGGTCCGGAGTTCTTTAATTCTGATAGTTTTCATATCGTGCCTCCCGCGTAAATTTATGAGTTAATTTTATCACATTTGTTGACAAATAAAACACACAAGTGTAGTATATGAGCTGTCCACATTTGTGGACGCGGAAAAACAGGAGGAAGGAGGAACGAGACCATGACAAGAGTGCTGAACGCCGAGGAGATCGGCAGACGGCTGCGCGAGCTGCGCGGCGTGTTCAAGACACAGGAGGAAGTGGCGTCCGCGATCGGGATCGACCGGGCTCTGCTTTCCAGGTACGAGAACGGTCAGACGACACCGTCCTCGGAGACAGTGGCCAGGCTGGCTGCATACTACGGCACAACTACGGACCATATTTTTTTTGGCTAAGGAGTCAACAAACGTGGACAAGGATCTTACATTACTGGCGCGGACGGCGCTGGAGGCCATAAGGAGGGCTTACGAAGATGACAAGACTGATGGAGGGGATCGGACTGATCCTGACACTGGTGGGAGGAGCTGCAGCTGACAGCGACAGCCTGCTGGTCCCGGTCGTAATGATCGGAGCGGGCGTGATGCTGATGGCAATAGGAAAACTCGAGGAAAGGAGGATGAACTGATGGAAAAGACCATGAAGGTGCGGATGCTGGCGGCATACGGTGTGCTGACCCTGATCGCGGAGATCGTGGCGGACGGCCAGAGACCGGACCGCGAGATGATCACAGAGATCCGCGACCTGCTGCAGCAGATCGAAGAAGAGAAGGAGGAGACGTAAATGAGGCGGATAGCTTACACCTGCGACAGGTGCGGCGCGGAAATAGACGGAGCCGCGGGCAGAATTATCTTCGGGATGTGCGACGAGCAGGAGAAGTCCCGCCCGGCTGACATTGCAGAGCTGGTCGATCTGATGGAAAGCATGACCGAGCGCGAGGCAGCAGAGACTGCACTGACCGAAGGCTGGGATCTGTGCGCGGAGTGCGTGGCGGCGGTTCTGCGGACACTGATCCGGAAGGACGCGCCCAGAGCAATCGTCAAGGGCCCGCTGCCGGATGCACCAAAGCGCCGCGGAGGAAGAAGGAAAAAGGAGGAAAGCAATGAAAATAACGGTACAGTTTGACAGCCTGGAAGAGTTCCAGGAGCACATGATTCAGCACGCAGGCATCGGGCCGCAAGTCCAGATCGAGCCCGATCCGGCGCCTGTAGAGGAAGAGCCGGAGAAGTTACCGGCTGAGCCCGTAGAGGCCCCGGAAGAGGTGAAAACCGAGATCACCGAGGACTTCCGCGTCGAGGTAAGGAAGACACTGGCAGCACTTAACAAGCTGCAGGCGGGCAACCCTGCAAAGCAGCTGATCGCGGAGACCGGCTACAAGCGACTGACGGATGTCCCGCTGGAGCTGCTGCCGGGCCTCATGCAGACTGCAGAGGAGGCAATGAACCATGTCTAAGGCACACGCAAAGCTGAGCCCGTCCGCGGCGGATCGGTGGATCCACTGCCCCGGCTCCATACGGCTGGCAGAACAGTGCCCGCCTGCCGGCTCTACAGAGTACGCCGACGAAGGAACCGCGGCCCACGCTCTGGCAGAGCTGAAGGTCCTGAGCATCACGAACAAAGTGGCGGTCGATCACTTCGACCGGGCGAGGGCCTCGGAGTACTACTGCGGCGAGATGGAGGAGGCCACGGAATATTACGCAGACCGCGTGCTGGAGATCTACACGAAGGCGAAGGCGCAGGACCCTGCGGCGGAGCTCATGGCAGAGCAGCATTTCAGCCTCGAGGACTGGATCCCGGGCGGTTTCGGAACCTCGGACGCGGTCGTGATCGGCGGCGGAGTGATCGAGGTGATCGACCTGAAGTATGGCAAAGGCGTCAAAGTCGAGGCGGAAGGCAACCCGCAGCTGCGGCTGTACGGCCTCGGGGCCGCGATGCTCTTCGGGGACATCTACGACCTGGAGGCGGTCCGGATGACGATCATCCAGCCGCGGCTCGACCACATAAGCACGGAGGAGATGCCGCTGCAGGCGCTTTTTAACTGGGCAGAGACGATCGTCAAGCCGGCGGCTCAGATGGCCCTCAGCAAGGACGCACCCACGACCTGCGGAGACTGGTGCCGCTGGTGCCCGGCAAGGGCGACCTGCCGGACAAGGGCGGAAAAGCAGCTGGAGCTCGCGCAGTACGACTTTGCGGCGCCGGATCTGCTGCAGCCCGGTGAGATCGGCGACATCCTGCGCAAGGCCGAGGAGCTGACGAAGTGGGCCGCGGACATCCAGGCATACGCATTCGAGCAGGCGCTGGCCGGCGAGCACTACGCGGGCTGGAAGCTGGTGGAAGGAAGAAGCACACGGAAGTGGGCGGACGATGTGAAGGTCGCAGAAGCACTGCAGGCGGCGGGCTTCCCGGAGGCGGCGCTGTATGAGCGGAAGCTCTACGGCATAACCGCGATGGAGAAGATCGTCGGCAAAAAGAAGCTGACGGATGTCCTCGGGGATCTGATCGTGAAGCCGGCCGGAAAGCCGGTGCTGGTGCCCGAGAGTGACAAGCGGCCCGCGCTGAACAACGCGGCGGACGACTTCGCAGAAGAGCTGCCATTTTGTTGAAAAGGAAGGAGAAAGCAATGGAAAAAATTACAATCACCCGGGAAGAGTTCCGGCAGAGAATCACACAAAACCCGCGCGGCTTCGCTATGGTCCGCGCCATGAAGGAAGCACCTGAAAAGTTCAGCGGCAATCCGATAATGCTGCTGATGGAGGAACTGACACAGACGATCACGCTCAAAGAAGTCGAGGAGGAGCTCTTCGGCCCGGAGGACGAACCACATGACGACAGACGAATTTAAGGCAATAGCGAAGGGCTACATGGAAGGGAACGTGTACGCGATCCGGAAGGCCGCGAGGTATAGCGAGGATCCGGTGGAGAACGATCTGAACCATCTGCTCTGCGAAGCGACGGCAAACGCTGCAGAGCAGGCATGCACGAACGTCATTGTCTGCATGGCAGTGGAACTGCTGCAGAAAGGAGTGCTGCATGACAGCTGAAGAGATCGTCCAGCAGGTGATCCGGGAAGAGGAGGATCTGCTGGAGGAAGCAGAGAAAAAGCGCGGACTCGCGCACGCAGACCGGATGCTGATCGAAGCAGAGCTCCGGCTGACGGCCACAAAAATTATCGAAAGACTCAAAAAGGAGGAAGTGAATAAATGAGCACAAAAGTTATTACGGGCAAGGTGAGATTCTCTTATGTAAATATTTTTCGGAGCCGCGCGTTCCGCGAGGGACAGGATGCGAAGTATTCGATCTGCCTGCTGATCCCGAAGGAAGACAAGGCAGGGATCGCGAAGATCAAAGCAGCCGTGGACGAAGCGGTCCAGGAAGGCATCCAGAGCAAGTGGGGCGGCAAGAAGCCGAAGAACCTGCACCTGCCGCTCCGGGACGGAGACGAGGAGCGCGCAGACGAGGCTCCGGAGTATGAGGGCATGATGTTTCTCAACGCGAACAGCACCACGAAGCCCGGCATCGTAGACAAGGACCTGAACGAAATTTTAGACCCGGACGAGGTTTACAGCGGATGCTGGGGCCGCGCGAGCATCAACTTCTTCCCCTACGACAGCAACGGCAACAGAGGCATCGGTGTGGGGCTGAATAATGTCCAGAAATTGAAGGACGGCGAGCACCTCGGCAGCGCACGCATGAGCGCGGAGGACGACTTCGCCGGCGGCTTCGATGACGACGAGGATGAGGATTTCTAAATGAGAACGCTTTCCGTGGATCTAGAAACTTTTTCTTCCGTGGACCTGGGCGCCTGCGGGCTCCACAAGTACATGGAGAGTGACGACTTCGAGATCCTGCTGATCGGTTACAGCTTCGACGGCGGTCCGGTTAGGGTGCACGACTGCACCCAGCCGGGCTGCTGGCCGCGTGATCTGCTGAACGCGCTGACAGATCCGGCAGTCACTAAAACGGCCTTTAATGCAGCTTTCGAAAGAAACGCCTTCGCCCGCACTCTGGGCGAGGAGATGCCGCCAGAGCAATGGTCCGACACTATGATCATGGCGCTGGAGATGGGCCTGCCCGGATCGCTTGCGGGCGCAGGGGCAGCTCTGGGCCTGCCGGAGGACCAGCTGAAGGATCCGATCGGAAAGAGCCTGATCCAGTACTTCTCGAAGCCCTGCAGGCCGACCAAGACGAACGGCGGACGGACGCGGAACCTGCCGCAGCACGACCCGGAGAAGTGGAAGCTCTTCATCGAGTACAACCGGCAGGACGTCGTGACGGAGATGGCGATCAGGAAGAAGCTCCTGCCGCTGGTAGACAGTGAGCAGGCGCTCTGGTGCCTCGATCAGAGGATGAACGACCACGGCGTCCGGATCGACCTGCCGATGGTCAGGAAGATCGTGGACTTTGACACGAAGAAGCGGGCCGAGCTGGCACAGGAAGCTAAGGACCTGTCGGGGCTTGACAACCCGAACAGCCTCGCACAGCTCAAGCCCTGGCTGGCCAGTAGAGGCGTGCCGGTCGAGACACTGCGCAAGGATGACCTGGACACGCTGCTCGGGCAGGACCTGCCGGTAGATGTGCGGCGGGTGCTGGAGATCCGGAAGGCACTTGGGAAGACCAGCACGGCCAAATACGGCACAATGCTGGAGGCCACCTGCGCGGACGGACGCCTGCGCGGGATCCTGCAGTTCTATGGTGCGAACAGGTCCGGGCGCTGGGCCGGCCGGATCGTGCAGACGCACAACCTCGCCAGGAACAGCCTGCCAGATCTCGATCTGGCCAGACAGCTCACGGCGCAGGGCGACTTTGAGACACTGGAGACGCTCTTCGGGGAGCCGGCCTTCGTCTTCAGCGAGCTGGTCCGGACGGCCTTTATCCCGTCACTCGGCTGCCGGTTCTGCGTCTCGGACTTTTCGGCCATCGAGGCGCGCGTGATCGCATGGATCGCCGGCGAGCAGTGGGTCCTGGACGCCTTCAGGGCAGGGAAGGACATTTACTGCGAGACGGCCTCGATGATGTACCACGTGCCTGTCGTAAAGCACGGCGTCAATGGAGAGCTGAGGCAGAAGGGCAAGATCGCAACGCTGGCCTGCGGCTACCAGGGCGGCGTCGGAGCCATGAAGGCCATGGACTCCAGCGGATCCATCCCGGAGGAAGAGATGCAGAGCATCGTGGACCACTGGAGAGAGGCGAACCCGATGATCGTGAAGCTCTGGCGTGACTATGAGCTCGCGGCGAAGGCAGCCATCAAGGAACACACCACCAAGCGCAGGGGCATCCGGGTGCCGGCTGACAACCTCGACGCGAGGGAACACATGGCGGGCGGGCCGGTGAGGCCGTACAGCGTCCGGGAAGGCGTGCGGGTAGAGTTCAGCTATAAGAACGGCAATCTGCTGATCCGGCTGCCGAGTGGCAGACGGCTGTGCTACTACCATGCGAGAGTCCGGCAGGACGGCTGGAAAGAGTCCATCACCTATATGGGCGTCAACCAGACCACAAAGCAGTGGCAGGAGGTCGAGACCTACGGCGGGAAGATCGTCGAGAACATCGTGCAGGCCACAGCCAGGGACTGCCTCGCGGAAGCGATGCAGCGCGTCGCGGCGATGGGATACAGCATCGTGATGCACGTGCACGACGAGATGATCGTCGACGTCCCGGTCGAGGATAAGGATGCGCTGGCGCGGATCAATAAGGCCATGAGCGACCCGATCAGCTGGGCGCCGGGCCTGCCGCTCCGGGGGGACGGCTATGAGACAACATTCTACAAAAAGGATTGATGACGAAGGAGCGCTCCGACTGGCGGAAGCCATCGTCGGCGGGATCTGCGATGACTACCGCGACCAGCTGCGGGCGCTACAGCTAAGCGCGAACGAGATGCAGCGCCGCAAGATGGAGGCACAGATCCAGGCCACAGAGGCGCTGATCCGGTCGGACTACTTTGGGAAATTAAGCATGAATTCGATCGGGGCCGAGGAGGTCATCCGGTCGATCAGGGAAAAGGAGGAGCTATGTTAAGCGACGAACAGAAAATAAAATACAGCAGAAAGCGCGCCAAGCTGCCGGAGGCAGAGCGCTGGCAGATGGACTGCCCGGTCTGCCTGAAGCCGATAAATCCGGCGGAGGATGAGGCTGAGTATGTCAAGACGAAGAGAGGGACGGAGATATGGATTCACACGCAGTGCGTACCGAAGTGGGGCAAAAACTGAAAAACGACGGCGACCTGATCATAAGCATCGGAAAAAGCCGGAATGATACAAACTGGAAAAACAAGATAGTACGCTGGTCCGCACTGGTCGCCAAGCTATCCGAGAGCAAGGAAACAAGCGAAACGCATGCCGAGTTCATGGACATGAAGAAGGACGAGCAGGACCGGATCAAGGACATCGGCGGCTTCGTGGGCGGTCATCTGAAGGACGGCAGGCGGACGAGGCAGAACGTGAAGGCCAGACAGATCGTCACGCTGGATGCTGACACTCCGGAAGGCGACTTCTGGGGCCGCGTGCAGGATATGGCAATCGACTGGCCGGAGTTTGCGGCGCTGATGTACTCGACGCACAAGCACACGCCGGACAGCCCGCGGCTGCGCCTGGTGATTCCGCTGGCCAGAGAGGTCAGCCCGGACGAATATGGGGCCATAGCACGAAAGATCGCGGACGCGATCGGCATGGACACCTTCGACGACACGACTTATGAGACGAACCGGCTCATGTACTGGCCGAGCCACAGCGCGGACGTGGAGCCCGCGTTCGAGATTCAGGACGCGCCTTTCCTGGACCCGGACGAAGTGCTCTCAAGATACAAAGACTGGACGGACGTCGCGGAGTGGCCGACCAGCTCCCGGGAAAATAACGAAAGAAGGAAAAAGGCGGAGAAGGCCGAAGACCCGCTCACGAAGACGGGCACGATCGGCGCGTTCTGCCGGACCTATACGATCACGGAGGCGATCCGGAAGTTCCTGCCGGATGTCTACGCGCCGACCGCAAAGGAGGACAGGTGGACATACACGGCGGGAACCACCAGCGGCGGCATGGTGATCTATGACGACGACCGCATGGCCTACAGCCACCACAGCACAGATCCGATCAGCGGGCTGGACGTCAACGCGTTCGACCTGGTGCGGATCCATAAGTTCGGCGAGCTGGACGAGGATGACGACCACAAGCGCGTGCAGGACAAGCCGTCCTATAAGCGGATGATGGAGTTCGCGGCGGCTGACCATGAGACGCAGGTCACGCTCGCGATGGAGAAGCACAAGGACGCGGCCGACGACTTCACGGAGCCGGCGGATGACGACGAGAGGACCCGGACGGAGTGGCTGCTGCAGTTCCACAAGGTGAGTCAGAAGACCGGGATCCCGCTCGACATCATCGACGTGGCCATCGCGGACTACATCAAGAGCTCCCAGGAGATCATCCTGCTGGCAGGCGTGCCGTACATATACCAGGACGGCGTCTATGTGCTGGACGAGTCCGGCGCGCAGATCAAGACACTGATCCGCGGATGCATCTTCCGGGACCTGATCAGCATAGCCCGGATCGAGCGCGTCTATAAGCTGCTCATAGCTGGGGCCGATCTGCGGCACGACATCGACGACATCAACCGGCACCCGAAGAGCTGGATCAACTGCCGGAATGGGATGCTGGATCTGAAGACGCTCGAGCTGCATCCGCACAGCCCGAAGTATTACAGCCTGAGTCAGCTGCCTTTTGCCTGGGATCCAGACTACCAGGCGCCGGACGGATCCATTATGGAGGAATACCTGCAGGCGGCGATCCCGAAGGACGACGACCGGCGGATGTTCCTGGAATATGCCGGCTACTGCCTGAGCACGTACACAGGATTCCAGAAGTATCTGATCCTGACCGGAGACGGCGGCATAGGAAAGTCGGTTTTGCTTGGCCTGATTGAAGGAATCGTCGGCACGCGCAACACTTCAGCGATCAGCCTGCAGAGCTTATCTGGTCGGTTTTATTCCCGGTTCTTATATGGAAAGATCCTGAACGCCTGCGGCGACCTGTCGAGCGAGGCCATGACAGACACCAGCACGCTGAAGCTGGTCACGGGCGAGGACTCAGTGCAGGCGGAGGTCAAGGGTGGCGAAGTGTTCCAGTTCAAGCCCTACGTGAAGCTGCTGTTCTCGGCCAACCGGATCCCGGCGACCAGAGATGAACAGAGCAACGCCTTTTACAGGCGGCTGCTGATCCTGCCGCTGCAGAGGGCGGAGAAGTTCTTCCCGGATCTGAAGGAGCGACTGCAGGATGACCTCGAGACCTTTTTTCACCTGGCTGTAGAGGCAGGATCGGAAGCGTTCAACCGCGGAAGTCTCACGGAGAGCGAGAGCAGCCGGCTGGAGGTGCAGGACCTGCACGACCGGACGGACACAGTCAGCGCGTTCCTGCGGACCTGCACGAAGAAGGAAGCAAGGGCGCGGTGCAAGACGACGGATGCATATGCGGCCTATGAGGGCTACTGTCTGGAGAACGACCGCGGCGCACTCAGCAGGACGGGATTCAGGGCAAACATGAAGGAAAAGGGCTTCGGCATCGTGACCATCCGCGGGGTGGAACACTTCCTGATGCTGCAGCTGGACATGGTGGACAAGGTGGAGGACTTCTAAAGTCAGAACTATAAAAATACAGATGATGGGTGGTAAAGGTGAATATTTTTTTTATATCTCGCGTGTGAAGAAAATATAAGAAATATAAAGGGATATACACACATATATAAAAAAAGGAGTAGTGGAAAAAACACCCACCTTTTCCCACCCAGGGAAGGAGAATCAAATGATTGACTGCATACATCCGGGATCATGTCGCTACTGTTTTCTGAGCATCGCGCCGGCGCTGTTCGACGGCGGCTGCATGAAGGACTGGTCTGACGAGGACTTTGAACGATGGGCTGCGGAGGTCGAAGATCAGCGCCACGCGCAAGCGGTCCGCGTATTCAGAGAGATGGAGAAAAAGAGAGATGACTTTTACAAGAGAAAAAGACACTGAAGCGTGGATCCGAAAGGAAGTCGAGAAGCTGGGCGGCGTCTTCCTGAAGTTCACGAGCCCAGGCAATGACGGTGTGCCGGACCGGATCGCGATCTTTCCGGACAGCCGGCTGGTCTTCGTCGAGCTGAAGAAGGATGACGGAAAACTGACAAAGATCCAGGAATACCAGATCAGCCGGCTGGTATGTCTGCATCAGCAGGTGTGCGTGGTGAGGGGTCGCAAGGCCGCGGAGGAGTTCATGCGCGACATGAAGGATCACTCGATGGAGTCCATCGACTACGGGCCAGACGGAGACGACCTGCCGCTGTATCAGGAAGGGAGGTGATGCCATCATGATCTTCAAAGCGCACGACTATCAGAAGCGAGCGATCGACCGGATCGTCGATCAGCAGCACATCGGGCTGTTTTTGGAGATGGGCTGACCGGCCTTGGCAAGACGGTGATCACCATGACAGCGATCGAGGAGCTCATGCACAACCGCTTCGAGGTGGACAGAGTTCTGGTGATCGCGCCGAAACGCGTCGCGGAGGACACCTGGACGCGCGAGGCGGCAAAGTGGGACCACCTGCATGATCTGCGGATCAGCCCGGTGCTGGGATCGGCGAAGGAGCGGACGGCAGCGCTGGACGCGGAGGCGGATCTGTATGTGATCGGCAGGGACAATGTGGTATGGCTGGTGGAGCTGCTGCAAAAGCGGAGGCGTGGCTGGCCCTTCGACATGATCGTGATCGACGAGCTGTCGAGCTTCAAGAACCCGCAGGCGAAGCGCTTTAGGGCCCTGCGCAAGGCGGTACCGTGCGCGCAGCGCGTGGTCGGACTGACCGGCACGCCGAGCCCTAATGGCCTAATGGATCTGTGGGCGGAGATCTACCTGCTGGATCAGGGCGAGCGGCTGGGCCGGACCCTTGGCTGGTACAGGGACGAATACTTCCGGCCAGGGATGCGCAACGGCTATGCCGTCTACAAGTGGGAGCCCAGGAAGGGAGCGCAGCAGCAGATCGAGAAACGGATCAGCGACATCTGCGTCAGCATGAGCGCAGCGGACTACCTGCAGCTGCAGGAGCGGATCGACAACGTGATCCCGGTACGCTTGAGCGAGACGGAGCGCCGGCTGTACGACCAGATGGAGGAGGACCAGCTGCTGCAGATGGGAGACGACGAGACGGTCGTCGCGTTGAACGCGGCGGCGGTCATGAGCAAGCTCCTGCAGATCGCGAACGGCAGCGTTTACCTTGAGACCGGAGCGCCGGTCCGGATCCATGAGCGGAAGGCCGAAGCGCTGGAAGAGATCGTCGACACGACAGCGGAGCCGGTGCTGGTCTTCTATAGCTTCAGGCACGACCTGGATGCCATCAAGGCACGGATCCCGGACGCGCGCACACTGGACAGCCCGGAGGACATCGCAGCATGGAACCGCGGAGAGATCAGAGTGCTGCTGGCGCATCCTGCTTCCGTCGGATACGGACTGAACCTGCAGGAAGGCGGGCACGTGATTGTCTGGTATGGACTCACGTGGAGCCTCGAGCTCTACCAGCAGGCCAACGCGAGGCTGCACCGGCAAGGCCAGGAGAAGCCGGTCATCGTGCACCACCTGATTGCGGAGGGCACGGTCGACGAGCAGGTCATGCGGGCACTGCAGGCAAAGGACACAAGTCAGGCGGCACTGCTGGCCGCGCTGAAGGAAAGGAGAAAAGAATGAAAAGAGTGATACTTACGATCATGCTGGCGGCCGTGCTGGCGACCGGGTGCGCAGAGGTTGAGTCTGCACAGTCTGAGCCAGTAGAAGTAAGTCGATTTATGGAGGTTGAGAACTCATGGAACTGGCGTGTCGTGACTGACCGTGAAACGGGCGTAATGTATGCAGTCTCAAACGGCAGCTACAATATCGGTACCTTCACACTGCTGGTCGATGCCGACGGCAAGCCGCTGATCTGGAAGGGAGCCAAGTGATGAAGCAGAGAGTCCTGTGGCTGTGCAATGGAGAAAACCCGAACTGCAGCAAGACGCACTGCGCGCTGCTGAACCGCGGGGACTGCGATCACACGGCCAATGAACAATATGCCAGAGCCGGCGATCATTACTTTGAACAGGCGGAGCACGGCGTGCTGTGGGAGGTGGAGCATGAGTAAAGACGAGATGAACGACCTGCAGGAAGTACGAAGCGAGGATCCGGAGCTGGAGCATATAATCGCGAGGATCCGGAGAGGATATGAGCTCGCGCAGTCCAGACCAGAGATCAGCAAGCCGCTGGCCTATACGCTGCAGAAGATCTGGAGGGAGGTGGAGCGCAGTGAAGTGTCCAAAGTGCGGAAGCGACAGGACAAGGGTGAGTGACTCCAGGAAGACGCAGGTCGCGGTCGTGAGAGAGCGACAGTGCCTCGCCTGCGGGACATACTTCGAAACCATGGAGACGATCATCGACGAGGAGAGCGGAAGGCTCATGCGGTCGAGAGCCGTACAGGAGAGGAGGCGGAAATGCTTTTCGGAATAGCTGCGGGGCTGATCGTGCTGCTGTGCGCAGCATGCGTGAAGGTATCAGCAAGGTGGAGCAGATGGGAGGAAGAACATGACGACCAGGGAAGCGTATGATTTTTTGAACAGCGTGCGGCGGACAGAGATCGCGATCCTGAAGCTGCAGCTGCAGCATGATGAGCTGCAGAGCTGCCTGCTGCCGAAGGCGATCACCTACGACGGGGACAAGGTGCAGACGACACCAGAGGACAGGATGAGCGAGATCGCGGCGCAGGTCGCGGACATGGAGAAGCAGATCGCGGCGCTGAAGCGCAGGAAGGCGAAGCTGATCATCGAGATCAACGCAGCCATCGCAAAGCTGGACAGCGACGTGGAACAGATGATCCTGCTGGGCTTTTATGTGGGCCGGCTTCCGGCTGTCAGAGTAGCAGAACTGATCCATTACTCTATACCGGGACTGTACAAAGCTAAGCGCAGAGCAGTGGCTCACCTCGCAGAAAAAGTAGATGAAGTATAATTTGACCTGTGATAATGTGACATTGTACCTAAGTAGGTACAGGGATAAACTGCTTTATTTTCATTGCACTCCTTATTTTTTCCCAGGGCGTCAGCGCATAGCTGGCGCCTCTTTAGTTGGATGAACGCAGAAGAGTTTTATCACAGCCGAAGCTGGAAAAAGATGCGGGCCGCGATCCTGCGGCGTGACGGATACAGATGCCAGATGTGCAAGCGATACGGCAGGCTGCGGCAGGCCACGACCGTGCACCACATCAAACACCTGGACGAGTATCCGGAGCTGGCAATGAACCCGGACAACCTGGTGAGCGTGTGTGCTGCATGTCACAATGAATTGCATCCGGAGAAAGCAGCAGAAAAAAATAAACGGGACCCCGCCGGGTCTCGTTTTTTGTAGCAAAGCATTAGGAGAACGGTGGGCGGAGCTTTATCCAACTCCGCGCCAGTTTGGCAGTAAATTGCCCCAAATTATGGACAGAGACGAGTGGAGACGGCTAATTAAGCGCCAAACTAAGGCAGTTGGCACATATCAGAAGACCTTCGACAGCGTAATCGACACACTGGCGGGGATCCTCGCGGAGCGTGACGCAGTTTATAAGCAGTACGAGGATGAAGGATCTGAGGCTCTGGTCGAAAAGATCAGCGACCGCGGTGCCCGGAACCACGTGATCAATCCGTTCATGACTCTGTGGAAGGATCTGAACGCCTCCGCGCTCGCCTACTGGCGCGACCTCGGGCTGACGCCGGCGGGCTTAAAGCGGATCAATGAGGCCGCGATGCAGAAAAAGGAGAAGGGATCCGCGCTGGAGGAGGCGCTGAAGTCTATCGGTGGAACATGAAGCACAAGGAATGGGCGGAGGTCCTGCAGTACGCGGATGGCATCCGCGACGGAAAGATCATCGCGAATAAGGAACGCAGGCAGGCAGTCGACCGGTTCTTCCGTGACCTGGCCAATCCGGCATACGAGCTGCGGCACGACGGTCCGGAGTTCTGCATCCAGATCATCGAGAAGACGCTCTGCCACCAGCAGGGCGAGACGATCACCGGAGAGCCGCTGCGCGGCACGCCGTTCCTTCTGCAGCCCTGGGAGAAGTTCATCATCTACAACCTGGTCGGATTCTATCTGGCTGGCACGCAGGTGGTCCGCTTCCACGAGGCGCTGATCTACCTGCCGCGGAAGAACGGAAAAACAGGTTTTGCTGCGGCACTCGCGTGGGCGCTGTCGCTCTGGTACAGGAAGTCCGGATCCAAATGCTACATTTCAAGCGCCGCACTTATGCAGTCGCTGGAGGCTTTCAACTTCCTGGACTACAACGTGGAGCGCATGGGCGAGAAGCAGGTCCGTGGCAAAAAGGGCGGACTGGTCAAAGTCATAGACAACAACAACGAGCACTCAATGGAGGCGTCCTTCTCGGACGGCTCCTTTTTTATCCGTGCGCTGGCGGCGAACCCGGACGCGCAGGACTCGCTCAACGCGAACCTGTGCATCTGCGACGAGATCCACGCCTTTAAGGAGCCGAAGCAGTACAACCTGTTCAAGGAGTGCCAGAAGGCATACACAAACAAGCTGCTGATCGGGATCAGTACTGCCGGAGATGACGCACAAGGCTTCCTCGGGCAGCGGCTGAAGTACTGCCGGCAGGTCCTCGACGGGACGATCCAGGACGAGCAGTACTTTATCTTCCTGTGCTGCGCGAACCCGGGCGAGGACGGGGAGATCGACTACACGAACCCGGTCACGCATGAGATGGCCAATCCGTCATACGGTGTGACGATCCGGCCGGCAGAGATCCTGAACGACTCGCTGCAGGCCCAGAACGATCCGCAGCAGCGGAAGGACTTCCTCGCGAAGTCGCTGAACGTATATACGAACGCGATGAAGGCGTGGTTTGACATTGACGAGTTCAGACGGTCGGATCAGCAGTACAGCTGGACGCTGGATGAGCTGGCGAAGCTCCCGGTCAACTGGTACGGCGGCGCCGATCTGTCGCGGATGTACGACCTGACAGCGGCCGCGCTCTACGGTCAGTACCAGGGCGTCGACGTAGTGGTCACGCACGCCTTCTTCCCGATCACGCAGGCGGCCCGGAAGGCGGACGAGGATCACATCCCGCTCTTCGGATGGGCGGATGACGGACTGCTGACCATGTGCAACAGTCCGACGGTCAACGTCACGGACGTGGTGCAGTGGTTCCTGCAGATGAAGCGGATGGGCTTCAAGATCCGGCAGGTCGGGCACGATCGGAAGTTTGCCGGTGAGGAATACTTCCCCGCGATGAAGGCGGCAGGCTTTTCAGTGGTAGACCAGCCCCAGTACTACTATCTGAAGTCCCAGGGCTTCCGCCACATCGAAAAGGCAGCCAAAGACGGGAAGCTGTACTACCTCCACAGTGAGGCATACGAGTACTGCGTGCAGAACGTGCGCGCGGTGGAGAAGACAGACGACGCGGTCCAGTACGAAAAGGTACAGCCTGAGCATCGGATCGACCTATTCGACGCTTCGGTTTTTGCGTGCATTCGGATGATCCAGGCACAGGAGAAGTCCAAGAAGGCCGCGGCATGGTGGAACGGATGAGCAAGAGAAGAAAAAGACGAGACAACAGCACACTGACAAAGAGCGCGCAGATCTGGCTGAGCGACGCGAAAGCTTTTCACGATCTGGTCTGCTCCGGATACACGAGCCTGGACCAGAACCCGGAGATCATGACGGCCTGCCGGAAGATCGCCTCCTTGATCGGCGCCACGACCATCTACCTGATGAGCAACACGGCAGACGGCGACGTCCGGATCCAGAACGAGCTGAGCCGCGCCATCGACATCGAGCCGATGCCGAACATGACGCGCGCCACCTGGATGGAGGCCATCGTCATGAATCTGCTGCTCTACGGCAACGGCAACAGCATCGTCGTGCCGCACACGTGGGGCGGTTATCTGCAGAGCCTCGAGCCGATCAGCGCGAGCCGCGTGAGCTTCCAGCCGGAGGGCTACCGCGACTATAAGGTCGTGATTGATGGGAAGGCCCGGGATCCGCAGAGCGTGCTGCATTTTGTCTATAACCCGGACAAGACCTATCTGTGGAAGGGACGCGGCGTGGAGGTCTCCCTGCGGGACATCGCGCACAACTTAAAGCAGGCAGCGCACACGGAAAAAGCATTCATGGCGTCCGAGTATAAGCCGAGCATCATCGTAAAAGTTGATGCCTTGACTGACGAGTTCTCGAGTCCTGAAGGCCGGCAGAAGTTGCTCGACAGCTACGTGGAGCCGTCCGAGACCGGCAAGCCCTGGCTGATCCCCGCGGAGCAGTTCGAGGTGGAGCAGGTCAAGCCGCTGACGCTGGCGGACCTTGCGATCAATGACCAGGTGCAGCTGGACAAGCGGGCGATCGCCGCGATTCTCGGAGTGCCGGCATTTTTGCTGGGCGTCGGAGAGTACAAACGGGACGAGTACAACGCGTTCATCCAGGGCACGATCATGACGATCGCTAAGAGCATCGCGGCCGAGATGACGAAGAAGCTGATCCTGAATCCGTCGTGGTACCTGACCTTTAATGTCTGGAGCCTGATCGACTACGACTTGCAGAGCGTCTCCAGCGTCCTGCTGGCTGGATCCGACCGCGGCTTCGTGAACGGCGACGAATGGCGCACAAGGATGCACCTGAGTCCGGCCGGACTGAAGGAGTACAAGATCCTGGAGAACTACTTGCCGTATGACATGAGCGGCATGCAGAAGAAGCTGATCCAGAAGGAGGACGAGTAATGGCCAGCGCGCTGCTGTGCCCGCTGGCATATCGGCGGGACGGCCCGAGGCGGCCGATCATCTGCAGGGACAGCGGGATCCTGTGCGCGCACCAGTACTGGTGCGACATGGCGGTCGAGTATAAGCATCACCCGGAGGCAGCCACCTGCCCGGGACAGGAGGTAAACGATGGAAAGACAGACAAGACAGATGCGGTGTAAGGCCGCGGAGTTCACAACGAGGGAAGACGGCGACGCTCTCAAGATTGAGGGCTATTTTGCCGTATTTAATAGCAACTATGAGATAGCGCCAGGCATGAGCGAGAGCATCGCACCCGGCGCCTTCTCGAGGAGCATCACAGGGGACGTCAGGGCTTTGATCAACCACGACACGACGCTCGTGCTCGGTCGGGCAAAAGCTGGGACGCTGGAGCTGCGCGAGGATGCGCACGGACTGTGGGGCAGCATCGACATCAATCCGAACGATGGCGACGCCATGAACCTTTATGAACGTGTGAAGCGCGGTGACGTGGACCAGTGCTCGATCGGGTTCGACATCCGTTCCGAGGATACCGAGATCCGGGAGGACGGAAGCATTCACTGGACGATCAAGGAAGTGGATCCGCTGTATGAGGTCTCATGCTGCACCTTCCCGGCGTATGAGGAGACAAACATCGCGGCCAGAGCGGCCCAGCGCGACGACATCCAGAAGCGCGAGCGGCAGGCATGGCTCGAAAAAATGAAAAGGAGACTGAACGATCATGGCATTGAAAGCACTGATGCTTCGGAAGAAGCTGAATGACGCCAACAAGGCCCTGGATGCTCTGAGAGCTAAGGACGCTGACTTTGAACAGCGCAAGGCTGAGCTCGAGCAGAGCATCGAAGAGGCCGAGACAGACGAAGAGCGCGCCGCTGTAGAAGAGGCGGTCGACACCTTCGACGCTGACCAGGCAGCGCACAACGCCGAGAAGGAGTCCCTTGAGGGACAGGTCCGGCAGCTGGAGGCTGATCTGGAAGCAGAAGAGAAAGAGCAGGACACAACGCCTGCAGAAACTACTCCCACTGAGGAGAGAAAGGCAGATCACAAAATGAACAAGAGAGAAAAGTATTTTGGCATGTCCATCCAGGAGCGCGATGCTTTTGTCGCTCGCGCTGACGTCCAGGAGTTCCTGGCACAGGTCCGCACCGCTATCAAGGAAAAGAGAGCCCTGCAGAACGCCGGCCTGCTGATCCCGTCCGTTATGCTCGGACTGATCCGCGAGAACATCATCCGCTACAGCAAGCTGTATGAGCACGTGTATGTCCGTCCCGTTCCGGGCACCGGCCGCATGGTCATCCAGGGAGCCATCCCGGAAGCAGTGTGGACCGAGATGTGCGCGAACCTGAATGAGCTCGACCTGTCCTTCACGGACGTCGAGGTCGACGGCTACAAGGTCGGCGGATATTTCAGAGTATGCAACGCAACCCTTGAGGATTCTGACATTGATCTGGCTGCTGACCTGATCGAGACCCTCGGCCAGGCGATCGGCCTCGCGCTGGATAAGGCGATCCTCTTCGGAACCGGCACCAAGATGCCTACCGGTATCCTGACCGCTCTGAAGGCCGTCACCGGCACGCCGAACATCGTGAGCCACGCCGCTTCCGTGACCGAGAAGGCACTCTTCAAGGCACTGGTCAAGGACTCCGGTCTGGCCAAGGGCAAGTACAGCCGCGGCACCAAGGTCTGGGTCATGAATGAGACGACCTACACCAACCTGATCGCGGAGGCACTCGGCTTCGATGCTTCCGGCGCGATCGTTTCCGGCATCAACGGCACGATGCCCGTCATCGGCGGCGTGATCGAGGTGCTGAACTTCATCCCGGACAACATCATCATCGGCGGCTACTTCGACCTGTACCTGCTGGCAGAGCGTGCCGGCACGGTGGTCAACACTTCCGAGCATGCATTCTGGGTCGAGGATCAGACCGGCTTCAAGGGCACTGCACGTTATGACGGCAAGGTCCTGGATGCTTCCGCGTTCATCGCGGTCGGCATCAACGGCGCAGCTCCGGCAGACGTCACTGTCGCCTTCGCGCAGGATACTGCCAACGCATAAGGAGGTGAGGGGCAATGCTTGAGATGCTCAAGATTGATCTGGGGATCACCACTACAGCATACGATGAGCGGCTCGGGCAGTACCTCAATTCCGCGCAGCAGATGATCGAGAGGGAGGGCGTCACGGCGCTCAACCTCTCGACCCTCGAGGACCAGCAGCTGGTCGTGATGTACGCGGCCTGGCTGTGGCGCCGGAGGGACACGCAGGAAGGCATGCCGCGGATGCTCCGCTGGGCGCTCAATAACCGGATCTTCTCGGAGAAGGCGAAGGAGGGCTGACATGGACGCAGTGCTGATCCTGGTCGGCAAGACCAGAACCCAGGACGAGTACGGCATGTGGAAAGAGACGCCGACCGAGCGGCAGATCTTCTGCCAGGTGGAAAGCGTGACGCGTGCCGAGTTCTTCGACGGCGGCCGGAACGGCCTGAACCCTGAATTCCAGTTCACCGTTTTTGCCGGAGACTACAACGGCGAGACCGTCTGCAAGTATGAGGACAGGCCGTACGGCATCTACAGGACATACAGAGTCCCTGGCACGGACTACATGGAGCTCTACGCTGAGCGGAAGGGCGGGACCAATGGCTAAGACACCGCTGGAGCGATTCTCCGACGACATCGCGGGGATCCTGGAGGAATACGCTGACGACGTGCAGGGCAACCTCGAGGACATCGTGAAGGAAGTCGGAAAGAAGGGCGCGAAGGCAGTGCAGGCTGAGGCGAAGGCATCGGTCGAGGGCAAGAAATATGCAAGCGGCTGGACCTCGCAGGTCGAAGTCACGCGTCTCGGCGTCACGGCGACGATCTACAACAAGTCACAGCCCGGTCTGGCCCATCTGCTGGAGCATGGACACGTGAGCCGCAACGGAACCGGCCGCACTTTTGATCCGGTACCCGGTCGGGAGCACATCGCACCGGTCGAGGAGGAGCTGGTCGAGGAGTTTCAGAAGGAGCTGGAGAAGAAGCTATGACCTATCAAGAGATAGCACAGATGATCGAGAGCATCGGCCTGCCGTATGCGTTCTACCAGTTCCCGGACGATACGGAGCAGGCGCCGCCTTTCATCTGCTTTTTGTACGACTATGACGATTTTTATGCAGACGACAGCAACTATGCCGACAAGGTTGTGCTGACTGTCGAGCTGTACACAGACACAAAAGACATCCCGCTGGAGTCTGCCGTGGAGGCAGTGCTCGATGCAAATGAAATGACCTGGTCAAAGGCATCCACATACATCGACTCGGAGCGGATGTGGCAGACATCTTACACAATGGAGGTCTTTATCAATGGCTGACAAAAATAAAATCAAGTACGGTTTGGCCAACGTTTGGTATGCACGGGCCACACTGGCGGAAGACAACTCCGCAACGTATGAGACGCCGGTCAGATGGCCGGGCGCCGTCAATCTTTCCATGGATCCGTCCGGCGAGCTGGTCCGCTTCTACGCGGACGACATCGTCTACTGGGCGGGTGAAGCAAACAACGGCTATGAGGGCGATTTTGAATCGGCTTTAGTTCCGGACAGCTTCAAGAAGGACATCATGGGCTATATCGAGGACGCAAACGGCGTTCTGGTGGAGCCTGCAGACATGCAGAGCAAGCCTTTCGCGCTCATGTTTGAGTTCAAGGGCGACAAGCACAAGACCAGACACGTGCTGTACAACTGTGCAGTAACGCGTCCGTCTATCTCCGGAGCGACGAAGGAAGACACGATCGAGCCTCAGACCGAGAGCGTCACGCTGCAGGCAGGCACGATTTACATCCCGTCGATGGACCGCGAGGTCGTGAAGGCTTCCAGCAAGCCGGAAGACGGCTCCGTCTACGCAGGGTGGAACACCGCAGTTTATCAGCCGGCACCAGCAAGCTTCGAGGTTATCTTCGCGAGCAATGGCGGTTCTGATGTCCCGACGGCAACCGTGCCGGCAGGCAGTCTGCTGACTGAGCCCACAGCGCCGACCCGCACCGGCTACACGTTCGCGGGATGGTTCTCCGATCCGGAGCTGACGGAGGAGTTTGCCTTCACGTCGCCGATCGAAGCGAACCTGGTGCTCTACGCTAAGTGGACACCGGCAGCGTAACACAATAGGGGAGAAAACGAAGGAGGAGCAGTATGCGCGGAGTTATTAAGTTAGGCAACCAGGAAGTGACGATGGAGGCGAACGCGGCCATCCCGATCCGCTTCAAGTGGGTCTTCAAGGAGAATCTTTTCGCGTACTTCAATAAGGAATTGGAGGGCATCGACTACACGGAGTTCGCCGGGAAACTGGCCTTCGTGATGGCGAAGAGCGCGGAACATGCGGACATGCGGGCGCTGACCATCAACGACTACTGGGAGTGGCTGGAGTCTCTGGAAGGCACGGCCATCGCGTATGCTGCGCCGGAGATCGTGGATCTCTATCTGGGTAACGAGCAGACAGCTGCGGAGCCCAAAAAAAAAGTAGACCAACCGACCGACCCTACACAATAGGGCTCTACATGCTCAGGTGCTTCCAGATCGGTCTTAAACTGGCCGACCTGGAGCAGCTGGACGTGGGCGATGTCTACGACATGCTGACGGAGCAGGGGAACGACTCCTGCGAATACCGGCAGTTAGCTACACAAGACGACTTCGACAAATTCTGAGGTGACACATGGCGGGTGGACGCATTAAGGGCATCACCATAGAGATCGGCGGCGATACCAAAGGTCTACAGGACTCCCTCAAAAAAGTTGATAAGGAACTAAAGACCACACAGAGCAATCTGAAGGACATCAACAAGCTCCTGAAGATGGACCCGAAGAACACGGAGCTCCTGACGCAGAAGCAGAAGGCTCTGAAGGACGCGGTCAGCGGGACGGAAGAGCGGCTCCAGCAGCTCAAGGACGCACAGTCCCAGGTCGGCAAGGGCACAGCTGAGTGGGACGCTCTCCAGCGTGAGATCATCGAGACCGAGCAGAATCTGAAGAGCGCGAAAGACGAGTTGAAGGACTTCGGATCCGTCGGCGCGCAGCAGCTGAAGGCAGTCGGCGAGAAGGTCTCCGAGGTTGGCAATAAGATCTCCAACGTCGGCGCTGGTATGACCAAGGCCGTGACCGGCCCGATCGTGGCAATCGGTGCGGCGTCCATGGCTGCATGGGCTGAAGTCGACGAAGCGATGGACACCATCGTGAAGAAGACCGGCGCCACAGGTGAAGCGCTCGAGGATCTGCAGAAGCGCGCGGAGAATCTGGCGACCAGCATCCCGACGGACTTTGACACGGCGGCAACAGCTGTCGGCGAAGTCAACACGCGGTTCGGCCTCATGGGTGACGATCTGGAAAAGGTCTCCGGGCAGTTCATTAAGTTTGCAGAGCTGAACGATACGGACGTCAACAGCGCGATCGACCAGGTGCAGGCCACCATGGCCGCGTGGGGCATCACTGCAGAGCACACCGGCACTGTCCTCGACATGCTGAATCAGGTCGGACAGAACACCGGCACGGACGTGATGCAGTTGGCATCGGTCCTGCAGGACAATCAGGTCATCTTCGACCAGATGGGCCTCTCCGTCGCAGATGCCGCGAACTTCATCGGCAATCTGGACAAAAACGGCGTGGACGCTTCCACAGCGATGGCCGGTTTAAAGAAAGCCATGCAGAATGCTACTGCGGAAGGTGTACCGCTCGACCAGGCACTCGCACAGCTGGAAGGAACGCTGAAGAGCGGCAAGACCGACACGGAAGCTTATCAGGCAGCCATGGAGCTGTTCGGCAATAAAGCAGGACCGGCGCTCGCACAGGCGATCCAGCAGGGACAGATCAGCTTCACGGAGCTGCAGGGTACACTGACCGGCTTCGCCGGATCTGTGGAAGACACCTTCAACGCCACACTGGATCCGGTCGATCAGCTGACGGTGACGATGAACGAGCTGAAGCTGGCCGGGGCTGATCTTGGATCTGCAATCCAGACGGCGGCACTCCCGATCCTGCAGTCACTCGCGGGCACGGTCACCACACTGACGGAGAAGTTCCGAGCGCTGAGCCCGGAGCAGCAGGAGATGATCGTTAAGATCGGCGCCATCGTGGCAGCCATCGGTCCGCTGCTTATGATCGGCGGCAAGATCATCGTCGGCATCGGATCAGTGATCAGTACGATCGGGACCATCTCGGCAGCTATTTCGGCATTTATTCCGGTCATTGGAGCGGTGGCGGCAGCGGCGGCTCCCTTCCTGGCTGGTGGTCTGATTGTCGCCGGCATCGTGGCGGCAGGTGTGCTGATCTACCAGAACTGGGACACAATCAAAGCCAAGGCGCAGGAGCTCTGGGATAAGGTCAAAAGCGTCTGGGACGGCATCAAGCAGACCGTGCAGGACGGCGTGGACAAGCTGAAGTCGCTCATGAACTTTGAGTGGAAGCTTCCGCAGATTAAGCTGCCACACTTCAGTATAAGCGGCGAACTGTCGCTGAATCCGCCGTCCATGCCTTCGATCGGCGTGGAATGGTATAAAAAAGCCTACAACAACGGCGTCTTATTCCGGCAGCCGACCGTGCTCCAGACACCGGCGGGCCCGAAGGGCTTCGGAGACGGAGCTGGTGCGGAAGTGGTGCTCGGTCTGAATAAGCTGCAGGAGCTCGCCGGCAGTGGATCCAGTCCGACCATAAACGTCTACGCGGCGCCCGGACAGGATGTGAACGCGATTGCAGATGCAGTCGCAAGCAAGATTTACAACGGCACCATGGGACGGAGGGCAGTCTATGCGTAATCAGCTTTATTATGACGGAAAAGCGCTCTCTGACTACGGCGTGTACGTTTCCGGGGACGGTGTGTACAACGCACCGGAGAAGGACTACAGCGTGGTCGAGGTTCCGGGCCGCAACGGTGACATCTACAGCTACAATAAGCGCTACAAGAACATAAGCGTCACTTATCCCGCATTCATCATCGGAAAGGACCGGATCACCGGCAATGCGCGTGAGGACTTCGCACTGCGAGTGCAGGGGCTCCGCGCGTGGCTGAACCACGCCGACAAGTACTGCCGGATCAGCGACACCTACCACCCGGATCAGTACCGCATGGGCATCCACTCGGTAGAGTTCGTCGTGACGGAGCGACTCCTGCGGGCGGGCGAGTTCGATCTGACTTTCCAGTGCAAGCCGCAGCGCTTCCTGACTGCCGGAGAGGTCGCGCAGATCTTCACGGAGTCAGGCGGCGCACTGGACAATCCGTTCTTCTTCGAGGCTCAGCCGCA
>OCTX012265942.1_pt1 | contig 24288 bp, 11 predicted proteins | sample 1539691 | NCBI WGS metagenome assembly OCTX01 (sample SAMN02144231, study PRJEB22623) | gut metagenome | biome: sheep rumen | host: Ovis aries | place: New Zealand
TCGGGCATCATCACGTCGGAGATCACCAGGTCGTAGTCGTCGTTGGTGAGCAGTTCCTTGAGGCCGTCCTTGCCATTAGAGGCAGTGCCGAACTTATAGTACTGTCCCAGTTCGGTGCAGATATACTTCACAATCTCGTCGTCGTCGTCGACGACGAGCACCCTGCGGCGCTTGCCGCCGGTGTGCTTTGGAGCGGCAGCGGCAGCGGCTATGGCGGCATCGCCCTGGGCGACGGGCGTGGTGGGTGCGACGTCGGTGTCGATCTCTTCGGGTGCGAGATGGCTGTTGCCCAGCGGCAGCGTGACGGTGAACAGTGCGCCGCGCTCGCCTCCGGGGCGGTTGCTGGCCACGATGGTGCCGTGGTGCATGTCGACAATCATCTTGCAGAGGTTCAGGCCGATGCCGGTGCCCTTGATGTTCAACTTGCGGGCGTTGCTGGCCTGGTAGAAGCGGTCGAAGATGTGCTTGAGGCTCTCGCCGTCCAGACCTACGCCGTTGTCGCTGACCTGCAGGCTGAGCGACTGGCTGTCGTGGGTCAGTCGTACGCGCACGGTGCCGTCTTCGCCACAATATTTGAAGGCGTTGGAGAGCAGGTTGCTGACCACCTTGTCGAACTGGCTGCGGTCTACCCATGCCTCGACCTGGTCTACATCGCTATCGAAGCGGAAGTCGATGTTGCGCTCCTGGGCGTTGAACTCGTACATCTTGCAGATGCCACGCACGAAGGCGACCATCTCGGTGGCCTGGCAGTGCAGGTGCATCTGCTGCTTGTCGATCTTGCGCACGTCGAGTATCTGGTTCACCAGGTCGAGTATGCGCTTGGCATTGCGCTCGATGGTCTCGATGGGGGCCTGGAAGCGGTCGGCGCCCTCGGCCTGCTTCATCTTCTCCAGCGGTCCCATGATGAGTGTCAGGGGCGAGCGTATGTCGTGGGTGGCATTGATGAGGAACTTCATCTTCTCTTCGTCCATCTGCTGGTTGGCTCGGCGGCGGTAGGTGTAGAAGAGATAGCCGAGCAGTGCCAGTGCGACGAGGGCATAGAGGAAGTAGGCCCAGACGGAGCGGTACCAGGGGTTGCGTATGGTGACGACGACGATCTTCTCGGGCGAGAAGTCGGCTCCCTGCAGTGCACGTACGGCGATGCGGTAGGTGCCGGGCTGCAGGTGGCCGAGGGTGAACTCGTTCTGTCCGGGACTGTTGCGTATCCAGTCGCCCCCGTTGATGTTGTATTCGAGAATGATGTTGGCGGGGTCGTCGAAGTTGAACTGCGAGAATCCGAGGGTGACGGTGTGGTCGAGGTAACTCAGGGTGAAATAGTTGCTCTGGCTGACGGCCCGTTCGGTGATTACCACATCGTTGATCACGGTGCCGGCCTCCACATACTGGCTGCCCACACGGAAGGCGGTGAGGAAGAGCGGGTCGACGGCGTGGTGGCTCTCCTTGACCTGGCTGGGGTGGAAGACGGCCAGTCCGTCGTTGTGGCCGAAGTAGACGATGTCGTCGTCGGAATGCATGCCTACGCCGTAAAGATACTCTTTCTGCAGCAGGCCGTTGCCTGAGATATGTCCCACGAAGGAGTGGCTGTCGATTTGATACTGCCAGATGCCCATCGATGTGGAGCACCACAGGTCGCCGTCGTTGGACTGTACGATGTAACTGATGGCCTTGTTCTGCAGTTCGTCGCTGCCGGGGAACAGTTCTGCCCGGTGCGACTGGATGTCGTAGAGATAGAGTCCGTGCTCGGTGCCGATGGCTATGCAGCCGTCGAGCGACCGTCCGTCGGGCAGTTGTCCGCTGTGCAACTCGCATACGTCGAAGCACACCACGCCGGGCAGCAGTTGGTCCCAGCCCTGCGTCCGGAATCCGTCAGTCGACGGGTCGTAGCACGACACGCCTGACGAGGTGGCCAGCCAGATGAGCCCCCGGCGGTCGGCGGAGAGGCCCATGACCCAGTTGTTGCCCAGCCTTCCCTTGACGGAGTCGTAGGGCTCGCTGATGTTGTGGTTGAGCAGCGAGCCGGTCTGCGGGTCGTAGACGCAGAAGCCGCGTGAGAAGGTGGAGATATAGATGCGCCCCTGCTTGTCGCTAGTCATGTCGTGGAACATGTCGCACTCGAAGTTGACCTTCAACTGCGAGTGGCCGGTCAGGGGGTCGTAGGCGAAGAGGCCGTCGTCGGTGCCGATCCAGAAGTGGCCCTGCTTGTCGCGGAAGATGAACTCGACGGCATCGGGGGCCTGCGGATGGGCCACCACGCGTCCCTGGGCATCGAAGCCGTAGACGCCGACGCCCTGTACGGTGCACCATACGATGTCGTTGTCGCCGCCGCACACCGAACTGATGGTGCTGCCCACGCTGATGCCCTGGTCGGCGAAACTCCAGTTGGAGAACTGCATGGGCCGTTGTGGCAGCATGAGCAGTCCCTTGCGGTGGCAGGCCAGCCATAGATTGCCGCGCTGGTCGAAGAGCATGGCGCTGATGCGTGCCGTGGCCTGGTTGACACCGATGGCACTGGCCTCGACGCGCTCCAGGCGCCGTCCGGTGAGGCGGTAGAGGCCGTGGCCGCGTGTACCGATATACAGTATGCCCTCGGCACTCAGGAGCATGCGGGTGAAGACGACATCCTGGCCGGCGACGATGCTCATATCGACATCGGCGGGCACAAAGCGTCCGCCGCGAAACACCTGCAGGCCATGCAGGCCCAGTGCCAGCACCTGTCCCTCGTACTCGATGAAGCCCTGTGGGGTGCCGAAGTTTGACTGATAGTGGGTCACACGGTCGCCCTCGCGCATGCCGATGACATCGTCGAAACCGCTCTTCCAGATGCGCCCCTTAGAGTCTTCGAGCATACGGCTGAAATATGTGTCGCCGTCATTGAGTGAGAATTTCACCAGGTGTGCGTCGGGCGACTCCAGCAGAAAGGCTCCATAGCCGGCGGTGCCTACGAGCAGTGCGCCGCTGTGTCGCTGCAGTATGCTGCTCACGCGGGGCTTAACGCCGTCGGGGAAGGGATAGTGGCGGAAGGTGCCGTGCTGGTGGTCGTAGCAGTCGAGCCCCTTGTTGGTGCCCACCCACATGCGGCCTTCGCGGTCGCAGAAGATGGTGGAGATGACGTTGGCCTGGAGCGAGGTGCTGTCGGCATCGTCGTGGAGGAAGGTCTGGAAGCGGTAGCCGTCGAACCGGTTCAGCCCATGGTCGGTGGCTATCCAGACGGAGCCTTCGCGGTCTTGGCTGAGGTCGCTGATCAGGCTGCTGGAGAACTGGTCGGAAGGGAAGAAATGGCCGCGCTGCGCCCAGGCAGAAACGAATGTCAGCAGCAGGCATATAGTAGTTAGTAATGGTCGTCTCATAGTTTTTCTTAGAGTTGTATATGGTACTATTTGAGTGCAAAGTTACAAAATAAAAAGTAATCTGCAAATTTTTTGTCATAAAAAAAGAGCGACCGCCGATATTTCACATACAGGCGGTCGCTCCATGGAGTTTTGTACCATAACTAACTCTACTACAAAAATTAAATCAACTACTAACTATTTACTATTCTTACGAAGAAAACTACTACAAACAACTTTTTTGTATTTACTAACAATCTATTTCTATTTCTGTGTGTTCTGAATCACGATGCAAAGTTAAGCGTTTGCAATGAAACGGGCTTTATTATTTGTTTCTTTACCTTTTGATTTCGTATTTAGCACAGAAAAGAATCAAATTTACAAGGAATTATAGCGTTTTTTGATACCGTCGGGGCCTTTTTCGATATAAAAGCCCCGTACGGGCTGCTCCAGGCGCCGTCCGTGGAGGTCGTAGTAGGTGGTGGGGGCGGTAAGTCCGCGCTTATCTTGCTGCTCGACGGTGGTGATGCCGGTGGCATCGTGGTCGATCATGAAGACATAGGTGTTGAGACTGCGTGCCGGCAGGGGCACGACAATCTCGTTGACAGGCGCCGGGATGTCGACGTCGGTCAACTGGCAGCGGTTTTCCGGCTCGTTGCCCGTAGAGAGCAGATGTGTGCCGCTCTTCACCATGCAGGGCAACTTGAGTTTCAGGCTGTGTGCAGTCTTCGTTGTGTCGATGGCCATGACAATGATGGAGTCGCCCTTGACATAGGCCGATACCTCGAAGGGCGTCTCGGTGACGGGCATGCCGCTATCGCCGGCCTGCTTGACGTTGGACGTCAGTGCCAGTCGGGTAGAGCCGGTGACATTCTTCGAGAAGTGGGACATGACATAGGCGCGGGGCAGCAGCGTGTTCTTGGTGTTGCCGGAACCATACTTCTCCTCGCCCGTGCCGACGAAGCCCCAGTGGGCTCGCATATACCAATAGATGTAGCCGGTGCAGCCGGCGAGCATGCACTCGTTGAGTTCCTCGGCGAAGAGCAGTTGCTCGTGCCAGTTGGGCAGGCGATTGCCGATTTTATCGGTCGACGAGTGCTCGGTCATCCATATCTCCTTGCCGTATTTCTCGGCCAGCACGGCGGCCTTCTTCATGTTGCCAAGTGCGGGATGTCCATAGATATGGCCGGCCACGATGTCGATCTGCTCGCGGGCCACCTCGTCGTTCATCAGCGCGTCGGAATACTTGGGGTCGAAGCCCAGCGGCTCGGCACTGATCAGGCGCACGCCCGGGAAGGTCTTGCGGTCGAGCATGTGGGCATAGTTCTTCACCAGATTCACCTGCTGCTCGGGGGTGTAGAGGCAACCGGAATAGTTGACCCACCAGTCGGGCTCGTTCTGAACGGACACGGCATCGACCGCCACGCCACAGTTTTTCATGTACTTCAGATAGGTATTAATCCAGGGGAAGAACTTCTCGTAGCAGTCGGCGCGCAACTCGCCGCGCTGATGGCCCTGGTCGTCGGAGTTGCCGCCACCGGAAATGCCGTTGGTCTTGAAGTCGCCGGGCGGCGACCATGGTGTGGCGAATACTATGCCGCCGCGGTTCTTGACGACCTTGGCACAGGGCACGAAGCCGTACCAGTCGTAGGGTGTATCCCAGCCAATATCGGCAGCCGTGATATTGCCCTTGTGATTGGGCGAGACCTCGGCACGCATGATGTTCAGCCCGATGGGCGAATTCTTGCCGAAGAGCAGTTGCGCCGGCAACTTGTCTTCAGCGTAAGGGCGCATGGCCCCGTCGAAGCAGGCCGCGCCAAAGCCTGTTATGGTCTGCTGGCGTGTGTTGCTGATGGTGATGGTAATCGTGGCGGCCTGCACGGCAGTGGCCAGACAGGCAGCGGACATAATGGCAAGTAATCGTTTCACTATTGTAGACAGTTTTTATTTATGATTTGAATAAAGACCCACCCCCTCATACCCTTCCCCGGGGTGGGTTCTTGGGGTTGGGGTGGGGGGTGGGTATGAGGGGGTGGCTTTTATTACGGCAGGGGCAGATACCAGTTGCTGGTATCCATCAACTTGGCACGCAGGGCTTCGTCCACCTCACCATCGCGGCGCGAGATGGGGTCGGCCAGATAGGCGGGGTCGCCACGGCGCAGGGCCACACGCATCAGGTCGTAGAAGCGGTTGCCCTCGAAGGCACCCTCAAGGGCCATCTCCTGGATGATGAGGTCCTCGACCAGGGGAATCTGGTAGTCGATGGTGTCCTGACGGCTGCCAAGAGCGGTCTCCGGCTGCGGCAGCACGTAGTACTTGTTAGCATGGGCACTGCCGGAACCAAGGGCGTGGACACCGTAGATGAGCAAATCGCCATTGGTATCGAAGCGCTTGTAGACATCGGGATCGAAGTAGATCAGGTTGCCGGCATCGGCACGCTCCAGGGTGTCGACGTATGCCTTGGTGACATCCTCGCACATACCATACTTCAGCACGGCGAAGGCCGACTGGGGCAGACCGGCCCGGTTGAGGGCCTCAGCATAGCGCAGGTAGAGCATCGACGTGCGGTAGAGAGGAATGCGCGAGAGGCTATTGGAAAACTTACTGAAGTACTGCGTGTAGGAGTTGTACTCGGAGAACTCGTCCTGGGTACCATAAGAAGAGATGCTATAGTTAGCATAGAAGCGCAGATCGCCCACGAGGATGTCATCAGTGAAACCGGAGCGTGGCACGTAGATGGTGTCGGCACGGTTGTTGATCTTCGTCTCGATGCAGTAGATGGGCTCCTTCGAGATGGCGTACATGGCCGACGAGGGTGTCAACTGATAGAAACTCTTGTTCTCGGTAGTCGAGTTGTAGACGTTCGGCAGGTCGCTCACCACGCCGTCGAAGACACGGGTCTCCATGGGGATGAAGCAGCGCACCTCGTCAGTGCTGGTGGGCGAATAGTAGTTGTTAGGCCGCACGAAGTTGGACGAGTTAGGCCACTGCACACGATAGGTGGACATCTCGATGGGGTCGCGCTTGTCGGTCAGGTAGTCATGATACCAGCCGGCAGCCTCACGGTAGTGGCCGGCCCACAGGCAGAGGTCGCCCAGGATGGCCCGCATGGGGATGAAGAACCGCTGGGCATTTACGTTGTAGACATTGCCATACTCCGGCAGGTCAACATCGACGTATGGCGTGAGGTCTGCAATGAGGGCATCGCAGATCTCGCTGATGTTCTTGCGCGGACCGTTCATGGCATCGCGGGCATCCTTCTCCGTCATGAGGGGCTCCAGGAAGAAGGGCACCTCGCCGTAGTTGATGGCCAGTTGCAGATAGGTCCACGCACGGAAGGACTTGGCGACGGCAAACTCACGCTTGAAGAGGTTGCGGCCGCGACGCTCCATGGCGGTGTCGACGTTGTTGATGAAATAGTTGCAGTTGTTGATGACGGCATAATAATCGCTCACCTCGTTGTACTTGTTGGCGGTGGCGAAGTCGAAGGCGGCCAGCCGCTTCAGGTCAGACGAGGCGGCGGGGGTCACCGTCATCAGGTCGCCACGGGCAGAGCCGAGCAGCACGCTGCGGTCGGCCACTTTCTGCATACTGTTGATGATGCCCATCACGCTGTATACAGAGTCGGTGGCATGGTTCAGGGTGTGGTTCTCGGCAAACTCCACGAGGTCGGACTCTGTCTCAAGCATATCGGAGCAGGAGAAGCATAAAGGTAAAAGGGCGAAAAGGGAAAGGGGTAAAAAGCCTTTAGCCGTTTTCCTTACCTGATATAATATTGTTGTCTTCATATCTTTTCTTTTTTTATAGTTTTTACCTTTAGGTTAGAGGTTGATGTTCACACCGAGCGAGAAGTTACGCCCTGCGCCGAGCACGCCACGGTCGATGCCCTGGGTGAGGATGCCGCCCGACGTAGCACAGTCGGGGTCGCTGCCCAGATAGCGGGTGACGGTGAACAGGTTGGAGGCGTTGCCCCAGATGGTGAGTCCCTGCAGATAGGTGCTCTGGATGGGCAGGTAGTAACTGAGGGTGACCGAAGCCAGGCGCAGGTAACTGCCGTCCTCTATCCAGCGGTCGCTGAAGCGGTTGTTGCCCAGCGGGTCCTTGTAGTTCACACGGGGGATGTCGGTCTGCTGACCTTCAACCGTCCAGCGGTTCTTGACGGCCGTGGTCTGGTTGAGGAAGTAGGAGCCGCCCTCGAGCAGGGTGCGCTGGTAGTTGAACACATCGTTGCCCAGCGAATAGGTGAACACGGCCGAGAGGGTTAGGTTCTTCCAGTTCAGGCGGGTGTAGAGGTTACCGTAGATGTCGGGGTTGGGATCGCCGATGACCACACGGTCGGCCTCGTCAATCTGACCGGGACGGTACTCGCCCTTGGCATTGTAGGGGTTGATATCGACGAAGCGCACGTCGCCGGCCTGGAAGTAGAGCAGGTCCTCATTGTCCTGGACCACAAAGTGGCCGTCGGTCTGGGCAGCGGCAGTGTTGCTGTAGACACCATCGGTCTTGTAGCCGTAGAACAGGCCCACGGGCTGGCCCACCTTGGTCTGGATGGTGGCACCGTAGACGCTGGTCTCGAAGGCGCGGTTGTCATCGGGCAGGGCCGTCACCTTATTCTTATAGTGGCCGACGGTTCCGCCCAGTTCCCAACGGAAGTCCTTGGTGTTGAGCACCTTCATGCCCACATGGACATCGAAGCCCTCGTTCGTCAGTTTGCCGTCGTTGCTCCAACTCTCCTGCAAGCCGCTCGTCCATGCCAACTGGCGGAGGGAGAGCAGGTCGGAGGTCCAACTCTTGAAATAGTTCAGGCGCACGTTCAGGCGGTTGTTGAGGAAGTTACCCTCAAGACCGGCGGTGAGGCGCGAGGTGGTCTCCCACTTCAACTCGGTGTTGCCGATGTTGCCGATGACGATGCCGGTGGCTCCACTGCGGAACATACGGCGCGAGACAAAGTAACTGCGGGAGGCGGTATAGTCGATATTGTCGTTACCGGTGAGGTCGAAACCGGCACTCAGACGCAGGTAGTCGATACCCTTCACACCGGCCAACCACTTCTCGTTGCTCATCACCCAAGCACCTTCGATGCTGGGGAACAGGCCCCACACCACACCGGCCAACTTCAGGCCGGAGGCATCGTTGCCGAAGCGAGAGGAGGCATGGGCCGAGAGACCGGCATTGACATAGTAGCGCTGGGCGTAGTTATAGTCGGCCAGGGCGTACCACTGCAGTTCGCTGGTCTTGTCGTTGGCACCGTCGGTGTTCATGAACTCCAGAGACGAAGTCATGTTGGGCTTCTTGTCGTTAGGCGTATTGTAGCCGCTCTGGGCAGTCAGTTTGTAACTGTTGCTCATATAGCGGAAACCGCCCTTCACACCCACCTGATGGGCATTCCACTGGTTATTCCACTCCACACGGGTGTCGCTCTGCAGATAGGTCGTATTGGCAGCCTGGCTCTGCACGAAGTTCTTCAGGGTCGTGTTCTCGTCGAGACCGTCGACCACGAAGGTGGGAACACCCTGCTGGGGCAGATAGTAGTTCTCGTTGGTGTTGACCAGTGAGATGGAGAAATGCTCGCTCACGGCAAGATGCTTGTTGATCTCGTAGCGGGGCTTGACGGAGAAGACGATGAGGCGGTTGCCCAGGTTGTTGCGGTTCTTGCCCTCACCATGCTGCAGAATGCTGACGGGGTTGGCCAGACGACCGCGGTTCTGGAAGAGGCCCTCCAGGTAGTCGTCAGCCTCGTCGAGGAAGTCACTGAGTTTACCGCTATTGTCCATGGCGTAGGGCGACAGGAAGGGCGACTTGGCCAGTCCGAGGAAGCCGGGAGAGGAAATCACGCCGGTGAGGACAGCAGCGGGTGCACCGTCGTCACGCAGCGAGCGGTCGACATCGCTGTAGGAGGCATCGAAGCGCACGTCAAGGCCACGGGCAATGACGATGTCGCTGTTCAAGCGCATGTTGAAGCGGGTGAAGTCGTTGTTGCGCAGCGTGCTCTTACCCATGGAGTAGCCCACGGAGAGGTTGTAGGAGGCCACGTTGTCGCCACCCTGCACATTGATGCCGTAGTTCTGAGAGAAGGCATTGTCATAGACCTCGTCCTTCCAGTTGGTGTTCTGGTGATACTTCTCATAATAAGGATAGGAAGGCCCCTCGGTGTTGAGGTACTTCATCGTGCCCTGCGAAGAGGTGTGGCCGGCCAGCAGTTCGGTGGTGTAGAGGCGGTAGTCCTCGGCACCCATCATCTCCGGCAGACGGGGCATGAGTTCGAAACGGCCGTTGGCGGTGACGTCAATCTTGGTGGCCATCGAGCGGTTGCGCTTGGTCTTGATGAGGATGACACCATTGGCACCCTTGGCACCATAGAGGGCGGTACCGTTCTTCAGCACCTCGACACGCTCGATGTCGTTGACATTGAGGTTGGCCAGCATATTGTTGAAGTAGCCGTCGTGGAGCGAGGTGCGGTCGTACTGCATGTCGAGGATGACATCATCGACGATGATCAGCGGACGGGCGGTGGTACTGATGGAGTTGATACCCGAGACGAGGAGCAGGTTGCCCAAGCCGGGGATGCCGCTATGCGACACCGAGCGCAGGTCGCCGCCCAGTTGCTGGGCGATCAGGGGGTCCATGCTGAACGACGAGGTATTGTCGAAGTTGGTCGCCTCGGCCGAACGGACAGCCGTGGTCTGGCGGGTGTACTCCGGCGAGAAGGCCTCGTGGTACAGGTAGGCATTGGCCTTGCCGTCGGCAATGGCACACTGCTGCATGTTGTAACCGTCGACCCGCATCAGGACAGAAGCCACGAAGTCGGGAGCCTTCAACTCGTAGAGGCCCTGGTCGTCAGTCATGGTCGTATATTTCGTCTCACCGTAGGCGGACACGATGACACCGGCCAGCGGCTTCAGCGTGGCGGCATCGACCACCTGTCCTTTCACGGTCTTCAGGTTATCCTGGGCTGCAGCCGTCAAGACGGCGAGCAGCATGAGAATGGAAACAATATACTTCTTCATAGTTTATTCTGATTTAGAGGTACGGGGTTTGAGGTAAATGCAGTCCAAGAACAACTCACGGGTACGTGTTCGCATCGTGGTGAAGTTGATGTTACTGGACAGTTTGATACTGGCTCTGGTGCCCACCTGACCGTAGTTACATACATCGAACTTGAAGCCTTGTGCCAGCAGGATGGTGTCAATACGCTCGGGATTGTTCACGAACTCGCTGCCTTTGGCGGGCTTGCAGGTGTAGGATTTCTTCTTGCCTTTCTGGTCCAGACTGTAGATAGTGGCCTTGAAACCGCAAGGACGCAAGTCGGGCGATGTCTGGTTGTACACCGACTTGGGAAGAACGATGGCATAGACATCGTAGGTGCCGCTCAGCGTGTTGTCAATCTGGAACTCTATGTCCCAGTTCTCCGTCGACGACGAGTTCAAGGCATCGATACGCAGGTAACGGCCTTCCGACACGCTGTCGGCATTGATCTGACGGCTGTTGTAGACACATTTCTTGTAGTCGGCAATGAGGTGGGTGCTCTCGCCCTCGATATAGATCTCCTTGAAATAGGTATCCTCGGGGGTGAAGGGCCACTGGTCGGTGGCATAGATGGTGCCGTTGCTGCAAGCCAGCGGAGTGGCTCCATAGAGGATGCCGCCCTCGGCGAAGGGCTTGTTGAACACGTGGTAGACGTGCTTGCCGGGCTTGTACGAGAGATTCTCACGCAGATAGGGCACGGAAATCAGCGAGTCGTTGGGCGACTTCTGGTCTGTCATGTTGAAGACGGCATCCTGAAGCAGGGCACGGGTGGCGTAGAACTGCTGCAGAGAGTCGCGCACCGTCAGCGTGTCCTCATAATTATAATAGGTGCTGGCCTCGTCCCAGGCGGCCTTCCAGCCCTCGGTGGTGGGAGCCACGACCACATAGGTGGAGTCCTCGGCTCTCAGCAGACCGATGTTGTCCAACAGGCGGTTACGCTCGTAGATGACGGAGTCGATATAGACGGGCACACCGTCGATGACACCGTTCTGCAACGACTGCTCGGGCACGAAGATGTCCTCATTGAAGCGGCGCAGCCGGTTGCCTATCTCCTGCAGGTCGGCATTGTCGCAGAACATCTCATAGAGGTTATAGTTGTAGGGCAGGGCCTTCTCCACCACATGGAGCACGCCGTTGGAGGCACGCTGGTTCTGCACGATGACGGGCACGCCGCCGGCAAAGCCGTTCTCCATGCTGATACGCTTCAGGTTGAGCATGAGCATACGGGTGGATGCCGGATTGACGGAGACGAGCGAGCGCGTGATGTGGTTCTGCACGAAACTGCGCTCTACCGACGAGTCGCCGACGACGGTCTGCACCAACTGAAGGAGCGAGTCCTTGTTGAATGTTCCGTTGACGGGAGCCATCACCGTGTAGGCCTGGCCGCCGGAAAGGAGGTCGGCATAACTGACCGGCTTCTTCTGGTGCATACGGTACACCTTGGTCTGTTCGAGCACCTCGCAGAAATCGCTCAACCGGGGGTTGGCCTTCATCTGCTCCCACAGTGAGGCACCGCTCTCCTCGCTGCCTGCGGTGCCCACATAATGGTCATCCCAGTCTGCGCAAGCAGCCAGGGTGACGGCCAAGCCGCAACCTGCTACCAGCGAAAGGGCTATATTCTTGAAATTCTTCATATTCATATTTATTATCAATTTTCAGTTCTCAATTCTCAATTATCATTTAGTGCTGGTCCTCACCCTGCGGGCTGCCGTAGACACTCTTCGGACAGAGTTCGAGATAGTCGAAACTCCAGTAGCAGGAAGGATCCTTCAGCACCTGGCGGGCACGCAGGTAATAGTCCTTGCCGGCCTCCAACTGCGTGGTCTTCATGATGTAGCGCAGGTTATGGATGTGAGAGCGCAGCGCATTATTCTTGTCAGCACCCTGCCAGTAGCAGTCCATGGCCTTCATATAGCCGTGGTTACGCATGGCCTTGTCGATGGCCTTGTTGGCATCCTTGGCATCATCGGTGTCGCCGGACACATCTTGCACCCAGCCGATAGAGGGGTCACTGCCGTACATACGCAGGTCAGCAGGAATGCCGCAGGGGTCGCCGTCCAGATAGAACTGCACCACGCCACGCTCCGTACCGACGGTATAGCCGAGGCGGATCTCGTAGGTACCCGATGTGGGCACGGGAGGCAGTTTGAAGGTGACATCGAAGATACCGGTGATGCAGACACCGTTGCTCTTGTAGTGTGACCACCAGATGTCGCCCTCGTGCATACCGACGACAGCCTGTTCGCCCATCACCTTCCAGCCCTTGATGAAGTCGAGACGGAAGGCACGGAACTTCTCGTGGCCCCAGTAACTGCGGGCACCGCTGTTCTGGAAGTCGGCACTGAGCACGCTGGAGTCGAAACGCAGACGGCAGTTGAGCACTTCTTCACGCACATGCTTGGAGAAGGTGACGATGTCCTCTACATAATGGTACATACCATTGGGAGCCTGCTGCAGGTTGCCACCCGACTCCTGGGCCGTCAGCACACGCACGCCGTCGTTGACCCTCGCCTTACCGGCTGCCCAGACGGTGCGGTTGATGTACAGTTGCTCGTTGGGATAGCAGAAGCGCATGATGGTGCCGGGACACATGGTCTCGTAGAACTCCTCAGGGTCACTCTTGTCGGTGTCCCAGCAGGGCAGCGCATCCTTATAACCGATAATCTCGTCGTAAGGCAGGATGCGGTCGATGAGGTGGTAACTGACAAAGCGGTTCAACGGGTTGCGGCGGTCGCGGAAGTCATTGTCATACTTGCCGGCATCCTCGGGGAAAGACTCATCATAGACCTTCTTGGCATAGGCCTTCAGGTCGTCCAAGTTGTAGATGTCATGCTCATTGTAGACCTTGTCGGGCTCGATGAAGGCGGTGAACTTGAAATAGCGCTTCTCCGGCCACTGAGAGGGGACGGGAACACCAACGCCATCACCACCGGTCTTACATACCGTCTTATAAACCCAGTTGTAGACAGAGTCAACCGACTGCTTGTCGCTGCCCCACTCAGGATAGGTCTTATCCTCATAGGCCATCAGCGAGTCGGCGAGACCGGTGAGGAAGAGGGCCTGCGAGAAGATGGTCACGGTGGTGTCGGCAGCGATGACATCGGGCAACTTGTCGCTGGTACGCGGAATCATGTTGTTCACGATGTGCACCACACCGTTGGTCACCGAGTCGTCGTACTCCACCATGCGAGCCACCTTGTTGGCAAAGTGGACGATGGCGTTGTCGTTCTCGGCATCGTTGTTGACAGAGAGTTCGATATAGGTCTCGGCCATGTTCATGCCCAGCGAACCTTCCGACCGCTCGGTGGTAAACCAAGCCTTGGTCTTGATGATATGTGTACGGGCCAAGGTGTCGGCGACAGCCTCGGGGATATCGTCCACACTGTTGTAGTGGTTGGCGGCCAGATACTTGGCGAAGGCCTCCTCGTTAGGGGCGAAAACAGTATAGTCGCCGTAGGTGGAGAGCAGACCCAGATAAGATGTGCGCTTGAGCAGGCTGACGAACGAGCCCACACGGTCGCTGTTCTCAGTGAGGAACTCGGCTGCCGTCATCTTCTCGGCACTATAGCGGTTCATCGGCACGTCGTCGTCATTGTCGACGCAGGCGGTGAACGACAGACCGAGCGACAGTTGGAAGACGGCCAGGCAGACCATCCACACCCACTTCATTGATTTATTTGTTTGGTTCATCATGTTCGTTTTGTTCTAAAGGGTTATTCATTACTTCAATTCAGCATCTTCACCCTTGTTGAAGGCGGGATTCTGCTTCAGCAGCGGGTTGGCTCTCAGTTCTGCCCTGGAATAGGGGAAATAGATATAGTTGGGGTCGGTCAACTTGATCTTGATGAGATTGACATCCTGACGGTACTTGCGGATGACGTTGGACGACAGACGGGTGGTCTCGCCGTCACGGCGCACGAACCTCACGAGGTCGTACCAGCGCTTGCCCTCGAAGAGGAACTCGCGATGACGCTCGGCCAGGACCAGGTCTTCCATCGTGTTCTTCGAAGTGGAATAGTCACCGAAGGCCAGACCGGGCGTGGGATCACCGGGCTTGATAGCGTTGGCACGCTTATAGACGGTGTTGATTAGGTCGAAAGCCTCCTGATAGCCGTCCTCGCCACGCTCAATGAGAGCCTCAGCCTTCATGAGCAGGATGTCGCTGAAACGGTAGATAATCCAGTTGGCATTGCGGGCGGAACGAAAGGCATCGGTCACGACCACATTACCCGTAGACTCCACGCTGAAACTGGTGTTCTGGCGCACATATTTGGCAATATAGTAAGCACCATTCTGCGTTTTCATGCCCTCGTAGAAACGGCAGTCCTTCTGCGAGAGGAACACGGCATTCTGATTGGTGGTAAAACCTTCGGTCAACACTTCAGAAGCCCTCAGGCGACCGGTCGGCGTATTGCTGTTGCCATAGTTGTTGGCCACCCAGTTGTTCTCCTGCTTCGAATTGCCATTGTAGAAGATCTCAAAGAGACTCTCAAAGGAGTTCTTCTTACCGAAAATCTCGGTATAGGCATCACCTACGGAACGTGTGGTCTGACCTTCGAGAATGAGGGGGATCTTCTTGCCGTTCACCTCGTAAAGGCCCACGCCGGCGAGTTGGTCGCGCTGCAGCAGTTCCTCATAGCGGGCATAGCGGTCGTCGATGACCTTGTCACAATATTCTATCACGTGGTCCCAGTCGCCTTTCCACAGGTAGAGGTCGGCCAGGAGGGCATAGATGGCATTGCGGGTGATGCGGCTGTTGTTCTTGGCGGGCACCACCACCTGGTTGTTGCTCACCGTCTCCTCGGCATAGCGGGTCAGTGCCATACCCTTCACGCGCTCCAGGTCGGTGATCAACGAGTCGATCACATCATTGAACGGCGTGGCCGGAATGATGTAGTTCTGATTGTCGTCGATACTGGGCGTCGTGGTGTAAGGCACATCGCGGAAGGTGCGGATGAGGTAGAAATAGCAGAGCGCACGCAGCGTGGTGGCCTCAGCGATGGTAGCATCACACTCGGCAGAGGTGTAGTTGGCATCGTTCACCGTGGGTGCATAGTGGATGACAATGTTACAGCGGTTGATGACGTTGTAGAAGGCGGACCAACTGCACATACTGTGTGTGGGCAGCAGGTTCTCCCTGAGCAGGTCGTTAAGTTCGCCGGGGTTGCTACCGGACGTGATGTTTTCAGAGCGCAGTTCGCCCCACACACCCATTCGGGTCACCACCTGCTCGTCGGCCAGGGCCTCGTAGCAACTGTTCATGGCACTGGTCACGTCGGCCTTCTCCTTCCAGAAGTTCTCAAGAACCACCTGGTCCATGGGGAGCACATCCAGGAAGTCGGAGCAGGACGTCTGTCCGAAGACCAACAGGCAATAACCGAGAACTGTTATTCCCTTGGTCACTTTCTTTATATTCGATTTAATGTCCATTTCAATAAATGTTTGTTGTTTCACGTTTATTGCCTATTGTTAGAACTGGATGGTCACACCACCGGTGAACGACTTGGGACGCGGGGTCCTGGCGTTGTCGGTAACGAGGCTCATTGAACCATAGCCCACCTCGGGGTCGGCACCGGAGTACTTGGTGATGCAGAACAGGTTGTTGGCAGAGAGGTAGACGCTCAACTGGGTGAGACCCCACTTCTTGATGATTTTCGGGTCGAAGGAGTAACTCAACTGCGTGTAGTTCAGACGGATGAACGAGCCATCCTCCACGAAGCGGTCGCTGCCCAGGTAGTTGTAACTCATGTTGCCGTTAGAATTGCGGTAGGCACGGGGAATCTCGGTGATGTCACCCTCCACACGCCAGCGCCAGTTGACGGCACGGCTCTGGTTGTTGTTCGAGGCCATGTTCTCCACATTCATGCGGGCGGCATTGATAATCTTGTTGCCATAGCGGAAGTTGAACTGGTTGTTCCAGGTCAGACGGCCCCATTTCAACTTGAAGCCGAAGCCACCGGTCAACTTAGGCAGTGAAGAGCCCAGGTAGACGATGTCGAGTTCGTTGATCTGGCCGTCGTGGTTGATATCCTCATACTTGGCATCGCCACCCTTGAACTCGTAGTCGCGCGAACCCACGCAGAACATGACGGGCTTGGGCTGGCCGTGCTCGTCGAGGATGACCTGGCCGTTGGCATCGCGGGCCACAGGGGCATCGGGACCACTCACGCCGGGCACCTCGACCTCAGAATACTTGCTGTACTGATAGACACCCTTCGAGCGGAAGCCGTAGATGCTGCCCAGGGCACGGTTCAGTTCAACACGGGTCAGATAGGTGCCGTTGTTGCGGTCGTACTCGGGATTCAACTGTGCACTATTCAGCACGGTCTCGTCCATCGCCGTCAACTGGTTGCGGTTGTTGGCGAAGGTGACGTTGAAGTCGAAGGCCACAGGACCCAGACGGAGGATGCGGTTGCCGTTGATGTTGAACTCCCAACCGATGTTCTTCATGTCGCCCACGTTCTGCCAGGCGAGCGAAGTATAGCCGGAGGAGGTGGGGATGCCGCGGTTTTGCATCAGCATATCAGAGGTGTACTGCCAGTAGACCTCCACGTTACCGGTCAGTTTGTCGTCGAACAGGCCGAAGTCCATACCAAGGTTGTAGGTGGTCTTCTGTTCCCACTGCAGGTTCTTCAACTGAATCTTGTTGGGATACATCACACCCTCGCCCATATAGGCCTTGCCGGTACCGTCGTCATAGGTGCTGAAATAGAGATATTCCTGGCCGGGGGGACGGCCCACGATGCCCCAACCCGGACGGATGGAGAGCATCGACACGAAGGGCAGTGCCTTCTGGAACCACGGCTCCTTGCTGACGTTCCAGCGCAGAGAGAAAGCGGGGAAGTTACCCCAGCGCTTGTCCTCACCGAAACGGGTAGTACCGTCGCGACGGATGGAGAAGTCAGCCATATAGCGGCCCTTGTAGGCATAGTGGGCCGAATAGGTGAAATAGAGGCTGCGGCCCTGGCCGCTGCCGGTGTTCATATTGGTGATGAGGCCCTGTGCCGCCGTGCTCTGGATAGTGCCGGAGGGCAGGCCCCACGACGTGGTGCTCTGCGAATTGCTGTTGCTGCTGTTCAACTCGCCACGGAGCATCATGGACAGCGAGTGGTCCTTGTTCTTGAAGGCGGGCGTGAAGGTCAGCGTATGGGTGGTGGTCACACCGAGGCTCTTCGACGAACTGGACGAGGTCTGGTTGGCAGCCTTGTCGGTCGTGTCGTTCCAACCACGGGTGTTCAGCGACAGCGGCAGGTAACGGTCCTCGTAGCGGTTGAAGATGTCGAAGACCACCTTGCCCTCGTAGGTCAGACGGGTCTTGTCCTCGTCGAGGCCCAGCAGGTTGTAGCGCAGTTTGAACTCGGGCTTGATGCTGTAGGTCGTCTCGTCGGCCTTGGCCTGCTCAGCCAGGGCCACGGGGTTGCGGTTACCCAACATATCGTTGAGTTCCGTCGACACACCAGTTCCGATCATGTTGTAGTAGTCGCCCAGGTCGTTGCCGTAGCGGTCCTCCTCATATATAGAGAGGTTTGGCATGCGCACGTACGCGAGACCCAGCAGGTCGGCGTAGTTCTTCTTGTTCTTGGTATACGTCAAGGCGATGTTGGTCTCAATCTTGATGCGGTTGCTGACGAAATAGTCGAGGTTGACACGCGAGGTGAAGCGGTCAAGTTTCTGCTCGATGATAGAACCGGTCTCGTGGTCATAGCCTGCACCGATGCGGAAGTTGGCCTTCTCGCCACCACCGCTCAGAGAGAAATAGTGGTTCTGGCGCCAGCCCACCTTCTTCACGGCATCCAACCAGTCGGTATTGTCGTTGTACATGTGGTACTCGGGGAAGGTCGGATCGTAGTTGAGTTCAGGAATATCGCTGGCCACGTCACTCATCTGCGGGTTGAAATATTCCTCCTTCATCAGCATGGTGTACTCGTCGCCGTTGAGCATCTCATAGCCGTCGGGCTGGTAGGTGCCGGTGAGGCGGAAACTGTAGGACACACGGGTCTTGCCGCGCGAGCCACGCTTGGTCTTGATCTCGATGACACCGTTACCACCCTGGGAACCCCAGATGGCGGTGGCGGCGGCATCCTTCAGCACCGAGATGCTCTCGATGTCCTCAGGGTTGACATTCAGCAGTTGGGCGAACTTCTCCTCGTTCATGTCGCTGCTGATGTCGCCGGCATTGACATCCATCACGTTGCCGTCGACCACAATGAGGGGCTCGCTGGAACCGAGGATGGTGGACACACCACGCAGACGCATGGAAGTGCCGGAACCCAGGTTACCGGAGTTGGCCACGATGTCCAGACCGGCGATACGGCCCTGCAGGGCCTCGTCGACGGTGGTGATGGCCAGGCCCTCGAACTCCTTCATGTCGATGCTCTGGCGGGCGGTGGAGATCTCATCCATGGGGACGGCGAGACCTGAGCCCTGTGCACGGCGCTTGGCAGTGACGGTGACCTCCTGAATCTGGGTGGCATCCTGCAGGCGCACGTTGAACTTTGTCTTGTTGATAGAGAGGGTCTGCGTCTTACATCCTACATAGGAGATGCGCAGTTTGTCCTTCGGGTTCTTCAGTTTGAAGGAGAAGTTACCGTTCATGTCGGTGACGGCCGATGCCACGATACGGTTGGCAGCATCGATCTCCACGACATTGGCCATGATGACCGGTCCGAACGCATCCGACACGGTACCGCTGATGATATCACCGGCAGACTGGGCGTTGGCGGTAACCAGGAAACTAAAGAACGAAAATAATAATATACTCAGTCGTTTCATAATCGGTCTACTTTTGATTTCTTTGTCTCTTAATTACCATAGTTTAACGGTTTGTCTATCAGGTGAATCACAGCCGAAGAAGAGGTATAGAGGTCTGTGGCTGACGTCGGGTCATCGCCGTTATACAGGTATTCACGGGCCTGGATGTTATAGAGGGGCTGACCGTCAGCGCCGTTCTTCTTCACCACCTTGTGGTAAGTGCCATTGACGACATCCTGTGCGTCCTGCACCAGGATCTCTTCGTCCTCCAGTTGGCTCTTCAGCATATAGAAGCGGTGGGTCTTCTCGTTGATGAGTGAGGTCTCGTAGTCACCACTCTCCTTCTCCGCGCCCAGATAGAGGGCGTTATCCTGGATGTGGTATTTCAGGAAGTTGACAATGGCGGTGGAATCGGCAGTGGCACCTTTCTGATCGCCGGCCTCTTGCTTCTGTGCAACAGCCTCCCAAGTGGGCAGTTGACCGGAAGTCTGCAACTGCTGGATGGACTCGTTGGAAGGTACGTAGATAGTATAATGATAGGTGTTGAACACAGAGAGACTGGGGCTGGGACTGCACTTGATCATGTTGGCATCCTTGGTGTTCGGCACGAGGTAGCGCACCGTCTCCAGCAGACCGCTATGGTCGAGCAGGTCGAGGAATTTCTCGAACTCGGGATGGGCGGCGAGTTGGTCGCGCACCGACTTGCGAGTACCGAGAAGCGGCTGGTTGTCAAGCACATAGACTATTCCGTTACCACCACTGACTTCAGGCCGCTGGTCGTAGATACGGGCAATTCTCAGCGGACTGCCCTCGTTGATCTGATAACTGCCCTCGACAGTCATATTGGCATGGTCGGTAGGATTGGTAACCCTGATGCCGCAACCGTTCTTGGAACGGAAATAGGTGTGCTCGCCTTTCCACACTTCGCCGATGACGATGTGGGTATCCAAGATGTCACGCAGACTGTTCTGAATGCGACCATTCACCCAGTCGGCAGAATTCCTGACCTCTGTGACAGAGTCGCGGGCACCGGTCACGGGGTCATAGTCGTAGACCACTGCCCAGATGCGCTCGTTGGCGGAAGAGGCATTGTCGTTCCAGCGGAAACTGAGCAGTTGGAGTTTCTCCTTGCCGTAGGACGTGGGGTCGATGTACTCTAACATGGCCTCGTTGGTGGGCACGAAGAAACTGTAGCGTGCACCAAGGGCGTTGAGGTAGACATCGTATTTACACTGGTTGATGGCCCAGTTGAGAATCTTCATGTTCTTGTTGATGAGCGGCGGGAACAGCACACTGATATAGCGCGTGGGAGCAAACACCTTATTAGTAAGGTAGACGGCACCGTTGCAGGCCAGCCACACAGAATCGACGTCCGACACGTCGAGACCCATCTTGTCGTTGGCATCGTTGAGGACGCCATCGAACTTTGAAGGCACTGAAGAGACGAACGACGGCAGCATATTCACCTTGAGCAACTGGATGATGGTCTCGTCGTCCACCTCGTCCCAAGAGGCGAAGTTCTCACGCAGCGGCTTGCCGGCACCATTCCAATATTCCTCCATGGCCTCGTTGGTGGGCACCATCATCACGGCCATGTCGCGCTGCTCGGCGGCATTGCCCTCTGCGGCCGACTTCACCTGAGAAGAATAGTAGGAATTCCACTCGGGGTCGAAAGGCAGCAGGGTGGCCACTTCACGACGGCCACCAGGCACGGTCTTGATTTCCACGCCACGCTTGTCATTGAAGAAATGCTTGGTGTACACGGTATCGACGTTGGCCTGATAGAGATAGTTGTAACGCTCGGTCTTCGTCAGGTTCTTGTCGTCGGGGAAGGGTGCGCAGAAACGCTCCAGGATACGGTTGAAAGTACTGACCTGACTCTTCTTGGCAATCAGTTCGGCCATGTTGGGCAGCGGCGTCACCACATCTTCGGTGCGATGGATGAAACCATTGGCGCAACGCACGTTCTGGTCGATGACCTTGATACCATTGATACTGGCATCACCGGCCTGACGGGTTACGGTATTGTTGAACAGGAAACTGTAGTCCTCGTTGGTGATGCGCTTGTTGGACATCTGCGACTCCAGGAAGAGCAGCATGGGTACTGCCGAGCCGTCCTGCAAACACACCATGTCCTTGCCGCTCTCACGGTGACGCTTCCAGTACTTGTTGTCGGGCATGTCGGCCGGCTTCAGGATGGGCACGGTGTCGAACTCGCTGAGGTCAGAGAAGCGGCGCATGGCCTCGCCCTCCTGCAGGGGAGTACCCTGGATGGTCGACAGGCTGTTGATCTGGATGGAGTTGCCGATCATGTTACCGAAGAGAAGCATCTTCTTCTGCGGGTCAGACAGGTCGGCATAACTCTTCACGCCCCAAGGGTTGTTCTGGTAGAAACGCTCATAGGCTGCGTCATCGGCAGCAAACAGCGTCTTCGAACCGGTCTTGGCCAACACTTCCTTGTAGCCGAGGTCTTCAATGAGACGCACTGTGTTGGTGAAGTTGCCCTGGTCGTCCAGCCAACCGTAGATGCTCGAACCCCAACCGTCGGGGGTACGCTCATCCAAGTCGTACTTGTCGGAGCACGCCGTCAAGGCAGCACCTCCAGCCAACAAAATGCCGGTAGCCAGCATCCAGTGCCGGCTCCTTCTCCAAATTTGTCTTTTGGTTTTCATACTTGTTTGAGATTTTGATAATATTTGGTTTTGCTTTTATCGGCATGATTTGACGATGCAAAGTTACACAATTATTACGTGCGAGGCGTTTCTATTTGTCAGCAGGATTTTTCTGTTCGTCAACAGTTTTTCAGGTTTGTTTCACTTTCTTTTCATTTTGTGTCACATTTGTGCGAAGTCTCGTTTTTTCTTCGTATCTTTGCACCATATTACCGATTTCAACGAAGAAAATGACAATGAAGAAGCATCTGCTCAAGACAATGGCGATCGTACTGGCTGCGCTGGTGACGGTCGCAGGCGCAAAAGGTCAGAAGAGGCAGCGCTATGAGTTCATGCGCAACCTGCCGGTCTATGCCGACTCGCTGATCAGCGACCTGACCTATCCGATGGCCTGGGGCAACAGCCCCGAGACCGACTTCGACGCATGGCGACAGGCAGCACGGCAGAAAGTGTTCGACTGCATGCTCACGCCACCTCCAGCCCCGGCCGGGGGATTCGAGGAAAAAGTGATCTGTGAGGAACAGCGCCAGGGCTACAAGGCGCGGAAGATAGAGATACGCCTGTCGCGCTACTATACCGTACCGGCCTACGTGCTCATCCCCGACGGCAAGGGACCCTTTCCGGCCGTCAACGCCCTGCACGACCACGGTGCACACCTCTTCATCGGCAAGGAGAAAATGATACGGCCGCTGGCCTGCGAGGACTCGGCGGTCGTCAAGGATGCCGAACGGTGGGCCAGCGACCTGTACGAAGGGCAGTTCGTGGGCGACTTCCTGGCACGCCACGGCTATGTGGTCTTCGCCGCCGATGCCCCGATGTGGGGTGAGCGCGGCCAGAAAGAAGGGCCCCGGCGCGACCGCTACGACATGATTGCCGGCAACATGATGATGTATGGCATCGACCTGTCGGCCTATATGACCTACGACGACATCGCCGCTACCGAATACCTGGCCTCCATGCCCGAGGTCGACGCACAGCGCATCGGATGCATGGGATGCTCGATGGGCGCCTACAGGGCTTGGATGCTCGCGGCCCTGAGCGACCGCATCAAGGCCGGCGCTGCCGTCTGCTGGATGACGACTACCGACGAGCAGATGTCGTTCAACTACGGCCGTACGGAGAATGGCGGCTTTGCCAACTGCCTGCCGGGCCTGCGCCGCTGGCTCGACTATCCGCACATCGCCTCGATGGCTTGCCCGAAGGCCATGCTGTTCATCAACGGGTCACAAGACAAACTCTTCCCCGTGCCGGGCGTAGAGAAGGCCTTCAAGACCATGCACGACACGTGGAAGAGTCAGAATGCGGACAGCAGACTGGAGACGGAGATATGGGACATGCCACACAGTTGCCCCCTGAAAGCGCAGGAGCGCCTGCTCCTGTTCTTCAACAAGCATCTTTAGGCCTCGCCCTTGCCCGTTCCGAAGGGAGCGATGGTGCGCGGGCTTTGCTGCTGCTCGGGCATCTTGATCTTGCCGAACTGCTGCTCGTAGCGCATGATGTTCTCCTGCAGTGCACCCAGCAGACGCTTGGCATGCTCGGGAGCCAGGATGACACGGCTGCGCACCTGAGCCTTCGGCACACCGGGGAGCATCCGCGCAAAGTCGACGATAAACTCCGACGAGGAGTGGGTGATGATGGCAAAATTGGCATACTCGCCCTGAGCCTTGTCTGGCGTCAGTTCTATCTGCAGCCCTTGCTGCTTCGGTTCGTTCTCGTTCATTGTAGTCTTATTATTTGGTGAATACTGTCTTGCGCTTGCAATGGGCACACACGCCCTTGACGATATAGTTGACGGAGGTCTGCATGAAGCCGTCGGGCACCTCCACCTGCGGCACAGGGGTCTGCTCCAGACAGTAGGTGCGGTGGCAACGCTCACAGAAGAAGTGCACGTGCAGGTCGTCGTCCTCGTGGTCGCTGTGGCTGCGGCACAGTTCGTAGCGCACACCGTCGCCCCCGTCCTCGATGAGATGCACCAGATGATGGTCGCGGAAGAGCGTCAAGGCCCGGAACACCCCCGACTTGTCTATCGTCAGGATGCGGTATTCCAGTTCCGTCAGCGTCATGGGCCGCCCGGCCTCGGCCAGCGCCCGTGCCACCACGATGCGGTTGGCCGTGGGCCTCACACCGTGGTGCACCAACAGTTCCTCTATCTCCTGCTCCTTCATCGTCGCTGCTTTTTGTCATGCAGCCGTTACGCTGCTTTTCGTCATGAGCCGTTACGTTGCTTTTCGTCATGCAGCCGTTACGCTGCTTTTCGTCATGCAAAAGTAAGCAAAAAAAACCGCACCGCCAAATTTCTTCACCAGAAATCCTGCTCAGTACGGCTTTTCATCCTGTTCAGTACGGCTATTCATCCTGTTCAGTACGGCTATTCATCCTGCTCAGTATGGCTGTTTGGGCATCGGCTTGTCGCTCATCCTACATCGATGCAGAATTTCTCGGCGATCCACTTGACGGCGATGGGCGGTACGACCCGCATGTTCAGCCGAAGACCCATGGCCTCCAGTTCGTCC
>OCTX014566982.1_pt1 | contig 24280 bp, 23 predicted proteins | sample 1539691 | NCBI WGS metagenome assembly OCTX01 (sample SAMN02144231, study PRJEB22623) | gut metagenome | biome: sheep rumen | host: Ovis aries | place: New Zealand
GTGAATCATCTGGAAACATTCACAATGACAGGAGATATTCATTGATTAGCATAGTAAATTACGGTATCATGTTTATATCCGTGAGGAGTCCTTTCCGGACCACTCACTTTTTCAATATGAAACGTCCGTGGCCCTCAACACGGGCGTTTCTTTTTGTATAAAAACGATAGAAGTGAGGCGAAATTCACTGTGCCTTGATATATCTGATCTTTATTATGTTCCGGGCGGTGCAAGCCGCCCGCTTTCTCACTTCGCCATCTCCGCCCTTTTCTTCTGCCGTGCCGGCTGAGCCTGAGCTTTTTCACCTGCCGTCTTCTTCATATCCCCGAGCTGCCCCATGACCGAATCCCGTCCCTTCTCCTTGTAGAACTCGACCATGCTCTTGAGCTCCGGCACGGTGACGGACTTCTTCTCGTTATTCCAGACAGTCCTGCCGTTCTCGACGCCGGCTGCCACGGGTTTTGTCACCGTGATGTGCGCGCCGGCCGGGAGCTTCACCCACAGGCCCTTGCCGAACTTATTCTCGTGCACCTGCGAAGCCTTCAGGACAAAGGACGCCCAAGGTGTTGTGTCCGTCCTGTCCCTGTTAGGGATCATGATGCGCATATATTCTGTGCCGTCCCGTGCCGTAAACGGCTCAGCGAGGCCCTTGCCGAACTTGATGCTGAGCTCTTCGATCTCTGCTCTGTTTTCCGTTCCGTTCATTTTATCCATCTGATATTCCTCCCGTGATTCCCCGACCCGCGCATCTGCTGCGGACAGGCCGGGGTATTTCTGATTAAAATTGATTGTTCCCGATTCCCTCATACTCAGGATCCTGCCGCTGTTGCCGCCGGCTACAATGATGTGGTCGACACAGGGGATCCCGATCAGATTTCCTGCCTCTATGACACGGCGGGTCATGGTAATATCTTCTGCCGAGGGCGTCAGGTCACCGGATGGGTGGTTGTGCAGGACAAGGAAGGATGAAGAATTGGAAAGGATGCCGCTGACAAGCAGGTTGGGGATACTCGCGATCGTCGATGTAAGATCCCCGACGCTCACGATATTGAAGTTGATCGGGTTCAGGTGGCTGTTCAGGTTCACGACGACAAGGACTTCCCGGTCATATTGGGAGAGCTCTTTTTTCATGACTTCTACCGCAGCATCCGGCGTGTCCATCTGCCGGTCTGAATACAGATGGCTGCCTTCCGCGAGCCGTACCCTGACTTCCTTTATCCTGTACTTTTTAGCTGTTACGTCCTTCGCCATCCTCTTCCTCCTCAAATACCAGCCGGATGATCTCGTCATCATCCATGCCCTGGACCAGCCGGTAGATCTCTTCCAGGGATTTATCTGTTACATCTGGCATAGCATTCCTCCGTCAGGCGGGCGGGACATATCCCGCCCGGCCTTTTTACATTTCATCATCATCGTCATATCCGTCATTTTCCGGATCTTCCTCTTCATCCTCGAATGCTTCCGAGAAGTCATATTCTTCCTCCTGGTAATCCGCATCCGGGTCGACCGTCACTGTTTCTGCTTTTTTCTTCTTCCGGAAACTGTAGAATGCAAATGCCCCGCCACCTCCGAGGACGAGCAGGAGCGGTGCGAGGAGCGGAAGCACATTGACCGGCTTTTTTTCTTCCGGTTTTGGAGCCTCCGTCGGCTGTTTCACAACCACGGTCGGTTTCGGGGTAGGAGTGATTTTCTGTGCCGCCAGCTGTTCCCGGATGGCATCGGCTTCCTCCTCATCCATGAGCCGGAGCAGGTCTTCCTCGTCGACCTGGTTCAGAAAATGAACATTCTCCTTACCGTTGTCATCCCTGTCGATGATGACATAGAAATAGTTCCCGTTCTTTGTTATCATCGTGATGAACTGCTTGCCGGCAGCCGTGGCGTTCCCGACATCGTCAACCAGTCCCATATTTCCGTCAGGCGTCAAAGGTTCCCCCGGTACGACCGGCACTTCCACGGCTTCCGTGGTATCACCGGCCGGGACCAGGACTTCTGCTTCTGCAGGAGCTTCCTCTTCCTGTGCCTCTTCTGCGGGTTCAGGCACTTCCGGTGCAGGAACTTCCGTTTCTTCTATATCCGGTGGTACATTCGCATAGACCCCTACCGTTCCCGCAGCCGTTACGGCCATGAGCATCAATGCTGCGATAATTGCCTTAATCCTCATCCTTTTCCGCCTCCCTGAGCACATCCTCAGCATTTCTGTCAGGCATGGATACGGACGCCTTTCTGATGATGACCGCCAGTTCTTCCGGCGTGAGATTGGCAGCCCTTACCATGTCGTGGATCTGAGTGTTCTCCTCTTCGATGTATTTCTTTTCAAGTTCCTTAACTTTCCTGTCCCATTCATCCCTTCTGGAACGGGCTTTTTCAAGCTCCGTGCCGAGCTTCCTGAGTTTGTCTGCCATTATTTGAATCCTCTCTTTCTTTATGGTTCATGAATTGCGGACGGTCTCCCAGCTGCATGGAAGCACGGTGTGTGGAACCGTCCGTATGATGCTCTTTTTAAGGTATGCGCCCGAACGACCGGAAATGGACCTGCCAGTACTCGTCGGAAAGGCTCGAGTAGTGGATCGGGTTGCCGCAGTGCAGCATCATGCCGTCCCCGACATACAGGCCCACATGGCTCGCACCGTCCGTGTCATAGGTCCCCTGAAAAAATACCAGGTCGCCCGGCTTTGCCTCCGACGGGGAGACAGGCACGCAGTACTCGCACAGCTCGTTGGCTGTCATTCTTCCGACATCCCATCCGTTCCCGCTGTGATTGATGACCCAGCTTATGAAGCCGGAGCAGTCAAAGCTGGTCTCGGGGGAAGCACCGCCCCACACATACGGATAGCCGATATATTTCTCTGCTTCGTGCAGCATATTTGCGAACTGGATGTCGCTGAGAGCCGCGCTCGGCACACGGTAATCCGGGTAGTTCCCCTGGGAAGCATTTGCATAGATATCGTCCGCGAACAGATAATCTTTGTTCCCCTTCGTGGACAGAAGGACCTGATAGCGTGCCTTCTGGACCGTGTTCAGCCCGTAGCTGTCGATCACGGCCTGAAGGCTTGTACTGTCCAGGTCGACGCTGAAGATCTTCTTCCTTGTTGTCTGTGTCACTTGCACTTCCTGCTCCCCGTTGTCGTCGGAGAGGAAGGCCTCCCAGGTCTGGTGGCCGTGTGCCTCCGCCACATCGTGGTCGTCATAATAGACGTCGAATGTCACGCCGTACCTTGTGAGCGGCCCGTTATCTTCCACGACATATTCCGTCCCGTTCATGACCACCTTCGTGCCGAAGGGCAGGAGAGGGTCGTACATATCCACCGCGATCGTATGTCCGGCTGTCGGCATGACGCCGCTCGCGGTCGGCCCGCCGGCGTCTCCCCCGCAGCACAGTGAACAGTTGCAGTAACCGCTTGTCACGACCTGTCCAAGGGATTCGCCGACCCGGACGGTGCGCGTTTCCGTGACCGTCTCGATGGAATGGCTCGTGGACAGGGAATACTGCGCCTCGAACAATGCCCTGAGGGTTTCCTGTACCTCCGCACGGGTATAGTCCTCATACAGGACGGTCAGGAAAGCTGCCAGTTCGTAGGGATTGTGGCCGATCTCCGTGATATGCAGGCGGTATTCATCGTATCCGGGGTTTTCTTCCCTTATCTCAGCGATCTGCCTCCTGAGTTCCGCTTCCATCGCGCGGTAGTCTTCCTCAGCGCCCCGGATATCATCATCCGCGGCGGTAAACGTCGCACTGAGCAGGGCCTCCGAACCGCCCTGGACAAGGAGGGAACAGGAAGACATCATTCCGGATACGAGCATGAAAAGAACTGCACATATGCCGATGATGATGAGCGGGGATCTTCCGCCGGCTTTCCGGGTGAGCATGTGGAACAGCCCCGACGTGTCGCTCCCTCCGAAGAAATTCCTGACGGAGGAAGAAAAGGAAGTCACAGCAGATCCGGCTGATGCGGTGCCGGAAGCAGCCCGCCCGGCCGTTCGGCCCGCCCGGGCAGCCTGATATTCTTTCCGGATTGCCTGCTTCTGGCGCCATCTGGAGATCGGGTTCGAGGCAGCTTCGGGATTCATTGCCATTTTCTTTTCATACATGGCATGAAGCTCCTGCCTGGCCGACTGCTTCTCCAGTTTTTCGGCTGAGCGGCAGGCACGGAGTTTCCTTCCGTAACGGACGTTTTCGACAGTTCCGGATGCTGCTTCCACTGCCTGCCCGGACCTGTTCGCGGCTTCCACGCCCACATTATCGTCTTCATACTCCGAAAGTTTCTCGTGCACTGCCGATGAGACGGCCTGCTCGGCCATTTTTCCGGCGACCCTGCGGCGTGCAGGCGGCGCTTCCGTCTTTGCGGAAGACGTATCTGCTTTTTGGAAGCGGAGCTTGGCCGCTTCATTTGCAGAAGAGAATTTTTCCTCCCTCAGCTTGCTCTTCAGGGATGGGCTTTCTTTTTCTGTTGTACGGATGCCGCTTTTATGGCTGCTTTTATCCATCGGATCTATGCTTATTCCGTTGGAATCCGCAGTATCGGCTGTTCTCTCTGTCTGCACAGGTCCCTTATCAGAAGGTTCCGTATCATGTGCGAAGGAACTGTTCCGTACCTGCTTCATTCTTTCACGTGTAAAATAAAGCCGGGTCTGCCTCTTCATTTCACACCTCCTGCGCCGTCACCTCGGACAGCTTCGTCGTCATGATCCGGTAGAGTTCAAGGTCTGTCGGGAAATGATCGACGAAGGGAAGAATGACATTCCCGTAGAAGAGGAGGCCTTCCCCTTCGCCGGAATGTGTGACATAGGAGAGCTGGTGTGTGCTGATATTCAGCTGTTTCGCAAGGATCTGGCGGTCTCCTGCGGCCTGGTTGAGCATATAAACAAAATCGGAGTTCTCGAATATATTCTCGACCTCGTGGGAGGAGAGCAGGTCCTTCACGTTCTGCGTTATGCCGGTCGGGATGCCGCCCCATTTTCTGAAACGCTTCCAGATCTCCACCGTGTACGCAGCCGTCTGTTCCTCCTTCAGGAGGAGGTGGAGCTCGTCCATATAGTACCGGGTCGTCCTGCCCGCGCTCCGGTTGGCCGTGACACGCCCCCAGACCTGGTCCTGTATGACCAGCATCCCGATCTTCTTGAGCTGCTTTCCCAGCTCCTTGATGTCATAGCAGACCAGCCTGTTGTGGATATTCACATTCGTCCTGTGGTTGAACAGGTTGAGGGATCCCTTGACATAGATCTCCAGCGCCGTCGCCACATGGTGGGCTTCCTTCTCCTCCTGGGCGAGGAGGGCGTCATACAGGTCCTCCAGGACCGGCATGCGCTCAGGTGACGGATCATTAAAATACTGCTGGTAGATCTGATGCACACAGCGGTCGATGACAGTCTTTTCGACCGGCTGAAGGCCTTCTTTCCCGCCGACGATCAGCTCGCACAGGGAAAGGATGAAGTCTGCCTTGAGGGCGATCGGGTTGTCTTCCTCGGAGTAGTTCGGGTTGATGTCCATCGGGTTGACGTACTGCGAACCGGAAGGGCTGATGTGGATGACCTGTCCTTTCAATTTATTGACAAGGGCAGCATATTCTGCTTCCGGGTCGCAGATGATGACATCATCGTCGGTCACGAGGAAGGCATTGGTGATCTCCCTCTTTGCGCTGAAGGACTTTCCGGAACCGGGGGTTCCGAGGATCAATCCGTTCGGGTTCTTAAGGAGCTTCCTGTCCACCATGATCAGGTTGTTGGAGAGCGCATTCAGCCCGTAATAGAGGGCCTCCTTTCCGTTCTGGAAGAGTTCCTGTGTCGTGAACGGCACAAAGATAGCCGTGCTTGACGTGGTGAGAGCACGCTCGATCGTGATCATATTGTTGGCGAGCGGGAGGCTGCTCATGAGGGCGTTTTCCTGCTGGTAGTCAAGGCGGCGGAGTGCGCAGTTGTGCTTCTGGGCAATGCTCGAGGCCTGGAAGATATTCGTTTCCAGCTCCTGCGGGGTCCTGCCGGTGTTCATGATGAGCATCGTAAGGAGGAACATTCTCTCGTTCTGGCTCTGGAGTTCCTGTAGGAGCGATTTTGCATCCTTTCCGTAGGTGGCGAGATCGGAGGGGATGATGTCGATGTCATACCCGGAACGGACCGCTTTCTTCTGCTCCTCGATCTTCGACCTGTCCAGCTCCGTGATCGTATGCTTGACGGTCTTGATGGCTTCCGTCTGGTCGACCGACCGGATATGCATGGTCACGATCTGGTTGGAATCCATTTCAAGGAAGTCCTTGAGGAGCTGGTCGGAGAGGTCGGATGCGGTGATCGCAAGGAAGCTCATGGCCCCGTAGAGGCTTCCCATCTGGAATGTCCTTTTTCCCGGGAAGGCAAATGCCGTCGGCGCTATGAAGTCCTTCACCGAAAGCCCTGATGCAGCAAGCCAGTTCCATTCAAAGCGGAACTTGTCGAGGTCCCCCATGTGGAACATGTCATGCAGGAGCTTCAGCCGTTCCTTTCCGTTCAGCGGCCTCGCCGCAACGCCGAGCTGGCGGAAGTTGTTCAGTAGGTCGTTCTGGACATGCTGCAGCCTCGGTTTTGCCTGCTTCATATTGTCCGCCTCGATCCCGAACGTAAGGTATTTCGTCTTCGTCAGGCCGTTGTTGCCCTGGGCGAGCTGCATCCGGAGCATCTGGCTGTATTCATTCCGGATCGCGTTGAAACCGTCCTTCTTGGGCGGGATCCGTATGCTCTTTTCAAAACTCTCCGCATCTGTGGACATATTCATGAAGGACAGTTCGAAGTGGATGGAGCTGTCGAAGAAGTTGAGGAAAGAGCACCATTCCTCAAAGATCGCCGTCTTGTCCTCCTGCTGTGCCAGCTGGTAGTTGATATCCTGGAACTGGATTGTCTTTGTGTAATAGTTGTCCCGTACACGGCACACCCCGTCCGGGAACATCCTCTGGAAGGGGATGGACTGCTGTGCTGTCCGTGGGACCCCGTCATCCTGCCTTGCCTTTTCGATGATCTTTCTTACCTGCTTCTGCTCCTGTTTTGACAGGTTTTCCGGCATTTTTATCAGTTCTTTTTCTGCCGGTTTTTTTCTTTTTCTTCCGAACAATTTCTGCAACCTCCTTTTCTGCAGCCGCCTGCCGCATCAGCACTGCATAATAATTGTCCGTCCGGTAGGGACGTACCTTCGGGCGGATGAATTTTGTTTCTATAAAATGGCCGGCGATGACCTCCAGCGGCTGGCCGTCTTTCTCATACATGGCAAGGAAGAAGAGGGGGAGCATGATGATCATCATGCCCATTGCCGCCAGGGAGACACTTCCCAGTTTTCTGAGCAGGAAGAAGGTCGGGAGACCGATGAGGGCCGCACTGCCGAAGCAGAGGAGCTGTCGTTTCGTCAGGTTGAAAGCCACTTTTGATTTGACCCGCGTAAGGTCGCGCGGTACTGAAATGTATGCTGCCATTTGTTTCTCCTTATTAAATCCCGGAAGCTTCCGGCTGCCTGCCGTGCATTTCCGGTCATGTGCCGCCGATCTGCGGCTGTCATTTTATTTGATTTCGGTGTTTGTCAATGGGCATTCAGGATCCCCTTTGCGAGGGAACCGGTCTTGAACAGAGTGAAGCACAGGAGCACCGTATACCCCATTACGCCCCATATGGACATTGCTATGTCGTCACTGAACGATACCGTCTGGATGAGCACTGCATAGATCCCGATACAGATCATGATGAGGAAGCCCTGGAATCCGAGGGCGAAGAGCGACCGGAGATAATTCTGCCCGATCTGACTCTGCTCCCTGTTGCCGAATGTGGCGAAGGGAATCGGTGCAAGGCTTGTCATGAGATAGATCTCCACCATGCGGCCGTAGACGATGATGAAGATCACGATGGACAGCGCCATCATGGTAAGGTGGACGATAAATGTCTGCAGGTACAGGCCCAGGAGGGGCATGAGCTCCATTTCATTCAGCGTGTCCTCCACAGCCTCCAGGGCGCCTGCATCCACTGCGGTATTACCGGCGATCAGGCCGGAACTCGCGTTGACGATATACTGTGCAACGTCAAAGACCGCCATGGTGATATTGAACGTGTTCGAGATCAGCATGACGGCTACGAAAGTCTTGAATACCCATTTGAAGAATATCCATGTCTCAAAATTTGCAAGGTTGTTATGGTCGATGATCATCTGGATGAGCTCATAGCAGGCGATGAATGTCAGTATCATGCCGGCGATCGGTATGATGACCGTCTCCGATATATTCCTGATCATGGAGAAGACTCCGGGGGCAAAACCCTCCGGAGTCATCCCGACCTGGTCCGCCACGTCGCCTACCTGACGGTTGACGGCATCGAACAGCCCTGTCAGGTTGTTCATTGTGCCGGCAACGAGCAGTCCCTTGAGCCACTCAGCGATCTGCTCAAGTATTGCATCCAATGGCGTCTACCTCCGCTTTCTCATCCGAACAGCCCGGAGAGCAGTGGTACCAGGGTAGTGCCGACAAGGGCGACACCGCCGCCGGCCATGAGCTGCTTGATTCCCTGGGACTTTGCGCCCGGATTGTCATTGCCATATCCTTCAAGAAGGTTGATTGCGCCCCAGATTCCGAGTCCTGCGCCGAGGGCGATTACGAGCGTCTGCAGGACACCGATAGCCGCATTAAAAAATTCCATAGATTCCTCCGGAACCGGATTTTTGTTTTTGTATTTTTCGTTCATTTTTGTGTTTCAACAGAAACTCTGGAAAGCAAATCCCGGAATAAACCTGTTTATTCCCAGGATCCATCACCGGTTCCAACTCCTTTCTTAAGTGCTGAAATTCATACGCTTTCCATATTACCTGTAGTTCGTCTGCCGCCGCCCGGGCGGTTCCATCCGTCAGGGACTTTATTTTTCTTCCCTGCCTGTCCCGAGGCAGAAGCACTGCAGCTTCCACTCACGGTACTCTTTATCTGAAATAATCCCCCTGTTTCTTTTTTCCTTGACCGTCTCCCACACATTCATCATGGTGACGATCTCGGACAGCTCCCCTATTCCGTCCGTATTCTGCGCCTCTTCGAGCCAGAAGAGGATCTCAAGGATCTCCCGGAAATCCCTGCCGGTGTAAGGTGCGATTGCCATGGGGCTGACGTTCAGTGCCTCAGCGATCTTCATGAGCGTATCCTTACGGGGAGAGCATTTGTCCTCTTCATAACGGCTGATCCTTGATGCCGCTGATTTCGGATTCATCCCGGCCTTCATGCCGAGTTCTTTACGGGTATATCCCCTTATTTTCCGGATTGCCCTGATCCGTTTTCCCTGTGTCATCGCGTCCTCCTTCCGGCAGGGTATCTGCCTCATTCGCCTTCTATGACTTCGTACTCATCGTCCGGTTTCAATTTCATCTCATGGTTCAGGAATCTGCCGATGTCAAAGAGGTTCTTTTTGTCGGCGTCAGCAGTGTACTTGTAGTTGGGATGCTTTGTGAGGTCGTACTTGTCCGAGTAGAACGGCCTCACGCCCCTAAGCTGCAGGATGCACTTGCCGCCGTCCATGACAGCCAGCTCATCCATGGACATCAGGTCCTTACCGAGCTTCTGGTAGTTGAGCGAGTGCGACTGCTCCCGCCCCCGGTTCTCGCCGGTGTTGAACGTGTCGATCGTTTCCTTGCCGAGGATCTGGTTCAGCCCCTTCAGGGTCGTTTCCTCTGCACCGCCGAGGAATACCCTCGAATCCATATTTCCTATGATCGTATCCGCATTATCCTTGTAGATCGCCTTGAGCTGGGACTGTGCCTGAAGGACCAGGCAGGCCGAGATCTCGCGGCTGCGGATGGTGGCGACCAGCTTTTCAAGGTTCGGTATCTGTCCGATGTTCGCGGCTTCATCGATCAGGCAGCGCACATGGACGGGCAGCCTCCCGCCGTACACATCGTCCGCTTTTTCGCAGAGCAGGTTGAAGAGCTGGCTGTAGATCATGGAGATCAGAAAATTAAAGGTCGAATCGGTGTCTGACATGATGAGGAACAGGGCGGTCTTCCGATCCCCGAGCGTGTCGAGCTCCAGTTCGTCATATGCCGTGATCTCCCTGAGTTCGGCAATGTCGAAAGGAGCTAATCTGGCACCACATGAAATCAAGATCGATTTTGCTGTTTTACCCGCAGCGAGCTTATACTTGCGGTATTGGCGCACTGCAAAGTGCTCCGGCTGCTTTTTCTCTAATGCTTCAAACATCAGATCGACCGGATTCTGGAAATCTTCGTCATCTTCCCGGACTTCCGATGCATTGATGAATTCAATCAATGTATTGAAGTTCTGCTCCTCGACCGGTGCCTCATAATGGATATACCCAATGAGTGCGGTGTAGAGCAGAGTCTCGGCTTTCGTCCAGAACTCGTCACCGGATTTTCCGTCGCCCTTCGTATTGGTGATCAGGGTTGTGACGAGTTTCAGGATATCCTTCTCGGAATGGATATATGCAAAAGGGTTATAGTGCATCGATTTCCGGAAATTGATCGTATTGAAGATCTTGATCCGGTATTTGTAGTGAAGAAGCGCCCTTCCACACTCAAGGACTACAGTACCTTTAGGATCTGTTACGACATAGGAGCTGTGGCACTGGAGAAGGTTTGGCTTCAACCAAAACCTGGTCTTTCCGGAGCCGGAACCGCCGACGATGAGAACGTTCTTGTTCCTCGCATTTGCGGGATTTTTCGGACGGTTGGACATCATCAGCCGTTCCGTCTGCGTGAGGATGATATTCTTTTCGAATACCGGATCCTCAAATGGTGCAATGTCCTTTTTCGTTCCCCACCTTGCCGATCCGTACTCGACATTATGCCGGAACTTTTTGGCATCCTTTGCCTTCATGTAAACGGCTATACGGAGCAGAATTCCGCAGATCATCCCGACCATGATGTCAAATGGCCGAAAACTGGGGAGGGGGACGGAAAATGCGATTGGAAATGTCGTCATGAAGGACATGATTTTTTCCGATGTATTTGCACCTTCCGCCATTCTCCAGCCTTCCCCGAGGTTCGTGCCCAGTAAACTGAAAAGGATATAAGGGGTATTCAGGATTACCAGTCTTTTAATTTCATTCCTGTCGAAATTCATAAATCTCGTTCCTGCTCCCTCTTCCGTACTTTCTGCGGCACGGACTTCGCAATTTCAATAAATTTGTGAAGCTTCTTCAGGACACTGGGCTTCTTTTCATGATCCTTTCTCATGACCGAAGCCATATATTCTTTAAAAGCCGCAGACAGTGCGTCCGCATCTCTTGCCTTAAAAAAGACAATATACCTTGGTTTTTCTCCGGACTGATCTTTCCGTATGGCATAATCCACACCGTATTTCCTGGCAACGACCTCAAATCCTTTCAAGTCGGTCTTGCCGATTTCCATGCTGGATACGCCCTGATTCTGTCCGATAAGCTCCCTGACTGTCTGTCTCCCCCTTGGCGGAGCATCCCTGGCAGCCTGTTTTCTCGCGGAGACTTTCTCTTTCCTGACCTTAGCATTCTGACGGTGTTTCAGATAGGCTGATATGAGTGCCCTTGCGGTCAGTTTTGTTACACTAATTGCCAGATTGGCAGTTCTGTTCTCGATTTCTTCCTGCATTACCCTCACCTCCTCTCTTTCATTAACAACGAGCGGGAAACCGTCTGCACCATTTATGCAGCATAGCTCCCGCCGTATCCGTCTGTTTCATATATCAGACCGGTCTTCACGGGTGAAAGGTCATGCCCACACCTTCCGTCCTTCTTTACCGGATTGATACCCTACCTCTTGTTTAATTATTTATCTCTTGTCTGTTACTTATACAAAATCAGACCAGGCGAATAGCTGTGATAGAATCGTTTGGATCATCGATTTCAAGCTGTACAGTATTCTTTTCCAGGTACTTCTGGATTGCATAAAGTTCCTGACCGCTGAGTCCAAGAATGTCCTCGTCATCATCCATATCATAAATCAGTGCTTTAGTATCTCCTGCGAGATAGATGTGCTCATTAATCTTAATGATATGAGACTCTCGTGCATTGATCATGAGCCCGAGCTCCGGGATTTCCATATCAATCTCATCATCCTCTGGCCTGTCTAATTTCTCCAGGGCATCCTCTGAATCCATGATTTCAATAGTATTGCCCGGCGTAACTGCTGCAAAGAGATCGTCAACACATTCATGAACGAAAATGCCTTCATCTTCTTCTGAAAGATTCAGTTCATGTCTGATTTCCTGTTCCCCATTTGCAAATTTGATTTCAATGGATTTCGCCTTTGTAAAGAATTCCAACATGAGGAATTTTAATCCCTCCAGGATCTCATTGGCTTCGAATTCGATTGTCTTCCCATTGTCTGATACAAAACGCATATAGTTTCCTCCTTGGTATAGTGTTTTATATAAAGCAGACATCTGCCTTATAACTCATTCTCTCTTTTTTTCTTTTTCTGCCACTGGTCGAGCAGTTTTATGATCTGTGCTTCCATCTGTTTTGGCGTGTACGATCTCGGAAAATATTTCCGCAGGACCTCATGGCTGATCGTGACCTTGCTCAGGTCGTCTTTCTTTTCCTCATTCATGACTTCGCACATGGCATCAAGGGTACACATTCCTGCCTGGCTCAATTTTTTGATGCGTTGGGCCTGTGAGAGGGAAGGGGTGGCTTGTGCGGCGTCCATGGCTTCGAGAAAATCTTTTTGTTCGTTGGGCTTCAGATAGGAGAGTTCGACGGCTGGCCTGAACGCTAACTGTTTCTCATCGACCATATCTAATAATTCGGGTATTAATTCGGTGAGCCTTATATAACGCCGAATCTGCCTTCCACTTTCACCACTATCTTTTCCGATTAGATCAGCTGTTGCTAACTTCTGGACCATTGGTCCAGAAGTTAAGTCAGACCTTAGACCTTGATGCTTCATCGCATCCAGTTTCATCCGATACGCCCACGCCCGTTCACTCGGCAGGATGTTTTCTCTCTGAAGATTCGCATCCACCATGAAGATAATGGCTTCATCATCATCCATCTCGCGAACGATGACCGGCACTGACTCAAGTCCTGCCAGCTCCGATGCATGCAGACGCCGGTGTCCGGAGATGATCTCATATCCTCCGTATGGGTCCGGCCTTGCAATCAGTGGGGTCAGGATGCCGAATTCTTTTACGCTGTCCACGACCTTCTGCATCTCTTCATCGTCAACGACACGGAAGGGATGCCCTTCGAATGCATGAAGCTCCGAAAGAGGTATCTGCTGTATGTGCTCAAGCTTTTCTTCCTGACGGCTCTCCTCTGTGGAGAAGATGTCATCGAAGCTCTTCAAGCTGACGTTTGCGCTTTTTCGCGGCATCTTCGAGCACCTCCTTCGTCAGATTCCTGTAGGCTGCGGCAGCTTTTCCTCCCGGGTCATGGCTGAAAATGCTCCTTCCCTCCTTGCTGATCTCGGAAAGCCTGACGGACCGTGGGATTTCTGTGTCAAATACCCTTATCTTTTTTCCGTATGCATTGCGGATCAGGCCGCTTATCTCTTTTGCGTCATTTGTGCGTGACTCGACCATCGTCAGAAGGATGCCTTCAATCCTGAGTTTCGGATTGATCTGCCTCCTTACCTGGTTCACGGTCTGGAGCAGTAACTCCAGGCCTTTTGCCGAGAGGTATGAAGCCTGGACCGGGACGATCAGGCTGTCCGAGGCAGCCATCGCATTCACGGTCAGCATCCCAAGGCTGGGAGAGCAGTCCATGATGATGAAGTCATATTCACTCCGGAGCGGCCTGATGTACTGTTTCAGCACAGTCTCCCTGCTTATCGTGTTCACGAGGGAGACTTCAAGACCGGACAGCTCGATATTTGCCGGCATCAGATCGACCCCTTCCGCATGATGCAGGATTCCCTCTCCCGGTTCGATGGGCTCATCCGCAATGACTTTTTTCATGATGTCCGTGATCGTGACCGGGAGGTCGTCCGGTCTCGGGTACCCGAGGGAAATGGTAAGAGAAGCCTGGGGGTCCGTATCCACCAGAAGGACTTTCTTTCCCTCCATGGCAAGTCCTATCCCCAGATTTTCGCTAGTTACACTTTTTCCGGTTCCCCCCTTTTGGTTGACACAGGAGATGACCGTTGCTTTAGTACCCATCAGCCTCCTCCTTTGCTGTTTTAAAAATCATCTGTTTTCTCCCTCCCTCTCACATCTTTTCTTCCTCCGGTTACGTTCCTGTTTGTTCTTCCAGTGCCGGTACATCTTGAAGGGCTGTTTTTCATGAGAAAAGCACTTCCTTCAAGATTTCCTGCTTGCTCTTTCCGGCTGCGGTCCTCCTGTCACTGCCGGCGACATGGACCGGGGTGCACATTTCCAGTATCCTGCTGTAGATCCGGGCATCGGCGAGCTGCATGGGGCAGCGAAGGTCCTCGATTGTGAGATTGGTCGTCACGATGACGGGAAGCCCCGACTTATATCGCTCATCGATGATGGAGTAGACCTGTTCCTTCGCGTAATCCGTAGAACGCTCGATTCCCAGGTCGTCGATGATCAGGAGGCTGAAGCCGGAGAGGGAGGATATGTAGCTGAAACGTTCCTCGCTGTACAGGCCGCCCATCTGGTTCAGCATTTTCGAGAAATTCGTCATAAGGACCGGTATCCTCATTTCGAGGAGCGCGTTCGCGATGCAGGCGGCGGCATAGGATTTTCCCGTACCGACATCGCCCCAGAAGAGCAGTCCGAGGTTCTCTGCTTTGACCCGTTTCCAGTTCTTCACGTAATTTTGTGCCATCCGGATGACCGGCGTATCCTCAGCTTTTGCAAATGTCCACTCACGCAGATGCCTGTCCTGAATGCCGGCAGCCTTCATCCTTGCGATCTCATACAGCCGGTCCCTTTCCACTGTCTCCCGTTTTTCCCGTTCGACTTCTTCTTTTCCGCATGTGCAGAGGCAGGGAACGATACGTTCCCGCCCCATGAAGACGATCCTGCACTGGGTGGGTTCGTGGCACTTACGGCAGTAGCGCAGGCCGTCCCTGCCGGTATATTCGTTCTCAGACGCCGGGTCTGCTGTTCCGATCCGTCCGAACAGTGCTTCCTCAACTCCGTTCATAGGCTTTCCCCCTCCCTGTACCGGTACATATCGTGGCTGTATGGCCTGCTCTGGACAGGCTTTTCGGCGTAACTGCGAGCCGCATCCCGTCTTGCCCAGCTCCTGATCGTGGCCAGGTGATTCCTGTAGGTCTTGCCCTTGGACGCCATGTACTCGGACAGTTCCTCTATGCGCCGGTCATAGTCAGACGGGAATTCATCCCTCAGCTTTTCCATGTCCTTATCTGTCAGGAATACATTCCCATACAGGCCATACCTGCGGGACACAGACGGCTGCCCTGTGTCTCTTTCTTTTATTGATTCAGTATTTGATTTATCAGTATTTGATTCATTAGTTATTATTCCTGGGGGATTTTCCGTCATCGGATTATCCGTCATCGGGTTTCCCACTGACGGTTTCCCCGCTCGTGGGTTTTCCGTTACCGGGTTTTCCGTTGACGGGTTTTCCGTTACCGGTTTTACCGCTGACGGTTTATCCGTTGACGGACTTTCCACTGACGGTTTTCCTGCTCGTGGGTTTCCCGTCATAGGCTTTTTCGCCCGCGGCCTTTCAGCTGACAGGATATCCTGCAACGGTTCTTCATTTCGCCCGGTGGCTGCAGAAGAGCACGCATCCGGTCTGCTGTCTGATATGCTGTTCATCCTGACCCCGCAGCATCCTGCCTGCTCTGCCTGCGGCTTTTCATAAATAACGTACTCGATCCCGACGATCTTACCGGTCTCATCACGGCTCTGGTAGCGGACAAGGTAGCCCGCTTTTTCCAGTTCTTTGATTACAGCCGTCAGGCAGTCCCGGCCTTCCCTCGTGATCTTCATAAGCCCGCTGATGCTGTAGTGCCATTCATCAGGAAGGCTCAGGAAGACAGAAAGCAGGCCTTTTGCCTTGAGGGACAGGTTTGTGTCCCTCAGATGGTAGTTGCTCATGGTCGTGTAGTTCGTATTGCGCTCCACGCGGAAAACAGCCATTTTCATTTACCGCCTTTCCGTATATTTCTCCTGTTCCCGGCAGGCTTTTTCAGTTTTCCTGTCTCATACGGACATTCCCTGAAAGGACAGCCGGTCTCACTGCTCCCGGGATGGTGGTAGCGGCAGGTCCTGCATTCGCTGTACCTGCCGTCATCACCGCTCTCATATTCTCCCGACGAGGGTCCTTCCCTCATCAGGCGTTCAAATGCCCCCAGTTCTCCTCCCGTAAAACCCATTTTTCTCCTTTCCGCAGGACGGGGATTTCCTGTCTGTTCAACCGGCTCATAAAGAAGCCTCGGCGATCCTGGTTTTTTTCGGCACGTCCGTATAGGCCGCATCCTTCGCCCTTACCGCGGCCTTCTTCTCTGCCAGCTGTTCGTGAATACTGGGGCGTTTTTCCTTTTCGAGTTCCAGGCGCTTCTGCCTTGCAAGCGCATTTTCACGGACTCCCGTATCCTTGTCGAAGTGCTGCACTTTGTCGGAGAGGAAGTCCTGCGGAGATACTTCGTTCCGGTTCACCTCCCTCACCATGGTGATGAGGTCCTGTACATCGAGGGCGGAACTCTCCGGTACGAGCAGCGTTTCATGCACGGAAGAGGGGAGGATGAAGAAGTTCCCGCCGAGCGCTGTGGCAGCTTTCTGGAGGATGTCCTCCCTTGCGATGAGGGAAGCGCCGAACGTTTTGTCCTGCGTTGAGAGCACATAGATATTCATCATGTCCCCGTCGCGGATGAGCGGGAAAGCGGTCCCGAGGTAGTTCACAGGCTCGTCTGTGCCGAACATCATACTTGCCACCACATCGGAGAGCCGGTTAAGGGTCGGCGTCCTGCTGTCCTCAGCCGTTATGGCGTCATCATGGAGCTGCCGGGCACTGATGCCCCAGCTGCCGAGGAGTGCCTGCGTTACCGCCACGGTTCCGAAGGAATCCCCCGAAACATCTCCCATGCAGACCTGGAAGGTCATGGCGTAATCCCCGTCCGGGATGCTGACGAGGTCCTTGAGGCGCTCCGTATTCTGCTCCGCATCGCAGAGCCGGATCTGCAGGTCGCCCTTTATTTCTTCATAGTTCAGGAGCTTCTGCACGTCGTAAGGCCTGTCGCTGCGGTCGGTCTCGATCCGCATGTCGGCGATGTCCCCGACGATCCTGTCGATCGGGTCCCCGTCCCTGTAGCGCTCGAAGTATGGTTCCAGATAGATATTCGGGACCATCTGTTCATCCTCCCTGCGGATGCAGAGCCCTGTCAGCGTCACGTCATTGGCTTTCGTAACGGTGCGGAGCTCTATGCCTGCGCTGCCGAAGGACGGCGGCAGGTACTGTTTTACATTGTCGACGACATACTGGTCGAACTCGTTCCTGTTCATCATGCGTTTTACCCCTTTCTGTTCCTGCGGTATCCTTTCCTGTTCGCAGGGATCTTTGTTGAAATCTGCTTCTGGTAGGCAATGAGCACTTTCTGCCCGCTGCGGCGGTCGTGGCGTTCATAGTTATCGATGAGCTGCTGTTTCATAGTTCTCCTTTCTGCAAAGAAAGGGAGGCCCCTGCGGCCTCCCCGTGCATCATGGTCATCCCGTTCTCGCGGGACCTTTGTCAGATCTTTTTCCTTTTAACAAGTGCGAAGCCGATGGCTGCCGCCGATGCCCCGAGCAGGACGACCGGAAGGATGATATTCGTCGTATCACCCGTTTTGACCGGGCCTGCGTTCCTCACGGCCGTTCCGGAAGAGGATGGCGTCCTTGAAGAAGACGGGGTGCCGGAGACTTTCTTCGACGGGAACGGAGTGGAAGTCGGCCTTCCTGTCGGCGTAGGCGTCGGCTTCCTGTCGATCGTGACGGTCTGTGCTTCGTCGTTGATGTCCGTATGGCTGGCAATCAGGACATTTCCCCTGTACAGGTATTCGAATGCTACGACCGTCTTTCCTGCAAGGGAAGTACAGTCGAATGCGAACGGGAGCTCCACGTAGCCGCTTGTGTCTGCCGGGCGGAAGACTTTCTCTGCCGTGATCTCTTTCCCATCGATACGAAGGGTTTTTCCGGTCTCCTTGTCCATCAGGATCCCTCTCATGACGTATTCCGCACTTGGCTCAAGGTTCGTGCAGGAGACGGAATCCGTGAAATTCCGCGGGCTCATTGCCTCTGCGCTGTGGCTCCCCGTCTCATTGTTGATGAAGACCGTGCGGATGGACGGGCTGTGCACCGTCTGTGCTGCGTCCGTGATGTCCGCATGGACCGCGAGCTGCACGCTGTCCTCGAACAGGGTCTCAAATGCGACCACGGATCTTCCTGCGAGGGCAGCGCCGTTTACGGTGAACTCCAGATCCATGGTGCCGTCCGGCCTGTCAGGCGTGAACTCTGCCGAGCTTTTGATGGCTTTGTCTTCGGAAGGGAATGCCTTCTCCGTTTTTTTGTCCATCAGGACGCCGGAGACTTTGTAGGTCTTTCCCGGGATCAGGTTTTTGTAGGATACGGTATCCGTCAGGGTGACTGTCCCTATGGCGGGAACGTAATGCGAACCGGTTCCCTTGTCTTTAAGTTCCGTCCTTATCTTCGGATAGTGGATGGACTGGTCCTCATCGCCAAGGTCCTCATGGGCTGCGACGTGCTTCCCGTCCCTGTAGAGGTCTTCGAAAGCCACGACCGTCTTCCCCGCAAGGGCTGAAGCATTGAACGTGAATACCATTTCCACGGTGCCGTCCGGTTTTTCCGCTTTGAAAGTCTTTTCTGCCGTGACCTCTTTTCCGTTGTCCATGATCAGGGCACCCGTTTCCTTATCAAGGAGGCTCCCTTTGACCGTGTATTCTTTCCCTGCGGTCAGGCCGGAGTAGGTCACGGTATCGATATGCGTGACTTTTCCGGAAGCTTCGGCCGTATGACTGCCGCTCACTTTGTCGAGGAGGACTGTGCGGATCACCGGGAAGGTGACGGTCTGTTCCTCATCCTGCAGGTCTTCGTGGACCGCGGCGGGAGAGTCCTCCCTTGTCCCGTCCTCCCTTATGCGGAAGGCTTTTTCAAATACGACGACCGATCTTCCCGCAAATGCCGATGCATCGACCGCGAACGGGATGTCCACGATCCCGCTCATTTCCGTCACGTCGAATTCCTTCTCCGACGTGAGGGCTTTTCCGTCCGCACCGATGAAAGCGCCGCCGGTCTCTTTGTTCATCAGGGTGCCCTGCATGACGTACCTTCCTTCGGGCAGTGCCCTGTAGGACACATGGTCAAGGATGGTATGGACGCCTCCCGCATCGATCTCTTTCATGCCGGTCTCTTTGCAGGACGCCGACGTGCCGAGCGAGGGGACATAGACGGTCTGGTCATCATCATTGATGTCAGCATGCGTCATGATCTCAACGCCTGATACGCTCACCGTTTCGAAGGCGACCATGACGGTGCCGCCCAGCTTTACGCCTGAGAACTCGAAGAGGATCTCCACGCTGCCGTCCTTTGTCTCTGCCGTGAAGCGCTTTCTGGCCGTGACGGGGTTCCCGTCGTCATCCGTGACCGGTTTCCCGGTCTGTTTGTCCATGAGCGTGCCGGTTGCGAGGTATTCCTTCCCGACGATCAGGTTCTCGTAAGCGAGGATGTCCTTTACTTTGATGTCTTTGGCCGGGAGTACGATATTGGTCTTTGTTACGGCATCGGAAGCCTGTGTCTCCGCTTTCGGAAAAGAGATGGTCTGTTCCTCATCTTCGATGTCCGTATGCTTTCCGGCTTCCTTACCGTTTTCGTCATAGAGGTATTCAAAAAAGACTACGCTGTGTCCTTCAAGACCCCCTGCATCGAAGACGACCGGTACTTCGACCGACCCGCTGCGGTTCCAGAGGTGGACTTTGACCTGTGTTTCTGCGGTGACTTCCCTGCCGTCCGCATCCTGCACGACCGTACCCGTATTCCTGTCCATGAGTACCGTCTTCAGGGTGTAGGTCTTCCCGGCGGTAAGTCCTTCATAGCGGATCCTGTCCCTCAGTTCCGTATTTTCTTCAGCGAGTGCGAGATGGTATCCTTCCGGGGTCTTTGCCTTATCGTTCATGGCTTCCGTCCCGATCTCTACTTTCGGGATTTCTTCGTCATCGACGGTTCCGCTGTTGACTGTTACACCGTCGCGGTAGACCGTGATGTCATAGGAGACCAGCTCATAGCCTTCGTTCCCCGCACATCGGAGCTCCTGGATATTGTAGGTGTCATAGGGCAGCGCACCCTTTGCATCGTCCGGATCCACGGTCACATCGGATTCCCCGGAGAACCATATGCCGTATGCATGGCTGAGTTTTGCATCATCGACTGTTCCGTCCTTATATGCCTCGTCGTTCTTATTTGTATTCGCCGTGTGGGCGGCATAGGATGTGCCGGTGCCTGCCTGCCCGTTCGGGTCTGTTACGAGGACATGGGCCTCCCCGGTCGTTCTGGAAGTGATGAGGAACGCGACGTCTGCGAGCCGCTCCTTATTGTTCTGGCCGGCTTTTACGAGTTCCAGGTCTCCCCTGAATACCTGGTCATTGAACTGCCCCTTATCGAGGTCCACTGTCTCTCCGTCCTTCCTGATCTGGAACGTTACCTGTACCGTCCCTTTCAGATGGCCTTCCGGTGCTTCCTTCTCAAGGATGGTGTACGTGCCGTAGGGCAGCCACTTTTCCTTTGATTCCCAGTATCCCGTCTTATCCGTCCGGACCGTGGCAATCGTCGCCCCGTTCTCATAGAGCTTCCCGTCCACAAGGACGGAGGCACCGGATTTGTTGATGATGACAAATGCCGTGTTCTCGAGGGAAGAGCTTCCCTGCGGGTCGCGCCTTTTTGTCTCTTTCTCCCATTTGCCGATCTTCACGCCGCCGCGGATGACGTCGTCTGCCGGGCAGTTCTTTCCCAGATCTACGATCTTTCCCGCATTTTCTTCTTTCAGCGTGAACGTCCCGGATGTCTTTCCCGACAGGAGGTATCCTTCCGGTGCTTTTGTCTCTTTCCAGGAATACTTACCGAGCGGGAGGGCGTTACCTGCCGTTGCAGCCGTCCCATTGCTGCCAGTTGTCAGGGTCTTTACTGTCTCCCCCTTCTCATACTTCCTGCCTTCGACATAGACAGGTGCGCCGTTCTCGCTCGCGATCTCGATGACCGCTCCTGAAAGGAGGGCGTCTCCCTGCGGTGCCTGCGCATCCAGCTCATGGTCGAGCTTACCGATCTTAACGCCTGCTTTCAGTACTTCGTCCACGGGGCCCTGTCCGGCAAGGTCGATGACCGTGCCGGCCTTGTCGGCCGTGATCTCAAATGTACCGGAAGATTTCTGTCCGATACCGTATCCCGCAGGTGCTTTTGTCTCTTTCCACGAATACTTTCCGACCTGGAGGGCATCCGCTTCCGTTGCGGCTGTTCCGTCTGCATCCGTGGTCAGGACGAGCACGGCTTCGCCTTTCGCATAGGTCTTCCCGTCCGCTGTGACCTCATATTCGCTCTCATTTGTGATGGTGATTTCCGCGCCTTTCAGTGTCGCTGTTCCCTGAGCCCTGTTCTCTCCGAGGTCCGCGTCGGTCTTGACGAGGCGGATGCCTGCGCGGAGTACCTTGTCACTGACCTTCAGCTCCTTTGTTTCCGTCGTTGTGAGCCTTACGGTATGGATCGTATCGTCCGTGGCATAACCCTCTGCGGCTTTTGTTTCTTTAACATAATAGGTCCCGTAGTAGAGGCTCAGTACGTTGCTCTTTCCATCGGCTCCGACAGTCAGGACGCCGGTCGGGCTGGTGCATTCCGGATCCTTATAGACCGTGTATTCGGTACCTTTCACGGACATGGACCCTCCGTCCTCCGATACCTTGAGGATCGAGACGGAACCGGATTCCGGGCTGTCGGTCGCGCTGACTGTTGCCGTCTCTCCGGCTTTGACTGTCAGGGTGTAGACTTTGTTGTTCAGCCTGAAATTCTTCGGGGCTGAGATCTCTTTCACATAATAAGTGCCCGCTTCAAGGCTGTATTCCTTTGTCGTGCCGGATTCGTCCGTCGTGAGCTGCGTGAGTTTCTTTGTGCAGTCGCTGTCCTTATAGATCCCGTAGACAGCCCCCTTCAGGCTGTAGTCCGCGCTGCCTTCCACCGCATCCACAGAGGATCTTTTGATGATCTTTGCTTTTCCGGGCCTGGGTGTCGGTGTCGGCGTCGGTGTGGATGTGGGCGTCGGGGTCGGCGTGTCCGTAGGCTTTTCTTTGACCGCTATATAGACGAGCTTCTGCGTTGCCCCGTTCACGAGGGCATATGCCTCGTCAAGGACGAACCTGGAAGCATTTGCAGCTGCATATGCCTTCCCGGCATCGTATACGCCGGTCAGCCCCGATACTTCGAGCCAGTGGTAGTTGTTCACGGAAGGGGAATTGTCACCGACTGCCATCGCCCAGACGGCGCGCTGTGTGAGTGCCCTTGCCGTCTCGGTCTCAATACCGGACACATAAAAGAAATAATGCTGCATGATGCCTGTATTGAGGGCTTCTGCTTCCGTCACGACATGCCCCTGCAGGGAATTCCCGACCAGTTCCTGCCTGGTGTGGACGCCTGCTTCGAAATGCATATCTATCTCGCCGCAGTATACGACCCTGTCCCCGGCGGAGTTACCGGATGTCTGATAAACATGGTTCACGTAGGCGGCGCCGGTGGAACCGCCGGAGAAGCAGTCGACGGATGCGTCGATGCTGGCAATAGCCGGAGCGCCGACAAGGGATTCCGCGAAGGACAGGATTCTCGACAGGAATCCACCCTTTTCCTTCTCATTTCCCGCGTCCGGGTCTGTCAGGTCTGCGGCTTCCTCCGACAGCGATTCATCGGAAAGGGATTCATCCTGCAGGGAATCATCCGAAAGCGAGGTCCTGCCGGATGTATTGCCTGTATTGCTCCGGCTCATATCTGCTGTGCCGTCTAGAGGAGCATTCCCTGCCTGAACAGCGTCCGTGGAATGATCCGTTTCGTCTTTATGGACGGCCGTATCTTTTTCAGATGCGGATATGTCAGGGGAATGATCCTCCCCGGAGCTGTCCGATCCCGGTATGGGAGACGCCTGATCTCCGGTCCCGTCCTCTTTGGAAGTGTCCCCGGCTGGTAAGGCATCGGAAGGATCGTCATCCCCTGTTTCTTTTGTGCTTTCATCTGCGGCCCCTCCGTTCTCCGGAGCCCCGGAACTGCTTTCCGCGCTGCTGACGGACTGGTCTGAGGATTTCGGGACGGATGTCGTCTGAGGGGCGGGTGTGCTGCCCTGGGACCTGCCGCGTACGCGGATGTTCCTGCTGATCCGGTAGACGGGATGTCCGCTGACCGGTTCGACGGAGTAAGTCGTACGAAAGGAATCCTCATGATCCGTGCGGAACCATTCACCGTCCCCGTTGACGGCTTCTTCGAGACAGATGCTCACCCTGGAGGGATCCGGGATATCGAGGTTCGCAAAGTCCACATGGACGTTGAAGTCTGAACCGACGGCGACTTCATAATCACTTGCACGGACGATCTCATCCTCGTCCAGCTGGTCGATGACCTCCTCGAGGGACGGCCAGTCTTCTTCATCCGCATAAACTGTAGTCGTAGGTCCGCAGGAAGAGAGGACGAGCATGGCGGCCAGGATTCCGGAGAGATACCTTTTTACATTTGGAAATTTCATTTGCTTCCTTTCCTTTCAAATAGAAAAAGGCGCATCTCATACGTAAGATGCGCCTGGTTGATACTGTGTTCCAGATTCCGTTTGTTTAAAGGTTTTTATTTTGTCGGACTTCTTAATCTGATCATTTTTTTCTCCTTTGCCTTTAGAATTTTTCATGTAGTAAATGGGCCTTATCGGAATTCTTCCAGGACATACCTGATCTCAGAAATAAAAACTGCTGCAATAAGAGCGAACCCGATAATTACCAGGACCGGTATTATAAGTTCCATATGTACCTCCTTAAAAATCATTTATTTCTTAAATTCTCATTGAAGAAATTTGTATACAATATCAGTAATTACATGCGATAACGCAGTTGCACTCTGTACATCCGCCTGCAATGATTTCCGGTTTTCAAGCACATTTTTTCGTCACTGTTGCAAATTTATTGCAAATAGGCCCAGAATTGCCATTTTTTCGATTTTTGTTGTACAGTAGGAAAAAGAGGATGGTTGAAAGTTCAAAAAGAAAAACTGTTGCAAAATCGGAATTTGCAACAGTCTGAAAGCAATGTGTTCGATAGACATTAGCCATTTTTTGCAAAAAAAACCGGAAATCACGTCTTTTTTAACGGATTTCCGGTCATTTTCAGCGTCTACGAGAGGATTCGAACCTCCGACCCCTCGCTTAGGAG
>OCTX011815687.1_pt1 | contig 24279 bp, 18 predicted proteins | sample 1539691 | NCBI WGS metagenome assembly OCTX01 (sample SAMN02144231, study PRJEB22623) | gut metagenome | biome: sheep rumen | host: Ovis aries | place: New Zealand
GCTGATATCCGGGGAGAAGACTGTGTCCTGCGGGAATGCCCATTCTTTCGATTTGTCGAGGAAAGGGGCGGTCAACCTTCTTCGCTCTTCGGGAAAAGGAAAACACCATGGGGATGATAAGACCATGGTCCGTGCAAGAACGATGTTCCTGTCGAAGGGGTACTACGACCCGCTGTCTGAAGCGGTGGATGAGATGCTTCTGCCGTTTTTGAAGGACGGTTCCCCAGTTATCGATGCCGGTTGCGGGGAAGGAAAATATACTGAGGATCTGCTGCTGTATGCAAGAGACTATGGGAAAGAACTGTCGCTGTTGGGAGTTGACATCTCCAAAGAGGCGGTATCCGCTCTGCGTGGCAGGACAAGGGATATTTCCGCAATCGTTGCCAGCACTTCCGCAATCCCGATCAAAGCCGGAAGTGCAGATGCGCTGATGTGTATCTTTTCTCCGCTATTCCCGAAAGAGTTCTCAAGGGTCCTGAGACCGGACGGGGTGTTTCTCCATGTTGTTCCTCTGGAAAACCACCTGATCGAACTCAAGGAGAAGATATATGAGCACCCTTATCTGAATCCTCCCCCGGACAGTTGCATCGACGGATTCGAATTGATTGCTCAGAAAAATCTGAGTTATTCTGTCCACCTGCGCAGCAGGAAAGATGTCGCTGCTTTGTTTCAGATGACACCATACAATTACAAAACCGGAAGGGATGACCAGTCTAAACTCCGTTCCTTGGAAGAACTGGACGTTACCCTTGCTTTTGGTCTGTTTTTGTATCAGAAAGAAAGTCGGAGATGATCTGATGAAAATTATCATTGTATATACATCTAAAACCGGTACGACGGAGAGAATCGCGCGTGAACTATCCAGACGCTTTTCAGCAGAAATGATCAAGGTTGAGCCGAAAGTCCCGTATGGTGGGTTTGTGGCTGCAGTGGCGCGGGTAGCAAAAGAGAAAGCGCGAAACGAACAGGCAGCCTGCGGAACGCCTTACAGAGATTTCAGCGGTTATGATGCGGTATTTGTCGGTTTCCCGTTATGGGCAGGGGATGTCCCGACCTATATGCAGGACTTCCTTCAGAACAGTATTCTTGGGGGAACGATCGTGGTTCCGTTTGCTTCTTCTGCCTTTGAAGGAATCGGCCGGGCAGAAAAAACCGTCAAAATGATCTGCCCGGGGGCGAAAGTGGAAAACCCATTTGCCAGTAATCCGAGGACTGTGAATCGGTTTCCTGCCTGGCTGACGCATCTGGAAAAGCAATACAGATAAAAAAATAAGGACGATGCACGCATCGTCCTTTTTCATTTTCATTGAGTTGCAGTATCAGACCATCAAAGATACGACGAGGTCGCTAATTTCAGACGGATTATCAAGGCTCAGCCCGCTTACCAGTCTCGCATTTGCGTAAAGGATCTTCGTGTAATCCGCAAGTCTGACCTGGTCGGTGCCAAACAATTCCTTAACTTTATTTGCTATTGGGTGGTTAAGATTCAGTTCGAGAACGAGCTTGGCCTTAACCTCTTCCTCCATGCCTGGCATCCGGTTCAATACTTTCTCCATTCCCATGGAAACTGGGCCTTCGTTTGACAGCGCAGCAGCATGATTTCCGAGGTTGTTTGTGAATCGGACCTGCGTGACCGCGTCGCCGAGAGTGTCCTTCATGAAGCGGAAGAGCTCCTCGCAGTTCTTGTTTTCTTCTTCCAAAGCCTTTTTCTCATCATCAGATGAGAGTTCATCACTGTTTTCGCTGACATTTGCAAATTCTTTATCCTGGTAACTGCGCAGAATCTGAAGAGCAAATTCATCGACATCTTCCGTCAGGAAGAGAACTTCATAACCGTGGTTTACTACTGCCTCGACCTGCGGGAGCATCCGGAGTTGGTCGACTGTCTCACCGGAAGCATAATAGATCTTTTTCTGAGATTCAGGCATTCTGGAGACGTACTCGGAAAGCGTTGTTAGTTTGTTCTCAAAAGAAGAAGAGAACATCAGAAGATCCTGAAGGACGTCCTTGTGCATGCCAAAATCGGAGTAAACCCCGTATTTCAGCTGCGTCCCGAACGCCTTATAGAACTGCTCATAGTGCTCGCGGTCCTCCTTTAGCATCTTGTCCAATTCACCCGCGATCTTTTTTTCCAGCGCTCTGGAAATGATTTTCAGTGTGCGGTCTTCCTGCAGCATCTCTCTGGAAACATTCAGGGACAGATCGGAACTGTCAACAAGTCCGCGGACAAAACTGAAATGATCCGGAATCAGATCTTTGCATTTATCCATGATCATGACTCCGCTGGAATACAGCTGCAGGCCTTTTTCATAGGTTCTGCTGTAATAGTCATAAGGAGCATGGGAAGGGATAAACAGCAAGGCGGTATAGTCTGTTGTGCCCTCTGCCTTCTGACGGATAACTTTCAGCGGTTTCTCATAATCGTAGTATTTCTCAGTATAGAACTGCGCGTATTCGTCTTCAGTGACCTCGGACGGATCGCGTTTCCAGATTGGGATCATACTGTTCAGAGTTTCGTCCTCCTGAACGGTCTCATATTCTTCACTGTCTTCCTTTTTCCTGCTGTGCTCCGTGAGCATCCGGATAGGATAGCGGACATAATCGCTGTATTTCTTTACGAGTTCACGGATTTTCCAACTGTCCAGAAAAGCAGAGTAGTCTTCGCCCTCGGCGTCTTCTTTCAAATGAAGAACCACTTCAGTCCCGGGTTCTTCTTTTTCACACGTCCGGATCGTATATCCGTCTGCACCGCTGGATTCCCAGACAGCGGCTTCGTTTGACCCTGCCGCTTTACTGATTACCGTGACATGATCGCTAACCATGAAAGCGGAGTAAAAACCTACGCCGAATTGACCGATGATATCAATCTCGGACTGATCAAGCTCAGACTGTGTTTTCTTAAAATCAAGAGAGCCGCTGCGGGCGATCGTGCCAAGGTTTTTCTCCAGTTCGTCCGGTGTCATTCCGCAGCCGTTATCCGAAACCGTGATGGTCCGGTTTTCCTTGTCGACAGCCAGACGGATTTCATAATCTTCTTTGTCAAGGCCGAGAGAAGGTTCAGTCAATGCCTGAAAATAGCGTTTGTCGATCGCGTCGCTTGCGTTGGAAATCAGTTCGCGAAGGAAAATCTCCTTATGAGTATAGATCGAATTGACCATCATATCCAGGATTTTTTTTGATTCCGTTTTGAATTGCTTTTTTGCCATATTTCAGATTTCAACCTCTTTTCACTGAATTCTGTTTTCACTCTTCCTTGTTATAGCATTGCGGATTAGCACTGTCAATAGTAGAGTGCTAATCTTAGGCTTCTTCCAGCTCTGGCACGGCATCAGTACCGGTTGTGCTTTCTCCTTTATTTCAATCCATGTTCGGGTTATAATGAAACGGTAAAACTTTCCAAAATGTCCCAGTAGGGTTCTTGCTCCGGTCGATCATTGTGATCCCGGACAATAAGGAATGGCATGGGAAGAAAGAACAAGGAGAAAGACAGATGATTCTTTCTGAGAATAATGTATTTCTGCTAAGAAACGAGGAAATGTCCTATTTATTTCGTGTGACGGAGCACGGAAATCTGGAACATCTTCATTTCGGAGCGCCGGTCCGTATCGCGGATGCCGATGCTCTTGCAGTCAAGTACGGGACCGGTTGGGGAAGCACCGGCGGTCCGGAGGGAGAGGAATTCCCTATGTATCTTCCGCTCGAATGGAGCGGATTGGGCAGGGGTGACTATCGAGAAAGCCCTCTGGAAATGGCCGGGGAGATGCCCACCGGTTTTAAGTTTTCGTACAGTAAAATCCATGAGGGAATCGTCCCGATGGAGTGTTCGCTTCCTCAGGCAAAAGGAAATGCGGAAACGCTCGAGATCGTCTGCTCAAATGTGGGAGGATTGACCCTTCATCTGTATTACACGTTGTTCGATACTGCTCTGTGCAGAAGAGCGGTTCTGGTGAACAACACGGATCGAGATGTAGTGATTCGGAAGATGATGTCATCTATGCTCGATATGCAGGGAACATATGAGATGACAACATTCAACGGAAGCTGGATCGCTGAAATGCAATCCTATAAAGCACCAGTCGGGATGTCCGGAATCGTTAATGAGAGCACCACCGGCTTTTCTTCCGCACTTCATAATCCCGGATTTATGCTGAGTGAGCCTGGTGCAAGCGAGGATCATGGTGTCGTTTATGGATTCAATCTAATTTATTCGGGTAATCATTATGCCCGTGTCCAGCGCGCCAATGAAGGCATCAACAGGATCGTTCAGGGAATCTCTCCTGTGTCATTTGAGTGGAAACTTGCTCCTGCTGAAGCTTTTGAAACGCCGGAAGCAGTGATGACATATTCCTCAGACGGATTTAATGGGATGTCATGCCGGATGCATCGCTTTGTCAACGAGCATATCGTCCCGGAGAGATGGAGAGGCAAAGATCGCCCGGTTCTGTACAATGACTGGGAAGGATGTATGTTCGATTTCAACGAACCGAAACTGATGTCGCTTGCAAAGAAAGCCAAAAAACTGGGGTGTGAGTTGTTTGTGCTGGATGACGGTTGGTTTGGCGCACGGGACAACGACAAGGCAGGATTGGGCGATTACAGTGTGAACAGAAAGAAACTGCCTCACGGGCTGAGTGGCCTTCAGGCCAAATTAGAAAAGCTGGGACTGGCTTTTGGCCTGTGGTTTGAACCTGAAGCGGTAAATCCGGACAGCGACCTGTTCAGAGCGCACCCCGACTGGGCAATCAGTGAGGAGAACGGCGTGGTCGTTCTGGGCAGGAATGAATTGCTTCTGGATCTCGGGAAACAGGAAGTTCGCGATTATATCGTTGAAAATGTTTCCCGCTGTATCGATGAAGGAAAAGTCTCCTATGTTAAGTGGGATATGAACCGTCATTCTACTGCACTTGGGGCTTCCGCACATCGATGTATCCTCGGCCTCTATGAGTGCCTGCAGAGGATTTTTGGACCTAGACCGGATGTCTTGCTTGAGAGTTGCTCCTCCGGCGGCAACAGGTTCGATCTGGGTATGCTCTGCTACTCGCCGCAGATATGGTCCTCGGATGATACAGACGCTGTTGAACGCTGCAGGATCCAATACAATCTATCTTATCTCTATCCTCAATCGACGATCGGAGCTCACGTGTCAGAAGCGCCGCATTCGCAGACGCTCAGGAATACCCCGCTTTCGACAAGGGGCAATATATCCTTCTTCGGATTGCTGGGATATGAATTCGATCTGGATAATCTGTCGCCGGCGGAGACCGATGAAATCACGAATCAGATCGCATTTTACAAGCAATTCAGACATACTTTCCAATTCGGGCAGTTGAGACGGCTTAGGGCAGAGAACGGAATCAGTATGCAGGTGGCTGACGACGATGCGTGTCTGGTTGGCCTCTTCCAGGGCCTGGTACCGGCGGCTCCAGGATATGAGCGGATCTTCCCGCAAGGATTAATGCCGGAAAGACCGTATCACGTGGAGAGCAGAAAACAATGGCTGAATGCTGCGCTCTTTGGCGGACTGCTCAGGTTTGTCCTTCCAATCAAAGTTAAACCGGACGGGATTCTGGTAAGAACTGCCGGTAAACAATACAGGATGCAGGATGCCGTTCAAGCTTGTACTGCATCCGGCAGCGCACTGATGAGCGGTTTGTCTCTGAATGCGCGCTTTATGGGAACGGGGTACGATCCTTCTATGCGTATGCAGGGGGATTTCGGATCAAATATTTATGTCATTACGGAGGAAAAATGAGTAGTCAAGCTAAGAAAAACAAGTATTTCTTCGGATTGGGCACAGTCGGCCGAGATATGTTCTATGCTTTTGAAGCGAATGCGTTGCTTTATTTCCTTAGCAACATCCTGCATCTTCCGCTGTCCGTATTTGCGGCGGTAAGTATGGTCCTTTCCGTTATGAGGATTTTCGATGCGCTGAATGATCCTGTTACCGGCATGGTCGTCGATAACATCAGATCGCCGTGGGGAAAATTCAAACCCGCGATACTGGTCGGCGGGATCGTCAGTGTCGCGTTTTATCTGGTTCTTTTCAGTGAAATTGGCAGCGGAACGACTTACGTTATCATTTTTGCTATCGCGTATTTTATCTGGGACGTCTCTTACGGTATCAACGATATCGGATATTGGACTCTGATGCCTGCTTTGACAACGGATCAGAAAGAGCGGGAGAGCATCGGAGCTTTTGCCCGTATCTGTGCCAATATCGGCATGTACATCATTATGGTCGGCTGGCAGCCAATCACCAGCGCTATGGGTAATACCAAAGAGAGTTGGTTCCTGGTAGCAGTCGCAATGTCCGCGATGTATCTGCTTTTCCTTTGTTTCCCGTTGTTTGGTGTCAAGGAAAAAAGACTGTCGAAAGACGACGGAGAAGAAACTACTCTGAAAGACATGTGGAATGCTCTGACCAAGAACGATCAGCTGATGTGGACTGCGCTCGCGATGGCACTGTTCATGGTTGGTTACTGCATTACGACCGGATTCGCCATGTATTATATGCAGTATGTCTACGGCGATATCAATATGTACCCGGTCCTTGCCGGCGTCTGCGGTGTCGCTCAGCTGGCGGCGCTTATGGTCTTTCCGTTGTTCTCCAAAAAATACAACCGTAAGCAGCTTTATACCTTCTCCACGATTCTCATCGTGGCGGGTTATGCGTTGTTCTCCTTTGCGGAGTCATCGTTGGTGATGATTGGGTTCTCAGCGGTTCTGATCTTTGTGGCGGAAGCGTTTATTCAGTTGCTGATGCTGATGTTCCTGGCGGATACTATTGAATACGGCCAGTGGAAAATGGGGAGAAGACATGAATCTGTCACCTTCTCAATTCAGCCCCTGATCAATAAGATCGGCGGTGCGCTTTCTACTGCGGTGATCAGCGTTTCTGTCATCCTTGCGGGAATCAAGAGCTCGGACAGTGATATTGCGGCAGAGTCCATCACTCCAGCTGGAGTGACGACCATAAAGATCGCCATGCTGCTGATCCCTGTGATCTGTATCCTTCTCGGCTTTTGGATTTATCTGAAGAAATACCGTATTAATGAGGAGTTCTACGGGCAGATCATCAGCGACCTGAAAGCGCGTGGGGAGATTTCGGAAGACTGACTGGATCAATAAAGAATTATCACAGAATTCTATGAGAGGAAGGCCATATATGGAACGTGCTGAAAACGGGAAAATGTGGGCGCTGGTCAAAGAGAAGAGAGAGAGAGGACTGTGGATGCGCCAGGTTCCGATTCCTGAAGTCGGTCCGAATGATGTTAAGATCCGTATTCTGAAGACCGCAATCTGCGGAACCGATGTTCATATCTATGACTGGAACCGCTGGGCGGAAAACACGATCCCAACGGGGCTTACGATTGGACATGAGTATGTCGGAAGGATCGAAGAAGTCGGACAAGGCGTGATGGGCTTAAAACCCGGCGATCTTGTCTCAGGCGAAGGACACATTACCTGCGGGAAATGCAGAAACTGTCTTGAAGGACATAAAGAAAATTGCAAGGATGCAAAAGGCGTCGGTGTAAACAGAAATGGAGCTTTCGCAGAGTATCTTGTTATCCCTGCGTCAAATGTGTGGCCATGCAACCCGGCAATCCCGGAAGAGCTATATGCCATTTTCGACCCTTTCGGTAATGCGACCCATACCGCGCTGTCCTATGATGTTCTTGGCGAGGACGTCCTTATTGCCGGCGCGGGACCGATCGGCTGTATGGCTGCAGCAATTGTCAAGTTTTCCGGTGCGCGGCATGTAGTCGTTACCGATTTCAATCCTTACCGTCTGGAACTCGCCCGTAAACTGGGAGCGACCAGAACAGTCAACCTCAAAGAGGAAGTCCTTGAGGATGTCATGAAAGAGATCGGTATGACCGAAGGCTTTGATGTCGGCCTGGAGATGTCCGGCTCCCCTAAGGCGTTGGATTCTATGATCCACAACATGAAACACGGGGGGAATATCGCGCTTCTTGGGCTTCAGGAGACAGATACGGTAGTGGATTTGGAAACAGTGATCTTCAACGGACTAAACCTCAAGGGGATTTACGGAAGAAAGGTCTGGGATACCTGGTATAAGATGACAACAATGACACAGGCCGGGCTGGACATCTCTCCGATTATTACCCATCACTTTGATGTTGAGGATTATGAGAAAGGATTTGAAGCTATGCTGTCCGGTCAGTCCGGAAAAGTCATTCTTGATTGGAAAAACATCATCGCTCTGAGGGAGGGAAATCATGAATAAACAGGAAGTCTTACAGTATTACAAAAAAGAAGTAGACGGAATCCGGGAAGCGGGACTGCTGAAAGGAGAGGCGCCTTTCGTGACACCTCAGGGATCCAGAGTCCGGCTTGAAGACGGTAGGGAACTGCTCTGCATGTGCGCAAATAACTATCTCGGACTTGGTAACGATCCGAGATTGATTGAGGCTGCAAAAAAGACTTATGACGAGCGCGGATACGGAATGGCATCTGTGCGTTTTATCTGCGGAACGCAGGACATCCATAAGCGGCTTGAGAAAAAAATCTCCGATTTTTTGGGAACGGATGACACGATTCTCTATTCCTCATGCTTCGATGCGAACGGCGGCCTGTTTGAAACTCTTCTTGGCCCCGAAGACGCAGTAATCAGTGATGAACTGAACCATGCATCGATCATTGACGGCGTCAGACTCTGCAAAGCAAAAAGGTATCGCTATAAAAACAATGATATGACGGATTTGGAGTCCAAACTGAAGGAAGCGGATGAGAACGGGGCAAGGATTAAGATGATTGCGACGGACGGCGTTTTCTCCATGGACGGAATTATCTGCAACCTGAAAGGGATCACGGATCTGGCTGAGCAGTACAATGCCCTTGTTATGGTGGACGATTCCCACGCTGTCGGATTTGTCGGAAAGACTGGCCGCGGAACTGCCGAATACTGTGGCGTTCAGGGAAAAGTTGACATAATCACCGGCACGCTCGGCAAGGCTCTGGGCGGCGCTTCCGGCGGTTATACTTCCGGAAGAAAGGAGATCATTGATTTGCTTCGTCAGCGCAGCAGACCCTATCTGTTCTCCAATACGCTTGCCCCCGCTATCGCTGGCGCCAGCATCGAACTGTTCGACAGACTCGGAGAGAGCACGGAACTGAGAGACCATCTTGAGGAAGTGACGCTGTACTACCGGAAGAAAATGGTCGATAATGGCTTCGACGTCATTCCCGGTGTCCATCCCTGCGTCCCGGTCATGCTTTATGATGAAAAGATCACTGCGGAATTCGCGAGGAGAATGGTCGAAAAAGGTGTCTATGTAGTGGCCTTCTCTTATCCGGTCGTGCCCAAAGGAAAAGCAAGGATCCGCACACAGATCTGTGCCAATCACACAAAAGAGGATATTGATTTTGCGGTCGATTGCTTCATCAAAGTCCGCGAGGAAATGGGCCTCTGAGCTTAAAGAACAATACAAAAGGACCTCAGCTCTGCTGAGGTCCTTTTCTCATCTGTCGGCCTGATAAGCAAGCCTCGGATCACCGTTCTCCAGATATATGACTCCGCAATAGGAAAAACCGTTCCTGTCCAGCAACGACTGCATGATATGGTTATCTCGGTGGGTATCGATCCGGATGGAGCAGGCCCTGCCAAACCCAAACCGGAGCGCATCTGTCAGGACTCCGCGCACTTTACCGTCACTTGCGATGCGGTGGATGACCATGTAATCCCGGTCGGAGAGCCAAGCACCGTCGATTTTGCCATAAGTCGGGTCGGGACCTTCTGCGAGAACAAAGACGGCATGGACTGATTCATCGTCTTCTATTACATACAGCTGCCTTTTTCCCATATCTGAAATAAGCAGTTCGTCACTGGGATAATTGCTGTCCCATTGCGTGGGGTTTCCGCTTGCTCTCATATATTGCTTTGCGGAGTCATAGATCTGACGGATCACTGGAAGGTCACGGATTGTCGCATACCGGATCAGCATGGGAATACCTCCTATCGAAGAAAATACCAGAACAGAAATGAGACCAGGCTTGTTGCCAGAGCGATTTCGACCAGAGACCTGTCAAGAAGTCCGAGGATAATTCCGGCAGCCAGACCTGCGACTGCAGAAGTAAGGTCGCCGGTAGCATAAAGAATGGCAGGGAAAGTCATGGCGCTGAGAATGGCGTATGGCAGATAATAGAGAAGGCTCTTCAGAAAGTGGTTCTCGACTTTATTGCGGAAAACAACAAATGGAATCATGCGCACAAGATATGTCGATATTGCCATGATTGCAATCAGACCGTAGATTCTCATGATATGACCTCCTCGTGCGGGAAGAAGAGGGCTGTCAGTACCGCTGCGATGACTGAAGAAATGATAATGGAGAAGCCGGGAGAGATAAAACGGAAAATCGGGATGTACCCTATCGCACAGCTCAATGCGGCGGAAACGGTAACACAGAAACAGATGGATTTATCCCTTTTGGAAGGGGAGACAAAAATGGCAAGGAACATTCCATAGATTGCGATTCCAAAGATGGAGCTGATCTCGGCGGGGAGTACGGAGCCGGCTGTTGCTCCGAGGAATGTCCCGCCGGACCATCCGAGTATCGGAAGGAAACTGAGTCCGAGAAAGTAAAAGGCGCTGAAAGGTTCCGAAGAAGAGGAGGCGAGTGCAAAGATTTCGTCGGTGATGGAAAATGCGCAGAGCGCTCTTCTTCCGGGCGTAAAGGTATCGTCCGTTTTTTGGGAAAGAGAAATACCCATAAGGGAATATCGGAGATTGATAATAAGCTGAGTAAGGAGCATTTCCGCAGCGGAAATCGCAAAAGCGGTGTTCTCCGAAAGGATTCGGAGCCCGGCGACCTGACCTGCAGATGTCAGATTTGTCAGGGAGATCAGTATGGATTCCAGTACGCTTAGTCCTTCGTTGACTGCGCTGATACCAAAACCTGTTGACACAAAAAAGTATCCAAGCGCAATCGGAATGCCATCTTTCATGCCCCGGAAATAATCCTTTGTCTTTTTTTGTTTTCTGTCTGTATCCTGCATGTTTAAAAGTTTAGAGGAAGAAGGGAAGGAATGCAATCACGGATTGAACATCCGGTGGAAACTCATTATGATGGATTTGAACTCAAATGAAAGGGAATAACTTAAATGGAAAATGAAAGACTGCCGAAAAGAAGTGAGGTCCTGCTTCAGGAAACCTGGAGACTCGAAGACCTGTTCGAGACAAATGATGCATGGATGGCAGAGTATGAGGCGCTGAAAGCGCTGCCTTCAGAGATACAGAGCTTTCAGGGGAAACTTGGAACAAGCTCGGACAATTTGCTTGCCGGCATGAAACTGCAGGATGAGATCATGCTTCGGATAGAACCGCTGTTTACATATGCCAACTGCAGAAGCGATGAAGACACGGGTAATAACTATTATCAGGACATGGCTGGGAAGGCAAGGGGGATATATGTTGCCATTATGAGCGCGGCATCATTTTTTACCCCTGAAATCATGGCGATTTCCGATGAGACTCTGGAAAGATTTTTCGAGGAAGAATCTGAACTGAATGCATATCGCCGTGTTTTGTACAATATCCGGAGGAGAAAGGCTCACATTCTGTCTCCGGAAGCTGAGCGTATCCTGGCTCTTTCAGGCGAAGTCACTTCGTCTCCGGATACCATAGGCGGCGTATTAAGAAACGCGGAAATGAAGTTCCCCGAGGTCACCGATGCGGAAGGAAACAGTCATCAGCTGACAGAAGATAACCTTCCTTTTCTTCTTGAGTCAGACGATGTCCGGTTCAGAGAGCAGGTTTTTAAAACCTATTACAATAAGTTCAGCGAACTGAAAAACACATTTGCTGCAATACTGGACGGCCAATTCAAACAGCTGGTGTTTCAGGCACGTGCCCGCAATTATGCCGGAACACTTGAGGCAGCACTGGATGAGACCGAAGTGCCGGAGAAAGTGTACCGGAATCTTATCCAGGCCGTGCATGGCAATCTGGACAAAATGTATCATTATGTTCGAGTCCGAAGGAAGATGATGGGGCTGGATGAACTCCATATGTACGATGTTTACGCTCCGATCGTGAGCGATGCGGCTGTTACTATTCCTTTTGAAGAGGCCAAAAACACGGTTCTTGATGCGCTTTCTGTTCTGGGAAAGGACTACACGGACCTCCTTAGAGAAGGTTTTGAGAAGCGCTGGATTGATGTTCGGCCAAACGAGGGAAAACGCGGAGGTGCATATTCCACAGGTAGCGGAAGACCGCACCCTTATGTGCTGCTGAACCAGAAAGATAACCTGGACAGCATGTTCACCCTTGCCCATGAGATGGGGCACGCGCTGCACAGTTACCACAGCACTAAATATCAGCCCGTATGCACATCAGACTATGTGATTTTTGTCGCGGAAGTTGCGTCTACCTGCAATGAAGTCCTGCTGATGAAATACCTTCTCGGAAAGACTCAGGACAAAAAACAGCGTGCGTACCTGATCAATCATTTCCTCGATTCGTTCAAAGGAACGGTCTACAGGCAGACGATGTTCGCAGAGTTTGAACTGATGATGGGCGAAATGGCGGAAAAGGGAGAAACGCTTACGGCAGATGCGCTATGTGAGAAATACCATGAGCTGAACAAACTGTATTTTGGACCTGATATGATCTCGGACGATGAGATCTCTCTGGAATGGGCGCGTATTCCGCATTTCTTCTACAATTATTATGTTTATCAGTACGCGACTGGTTTCTCCGCAGCAGTTGCTATCGCCAACAGGATACTTGAATTGGGCGAGCCTGCTGTTGAAGACTATAAGCGGTTCCTGTCTTCAGGAAGCAGTACAGATCCGATCTCTCTTCTGAAGATTGCCGGTGTGGATATGAGTACTCCTGATCCGGTCAACTCTGCGCTGAAACTGTTCGGCGAGTTGGTCGATGAACTGGAGTCTATGGAAGATTAAACGGTTTTCATAATACAAAGAAGCATCTGCAACTGAAACTGCAGATGCTTTCTTGGTATTGTTCTGGTTTCATTCAGCCTCGGGGAATGGTGCAGCGCCATGCGGTTTGTATCCGAATTTCATCATGCACCATGCACCGATGCTCAGAAGGAGAGAGAAGTACATCGCGAACCGAAAAGAAGTCGCTTCAGCCAGCATGTTGAGCAAAGGCGTGGCAATGATGGAAGCGATACCGGACGTAAGAGAGACGACAGCGATCGCGGATGAAGAGTATTCCGGATATTCTTCACAGCACAGAAGTGTTCTTGCTGTAAAGCTGCCTCCGCCGATCGCGCTGGAGAGAAATTTAGAAAGCATCCAGAATAAAGGCCGGTTGATAAGCAGACCAAGGAAACTGAACAGAAAAGTTACCAGAATTTCAACGCGAAGATATTTGTCAGCACTCATCCGCTGGGAAATCCAGACATACAGTGCGCTCCCTACTACAAGTCCAACAGAGCCTGCTGTCGCAATAAAACCACGGACAGAGGTCGTGTACACAGTGGGATCTGTCATTGAGAGGTACAGGATCAGTTGCGAAGAAGAATACATCGCGAAGGCGTTGAACAGGTAGTTCCCGCAGAGAGAGGCAATGTTCCGGTTTTTGATCAGTGTCAGTGCGCTGATCTTTTTTTGTTCGTTTCTCGCGGTTTGTTTTGAAACTGCAGTGGCAGGCTTCTTCACGGTCAGAAGAAAAACCAGATATAGGATGTTGCCAGTCCCCATCAGTACGCCGGCGATGACGTAGGTGACATACCACTTTTGCCCAATGACTTCAATGATGAAGGTGTTGAGGTTCGGAGCCAGCGTGCTTCCGACATAGAACAGGATCAGGAGGAGGCTCATGTAACGATTCCTGTTTTCGCCGTACAGATCGCTGATATAGGCGGTGCAAGTGGTGTCCATATACCTGCCAATCATGCCGGTGATGAAGAGAGAAGAAACGAACAGCAGAAAAGACGGACTGTTTCCCATGACTAGAAGGATCACGCTGTATACAGAACCGAGTCCGAACAAGAGCCAGGCCTTATCTATCCTGTCCGCAACGACAGTCACGATGTACATAATAACGACGAAGCCGATGTTTTCTGCAATCGTAAAAACAGAGCTTTCAGTCAGACTCGTTCCGTAATGAGCAATGATAAACGGGGTGAGCGTGTTGTACACGTTGCGTGCAACGGATTGTGCGAAATAAAAGAAATAACAGAATGCGGTGGCGAGAACAAGCCGCGTGCGTTTTGATTTTTGTTCCATAACTACCTCAGAAACGGCATAGAGGATATATCTTCTTTGTTACTATTTATAGTATATGTAGTATGAGACAACTGCACAATAGATGTCAAAAGATAGAAGAAATACAGTTCTGAAATCGTCAAAATTGTGCAATTGTTCAAACAGAGGTTACAATTTAGTGAAAATCACCAATGAACGCCCGATTTCGTTGACAATTTGGCGAGAATGCTATAAATTATTGGAAATGTCAAAAGGGGGAAAGTCCCCGAGACATTCCATAATCGAAATAATTGCGACAAACGCATTATTTTTGAAACACTTTTTGAAAGGAAAAGCAAAATGAAGAAGATCGAAAAACTTCTGAGTGTCATCCTTCTGCTTGCCCTTTGTGTTGCGACTCTGACCAGCTGCGGCGGTACCACGCCCGCTGAGGAGCCGACACCTGCTCCTACTGGTGAACCCGAACCGGCTCCTGTTGCTAAGCCGAATCAGGTCATCATCGGAACTGACACAGAGGCCAACGGCGACTGGGCATACGGTGCATTCACCAGCTCCATCAACGCCACTGACCAGGATGTCCTCACCCTGACTGATGACATGAACACAGTTACCTCCAACTTCGGTGGCGACTATGTCATCAACGACGCAGTTGTTGATTCCTACACCCGTACTGAGAATGAAGATGGCAGTGTTACCTACACCTTCAAGATCAAAGAGGGTCTCGTATTCAACAATGGTGATCCGGTTAAGGCCGAAAACTTCCTCGCATGGCCCCTCTTCACACTGAGCAAGGTCGGCAAGGATGCAGGCACAACCTCTTCCTCCTACAACTACATCCCCGGCGGCAAGGACTACCGTGAAGGCACCACCAACGTGCTGCCCGGACTCCGTCTCCTTGGCGAGTACGAGTTCTCCCAGACCATTATGGCCACTGGCTATGATGGATCCACAGTCCTTCCGTATTACTATGAGCTGACAATGGCTGGCGCACAGGCAGTCAACCTCGACTACTGGTTCGGACCCGGCTGGTCCGTTAAGGACGATGGCGAAGGCGCATATCTTGAGAACGCCGACGGCAAAGAGCTGTCTTCTGTTCTTGACAGTGTCTCCGCAGCTCAGTATGCGACCTCCAACCGTGTAACCGCTGGCCCCTACAACCTTGTCAACTTCGACAAGTCCGCCAACGAGATCACACTGGAGATCAACCCCAATTATTGCGGCACCTTTGATGGCCGCAAGCCGAGTGTTCAGAAAGTTATCATCGTCAAAGCTGAGGATGAGACCATCATCGACAACCTGGCAACCGGTGGCGTTGAGCTGTACTCCAGCATCGCCGATGGCGAGCTCGTTAACGCAGCTCTCGACCTGATCGATGCAGGCACCTTCGATGGCAACTACACATCCTATGACCGTGCTGGTTTCGGTTACTTCCAGTTCGCATGCGACCTCGGTCCTGCTCAGTTCCAGGAGTTCCGTCAGGCTGTTGCCTACCTCCTCGACCGCAACGAGTTCGCCAGCACGTTCTGCCAGGGCTGGGGCGGCGTTGTCCATGGCCCGTACTGCACGGCTTTCACTATGTACAATGACAGCAAGGAGTTCTTGGCCAATAACCTGAACACCTATGACTTTGACCCGGCTAAGGCTGTTGAGCTTCTGAAAGAGGCTGGCTTCGTTCTTAACGCTGACGGCACCGACTATGTTGATGGTTCCGGCCTCGTTCGTTATAAGGAAGTCACCGCAGAGCAGGCTGCTAACTATGAAGATTTCTGCGTCAATGTTGACGGCAAGATCCTCATGCCCGCAACCCTGAACTGGGCTTCTTCTGAAGGCAACTCCGTCTCCGACCTCCTCGCCACGATGCTCGCCAACGGCGCTGCAACGAAGGAAGCTGGTGTGGAAGTGAAGCAGAACATCATGACATTCCCCGAGCTGCTCAACTACATGTATCGTCAGGATGCTTATGGCCTCGGCGGCGACTACTCCGTCCCGACCTACAACATGTTCAACCTGGCAACTGGTTGGAACTCCGGTGCTTATGACTTCTCCTATGAGTTCACCACCGATCCGGCATACATCGAGGAAGGTTACAACACCACTCACTGCTATGATCAGGAGCTCGATAAGCTCTCCATGGACATGGTATTCGGTGTTGAGCCCGGTGACTATGACACCTATCTCGATATGTGGCAGAAGTTCGTTGTCCGCTACAATGAGGTTCTCCCGAGAGTACCGCTTTATGCGAACATCTATGTTTCTGTCTATCCGAACACCATCACCAACTATGTTGAAGGTCCGTTCTGGGGCTTCTCTCGTGCAATCGTCTATGCTGACTTCGTTGGCTAAGATTTGTTGCTGATCAGTCCCTAGGTAGAGATACTATTTAAGAGTATCCCCGTTTTCTCCTGAGAAAGCGGGGATATTTTATTGCTTTCTTCGTCGCTCTGTGTTAATATGTCTTTTACATATTGCCTTTTTACGGTTTAACGTTTTAAAGGCATGTAGTTAAACATGGAGGCTATTACTGTGGTCAAGTATATGATCAAAAGACTGGTATATCTTGTGATCGTCTTTTTTGTCGTATCGCTAATGATGTACTTCGTCTACAACTTAATTCCGAGTGACCCGGCTCTGGTCCAGATGGAGCCGCTTCGGAAATCTCTCAAACCGGAAGAGTTCAACCGGCAGTATTTGGAACTGCGGCAGAAACTCGGACTGGATGATCCGCTGATCGTTCGTTATGCTCGGTGGATGGGATTTGTGAAGGATATTGACGGCACTTACAGCGGAATGCTGCAGGGCGATTTTGGCTATTCTGTCAGCCGTAAGCGTAACGTCGTCGATATTATCAAGATCCCGATGGCTAATACGATTATTCTGAACTTTATCTCTACTGTCATTACGCTTGCCATCACGATTCCGCTGGGAATCTACTGTGCAGTCCATGCACGTAAGACGTCTGACAGTATTATTCAGGCTACGACAGTTATTGGATATAGTTTACCGACCTACCTGATCGGTATCTTGTTCATTTACATTTTTGCTGTTTTGCTTGGATGGTTCCCCGTCGGCGGAGCTAAGACCCCTGGTGCGACGTATGAAGGGACGAGAGAACTGCTTGACCGCCTTTATTATATGTGCCTGCCGATAATCGTTCTTGTTTTTACCGGACTCGCCGGCATGACCCGTACGGTCCGTGCAGCCATGATCGATACACTGTCTCAGGATTATATCCGTACGGCACGCGCCAAAGGTCTGAAAGAAAAAGTAGTTATTTACAGCCATGCATGGCGTAATGCGCTGCTTCCTGTCTCGACGTCTATCATGGGATGGATCATCAGTGTGTTTACCGGCGGTGCGCTGGTCATTGAGAATACGTTCTCACTCAACGGAACAGGCAAACTATACTGGGATGGCTTGAGTACGACAGACTATGAGCTGGTTCTGGCCATGCAGATGTTCTACACACTTGTCAGCTTGTTCGGTGTTCTGCTCACCGACGTTGTCTATACGATCGTTGACCCGCGTGTCAGGATCGATAAATAAGGAGGGGACGGAAAAATGTCAAAAGATACGAATAACACCTCCTCCAAAAAGGAATTTTTCCTTGCCCGCTGGGTCAAGCGCCTTCTTTTCCCGAACAAGGAACTTGATATCTATGCAGAAGAGCAGCTTCAGAGCCCTATGCGGATGGTCATCCGCAACTTCTTCTCCAAGCCTTTGTCCGTGATCGCTCTTTTCCTTCTGATCGCGATTATGCTGTTCGTGTTCATCGCCCCGAACTACGTTACGCTGGATCTGGGTGAACAGGACAGTACACTTGTCAATATTGCTCCGGGATACGATATGATGAATCTTCCGGACGAACTGGAAAAGAACGGCGTTGCCGATATCGGTGTCGGTAACAACTATGGCGTGGGAGTTGACCTCCAGGGCAATGTATATACTTGGGGAAAGACCAAGATCTCTAAGGTCGTCGATGTCGCAAATGTCCCCGACGAAGTCAGAAATGCCAAGATCGTAAAAGTTGCAGCCGGTGCGGACCACGTTGTCGCCCTGGATGACCAGGGTGTGGTCTATGCATGGGGAAATGCACGTCTCGGACAGACCAGACTTCCGAGCGATCTTTTAGCAAACAACATGATGCATACCTCGAAGATCATCGATCTTCAGGCATCTAACCAGTTCAGCGCTGCGCTGACTGAGGACGGAAAACTGTTCGTTTGGGGCAACTCCAACTTCGTCGATCTGGATGTGCGCAGGGAACTGCAGGGACATATCGTGGACATGGCTCTGACGAATACTGCGTTCGTTGTTCTTCTGGATGACGGAAGCGTTGTGAATCCGGGGTTTGTCGCTTCGAGCACGATTACAAAAGTTCCGGCTGAAGCAACATCCGATGTTGTGAGTATCGTTGCATCCACAAATACGGTGGCAGCAATCAAGAAAGACGGTTCTGTTATCGTTTGGGGCGCTGCTACAAAGGGCGAAAACAATCCGCCTGAATTCCATGCTGCAGTTGACAATATCGAAGGCGGACGCTATCACTTTGCCGCCCACCTGGTGAATGGAGACGTAATCTGCTGGGGAAGCAACCGTTATGGTCAGTGTGATGTTCCGGACGAAGTTGAGAAGGCTCATATCGTTTCAATGAACTCCGGTTCTTTCCAGAACTATGCCATCGATGAAAACGGAAAAGTCTATTCCTGGGGCCTGAAAGGCTTCATTATGGGCACTGACAACCTGGGACGTGACATTTTTGCCCGTCTCGTCAATGGCGGTAAGATGACCATGACGATCGGTGCTCTTTCCGTTGTAATTGAAATGATCATCGGCGTAATTCTTGGCGGTCTTGCCGGATATTTCGGCGGCTGGGTAGATATGCTGATCATGAGGGTCGCGGAAGTTATTTCCAGTATGCCGTTTATCCCGTTTGCAATGATCCTTTCCGCTGTTATGGGAACCCGTGTTTCTGTTGGCCAGCGCATGTATATCATCATGGTCATTCTGGGAATTCTTTCCTGGCCTGGCCTGTGTAACCTTGTGCGAGCTCAGATGCTTTCACAGCGCGAGATGGAATATGTTGTTGCTGCCAAGACCATGGGTGTCAAGGAATGGCAGATCATCTTTAAGCACATTATCCCGAACGTAATGTCTGTGTGTTTGGTCTCCATCACACTTGCATTCGGAACTTCCATGCTGACAGAATCCACATTGTCCTATTTGGGATTCGGTGTTCCGCTTCCCACTCCGACCTGGGGCAATATGCTCAACGGCGCGAATAACAGCGTTACGATTCAGAACTATTGGTGGAACTGGGTATTTGTCGGCGCGATTTTCGGTCTGTCCTGCATCTGCATCAATCTGATCGGCGACGGTCTTCGCGATGCGCTCGACCCGAAGTCCAGCGGAAGATAAGGAGGGAGTAAAATATGGCAAAGCAATTATTGAAGCTTGAACACCTCCACACCTATTTCACAACGAGACGCGGTGTCGTGAAGGCGGTCAATGACGTCAGCTATACTGTAAACGAAGGAGAAACACTGGGGGTTGTCGGCGAATCCGGATCCGGTAAGAGCGTTGCGGCAATGAGTATTCTCCGTTTGCTTGACGGAAACGGATATATCGACAGCGGCGAGATCGAGTTCAATGGCAGGGATCTGACAAAGATCTCTGACAAGGAAATGTATCAGATCCGCGGAAATGAGATTTCCGTTATTTTCCAGGAACCGATGACGAGTTTGAACCCTGTCTTTACGATTGAACGTCAGCTGTCCGAGTGTTTCATGATTCACCAGAACATGACCAAAAAGGAAGCTGCTGTCCATGCAGTTGAGATGCTGAACGATGTTAAGATCCCTAATCCTGAGATCGTTGCAAAACAGTATCCTCACCAGCTTTCCGGTGGTATGCGGCAGCGTGTCATGATCGCCATGGCGCTTGCATGCAAACCAAAACTGCTGATTGCCGATGAGCCAACAACGGCTTTGGATGTTACGATTCAGGCACAGATTCTTCGCCTGATGAACGACCTTAAGAAAGAAAAAGGTACTGCGATCATCTTTATTACGCATGACCTTGGTGTTATTAACCAGATGGCAGACTATGTCGCGGTCATGTATTGTGGTCAGGTCGTCGAGCAGGTTCCAGCCAAAGTGCTGTTCGACCCGGAGACAGAATTCAGCCATCCTTATACGGAAGGCCTGATGGTCTCGATCCCGCGTCTTGATACTCCTGCCCACACCAGACTCGAGGCGATTCCCGGTGCGGTTCCGCATCCGCTGGATCTTCCGAAAGGATGCAAATTCGCTCCTCGGTGCAAATATGCCACAGAGAAGTGCTTCGAGGCTGAGCCCCCGATGGAAAGGATCTCAGACGTTCAGGAGATCCGCTGCTACTATCCCAATAAGAAGGAGAGACAAAATGGAATCAAGTGAAAGAAAAGTTTTGCTCTCGATCCGTGATCTGAAACAGTGGTTCCCACTTCGAAAAGGAGTCTACAACAAGGCTAACGACGGAATTTCGATCGACATCTACGAAGGTGAGACCTTTGGACTTGTCGGAGAATCCGGATGCGGAAAATCTACTCTTGGACGCACGATCCTTCAGGTCTATAAACAGACCGATGGCAGGACGATGTACTACGGACGTTCATTGGATGAACTCGCCCCGCAGTATGTACGGGATACGATCAGAAATCTGGAACCCATGCGCAGAAAACTCGTCAGCCTGGAAGAAAAGCGTGATAAGTTCATCGAAGAATACGGGAAGATGTCTGACGAACAGAAGATGGAGAAGACCGAGGAACTGCGTCTTGTCAAGAAAGAAGCTTATGACGCTCTCTTTGATATCACCAGTATCGTTGGCGGATTCATCGTCGCTGAAGATCTGAAACCCGTCACGGAACAGTATCTGAAAATCAACGACCTTTCGAGAAAACTTCATGCTCTTGATCTGAAACTGGAAGACAAGAATGTCGATCTGGCCGACGCAGAGTATAACAGTAAGGATAATCCCGAAAAAGCTGCTCCCGCACTGGAAAAGGCCAGGAAGGCGATAGAAGAGATTCGTTCAGAGATGGATCAGATCCGTGGGGAATTGAAGAAGGAACACGCTGTTTTGGAAGAGATGCGTGAACCGCTTCGGTCCGACCCGCGTTTTGACAAGTATGAGCAGTGGAAAGACGACGGAATCGATCTTGCGCGTCTGAATTATGAGGAGATGCGTCAGCTCCGCCGCGATCTTCAGCTGATATTCCAGGATCCGTACAGTTCACTGAACCCCAGGATGTCGGTTGGCCAGATTATCGGCGAAGGCCTTCTGGCGCATAGATTCTTCAAGAAAAACAGCCCAAGAATGCAGGAAAGGATCCTGAAGGTCATGGATGACTGCGGCCTTGCGCCGTATTTCGTTCACCGTTATCCTCACCAGTTCTCCGGTGGTCAGAGACAGCGTATCGGTATTGCCAGAAGCTTGGCGACGGATCCGAAATTCGTCGTATGCGACGAGGCGGTTTCCGCGTTGGACGTATCTATTCAGTCCCAGATCATCAACCTTCTGAGTGACCTTAAAGATCAGCAGAACCTGACCTATCTGTTCATTACCCATGACCTCTCTGTCGTCAAATACATCTCCGACAGGATCGGCGTCATGTATCTCGGCAATATGGTCGAACTTGCAGATTCTCAGGAGATTTTTGATCATCCGCTCCATCCTTATACCGAGGCGCTTCTCGGCGCGATTCCTACGACTGATGTGAATCAGAGCAGAGAACTTCAGATTCTTGAAGGGGATATCCCCAGCCCGGTCAATCCGCCGAGCGGATGCAAATTCCACACTCGATGCCAATACTGCACGGATATCTGCAAAAAGATCGTTCCGGAATGGCAGGAGATCAGGCCGAATCACTATGTCGCCTGTCACCACCTGTTGGAAAAGAACCTGTAAACGAAATGGGGGACGCAGAAAACGTCCCCTTTTCTCATGAGGAAAGAAATAATGGCACTGTTCGAGAAAAAACAAAAACGGGCGCTGGAAGTAATGGAAGAAAGGAACAGACGTTATCTGGAGTCTGTTTCTGAAGAAAAACGGATTCAGGACGGTCAGGAACAGAACGAGGTCTATCCCGAAGGAACTTTTGAAAAGGGAGATCTTCCTGCGATCGTTATTTCCGCGTTGATCGTTTTTCTTCCGATATTCATCCTTCTGGGCATCGTCATACTTCTTGCGTTTCGTATGCTTCTCTCTGCTTGAATTTGTTTTTATGAAAGCGGATCGTTCCTTTTGGAACGATCCGCTTTATTGTTTCCGGAAGTGTTGAATATTGAACTTTTTGCCCGATAGAGAGTAATATAGGGGAAAATAGGTTTGTTGTGTTTTGGATGCGATTGGAGGGTCGAAACATGGCTAAGGCTCCTGTTTATAACGGTACTGCATTTAGCAGTATCCGCGAGTGTCTGGACCGCGCAGTTGCTGATTGCCCGGATAAGGACGCTTATCAGTTCCGTGCCGGCAGAGGAAGCGATGAGATCGTTCACGTATCTTATCGTCAGTTTTTTGATGTGAACGAAGCACTGGGCGCCTCGCTGACGAAGAGAGGATTCGGATCTTCTCATATCGCCTGCGTCGGTGAAAACAGTTTCAAGTGGATCTGCGTGTATATTACGGTGCTTAAGAGTGCGGGTGTGTTTGTCCCGATCGATAAGGATCTTCCCACTGCGGATAAACTCCATCTTCTCACGGAGAGTGAGTCGGAAATCCTGTTCTACAGTGGAAAATTTGAAAAGTGGGTCCAGGAGAATCAGGATGCGCTACCCGGGATCAAATTCTTCATCGGCTTTGACCGGCAGGAGGATGAGGGAAGATTCCTTTCTTACGGACGCCTTGTTGAAGAAGGAAGAGATTTGCCCAAGGATGAATATGATGCTCTGAAAAGCGATCCGGATGAACTGAAATACCTGGTATATACCAGCGGAACGACCGGTACTGCCAAGGGCGTTATGCTCACGGAGCGAAATATCTGTTCGGATGTCCACTATGGGCTGACCTGTTCACACCTGTACAGCGTAGGTCTGTCTGTATTGCCTTACCATCACACCTATGAGGCGGTCGTCAATATTCTTGGCTCCATGCATAATCATGCGACACTCTGCATCAATCAGAATATGCGGGAAATTGTCAAGGATATGCAGCTGTTCCACCCGGAATACACTTTCCTAGTGCCGGCAATCGCTCAGTTTATGGTGAATAGTTTCCGGAAGAATATTCGTCAGCAGGGTAAGGAAGAACAGTTCGAGAGAGCAATCTGGGCCTCCAAAAAAATTGGCAGATTCGGTATCGACATCCGAAGGATCGTTTTCAAAGCGGTCCATGAGGTGTTCGGCGGAAACATGAAAAAAATCCTGTGCGGAGGAGCATATTCTCCTCCCGAGTTGGGAGAGTTCTTCACCAGCATCGGACTGGTCTACTGCATCGGGTACGGAATAACTGAGTGCTCACCCCTGGTCGCGGGAAACCCGGACGGAGACTGCACACCGGATACGGTAGGATTCAAACTGGACTGCCTTGAGCTCAGACTTGACGAGCCGAACGAAGAAGGCATCGGAGAAATCTGTGTCAAAGGCGATACGGTTATGAAGGGATATTACAAGAATCCGGAAGCCACTGCGGAAGCAATCAGGGACGGATGGTTCTATACCGGAGACTATGGGAAATTCAACGAGACCGGCCATCTGATGATTACCGGACGGAAGAAAAACATCATCGTTCTGGATAATGGAAAGAATATCTATCCGGAAGAACTGGAAAACTATATCAATCGTGTTCCGTATATCGAAGAAGTCGTGGTAAGAGGCGTGAAGAATGAACAAGGCATAGAAACGGAACTGATGGCGGAAGTGTATCTCGGTGAAGAAGTCGAGCATACGGAAGTGGAGATTCTCGCCGATATCTGGCAGGAGATGAAAGAGCTTCCGAGTTACAAAATGATCCGGAAAGTCGTGATCCGGGAAGAACCCTTCCCCAAAACCACGACAAACAAGATCAGAAGAAACGTCTGAGAAGTCGGATCTCTTATACGAGAAAGGC
>OCTX012286090.1_pt1 | contig 24268 bp, 20 predicted proteins | sample 1539691 | NCBI WGS metagenome assembly OCTX01 (sample SAMN02144231, study PRJEB22623) | gut metagenome | biome: sheep rumen | host: Ovis aries | place: New Zealand
CCCGCCCGTTACACCATCACGAAAAACGACACGATGATCGTGGCGAGCGAGGTGGGAGTCATGGACTTCGAACCGTCCGAGATCGCCCAGAAAGGACGCCTCGAGCCAGGCAAGATCCTGCTCATCGACACACAGGAGGGAAAAATCTATTACGACGGAGAAATCAAGAAAGAGCTGGCAGCCGAGCATCCCTACAGGGAGTGGCTCTCCACCAACCGCATCCAGCTCGAAAAGCTGAAGTCGGGACGTCACGTGGAAAACGGCATGACAGACCTCATACAGAAAGAGCTGCTGTTCGGATTCGGAGAGGAAGACGTATCCTCCACCATCATCCCTATGGCCGTCAACGGGCAGGAGCCTACCGCCTCCATGGGTAACGACACACCGCTGGCGGTGCTCAGCGAGAAACCCCAAACCTTCTTCAACTATTTCCGCCAGCAGTTCGCCCAGGTGACAAACCCCGCCATCGACTCCATACGAGAGGAGCTGGTCATGAGCCTCACAGAGTATATCGGCCGTGTGGGCAGCGGGATTCTGACTCCCGACGAGACCAACTGCAAGATGGTGAGGCTGCCCCACCCCATCCTGAACAACACGCAGCTGGACATTCTCTGCAACATACGCTACAAAGGATTCAACACAATAAAATTGCCGATGCTCTTCGAAGTGGACAAAAAAACCGAAGGGCTCCGCGAAGCTCTCGAAAGACTATGCAAGGACGCAGAGCGGTCAGTGGACGAGGGGTACAACTACATCATCCTCTCCGACCGCGACGTGGACGCCACGCACGCAGCCATCCCCAGCCTGCTTGCCGTCAGCGCAGTGCATCACTACCTGATATCCGTAGGCAAGCGCGTGCAGACTGCGCTGATCGTGGAGTCGGGAGAAATCCGCGAGACGATGCACGCTGCACTGCTGCTGGGATATGGCGCTTCTGCCCTCTGCCCCTACATGACCTTCGCCATACTCGACGACTTGGTGAAACGTCACAAAATCCAAGAAGAATATGCCACGGCTGAGAAGAACTACATCAAGGCGGTGAAGAAAGGCCTGTTCAAGATCATGGCGAAGATGGGCATCTCCACCATCCGCAGCTACCGCGGTGCGAAAATCTTCGAGAGCATCGGCCTGAGCGAGAGCCTGCTCAAAAATTACTTCGGCACGCAGGTGAGTACCATCGGAGGCATCGGGCTGGAGAAAATCGCCGCCGACGCCATCTCCTTCCACACCGCCGCATACAAACAGGACGAGTGGACGTTCCTTCCGAACCTCGGACAGTTCCATTGGAGGAAAGACGGTATCAAGCATGCTTGGAACCCCGAGACCATCGCCACCCTTCAGCTCGCCACCCGAACAGGCAACTACGACAAGTTCAAGGCGTTCACAGCACTGGCCGACCACAAGGAATCACCCATATTCATCCGAGACTTCCTCTCTTGGAAAAAGAGCCCCATCTCCGTGGACGAAGTAGAGCCCGTGGAGGCCATCATGAAGCATTTCGTGGCCGGTGCCATGTCGTTCGGTGCATTGAGCAAGGAGGCACACGAAGCAATCTGCCTGGCCATGAACAAGATTGGCGGCCGGTCGAACACAGGCGAGGGAGGTGAGGACTCAGCCCGGTTTCACTCCGAAGTGGACGGCATCAGTCTGAACAGCAAGACCAAGCAGGTGGCCAGCGGACGATTCGGCGTGACCACGGAATATCTCGTCAACGCGGAGGAGATTCAGATCAAGGTGGCACAGGGCGCAAAGCCGGGAGAAGGCGGTCAGCTGCCCGGCTTCAAGGTGAACGAAGTGATAGCGAAGACACGTCACAGCATCCCCGGCATCTCGCTGATATCTCCCCCTCCCCACCACGATATCTACAGCATCGAGGACCTCGCCCAGCTCATATTCGACCTGAAGAACGTCAACCCACGTGCCGCCGTGTCTGTCAAGCTGGTAGCGGAGAGCGGTGTGGGAACCATCGCAGCCGGCGTGGCAAAAGCAAAAGCCGACCTCATTGTCATCTCGGGTGCAGAAGGCGGAACCGGAGCGTCCCCGGCATCCAGCATGCGCTTTGCTGGCATCTCACCAGAAATCGGACTGTCGGAAACGCAGCAGACGCTCGTACGCAACGGACTGCGGGGAGGCGTGAGACTGCAGGTGGACGGACAGCTGAAGACCGGACGCGACATCATCCTGACCGCATTGCTCGGAGCCGACGAATTCGGATTCGGAACGGCTACGCTCATCGTGCTGGGATGCGTGATGATGCGCAAATGCAACCTGAACACCTGCCCGATGGGCGTGGCGACCCAGAACGCCGAACTGCGCAAGCATTTCATCGGCAGATACGAATATCTCGTGAACTACTTCACCTTCCTGGCTCAGGAAGTCAGGGAATATCTGGCTGAGATGGGCGTCCGCTCACTCGACGACATCATCGGCCGGACCGACCTGATCGAGACCGCCCCGTCCGTGCTCGACTTCACACGCCTGCTCCATCAGGAACAGGGAGTCCTGCACTTCACGGGCGATCCAAGCCAGCCGAACATCCCGCTCGGCATGCAGGGCAGCGTGCTCGACCAGCAGATGATTTCAGCAGCCAAGAAGGCCCTGGAGCAGGAAGAGGAAGTGAACCTCGACTATGCCATCAAGAACACGGACCGCGCCGTAGGCACCATGCTTTCGGGAGAGGTGGCCAAGAGATACGGACTGGCAGGACTGCCGTCCGACACGGTGAACGTGAAGTTCAAAGGCTCGGCCGGACAGTCGTTCGGAGCCTTCCTCTCACACGGCATCAGCTTCAAACTGGAAGGCGACACCAACGACTATTTTGCCAAAGGCCTGAGTGGCGGACGCATCGCCATACTTCCACCGATACGTAGTAATTTCGCAGCAGAAGACAACATCATCGCCGGCAACACCGGACTCTACGGCGCCACTTCTGGAGAGCTGTACATCAATGGAAAGGTGGGTGAACGATTTGGTGTCAGAAACTCTGGAGCCATCGCCGTGGTGGAAGGAGCCGGCGACCACTGCTGCGAGTACATGACCGGCGGACGCGTCGTGGTGCTGGGAGAGACAGGGCGTAACTTTGCGGCTGGTATGTCGGGAGGAGTGGCCTACGTATGGGACAAGCATCACAACTTCGACTACTTCTGCAATATGGACATGGTGGAGATCAACCTCTTGGAGGACAGTGTCTCCCGCAAGGAGCTCCACGAACTCATCCGCCAGCATTATCTCTACACCGGCTCGCAACTGGCCCGACGTATGCTCGACGACTGGAACCGCTACGTGGAGGACTTCATCCAAGTCATCCCTATCGAGTACAAGCGGGTGCTGCAGGAAGAGCAGATGAACAAGCTCAAGAAGAAAATCGCCGACATGCAGAGGGACTATTAGTTGAGAGTTTAGAGTTTAGAGTTTAGAGTAAAGTTAGTCAGAAAGTCGGTTGGCGGACATACATAAAGTAAGTCCCTACTGGCGGACATGCATAAAGTAAGTCCCTACAAATAAAACATAACAACAGAAAAAAGCAAATCAAAAATATGGGAAATCCGAAAGCATTTTTAGAAATCCATCGTCAGGAGGCAGGCTACCGTCCGGTGCACGACCGCATACACGACTTCGGCGAGGTGGAGCAGACGCTCAACACACGCGAGCGCAAGTTGCAAGCCAGCAGATGCATGGACTGCGGTGTGCCGTTCTGTCACTGGGCATGCCCGCTGGGCAACAAAGCCCCGGAATGGAACGACGCGCTCTACAAAGGGGACTGGGAGCTGGCCTACCGCCTGCTCAACAGCACAAACCCATTTCCAGAGTTCACAGGAAGAATATGTCCGGCTCTGTGCGAGAAGGCATGCGTGCTCAACCTCATCGAGCACGAGCCCACCACCAACCGGGAGAACGAATGCGCCATCACGGAAGGAGCATTCCGCGAGGGATTTGTCACGCTGCATCATCCCGTACGCAACGGGAAGCGGGTGGCGGTCATCGGTGCCGGCCCGGCAGGACTGGCTGCAGCCAACAGTCTCAACCTGAAAGGATATGAGGTGACGGTGTTCGAAAAGAACGAGGCTGCAGGAGGACTGCTGCGCTACGGCATCCCGAACTTCAAACTCAACAAGGCAATTATCGACCGTCGTCTTCGTTTATTAGAAGAAGAAGGCATCACGTTCCGTTATGATGAGGCCGTGGAATGCGACGAAGTGTTTGCCAGCCAGTACGACGCGGTCGTCATCGCCACGGGAACCCCCACCGCACGCGACCTCAACGTTCCCGGCCGCGAGTTGAAAGGAGTGCATTTCGCCCTGGAGATGCTCGCTCAGCAAAACCGCGTGTTAGGAGGAATGGAGTTCAGCAAAGATGAGCGCGTCACGGCCAAAGGCAAGCATGTGCTCGTGATTGGCGGTGGCGACACCGGAAGCGACTGCATCGGCACAGCCCACCGCCAGGGATGCAAGAGCGTGACGCAGATTGAGATCATGCCAAAGCCCGTGGAAGGTCCGGTGGACCCGCAGAACCCATGGCCAAACTATCCCCGCACGCTGAAGACCACCTCCAGCCATGAGGAAGGATGCATCAGGAGATGGAATATCAACACGCTGGAGTTCATCGGAGAAGACGGAAAGCTGACAGGAGTCAGGGTGCAGGAGATTGACTGGAAGCCCAATCCAGAAGGCGGCCGCCCGCTGATGGTGGAGAAAGGAGAACCAGAAATCATCAAGGCTGAGATCGTGCTCCTCGCAATGGGATTCCTCAAGCCGCAACATCCGCAGTATGCCGATAACGTGTTCGTCTGCGGAGACGCCGAAAGCGGTGCGTCGCTCGTTGTCAGGGCAATGGCCAGCGGAATCAAGGCCGCAACCAAAATCGATAAATACCTGAAAGTGAAAAGTGAATAGTGAATAGTGAAAAGTTTATTTACTCTGGCGATTGATTTTAGCAACCACAAATAATAAGTTGACTCGTTTTTTTATGAAGACGAGAAGACGAGGAAACGAGAAGACAAGACGATAGTCAGTTTTGGCTGGTATTCCAATGGAACTAAACATTCGAAAATTATAAAAAAATCATAAATGAGAAAAATATCCTTCACGAAGATGCATGGTGCAGGCAATGACTATATCTACGTCAACACCATGGAGCATGAAATTCCGAATCCGTCGGATTGTGCCATTGCATGGAGCGACCGGCACAAGGGCATCGGAGCCGACGGGCTGGTACTGATTGGTGCGTCACCCGTGGCAGAAGCAGACTTCTCCATGCGCATCTTCAATGCCGACGGAAGCGAGGCGATGATGTGTGGAAACGCCAGCCGGTGCATCGGGAAATACCTATACGAGAAAGGACTGACAGAAAAGACGGAAATCAGGCTCCACACGCTCTCCGGCATCAAAACCATAAGGCTCCATCTCGACGGCACCACCGTAGAGAGCGCGACTGTGGACATGCTGGAACCTGTGCATGAGAACCCGGAGCAATACACCCCAGCATGCAATCCCTGCGAAGGAATCTTCGTGTCGATGGGAAATCCCCACTACGTGATTTTCACTGAAGACGTGGACCAAGTTGAGACACTCGGACCACAACTGGAAGTTCATCCCGCATTTCCCCAGCGCTGCAACATCGAGTTCGCACACGTGGAGAGCGACGGCAACATCCGCACAAGAGTATGGGAACGAGGCAGCGGCATCACCCAAGCCTGCGGGACAGGCGCATGCGCGACCGCGGTGGCAGCCTGCATGGCCGGACTCAGCGGACGGCAGAGCGAGATCATGATGGACGGAGGCACGCTGAGCATCGAATGGAGAGAAAGCGACAATCATGTCTATATGACCGGACCGGCAACATTCGTGTTCGAAGGAGAAGTGGAACTGAATGATGAGTCTTTCCATGCAGCCGGGGGAAGCTGAATGAGCTAAATATTCTAGAAAATCTAGATATTCTAGAAAAACTAGAAAAACTAGAAAATCCAGCCCCACAGGAAACAACATTAAACTTTAAACTGAAATAAGTAACTTCGCTCTAAACTCTAAACTCTAAACTAAAAACTAAAAAAATGGCACTCGTAAACGAACATTTTCTGAAGCTACCGAACAACTATCTGTTCGCTGACATCGCCAAGAAGGTGAACGCCTTCAAAGTGACACACCCGAAAGCCAACGTGATATCCATGGGCATAGGCGATGTGACACAGCCCTTGTGCCCGGCAGTGATTGAGGCGATGCATAAGGCTACGGACGAGATGGCAGTCCAGTCGAGCTTCCGTGGTTATGGCCCCGAGCAAGGCTACGACTTCCTCCGGTACGCCATCCTGAAGAACGACTTTGTCCCACGTGGCATCCATCTCGACTTGGACGAGATTTTCGTGAACGACGGTGCGAAGAGCGACACAGGAAACATCCAGGAGCTCATCAGATGGGACAACAGCATCGGAGTGACCGACCCCATCTATCCCGTCTATATCGACTCCAACGTCATGATCGGGCGGGCCGGCGTGCAGGAAGGCGGAAAGTGGTCGAACGTGGTGTATATGCCCTGCACAGCCGAGAACGGATTCGTGCCGCAGATACCAGAAGACCTGCACGTCGATGTCATCTATCTCTGCTACCCCAACAACCCCACAGGAACGGTCATCAGCAAGCAGGAACTGAAAAAATGGGTGAACTACGCACTGAAAAACGACACGCTCATCTTCTACGACGCAGCATACGAGGCATACATCACCGACCCCGACATTCCCCACTCCATCTACGAGATCAAAGGAGCAAAGAAATGCGCCATCGAGTTCCACTCCTACTCCAAGACAGCCGGCTTCACGGGCGTGAGATGCGGCTACACGGTGGTGCCGAAAGAACTCTCCGCGTCCACACTCGACGGTGGCAGAATCCCGCTTAATCCATTGTGGAACCGCCGCCAGTGTACGAAATTCAACGGCACCAGCTACATCTCCCAGCGAGCCGCCGAGGCCATCTACAGCCCTGAAGGCAAAGAGCAGGTACGCCGCACCATCGGCTATTACATGGATAACGCCCACCAGATACTTTCCACACTGAAGGGACTGGGATTCCAGGCATACGGAGGAGAGAATGCACCGTACATCTGGATGAAGGTGCCGCAGGGAAGCGATTCATGGAAGTTCTTCCAGGACCTGCTTTACGGAGCCCATGTGGTATGTACGCCAGGCGTAGGCTTCGGACCGAGTGGCGAGGGATACGTACGGTTTACAGCCTTCGGAAGCAAAGAGCAAACAGAAGAGGCACTGGCCAGAATAGAAAAATGGGTATAAGGAACCCGAAAAACTGAAAAAAGGAAAAACCGGAAAACCCGGAACATCCGGAACATCCGAAAAAAAACATTCATCTTTATAATAAAAAAATTATGGAAGCATTAAGATTTCAGGTTGTCGGAGAGGCATTCAAGAAAAAGCCGCTCGACGTAAAAACACCAAGTGAGAGACCTTCATCTTATTTCGGGAAGAAAGTATTCAACCGTGAGAAAATGTACAAATACCTGCCGAAGGCTGTCTACGAGCAGATGGTCAACGTGATGGACAACGGTGCGCGTCTGGACCGCGACATCGCCGACGCGGTGGCCGCAGGAATGAAGCAGTGGGCAGTAGAGAACGGCGTTACCCACTACACCCACTGGTTCCAGCCACTGACCGAAGGAACGGCTGAGAAGCACGACTCGTTCATAGAGCACGACGGGAAGGGCGGCATGGTGGAAGAATTCACAGGCAAGCTGCTCGTGCAGCAGGAGCCTGACGCATCCTCGTTCCCTTCAGGCGGCATCCGGTCGACTTTCGAGGCTCGAGGATATTCGGCATGGGACCCCACGTCTCCGGTCTTCATCATCGACGACACACTGTGCATTCCCACGGTATTCATCAGCTACAGCGGAGAGGCCCTCGACTACAAGGCCCCGCTTCTGAGGGCACTCCATGCCGTCAACGTGGCCGCAACGGACGTGTGCCATTATTTCGACCAGGAAGTGAAGAAAGTGACATCCAACTTAGGCTGGGAACAGGAGTATTTCCTCGTGGACGAAGGTCTTTATGCCGCCCGTCCCGACCTGCTGCTCACTGGACGTACGCTCATGGGACACGACTCAGCCAAGAACCAACAGATGGACGACCATTATTTCGGCTCCATACCCGAACGAGTGGCAGCTTTCATGCGCGAGCTGGAAATCACGGCTCTCGAGCTGGGAGTGCCCTGCAAGACCCGCCACAACGAGGTGGCTCCCAACCAGTTTGAGCTGGCTCCGATATTCGAGGAGACGAACCTGGCCGTAGACCACAACATGCTGCTCATGTCGGTGATGAAGCGGGTGGCAAGGAAGCATGGTTTCCGCGTGTTGCTGCACGAGAAGCCTTTCGCCGGAATCAACGGTTCGGGCAAGCACAACAACTGGTCGCTATCCACTGACAACGGCGTGCTGCTCCACGCCCCAGGAAAGACACCGGAGCAGAACCTGCGTTTTGCCGTGTTCATCGTGGAGACACTCATGGGCGTCTACCGTCATAACGGACTGCTCAAGGCCAGCATCATGAGCGCGACCAACGCCCACCGCCTGGGCGCCAACGAAGCACCGCCAGCCATCATTTCGTCATTCCTCGGCAAGCAACTCACCGAGCTGCTCGACCACATCGAGAAGGCAGACAAAGAGAATATCCTGACGATGGACGGCAAGCAGGGAATGAAGATGGACATCCCAGAAATTCCGGAACTGCTCATCGACAACACCGACCGCAACCGCACCTCTCCGTTCGCCTTCACCGGCAACCGATTCGAGTTCCGCGCCGTAGGCAGTGAGGCCAACTGCGCATCGGCCATGATCACGCTCAACAGCGCAGTGGCAGAGGCACTCATCTCCTTCAAGAAGCGAGTGGATGCCCGCATCGCAGAGACCGAGGCACAGTACGAGGGGACAGGCCACTCCGCCACGTTCCACGCCATCATCAACATCCTTCGCGACGACATCAAGACATGCAAGCCCATCCGTTTCGACGGAAACGGATACAGCGACGAGTGGGTTGTCGAGGCAGAGAAGCGAGGCCTGGACGTGGAGAAGAGCTGCCCGAAGATTTTCGAGCGTTACCTCGACCCGTCGAGCATCGAGATGTTCGAGAGCCTCGGAGTCATGACCAGGAAGGAGCTGGAAGCACGTAACGAAGTGAAATGGGAGACCTACACGAAGAAAATCCAGATAGAGGCCCGCGTGCTTGGCGACCTGTCGATGAACCACATCATCCCCGTTGCCACCCGTTACCAGTCGGAGTTGCTGAAGAACGTGGAAAACATGGAAGAGGTGTTCCCCAAGGACAAGGCACGCACGCTGTCGGCACGCAACCTCAAAATCATCGAGGAGATAGCAGTGCGGACCTCCAAAATCGAGATGCAGGTGGAGGAACTGGTAAACGCCCGTAAACTGACAAACAAGATAGAGGACGAGCACGAGAAGGCCATCGCCTACCACGACACCGTGGAGCCCAAACTCGACGACATACGTTACGAAATCGACAAGCTGGAGCTCATCGTCGACGACAGCCTATGGCCACTGCCGAAATACCGTGAACTGCTGTTCATCAGATAGCGAAGCGCATCACTAATCACATAGCAAAAAGAGGACGTGTCTCACGACAGGTCCTCTTACTAATTTTTAAACCTTATAGTACAAAAAAACAGTTTTTGTACTTTATCTTAGAATGGGAATATGCGACTTACATGTCCAAGCCCTCAAGGTCTTTCTCCGAGATATTACCCGTAAGGATAATCACAGATACTTCTCCTTCAGCATCAGTGCTGAGCAGCACAAATTCGCGGCAGTCTTTGCGCAGTTCTTTCATTCGTATGCACATATAGCCCTCACCTTCGTCTTTCACTTCCATCACAACCTCGTAGTTGTTTTCTTTCATGAATTTCTCGGCTGTGCTGCGGAGTTCTTTGGATTTGCCGTCCTCCTCAGCACTGAAGATATGAATTTTCTCCAGCTTGCCAGCCATACCTTTAGGTATACCTGTGCCCATACTTCCAGCCAGGCCCATCATGGCTTTCGACACGTACACAGACGTGATTCCCTTGATCTGCCCAAGTCGCTCAGCAAGCGTGGGAGCTGCTTTTTCGAATTGTCCCAGTATTTCCACTTCAGGGACATTGCCTTCCATCATCCGGCCTTGCGCACAAACGGAATGAGGAGTAATTGTGAACATGGCAACAAGTATTGCCATTATAATCATCTTCTTCATTTTGATAATGTTTTATTTGGTTAAATGAATCGAATTGAGTTTCTCTAACGCATTGCCGACCTTCTCCATCTGGCGGTGTCCACAGTCCATGGCCTTTCCAAACTGGCTCATCGCCATGTTGATATAGACTCGTGCCTCCTTAGGATCTTCCACCTCACGGATATAGCTGACAGGCCGCATCAGATACGTGATGCCGAATATGAGCACAGCACAGGCTGCAATGGCCGTGGCCCACCATGAGAGGTGGCGGATGCCGACGCGCTTGCGGCTATCATGCTGATCACATTCCTTTTTCGCCTCCGAGTCGATGAGGTCGGTCAGCCTGCCAAGAAGATCGTCCGGTGCATCAGGACATTGCGTTTTCTCTGCCTCCATTTGAAGGAACAGCTCCCGGTCGGCTGACATATCGGCAGGCACATCGCCGCTCAGCATCCTCTCACGCAACACCTCCTCTTCCTCAGCCGTGGTCTGGCCCTCATAATATTTTTCTAACAGTTCTTTCATCTTCTCATCTGTTGTTTGATTGCTTCTCTCAAAAATTTTCGCGCCCGGCTGAGCGCCACTCTCACATTCACCTCTGTCATACCGGTGGCTCTGGCGATGTCGGGGTAGTCCATCCCTTCAATGTCGCGCAGGACGACAGCCCGCTGCTGCGATTCAGGCAGACGGCTGATGAGTTGCATCAGGCTGCTGCGGGTCTCGTCCGTCTCCATCTCTGCTTCCACCGTCCGCTCCTCCACCGCATCATGCTCCGCCGGTTCATCGTCCACAAGCTGCAGATGCTGACGTCGCAGATAGTCTATGCATTGGTTTCGGGTCAGCGTCACACAATATCCGGAAAGGTTACCGTCCTTGGGAATGGTGTCGCGTTTCTGCCAGAGTTTCAGATAGACTTCCTGCAAGATGTCTTCTGCGTCCTGGCTGGTTCCCACGATTCGGAAGGCAGAACGGAAGAGTACGTTCCGGAGAGGCAAAAAGAGTCGTTTGAATTCCTCTGCCGTCATCATGTCATGGGATTTCTATTCCTCCAAGCAGTCCGCCGCCTTGTTGCTTCAGTTCGTTCATGTCGAAATCACCAGCGACATGCACCATAACCGGATCATCCATAGAGGCTGACAATACCACAAGTTCCCTACAACGGTCCTCTTTGATGTTGGCGAAGATTTTGACATGCTCAGCATCTTCTTTCGTGTCCATCAGCAGTTCGAGTCCCTCGACGGTCAGGCTCTCAACGGCCTCACAGAAAGCCTTGCGGTCGGACTCGGAACTTTCCTCCAGCGAAATGATATTCACAAAGCGCAGCTTGCTCATCACATCTTTCATTTTCTTCATTTTCTCAGAATCCTCAGAATCCTGAGCTTCAGGACTCATCGACATCATCATGCCGAGGGTGTTTTTGTCCAGTTTCACCACCTCCGCATTCTCCGCCTTGGAGAATCGCTCAACGAACTGGTCAAACGTCTGAGCATTGAGCGACAGGCTCATGCAGGCAAGCAATGTGATCAATAAAAAATGTTTCATGACTTTTTGATTTGTTATGGATAATTATTGAAATGTTTCTATCCTGTTAACGCAATCAACGATTGTTTTGTTACAGAGAAAAGAAAGAAAATTAAATAATCTATATGAATATACCTCATAAAATGATTTAACCGCCTGAGGGGACATCTCCACAGACGGTTAAAAATTACACCTTTTTCATCCTTACAAGTCGAATCTATTTCGTCGGTTCTGTGTGAACCACGACATGGGTCTGAGCGCCAAACCGCTTTTTGAGAAGATGCTCTATGGCCGTGGCGCGGTCGTGAGCCTGGCGCAAGGGGATGGCGCCGTCCATACGGACATGAACCTCGATGGCTATGCGGTGGCCGATCTTTCGCGTACGCAGATTATGTGGATTCTGAATGCCGTCCACAGACTGTATAATCTGCAGAATCTCGGCTTCGCTGTCGGACGGGAGAGAGCTCTCGGTCAGTTCTCCGATATTCGTCTTCAGCAACTCCACTGCCACTTTGATAAGCATGGCGCCTACCACAACCGAGGCAAGGGGGTCGAGCACAGCCCAACGGTCACCAAGCAGGATGGCACCACCGATTCCCAAAGCCGATCCCACTGACGAGAGGGCGTCGCTTCGGTGGTGCCAGGCGTTGCTGATCATCGCGGGAGAATCCAATGTCTTCCCACGGCGAATGGTATATTGATAGAGAGCTTCCTTCACGACGATCGAGACAAGGGCAGCCCATAAAGCGAGCTTGGCTGGCATTTCAAGCTGACTGCCCGACAGCCAGGCTAAAAATTTCGACCCTCCGGCATAGATGATGCCGCCTGCCACAGCCATCAGTGCCAGTCCGATAAGAAACGATGCGATGGTCTCGAATTTGCCATGACCGTAATCGTGCGACTCGTCCTGTGGCTTTGCGCTTATATGCACAAACACCAGCACGGCCAGGTCGGTCAGGAAGTCTGACAAAGAATGGATGGCATCGGCTATCATCGCCGAACTATGACCCACAATGCCGGCAACAAACTTGAACACCATCAGCACGATATTGCCGACACTGCCCACAAGGGTCACTTTATATATTTGTTTTTCACGTGTCATATCCAACCGAAATATCTCACACAATGATATGTCAGACACTCATAGAGTCTAAAGTTAGAGCCTAAAGTTCGGCTGCCGACTTGAGGATTTCGGACAGCGTGGGATGTATATGCACCATGTCGGCCAGCTGAGCGGCCGTGGAGTTCTGGCACATGAGCACGCTCGCCTCCTGTATGATATCGGCGGCATGAGCCCCGAAAGCGTGACAACCCAGAATCCGCCCGTCCTGCGGGTCGCAGATGAGTTTCAGCATGCCGTCAGTCTCACCCATTGCCATTGCCTTGCCGTTGGCTCGCCAGAAGGACTTCTTGCAGACATAAGGGATTTCCTGTGCCTTGCACTGGTCTTCCGACAAGCCCACGCAGGCGGCTTCTGGCTTGGTGAAGATAGCGGCCGGCATGATGTCGAGACGGATGTTGTCTTTTCCACCCACGATCATGTTGACCGCACGTATGGCCTGCATCTCCGCCGCATGAGCCAGCATCTGTAGGCCGTTGGCGTCGCCTATCGCATAGACATGAGCCAACGGACTGCCGGCAGCGTCTGTCACACGTAATGAATCCTGGTCCACAGGGATGGCGCCACGGACAGGCTCCACACCAAGCGCGGCGAGGTTAAGTCCGTCCAAATTGGGTTTTCGGCCCACAGCCATCAGCACTTTGTCCGCCTTCACGCAGTTGGCCTTCCCCTTCTTGTCGGTGAAGACTACACCGTCGTCCGTGATGGCCGACACGGCACATTGCATGTGGAACGTGATGCCGCGCTTCTCCAGCGTCTTCCTCAGCCGTTTGGCGATGTCGCTGTCGAGCACGGGCAGACATTCCTTGAGAAACTCCACCACCGTCACCTCAGTGCCAAACGCGTTGAATATGCTGGCAAACTCCATGCCTATCACGCCTGCGCCGATGATGCACAGGCTCCGGGGCATGTAGCTCAGGGAAAGCAGGGAGGAAGAGTCGAGCACGTCGGGATGGTCCGCCCCTTCCACGTTCAAGCTCTTTGAGCTGGATCCCGTAGCGATGATGATGTGGTCGGCTTGATATTCCATTCCGTCAGCGACGACGGTATGGGCATCCTTGAATACCGCTTTCGCCCTGACGACAGAAATGGCGGGATGAGAGAGGAGCGACTCGACGCCCTGTCTCAGCTGTTCCACCACATCGTCCTTACGCGCTATCGCCTTGCCAAAGTCGAACACGTAGTCAGGGAATGTCACGCCCATTGAGTCAGCATCCTTCATGTCGAGCATCAACTCGGCATTCCGGGCAAGGCATTTGGTGGGGATGCAGCCCACGTTCAGGCATGTGCCCCCGACAGGGCCTTGCTCAAAAAGGGTGACATTCAAGCCCCGCTTCGCAGCATATTCAGCGGCGCGGTAGCCGCCTGGCCCCGCGCCGATGATAATCAGGTCAGTCTTGTTCATCTCTCAGCTGTTTGAAAGTAAGTACAGGATGTTTGGCAGCCAGGACATCGTCCACCCGTCCTATAGGGGTGTCGTGGGGAGCAGTCTTCACGGTGTCCGGGTCGTTTATTGCCTCTTCCGCGATTTTGCGCATCACCTCAACGAAGCCGTCGAGCGTTTCCTTCGACTCGTTCTCAGTAGGCTCTATCATGAGCGACTCGTGGAACAGCAGAGGAAAATAGATGGTAGGCGCATGATAGCCGTAGTCCAGCAGACGTTTTGCCACGTCCATGGTAGTCACGCCTGTCGACTTGTCCTTCAGGCCGTCGAACACAAACTCATGACAACAGAGCGAGTCGATGGGCAGCTCGTAGACATCCTTCAGCGATTCTTTCACGTAGTTCGCGTTAAGAGTGGCAAGCGGTCCCACCATGCCGATATGTTCTTTTCCCAGCGACAGGATATAGGCATAAGCTTTCATCATGACGGCGTAATTGCCGTTATAGGGGCTGACGAACGGAAGGAATTCCTGAAGACCCTCTCGGACTCCAACCGGTCCGCTGCCCGGTCCGCCGCCTCCGTGAGGCGTGGAGAATGTCTTGTGGAGATTGATGTGCATCACGTCGAAGCCCATGTCGCCCGGCCGGCAGGCACCGAGCATCGGGTTGAGGTTGGCACCGTCGTAGTACATCAGTCCTCCGCACCCATGAATCATCTCTGCGATTTCAGGGATACGGTATTCGAAGAGTCCGAGCGTGTTGGGGTTGGTCATCATCATGGCTGCGATTTCAGGCCCCTGTTCGTCGACCACACGGCGGAGGTCGTCCACGTCGACGGTGCCGTCGGCCAGCGACTTCACTTCCACCACCTCATAGCCGCAGACGGCAGCCGAGGCCGGGTTGGTGCCATGTGCAGAGTCGGGCACGATGACTTTCTTGCGCGACACATCGCCACGTGAGCGGTGATAGTTGTCGATAGTCATCAGGCCGGTGAGCTCTCCGTGGGCTCCTGCATAAGGCTTGAACGTGAAATGAGCCAGGCCGGTGAGCTGGCACAAAGCATGCTCCAGACACTCTATCAGCGCAAGGGCACCCTTCGTGGTCTCTGCAGGCTGTTCCGGGTGGATGCTCTGGAACTGAGGCATAGCTGCCACCTCCTCGTTGATTTTCGGATTGTATTTCATCGTGCATGAACCAAGCGGATAGAAGCCGGTGTCCACGCCGAAGTTGTTGTTCGACAGGTTGGTGTAGTGACGCACCACGGTCAGCTCGTCGCATTCAGGAAGGCAGGCATCCTCGCCTCTTCTCAGTTCTGCAGGCAGCTCAAAATCTCCAAACTGGTTGATGGGCAGGCTGTAGCCTCTCCGCCCGTCTTTCGACAGCTCAAAGATGAGATTTCCATATAGTGTTCTGTTCATAGGGCAGCAATTTTTACAAGGTTATCGATTTCCTGCTTCGTCCGCTTTTCGGTCACCGCGAAGATGAAGCCGTCTTCATATCTTACGCCTCCAAGCATCCCAGCGTCGATGAAGCGCTGATAGAGCGCGTCGGCATCGCCGTCGTATCTCACAAAGAACTCATTGAAGAAAGGCTTGTCGAAGGCCAGTCGGAAACGGCCGGTTTCTGTCAGTCGCTGGCACAGATAATGTGCGCCGGCATACGAGAGGTTTGCCGCCTCTTTCAGCCCTTCCTTTCCCATAAGAGAAAGATAGACGGTGACGAAAAGCGCCATGAGCGACTGGTTGGAGCAGATGTTCGACGTGGCTTTCTGCCGGCGGATATGCTGCTCACGTGCCTGCAGGGTGAGGACGAATGCCCGCTGTCCACGGTTGTCGCGCGTCATGCCGACGATACGTCCCGGCATCTTGCGCATCAGTTTCTCCGTGGTGCACATATAGCCGAGATAGGGACCGCCAAACTGCAGCGGTATGCCGAGGCTCTGGGCGTCGCCCACCGCGATGTCGGCACCCCACTCTGCCGGAGTTTTCAGAAGGGCGAGGTCGGCCGCCACGCTGTTGACGACGAAGAGCGCCTTCTGTCCGTGGCAGGCATCGGCAAAGCCAGAGAAGTCCTCGATGATTCCTAAGACATTGGGCTGCTGAACGATGACGCCAGCCACCCCCCCTTCCGACAGGTTTTGCCGCACTGCGTCGAGGTCGGTAACGCCGTCCTTCAAAGGAACAGCCACCACGTCGATGCCCTTGTGGAGGGCATAGGTGCGCACCACGTCCATGGTCTTCGGGTTGATGCCCTCAGAAACCAAAACTTTGTTTACTTTCTTTCCAGCCGCCACGGCCATCATCATCGCCTCGGCAGTTGCCGTGGCACCGTCGTACATCGACGCATTGGAGATGTCCATGCCAGTCAGTTCCGCCATCATCGACTGGTACTCGAAGATATAGTGGAGGGTGCCCTGGGAAATCTCAGCCTGATAGGGCGTATAGGAGGTGAGGAACTCGGAGCGTGACAGCAAGTTGGGGATGACCGACGGCGTGTAGTGGTCGTAAGCACCGAAGCCGGCGAAGCAAGTCAGCTGCTGGTTTTCGTCGGCCAGGCGCTGGAAGAGCGCGCGGACTTCCATCTCGCATCTCTCGGAAGGCAGGTCATACTCTCCCTTGAAGCGGATGCTTTCCGGAATCTGCGCATAAAGGCCGTCGAGCGAATCCACACCGGATTTCTCAAGCATGGACTGCAGCTCCTCCTCTGTATGAGGAAAATATTTGAAAGACATGATTGCTTAGTTTTTAGTTTTCAGTTTTTAAGTTGGGGAGAGATCGGAGTGCTCTGAGTACTCTGAATACTCTGAGTACTCCGAAAATCAGGTGTCTCTCTTAGTGCTGGCTTTCGCAGAATTCCTGATATGCTTTGGCGTCCATGAGATTGTGAGTCTCGTAGGTGTCGGACAGCTGAACCTTGATAATCCAGTTAGCATAGGCGTCCTGGTTGACGAGCTCAGGACTGTCCTCGAGTGCATCGTTCACTTCCACCACCGTGCCCGAAACCGGAGAAATCAGGTCGCTCGCAGCCTTCACACTCTCCACGGCACCAAACTCCTCGCCAGCCTGAACCTCGTCGTCCACATCGGGCATGTCAACATAAACCACGTTGCCAAGCGCGTTCTGCGCATAGTCCGTGATGCCCACATATCCATACTCACCGTCTACTCTTACATATTCGTGCGACTCCGAGTAGAAGAGTCCTTCAATTACTTTTGCCATAATTTTTATTTACTATTTACGATTTACTATTTACGATTTATTTTAAATATTTTGAAATTTCAGCTATTTTTTTGCAGCTATTTCTTTCAGATAATTTTTTTCAGCTATTTTTTATAATGTTTGTCGTAGAATTTCTTTTTCACTACTTTTCCGGGGAAAGTCTTTTTGCGAATCTGGATCTCCACCGGGGTGTCGAGTTTGGCGTACTGGCTGTCGACGAGTGCAAGGCAGACGCTTTTGCCAGTGGAGATGGTGCGGTAGCCAGTGGTGACCTCACCGATTTCCTGTCCGTCTTTCACCACCTTGTAGCCATGGCGCGGGATGGCCTTGTCGGCCAGCTCGATGCCCACCAGCTTGCGGGCGACACCTTCTGTCTTTTGCTTGAGCAGCGCCTCACGTCCGATGAACTCCGGTTTGTCGAGTTTCACGAAAATGGAGAGCCCTGCCATCACGGGAGAGATCTCGGCAGAGAGCTCGTCGCCATAAAGCGGCAGTCCCACCTCGAACCTGAGCGTGTCGCGGCATCCCAGTCCGCAGGGTTGCACGCCGGCCTCGATGAGTTTGTCCCAGCAAGTGCGGATGAAGTCGTGGGAGGCATAGATTTCGAAGCCGTCCTCGCCGGTGTAGCCAGTTCGGGAGATGATGACGTCGCCGATGGTCTTCACGGTGTAGAACGTGAGTTCCTTGCATTCGAGTCCGAGAACATTCTCCACAGTGGCCTCAGACTCCGGTCCCTGCACGGCAAGCTGTCCATAGCTTTCGGAGCGGTTGACCAGCTCAATGTCGAAGCCGTCTTTCTGTGCGTTCATCCACTCCCAGTCCTTGTCGATGTTGGCGGCGTTGATGACGAGGAAAAAGTCGTTCTCCCCCATCTTGTAGACCAACAGGTCGTCCACTGTCCCGCCATTGTCGTAGCACATCATGCCATAATAGATTTTTCCGACCGGGGCACCTGCGATGTCGTTGGTGAAGATATGCTGAACGTATCTCTCAGCGTCTTTTCCCTTGACGGTCACCTCGCCCATGTGCGACACGTCGAAAACGCCGACATGCTCACGTACGGCATTGTGTTCTTCCGTGATGCCGGCATACTGAATGGGCATATCAAAACCTCCGAACGGAGAGATGAGCGCTCCGAGCGCCACATGCTTGTCGTAAAGGCAAGTTCGTTTATTTGTTGTTTCCATTTTTATTTAAGATTTGTGATTGACAGTCTTAATTTATGAGGGTTATTAATAATTTTCTTTATCTGATTTGAATTTCCAGACTCATAATGAAATTCATTGAGTCAGCAGCCTGATGAAGTCGTCTTTCTTCAGATTCATTATCGTGTCCGACAAGTTGTCGGGCAGAGCTCGGTTCAACGCTTCTTGAGTCAGCTCGCATCCTTTCAACTTGTTGAGAAGGGGATCCAGCTCGCCCACGAGGAAGTAGTCGCCGAGCAAGTTGACGGCTTTGACGACTCCGCTCTTCATCTCGATACGCGCCTCCAGGAGTCCTACGCCTTCAATACGCTCTTTGACCACTTTCGTGCAACGCGGATTGTTGCCGTAGACAAACTCGTCGGAGAGATATTCCTGCTCCATCTCTTCTATCGCCAGCACGTCGGCAGGGGTCAGGCAGACGCTTTCGTGGCATATCGTACTCACGGCCAGCTGTTTGAAAGACTCGATATCAAGGCTGGTATAATCTTTCAGCAACGCGATATGCTGTCGGACACTCTTCACGCCTTTCGACAGGAGCTTGGAGTCGTCTGGTGTGATGGCCCCCACCATGTTCGTCATGTCGGTGTCGTAGAGCATGGTGCCGTGGACGATGCATCGGCCAGGAATATGATAGAAGGCACAACCTGACACCTTACGGCCTCCGATGAGGATATCGTTGCGCGAGCTGATGGTGGCCTCGACGCCCGCCTTACGCAATACCAGCAGCATGAGGTTCAGAAACTTGTGGAACGTGAATCCCACGCTGTCGGAGGATGTCACGTAAGAGAACATGATATTGCTCATGTCGGCATACACACATCCTCCGCCGCTCTTGCGCCGGTACATCCTGATGCCCCGTCGGCGACAGAACTCCACGTTGACCTCACTCTCTATCAGCTGGTTCCGGCCAAATATCACGCTCGGCTCCACCTGCCACAGAAAGAAGCAGTCGGACGCGTCGATATGACGTGCCACATACTCTTCCATAGCCAGATAGAACGAAAGGGGGCGCGGATTTCCGTCGGGCAGCGTGATATGTTTCATCTGTCGAGCGTGCTATTGATTTTTTAGAAGGTGAAAAATGCCGTTACGCGATTTTCGTCATTATAGTCGTAAAAAGGATAAACTGCTGATTAGTCCACAAATTTATGATTAATTTCTTATATTTCCTAAAAGTTGGTCGTTTATTTACCTCAAAGAGCAAAATAAACTCAAAAAATCAGAAAACAATCGTGATTTGATTCCTGGAGTTGATAGTTGTTCGTCTTTTTGGGAGGCACCGGCTCATATTCGCATTACGAACCCAGAGTGTGTCGGATACATGAAAAGTGTTTCTCTTGTCGCTGCACCCCCCAAAAAACAAAAATCATCTGATTTATTTGCGTTTCTCCCATTTTCTTTTTAATTTCGCAAAAGAAACTAAAATCTGTAACAGAAATGTGCCAGAGGACACGTCGGCATGGTGGTCCACATGCCTGACACCATCTATGTCGTCGAACTGATAATCAACGGAACCGCCCAGGATGCCCTCAATCAGATTAACTCCCGTAACTACGCCCTCCAATATGCCACATCCGACGAGAAAGTAATGAAAGTGGGCGCCAGCTTTTCCACGGAGAGCAAAACCGTCGAGGACTGGATTTAGAGAATATGTAGGAACACATTCCACTAATTACCAAGCCAAAAAGCTACATATTACATTTATCAACGCGCGACAAGCAAAAAAAACACGATATTTTTTCGCATGTCGCGCGGATTTTATATATTTGCACATCATTTGCTAACAATCCATAACACCCACACCTATGAAAAAACTCAACCCGACAATCAAACTCGAGAAACAAATAGGAGAACAGATCTATAACGCCCTGCAGGGACAAGTGGTGGAGGAAGTGCTGAAAAAATCGAAGATCAACAGCAGCGACACCTACTGGCGCAGCAGCATGGAAGGACACAGCCTGAAAGTGCAGCAACATCTGCTGCCCGACTTCTATGCCCTCTGCCATGAGGTGAAAGAAAAGCTGGGATTCGAGGAGAACGTCGATTTCTACATCACAGGCGACTCATCCGTCAACGCTTTCTCCGTGTCAGCAGAGGACGAGGGACAGCCACATATCGTAAACGTCAACTCTGCCCTGTTCGACCTCATGGACCAGAACGAGCTTCGGTTCGTTATCGGACATGAGCTCGGACATCTCATCAACAAAGACTCCAAGCTCAGTCGTCTCATCGGATTCGTCTTTCCCCCTGGAGCTGCCGTTCCCATATCCCTGCACTACAAGATACGCCTTCACGAACAACTCGCCGAACTCGTGGCCGACCGATACGGATTCTTGGCTACAGAAAATATCCAGGCCTGCGTCACTGCCTTCTTCAAACTGGCGTCCGGTCTCGACCTCGCCAAGATGAACGTAAGCATCGACGCACTCATCGCCGACAACAACGAACGGCTCGACTACTTTCTCAACGACAAGGGCATAAGCCGCAACTCACACCCCGTCAATCCAATCCGTGTCAAAGCTCTTCACCTCTTCGCCACCTCCAAGACTCAGAAAGCGCTCAACGAGGGGATGGAGCAACTCATCGGAATCCTGCTGAAAATCGGTGACAGCGAACTCGACGAGTACACAGCCCAGTTCATAGCCTCCGCAGGACTCATCGTCGCCAACGCCGACGGAAAAATCACGGAACAGGAAGTGGAGCAGATCATCGACTCCCTCGCCGGGCTGAAGATGTTCCCAAGGGACTTCCTCGAGCAGATTGCCAAGGGGAACGTCAGCGCGACATTCAGCAAAGCCGTTCAGAACATCCTCAACATAGACCCAGGAACAAGGGAGGGGATGATCAACTACATGATACACATCACCATGTCCGACAAGATCATCGCGCCCGCGGAAGTGGATCTGCTCTACCAGTTCGGAGCTGACATCGGACTGAGTGAGAAGGAAGTGTCCGACGCCATCGCCATGTCCATTCAGAAAAACTACATACCCAGCATCAACGCACTGTGTTAGAACGGGAAAAAACAAGGGACGCCAAGAAATAAGCCTCTTGTCGCTATAAACAGCCACTATTTCCAGCAGTTGTACCCCATCGACAAGTTGCGGATTGTACTTTGGTGAGAACTAATATGGATTCTGTTTTTTAGTATTTCGATTTATTCGTAACTTTGCATGAAAAAACGGAACTCATTCTATAAAACTTACATCATGAAACAAGAAAGACTCAAAATCTGGCTGTTGCTGGCTGTCCTCACCCTATGCACAGCTGCATCCTTCCCCTCATGCTCGTCGGACGACGACAAGACCTCATCCAGTCCCACCATCGAGAGAATCAAAAGCCGGGGCAGACTGCTCGTCGGCACCACTGGCGACTACCGTCCACTGTCCTTCTGCGAGCCTGAGACCGGTGAATACTGGGGATTCGGCATCGAGATGGCAAAAGAGATTGGCAGGGAGCTGGGCGTGGAAGTGGAGTTCGTGAAGACCTCCTGGCCTACCCTCTCGGCCGACGTCACCACCGACCCCCAACTCTTCGACCTCGCCATCGGAGGCATCACCATCACGGACGCAAGGCGGCAGACCATGCTCATGAGCGAGGGCTACCTGGCCAACGGAAAGACCATTCTGTGCCGCACGGCCGACGCAGAGCGGTTTCAGTCGCTGGAGGATATCGACAAGCCGGAGGTACGCGTGATGGTCAACCCGGGAGGTCTCAACGAGAAGTTCGCCAACGAGCACCTCAACCATGCCCAGATTATAGTCCACCAGAAAAACGAGGAGATTCCGGTGCTCGTAGCCGAAGGCGAGGCCGACGTGATGATCACGGAAATCACTGAAGCCCCATACTACGTGCAGACGGACACGCGACTGGCGGCACCGTTGCTGAACACCCCCTTCACCCATGGCGAAATCGGAGTGCTGATGCGAAAAGGACAAGACGACCTCCTGCAGGCCGTGAACGACATGATCAGGCGGATGAAGTCCGACGGATCGCTCCAACGTCTGCACGAGAAATACGGACTGGTCTATCAGTACGGGGCATCTCTCTGACTGGATCACAAAAAAAATAAGACGGGCCAACCCCAGCACAGGGGTTGGCCCGTCAACTTTATATGGTGATGGTCAACAAGTGTTATTTTAGGTCATCGGTTATGCTGCCTCGGCTATGCAACCTCCGACATTGGGCGGACATAGATGAACTTAGGATACTTCTGATAGACGAAAAGCGTAACCGGACAGAGCCATAGCTGCTTTAAACCGTCGATGTTCTCCACGTCGTAGTAGGCACCAGTGGTCAGCCCCCACTCCGTACGGCGGAGCACCACATATCCTTGTTGCTTGTAGGTGTCGTCATAGCCGCTCGACGTCACCACCTCCACCGACGTGTTCTCGCCGTCGTCCGAAAGCAGAGCGCACAACTTGTCGGCACCCGCCACCATCATCAGGTTGTGATGGGCAAATGGCCAGTTGGGCAGGTCGATGTACCACTTGTTGTCGCTCTCCTTTTTGAATTTCAGGTTCTTTGTCATGATAAAACGTAATTTAAATTTGGTTAAGAAAAGTCTTTTTTATTCTGACAACCTTAGTGATGCAAAAACCATGCCATGTCTAAAATATGCGTAAATATGACATAGTATATTAAATATATGTAAAATTTACGCAAATTACAACATTTTATCATGTCAATTTGACGCAAACACAAGATAAATGTCATTTTGGCGCATTATCTAAAAAAAACATCCCAAAAGCAGGTGGGATTAAAGAAAAAACGTCAACACCACCGACATTTTCCTCGAAAAATACTTGGATTTGGAATAAAATTCGTATTTTTGCAATGAAATACCAATATCATTCAAAAAATTACAAATCTTTTTCTAACAAATAGCATTATGAAAACAAAATCATTCATTTTAAGCATCATCGCGGCAGCGACACTGTTGCTGTGCGTCAGTGGCAAGAAGCCGAGCCTCGAGGGCACAAGCTGGAAATACGACCACATCATGTTTCTTGCCGACGTTGGAAACATGGGCGACGAGGAACTCATCACATTCACAAGCGCTACAGAGGTCAAAGTGGAAACGACAGAATGGGTCATGGTGGTACACGAAGGGCCAGGATCCGACAGAATGGGAGCAGGGCGATCCACAAGTCCTGTAACGAAAGAGAAAACCGGGACCTACACCACAAAGAAAGCCAAGGTGAAAAAAAAGAAAGTGACAAAAGTGTTCATCACAATCGAAGGTGAAACCAGCGAATTCACAATCGACGGAGACACCATGATCCCAGCTACATCCTCACTTGAAGACCAACGCATCTACAAGAAGCAATAGCAGAACCGTCAGAAAAGACCAGAATTGGCTTGACCGTGATTCGACGGACGATTGTGCGTACGAGACGCTCATACCCCAATTTTAATCAGAGAACAGAGATTAATTGCTGATTAAGTTACAAGACGCGCCGCGGCGCGTCTCTACTCGTAAGCGGAAAAAACAGGTAAGTACTTATTTTTGTGGACGTAAAATTTTGATAATCGGTAAAAAAGTTGTAACTTTGCAACAATTATGAAAATACGGGAAATAATTGGAGCCCTTGAACATTTT
>OCTX012285134.1_pt1 | contig 24263 bp, 21 predicted proteins | sample 1539691 | NCBI WGS metagenome assembly OCTX01 (sample SAMN02144231, study PRJEB22623) | gut metagenome | biome: sheep rumen | host: Ovis aries | place: New Zealand
GGCAAGCTGACCTTCAAAGACCTCCTGTACGGAGATTACACCTATCAGGAGTTCAAGGCCCCGAAGGGGTTCCAGCTGGATGAGACGGCCTATCCCTTCTCCATCACAGAGCACGGCGTCACCGTCAGCCACACCCGCGTCAATGAGCGCCGCCCTGGCACCCTGACCGTCAAGAAACAGGATGCGGACGGAACGCTCCTGCCCGGTACGACCTTCCTGCTGGAGTATTCTACAGACAAGGGCAGTACCTGGACGCCGGTCTTCTCCCGTGATCCCGACGAAACGGATCTCACCCGCGGCGGCTGTACCAGCCCTGGCCTTGTGGACGGCCAGCTTACCACGGGAGAGAGCGGCACGGTCAGCTTCACCGGCCTGCGCGCCGACGGCATTATCCTCTACCGACTGACTGAGACGCAAGCTCCCAAAGGCCGCTCTCTGATGGGCGGTTCGCTGTATGTCGGCACCCTGCCGGTGGAGAGTGAGAACATCTACGCATCAGACAGCGAAGTGTTCGACAGCCGCGCCTTCCACTACACCCTGAATGTGACTGCCACCGACGATCCCATCTTTCGCCTGCCGGAAGCGGGCGGCGATCTCGGCTTCTCGTTCCTGCCCCTGGCTATGTCTCTGATGGCATCCCCGGCAATCATCATGAAAAAATCCAAAAAGGAGATCACTGAATGAAGAAATTGTATAAAGCCCTTTCCCTGATCATGGCGCTGGCCATGATGCTCTGTATGCCCATCGCGGCGCATGCGGCGCCCGTGGCAGAGGCCACCATCGACTACTCCCGCACCGGCTCCATGGACATTTACAAGTACGACCTCACCAACAGTGAGAAGGACGGCATCTGGGATTCGTCCTATGTCTCCACAGGTGTGAAGGATGAAAACGGCGTGGAGGCGATTCTGGGTGATCCCACCCGCGTCTCCCCGCTGAACGAGAACGGCAATGCCTACGGCTACGCCATCAAGGGAGTCGAGTTCACCTATGTCAAGGTGGCGGACATCCGCACCTATACCGAGTCCGAGGATGGCGTGGAGCATGTGGAGGTGCTGTACGGCATCGCGCCCAACGCCACAAACAATGCGTTCCTCTCTGCCATCGGCGTCAGCACCGATGACCGCTATGCTCCCGCAGACAACGAGGTGGACGGCATCAAGGTGTTCTATTACCGCTCCGACACTCTGATCGACGGCCTGCGCGCCGCGCTGGACGCCAACGCCACCACCGTCAAGAACGCGCTGGAGAAATACGCCCACGACAACCACGGCGTCGCCATGACCGAGACGGACGCCTACGGCCACACCTCCGCCAGCGATCTGTCCCTGGGCCTGTATCTCCTGATCGAGACCCGCGTCCCCGAGATGGTGACGGATACCACCGCGCCCTTCTTTGTGAGCCTGCCCATGACTTCCGTCAACGGTACCAACGCCAATGACGGCGGCACCCGCTGGATCTACGATGTGACCATGTATCCGAAGAACCTGACCGGCATCCCCAGCCTGGAAAAGACTCTGCGCGAGAACAAGAACGACACCGGCAAACACGGCGGCAGCGCTACGGACATCACGGACGGCTATGCCCACACCGGCACCGCCTCAGCGGGAGATACCATCGACTACCAAATCATTTCTACCCTCCCCAGCATTACCTCCGCCGCCAGCTATTTGACGGATTACAGCTTTGTGGATACGCTCTCCAAGGGCGTGAGCTACAAGAAGGGCGACATCGTGCTGGAATTCTTCAAGGACGACGCCTGCACGGACAAAGTGGCCACCTGGACCGAGCAGAGCGACCGATTCCTCGTCTCCTATAACACCGCCGCGAACGGCGACAGCGTCATGACCATTACCATGACCGCCTCCGGCCTCAATGAAATCAACACCAGCAGAGCAGTGTATACGGAGGATTCGATGGTCAACAGCGGCTACTCTGACTGCACGCTGCGGATCACCTACCAAGGCGTGATAAACTCGGACAGCTCCGTCACCTACGGCGACGCGGGCAATCCCAACAGCGTGATTCTGACCTGGAAGCGCTCCAACACCAGCTACTACGACATGCTGGTGGACGATTGCCATGTGTACATCTACGGCATCGACATCACCAAGCGCTTCCCTGACGGCAAGGGCGACATGAGCAAGGTGGAATTCATCGTCCACAACGACACGGACAACTACTTCCTCACCGGCAAGCTCAACGAGAGCGAGGGAGTCTGGTATGTGACCGGCCATGTGGCAGAGGAAAAGGACGCCACCCACTTCATCCCGACCGAGGAGGGCAAGCTCATTATCAAGGGTGTGGAGGATGACAGCTATACCATGACTGAAGTGCGGACGGATAACGCCTATACGCTCCTCAAGAACAGTATCAGCGTCATCATCACCAAGACCGAGAGCGACAAGCTCTGCGGGATCTATGGCACGGATGCTCTCGGCCTCGTCCAGAATGATCCCCGCTATGCCGATGTTGATCCCGGCCTCTTTCACAACATGCCCCAGAAGCATCTGGAGCACAAGCTCCTGACAGCTGCCGCCACCGTGGATAAGAACAAGGTGAATATGACCAAGGACGGCAGCTCCGAGAATGCCTATGTACCCTTCACCGTCATCAACACCCGAGGCTTCGACCTGCCCCAGACAGGCGGCGAGGGCAACTGGCTCTTTCCGGTCATCGGGCTGTGCGGTCTCGCCGTGTGCATCGGCGGCATGCTTCTGGTGATGCGGAAAAAGCCCAAAGCAGAGCACGAATAACAAAGCGCAGGGAGGCCGGGAAACCGGCCTCCCTGCATCTGGAAAGAGGTTAAATGAAGAAACGAACCAAGATTCTCATTTTCCTGATCTCCGCCGTACTCGCCCTGGGCGTGACGCTCTATCCTCTCTTCAGCAACGCTTACGCCAACAAGACACGCAGCCTTGTTGAGACTCGCTATGAAAAGACTGTGCAGAAGATGGACAACAGCGAGGTTTTGGCGGCAAAAGAAGCGGCAATGGCCTACAACGAAACGCTCCTGACAATCCCGGCCAAAGCCTTCTCCAAAGAGGCGCTGCAGCAGGCCGGCGAAAGCTATGACGGCCTGCTGAATGTGCGGGGCGACGGGATCATGGGCTACATTGAAATCCCGAAGATCGGTGTAAACCTGCCTATCTACCACGGCACTTCGGAGGAGACGCTGGATCGGGGCGTGGGGCATCTTCTCGGATCGTCCCTGCCGGTAGGCGGCACGGGGACGCACTGCGTCCTCACCGGGCATTCCGGTCTCGCCGGACAGAAGATGTTCTCAGATCTCGATCAGCTGGAGCTGCTGGATGTGTTCTACCTGAAGGTGCTGGATGAGACGCTGGCCTATTCGGTCATTGAGATCAATACTGTGCTGCCGGAGGACACCTCGGAGCTTGCCATCAATCCGCAGGGTGACGATGTGACACTGGTAACCTGCACGCCCTACGGCCTCAATACTCACCGCTTGCTGGTACGGGGAACCCGGATCGGCTACGAGATGGCCGAGCAGATGGTAGAGGAGGCGCACTTTGAGGAGACCCCGGTGAAATCCACCTGGACGCAGGAATATCTGCATGGGATCGGCATCGGCTGCCTGGGTATCGCTTTTCTTGCCTCAGTAGTCGCGCTGATCCGTTCCCTGACGAAGAAGGCATGGCAGAGGAAAGAGGCAAAGCACATGGAGAAACGGAGGGGTAGACATGAAACGCCGTAAATTCCCGTGGAGGCTCTTCGCCATGCTCCTGCTGATCATCGCGGCCTTCGCCTCCGCTGCCCTCGCTATGAAACCGCTTATCTACAACGCGGAGAAAACACGGGAGATCAAGCGGGAAAGCAAGCAATTCTATGCCAATGCCGAAATCGTGCAGAGCATGGTAGAGGAGGCCGAGGCTGCGGAAGAACCCGTTCCCTTCGAACAGCTCTATGAGGCGATCCAACGCTACAACGGCTGGCTGGTGGATATTCGACAGGGAAATCTCACAAACCGGGCTGCGACGGAGGTAACGCCGTTTTCGCTGGTGCAGTACGGCCTCCCCGACGAGGTCTTTGGTGTGATTCGCATCCCGGCGATGGATGTGGAGATGCCGATCTTCCTCGGCGCCTCGGAGGAGAACATGGCAAACGGCGCCGCCGTCCTCTCCCAAACCAGCATCCCCATCGGCGGGGAGAACACCAACGCCGTCATTGCCGGACATCGCGGATGGAACGGATATCCGTATTTCATGGATATTGAAAAGCTCCAGAAGGGAGATGGTGTGACCATCACAAATCTCTGGGGCGAGTTGACCTACAAGGTTACGGAGATCCGCATTGTGTATCCGGACGATATAGAGGCAATCCTCATTCAAGAGGGCAAGGACATGATCACCCTCATGACCTGTCACCCGCCCAACAGCGGCGGGAAATACCGTTATCTCGTGTTCTGCGAGAGATCTGAAACAACAGGAGGTGACGTATCTGTATTTATACCCTAAAAACCTGGCGGAGAAAGCGAGCATGTGGCTGTGGGAGCTGAAGGATCTGGCGGTCATCGGCATCAGCGTGCTGCTGTCCATCGTGATCCTGACGCAGACGAAGCTGATGCTGCCGTTGGTGGTCTCGGCGCTGTACGCCTTTCTCAGTATGCGCTTCGACGGCACCAGTATTCTGGACTTCATCAAGTACGCCGCCACATTCTTCTTCCTCAAGCCGCAATTCTACGAATGGAGGCCGCGCGATGAAGCAGAAGAATAAAAACGGTACCCGCCCCCTCATGGGCATCGACGAGTTGACCGGCCATTCCATCGAAACCCCGATGGGAGAGCTGGTCTTTTATATTATTCAGCCAACGAACATCGGCGTCCTGCCGGAGAGCAGCATCACCGCCCGCGTCCGTGGACTGCAGGGTCTACTCAGCGGGCAGACGGATTGGGAGCTGATGGCGCTCAACTCCCGCGAATCCTTCGAGGCCAACAAGAGCTTCTATCGGCAGAGAAGAGAGAAGGAACCGCTCCCCGTTGTCCGGCGCTTGCTGGAGCTCGACAGCCAACATCTGGACGATATCCAGGTGAGGCTTGCCTCCGGGCGGGAATTCTATCTTGTCCTGCGCCTGCGCGGGCAAAAGGAGTCGGACATTCTGCCCTATCTCTCCCGGATCGAGCAGATCATCAAGAACAACGGCTTTACGACTCGCATGGCAGGCAAGCCGGAAATTCAGCAGATGCTGGCCGTGTACTACGAGCAGAATATGACAGCGGACGGCTACGAGGACTACGACGGCCAGCGCTGGGAGGAGGTGAATACCAACGGCAAAACACGCAAAGAAAGCAAAGAAAAAAGGAACCCACGCGGCAAAACCGGAGGCCCGCAAAGACTTCCTTGACATGATCGCGCCATCGGTCATCAAGTTCAACACCGATCACTTCATCTGCGGCAATACCTATCGCTGCGTGTGGGCGCTGCGGGAATACCCCAGCCGCACCGACGAGCAGGCGATCCTGCGGCATCTGGGTGAAAAGGACGGGATCTCCCTGCGGATCTACGCGCGCCGGGCTTCCCCTATGGAGGAGAAAAAGATCCTGACCAACGCCTCCAACAAGAACAAGATGAACCTTGGCACCTCCCACGACATGCAGGAGGTGGTCGCCGCCCAGAGTAATCTCAGCGACATGGCGGAGATCATCAAGCTGATGCAGGACAGCCACGAATCCCTCCTACACTGCGCGGTCTACATCGAGCTCTCAGCGCCGGACTACGACAGCCTGAAGCTGCTGCAGATCGACGTGCAGACGGAGCTGATCCGCAGCAAGCTCAATGTGGACCGGCTTCTGATGCGTCAGCAGCAGGGCTTCCGCTGCGTCAGTCCCGCGGGGTATAACGCCTTCGGCACGCAGTTCGAGCGCGTCCTTCCCGCAAGCTCGGTCGCCAACCTCTACCCCTTCAACTACTCTGGCAAGACCGATCCCAAAGGCTTCTACATCGGCAAGGACAAGTACGGCACCAACGTCCTCGTGGACTTCGACCAGCGTGACGATGACAAGACCTCCGCCAACATCCTGATCCTGGGCAACAGCGGTCAGGGCAAATCCTATCTGATGAAGCTCCTGATCCTGAACCTGCTGGAGGCGGGCAAATCCGTGATCTCGCTGGACGGCGAGCACGAGCAGCAGGAGATGTGCGAAGCGGTGGGCGGCTATTTCATCGATCTGATGGAAGGTCAGTATATGATCAATGTGCTGGAGCCGAAGTGCTGGCGCAGTACCGACGATGATGACACCGAGGTAGGCGAGCCGGACACTTTCCGCAAGCATTCCGTGCTTGCCCAGCACATCTCCTTCCTCAAGGACTTCTTCCGCAGCTACAAAAACTTCTCTGACGCACACATCGACACCATCGAGATCCTGCTGGCACGGCTCTATGTCGAATGGGGCATCTCGAAGGATACGGACTTCAAGGGCATGCGGTCGGATCAGTTTCCCATCCTCTCGGATCTCTACACCCTGATCCTGCGGGAGTTTGAGCAGTACGATCAGTACGGCGGCAGCCAGCTCTACACGAAGCAGCTCTTGCAGGAGATACTGCTGGGGCTCCACTCCATCTGCATCGGCACGGACTCCCAGATGTTCAACGGCCACACCAACATCTCCTCCAGCCGCTTTCTGGTCTTCGGCGTGAAGGGCATCCTCACAGCGGCGAAGAATGTCAAGGCTGCCATGCTGTTCAATATCCTCGCCTTCATGTCGGACAAGCTCCTGACCGAGGGCAACACCGTCGCTGCGCTGGACGAGCTGTATCAGTGGCTGGACAACCGCACAACCATCGAGTACATCCGCAACTGCCTCAAGCGCGTCCGCAAGAAGGAGTCGGCCATGATGATGGCCTCGCAGAACATCGAGGACTTCGACCAGCCCAATGTGCGGGAGATGACCCGGCCGCTGTTCGCCATCCCACCCCACCAGTTTCTGTTCTTCCCCGGCTCCATCTCCAAAGCCGGGTACATGGACATGCTGCAGCTGGAGGACGCGGAGTACGAGCTGATCCACGCGGCGCAGCGAGGGATCTGCCTGTATAAATGCGGCAACGAGCGCTATCTCCTGGAGGTTCACGCCCCGCCGTACAAGGAGATGCTCTTCGGAAAGGCGGGCGGGCGATGAAAGCCAAGCTCATCAAGCTGGCACTCTCCGTCCTCACCAGCGAAAAGGGCCGCAAGGCGGTGGGCTGGATCTTGGTGGCGGCGCTGTCGCCGCTGATCCTGATCATCGCCTTCCTCTGCGCCCTTGGCTCCGGCGAGGCCGCGCACAACAACAATATGGTGGAAGCCTGCTTCTACGGCACGGAACTCTCGGACAAAGCGCCGCGGGAGCTGAAAGACCATGTGCGGGAAATGCGCTCGGCCTTCTCCCTTCTGGATTCCTCCGTCTCCGCGGCAAACGCGGAGATGGAGGATGGCAACAGCCTTGATCCCATCCGGATCAAGGCTGTTTTCCTTGCCCTCTGCTATGGCGAGACCGCGCCCACGGCGCGGGCCGCCAACCGCTTTGTGGACTGCTTCTATACCATAGAGGAGGCAACGCGCACTGTGGAGGTGGAGGGCGAGGACGGTGAAATCACAGAGGAAGAAGAAAGCTATGTCCGCACCGTGCCGCTCCCGCTCCGCGCCGCCTACGGAAACGTGTCCTCTCTCCTCGGCAGAGAGATCACCGATGAGGACACCGACAACATCTCGCACATCTACCGGATGATCGCAGGCGACATGGGCGATTGGGAGTACGACGGCGACTACAGTTACCTGGGCGGGGACTACGATACCGATTGGGATCTCCCGCCCGTGGCTGCTGATCCGAACAAGACCGCGGCGGGGCTGGTGGCCTACGTGACCAACGCCTACGAGTCCGGCTGGGGCTACGTCTGGGGAACCTTCGGCAATGTGCTGACGCAGAGCGCGTTCCAATCCAAGCTGGAGCAGTACCCGGAGGGCGTCGGAAACTATGCGGACTTCATTCAGGAGCATTGGGTCGGGCGGCGCACCGCCGACTGCGTGGGGCTCATCAAGAGCTACGGCTGGTACGATCCCGACACCGAGAGCATCGTCTACGGCTCCCACGGGATGCCGGACATCGGCGCAAACCAGATGTACTACTCGGCCTCCGAGTCCGGACCCATCAGCACCATCCCGGAGATCCCCGGCCTCGCCGTCTGGCACGACGGACACATTGGCGTGTACATCGGCAACGGACAGGTGATCGAAGCGATGGGTACCCGTTACGGCGTAGTCAAGACGCAGCTCGCCGGTCGCGGCTGGACCCACTGGCTGAAGATCGCTTACATCAATTACGACTGAGGAGAACTTATGAAATGGAAAAAACCGAGATCAAAATCAGCATTGAAAGCGAGCGGCTGGAAGCGCTTACCTACTTCCTGCAGAAAAAAGAGACTTCCTCACTGCAGAAGGAACTTGGGAAAATCCTGGAAGAGCTGTACGAAAAGACTGTCCCCGCGGATGTGAGAGATTACATCGACGGGCGGCTGAAGAAAGCGGCTCCGCCCAAGCCTAAGGTCAAGCCGCCGACTAAGAACAATGCCGAGCGAGCTGACAAGGAAAGCTGAGGGGGGTGATACCAATCACAACAACAAAAAGCTCCGTATCCTTTTTGAAAAGTGCGACTGCTCGCAGACTCCTTCCCAGCGATGTGGTGTTCTCCCACATCTCCTTTGTGGGTGAGCATCAGATTGCCTTCCGCATGGAACCGATCCGGCAGGCGGGAGATATCTTCGGCCTGACGCCCGTTGCCAACGAACGTGTCACGGTCACAGCTTTCTACGATCTGGTCAAGCATTGCACGCAATGCACGCTGGACCTGAATGTGACCGTGGAGGAACGGGAGTACCGCTACGAATATATGCTGACGCGCGATGAGCGACGGATGCTCTGCGAGAAGATGGAGAGCTTCTTTCGTCAGCGCGTCGGCACCGACCTGCAGAGCTTCAGCTTTGAGCGGCTCACCGTACCCGTGGCGCCTGGGTGAGAGTGAGGAGGCACAGGGCCGAGGAGGAGGGGCGAGGCAGGAGAAAGAGGCGGGGTCGCGCTGCGCCCCGCCTTGCCCACTTCTGCCCGCAGTGCGGGCAGTTTTCGGTTGTTAGAAAGGGGGTTCCTGTACCCATGAAAAAGGAGGCGAGGGAGTCGTGACAACAGAAAAAGCCCGAAAATTCAAGAAAAAAAGCGGGGTTCCTGCGGCAGCTTGGAGGTGTTTTGCCAATGGTTGAGGGAAAGATCAAATTCCCGCTCTGGATCGCGCCGGAGACAAAAGAGATTGTTGCCGAGAGCTTTCAGAAAGACAACTGTAAAAGTATGAGTGAGTTTATAGAGAAGGCCATTCTTTTCTATAACGGCTATCTTCATGCAAGGCACGCGGAATACTACCTGCCGCGAGTCCTCGGCTCCATCCTGCAAGGGACGCTCGGGCTCTTCGGAGATCGCATCGGCAAGCTGCTGTTCAAGCAGGCGGTGGAGTGCAATATCGCAAATCATATCCTCGCCGCCGATACGGATATGGACGTGGAGACCTACGAGCGATTGCGGAACCGCAGCCTGCGTGAGGTCAAGCAGACCAAGGGTGAGATCTCCTTTGAGGATGACCTGATCTTCCAGAAGTCGCTATGAAGCTGATCCAAAAGTGCGGGTACATCAAGGCAGGCGGTGGCGGCGCGTATATGAAGTACATCGCCACGCGGGAGGGCGTGGAGATCATTCAAAACGACGCTCCCCCAACAAAGAAGCAACAGGAGCTGGTCTCAGATATCCTGCATGACTTCCCGGACTCCAAAGAGCTGTTTGAGTACGCGGACTACACCGCCAAGCCCACAGCCGGAAACGCCTCGGCGTTCCTGTCCGCTGCGCTCGACCAAAACTCGCACACGATCAAGGACGGGGATATTTACATGAAATATATCGCCACCCGCCCTCGTGCGGAGAAGCATGGCGACCACGGCCTTTTCGGCCAGGCACTCCATGTGGATCTGCACAGCGCCATGCGGGAGTTGGAAGCTCACACGGGCAATACCTGGACAATCATCTTCTCTCTGCGCCGAGAGGACGCGGCGCGTCTCGGTTATGACAACGTAGCGGCGTGGCAAGCCCTGCTGGTCGCACATCAGCACCAGATCGCGGAAGCAATGAAGATCCAACCGGAACATCTTCATTGGTACGCGGCCTTTCACGATGAAGGTCATCATCCCCACATCCACATGATGCTTTGGAGCGACGATCCGAAACAAGGGTATCTGAGTGAGGCTGGCGTCAAGGCCATGCGCTCCGCACTGACCAATGAGATCTATAAGGATGAGATGTACCAGTTCTATACGCAGAAGGACATCTCGTATAAGGAACTGACAGCAAAAGCGCAGGAATCCATGCGAAAGCTGATCGAAGCCATGCAAACGAAGGTCTGCACAAGCCCGGTGATCGAACAGAAGATGCAGGAGCTGGTGGTGTCTCTCGGAAGCGCCAAAGGGAAAAAACAGTACGGCTATCTGCCGAAGGAAGTCAAGGAGATCGTGGACAACATCGTGGATGAACTTGCCAGTCAGCCGGAGGTGGCCGCTTGCTATGAGGTATGGAACAAGCTGCGGGATGAGCTGGAGGCGTACTACAAGGACAAACCACGCGAGCATCTTCCGCTCTCCCGGCAGAAAGAGTTCCGCGTAATCAAGAATATGGTAATCCGCGAGGCCGAGAACATCCGCCTCGGCGTCTTCTCCTTTGAAGATGACATGGCGGAGGAGGCCACCGCTGTCGCAGAGACAGAACTCCGTGAGTTGGAGATTTCCGCCGATAGAGGTGACGATCATGCGATGTACCGGCTCGGAAAACTCTGCCTGAACGGGGAGAGCGTCGAGCAAGATACGGATACCGGAATCGCTTGGCTTAGGCAAGCGGCGGAGCAAAGCAATCCGTATGCCCAATACGCCCTCGGCAAGCTGTACCTGCAAGGTCGGGAGGTCCCGCAAGATAAAGAGAAAGCCCTGCGCTGGCTGGAAAGCTCCGCCGCGCAGGGCAATGTCTATGCGCAATATCTGATTGACCGGATGGACGAGCAGCGCGATCCGTCGATCCTGCTCGCCGCCATGAAGCTCCTGCATCACGCCTCCCGTATTTTTCGGGAGAAGGTTATGACCGAAAACCCGAAAGGCATCCGAATGGACTCCCGCCGCCGAAAGCAACTCCTGCAAAAACGCCTCGCCATGGGTCACAAGATCGCCGATCATGAGGAGCAGATACAGGGGCAGGTTATGACTTGATTACTCCACCCGAACTATGCGACCGGCTTTGCGCTCCTTCGCCTCCGGCTCTGCGCTGTCGATGAAGCCCACAATGCAGGGACCGATTCCTTCCCACTCGCCTTCGATGCCAAGTTCGCGGAGAATCGCCTTGCCCTCCGCGGAATCAAATTCTTCTCTGGCCCGGTTGATCCAGCAGCTTCCAAGCCCCAGCGCGTGGGCGGCCAGCATCATATTCCCCATGGTGAGGCTCCCGTCGTACACGTGGTTCGGACTGGCCTTGTCCGCCAGCACCAGCAGAACGACCAGCACACCGTAAAAAGAATCAAAGCCCTCCGGCCAGCCGCCGATCTCGCGGTTCATTTCCATGAGTCGATCACGGAGCGCCTTGTCGGTAATGGCAACGATGATAGACGATTGTAGCCCCTTGCCGCTGGCGGCGTACAGCCCGGCTTAAATAATTTTATTTAAATCCTCCCGATCCGGTAGCTCCGACTTATACTTACGAATACTGCGGCGGCTTTTCATTGCGTCAAGAATGGGTTCCATTGTTTTGTGTCCTTTTCTAATTGAGTAGCTCGACAAACTGGAATTGTTATTTGATGCCGTTTCTTCCTCAAACAACTAATTGGAAGAATTCTCTCTGCTTCGCTTTATTATACAGGCTCTTTTCTCTTGTAGTGTTTTTTCCGGAATGTCCTCATACTCACCTCTTCGCCGATGATCGATCATAATAGCCTAGGTATATGGCAAGCGCCAACATGTGTTTACACGCATAGCCCTTACAGAATGAAGGACAGGTACATCGTTCCAGCGATGTAGCGTATCGTTCACCGGAAGTTTTACTGGTGAAGAAGCACACGTTCTTTTCCCGATCCAGTTTCTCTGGCGCTGATACCGTGTAATCGACCTTGTAGATGTCCTTGATGCAAACGTTAGCATAAATCTCAGCATGGTATGTCGAGGCCGGCAATGTTGGCAGTCTTTTAACTTGTTGATTTCTCCTTATGATTATTCTGGTTTCTATCTCATCGTTATCTATCTTCTTTTCTCCAATGATCTCACTCTTCAACAAGCGACGGTAAATGGATTGGACGTGTTTTTCCCGTTCTGGATCGTTCTCGGAAAGCTCCTTAATCAAAACCTTTTTATGGCAGTGCTTTCTAGGACACTTCTCAAGATAGTCAAGCACAACCCGGTTATCCGTCAGGCGCTCTTGCCATTTGTGATAGAGGTCAACAACGGCCTCCCTGCGCTTCTGTTCCATCTCCAACTGAGCAGCAGTAGGAACAAACGTGGCATGGTCCCCAATTACCCAATTCCACATTCCTATTTCCATACACAGCTTTCTATAGGTTGCATAACGCTCGTCCCATTCTGTAAGCAATTCATTCCCGCCGTCAGAATTTAGCTTTTCCAGCTCACACTCAATCTCACCTATGCGCCTTTCCAGACCTTCTCCGAACCCCTTCTTCACATACCATCTGGCCATATCATCAGCGCAATTGACTCTGTGACCATCGATGTACCGTTCTCCACCCTCATAGGTTTTGACTATGGTTCCCGCTCCATGTTTGTCATAGATCGTGAACGAACCATCAGGGTTATCCTTCCTCCAACTTCGGTCGCCTTTGGTTTGAGTATAATCCGTTCCCCCATGGTGCCTATTGGCAAACGCTAACACAATCAGAAGGATGACTATGACTATTAACAGTATTAATGACAATGGCATCAGGTGCAATGCAATCATAGTATCATCTCTACAAATCCCAGTATGTCAAGCTGATTATATCATAGTCCTACCCCTAAATCAATCAACAGGAGTTGATAACCATATCTCTGTACATACCCTTCACCCAAGAGCAGAAAGAGCAGGCGGCTACTACCGATCTGCCAGCCTTCCTTGAGAGTCGCGGCGAAAAGCTGATTCGATCCGGTAGAGAAAAACGCTTGGCCAGCAACCACAGCGTTACCATACGAGGAGGCGAGTGGTACGACCATGCGGAACAGCACGGCGGCAACGCCATCAGCTTTTTACAGCGCCACTACAACATGAGTTTTCCCAAGGCGGTACAGACGCTCCTCGGTGGGGACTTCAGGCCCGCCGAGATTATGCCGCTGCAACCGAAGCCCTTCGTTCTGCCAAAAGCCAATTCGGACATGCGGAGGGTTTTCGCATACCTCAGCAAGACGCGTGGGATCGACAGCAAGGTGATTTCCGCCTTCGCCCATGAGAAGCTGCTCTATGAAGATGCCAAATACCATAATGCGGTGTTCGTCGGCATTGATGAGAGCGGCGTCGCCCGTCACGCACATGTTCGCAGCACCAACAGCCAGGGAAAGACCTTCCGCATCAACATCGAGGGCAGCGATCCGCAGTACAGCTTCCACCATATAGGAACCAACGGGAGCCTGCTTGTCTTTGAGGCTCCCATTGATCTTCTGTCGCATATTTCGCTGTATCCGCAGAACTGGCAGGAGAACAGCTACGTCGCCTGCTGCGGTACATCCATTCAGCCGGTGCTGAAGACGCTGGAGCAGATGCCGCAGGCGGACACCGTACTGCTCTGTCTGGACAACGACGAGGCCGGGCAGAAAGCCAACCGACGCATGGCCGGGCAGCTTGAAGTGGAAGGGCTGACGGTCATGACGCAAATACCGAAGATGAAGGATTGGAACGATGATTTACTTACAAGCCAACAGCACGCCGTTCATCTTGCCGGACTTTAAAGCCATGTGGGAAACGCTGGCCGGCCTCGGCAGCGTCTGGATCCTGGTCGGCGTGGGCTTGATGGCCCTGCTGCTGATCGGCGGGATCACACTCGCCGGCGGGAACTACAAACTTAGCAGCATCAAATCCGTGACTGTGGGCGACGGCCAGCACGGTACCGCCCGATGGGCGACAACGGCGGAGATGAAGAAAGCCCTCGCCTATGTACCCTTCGCGTTGAAGGACTGGAGAAAGGGAGAGAAGCGCCCGGAAAAGCAAGGGCTCATTCTCGGCTGCGTCGGAGGCGCAAAAAAGCTGAAAGCCCTTGTGGACAGCGACGATATCCACTGCCTGATGATCGGAGCCTCCGGCGTCGGCAAAACGGCCTTTTTCCTCTATCCGAATCTCGAATACGCCTGCGCCAGCGGCATGAGCTTCCTCGCGCTGGACACCAAGGGCGACCTTGCTCGCAACTACGGAACCATTGCGCAGAAGTATTACGGATACCAGATCGCGGTGATCGACCTGCGCAATCCAACCCGCTCGGACGGAAACAATCTTCTGACGCTGATCAACCGCTATATGGACAGGGCCAGGGCTGACGAAAACGATCTGGTCTCCCGTGCCAAAGCGGAGAAATACGCCAAGATCCTCGCCAAGACCATCATCAATCCCGGCGACGATACGGACTACGGTCAAAACGCTTTCTTCTATGATGCTGCCGAAGGGCTGCTGACAGCAGTGTTTCTTGTCATGGCGGAGTTCCTGCCGCCCACCGACGGCTACGGTGAACGGCGGCATATTCCCTCCGTGTTCAAGCTGGTGCAGGAACTGTTGGAACCGTCGAGGCTGCCCGGAAAGAGCAACTTCCAGCTTCTGATGGATATGCTCCCTTCGGATCACAAGGCCCGTTGGTTTGCGGGAGCCGCGCTGAACGCGGCGGATCAGGCCATGGCTTCGGTCATGTCCACCGTGCTCTCCCGGCTCAATGCTTTTCTGGATTCTGAGCTGGAGCACGTGCTGTGCTTTGACAGCGCCATTGACGCCGAGACCTTTGCATCCCAGAAGTGCGCGATCTTTCTGATCCTCCCGGAGGAGGATACGACCAAGAACTTCATGGCAGGACTGATGATCCAGAACCTGTCCCGTGAGCTGTTCGCCGTGGCCGACGAGAACGGCGGAAAGCTGAAAAACCGTGTGGTGCTCTTCTGCGATGAGCTGGGCACGATGCCCGCCTTTGATATTCTCCCGCTCTTCTCCGCAGGCCGATCCCGCAAGCTGACACTGGTGCCGATCATTCAGAGCCTTGCCCAGCTTGAGAAGAACTACGGCAAAGAGGGCTGTGAGATCATTCAGGACAACTGCCAGGACACGATCTTCGGAGGCTTTGCCCCGAACAGTCAGACCGCCGAGGTGTTGTCAAGAGCTCTGGGGAACCGCACCGTTCTGACCGGAACGGTACACAAGAGCAAGGAACCCAGCCAGGATCTGCAAATGACAGAGCGTCCGCTCCTGTCCGCCGACGAGCTGAAGTCCATTCCCAAAGGGCATTTTGTCGTGATGAAAACCGGCATGCACCCGATGCGTACACGCCTGCGGCTGTTTCGCGAATGGGGCATCTCCTTCGAAGAGCCATTCACAGTACCCAGGCGGGAGCACGCAACGATCCGCTATGCGGGGCGGGAGGAGCTGATCTCTGCAATTCAAGCGCGATACCCGATCAAGGCCAGAAGCGGAGCAAAAAAGAGCGACGAGGCCGGAACTGCTGAGGATATTCCCGCTTCGCACGTCAAGACATAGGAGGTGGTCAGATCAGCTATTTTGATACGATCTACGCCGACAACAGCCTGCCGCACCGGGCCAAGGCGGTCTATATATACCTCAAGAGCATGTCTGCCTCCAAGGGCGAATGCTGGCCGGGCATCAAGACCATCGCTGCTGATCTCGGTCTCTCCAAAAGCACGGTCAAGCGGGCCCTTGCCGATTTGGAGACACATGGCTACTTAGAGAAAGAACACCGCCACCGAGACAACGGCAGCTTCACATCCAACCTATACCGCATGAAATGAGAAAAGGCGCAGCTCTCCGCCAAGGGAGAGCTGCGCCCAATTCCTGCACCGAGGATAGGTTCATGATGGACCGTCTTGAGGGTAGAACCTAAACGATATGGAAAAGCAGAGGAAAAGATAAGTGAGCATAGCTGCTAATTAAGATTCAAGCTCTTGAGCGAAAACATTTACTCTTTTTAAATCATGTTACCTCACGAGTGAAAACTCTGAGCTATTAGCACTATTATCAAACAGAATTATTTATGCAATACGATTCTTGCCCCACAAGAAAAGACAGAAACAGAGATATCCCAAGTGCCATTTGCACCACCAACAACAATTAAGACGGGCTCTGGACAATGTAGTTTTTTATCTGATGAGAGATTAACCATCGTATTAACATCTATTGAGGAAGGGGCGGCTGAGGAAAACGGATGGAAATGCCATTCCCCAATATAGTACCGGCCTTTATTCCATAGCCTGTTAAGTGTTGGTAAATAATCAAAACCAAATCGCACAAACGATGAGCGGTATCGTGTTGATTGGCGTGATGGCCCATATGCGTTGGTTATAGTTGCCCAATTAAGATCCTCTGAATAGCAACCAACCAGGATCCCACCAGTTTCTTTGGGTAAAGCCGCAGAACAATCTTTGTGCATTTTTTCTAGGATACTTACCGGAAGTCGCACACTATAAGCATGATCTTCACTAACAAACTCTTCATACTTATCAGACGACATCATACAAAACCTCTATGGGCATAAGTCCATCAAATGTATTTATACAGTCTTTTCTTTCATAAACTACCATGAGAGAATCATGTTCTCTGCATTCGGCAAATTTTTCAAGAGCTTTTTGCGTCAGCCCAGCAGCTATCCACATATCACTTGCAGTTGCTGGAAAAAGTGGATGCCAGCATCCTATCCCATCTCGAGGAAGATCTGACATCCTCACATCACATTCTTTCCGGTCAGCAATCAGATAGGGTGAGATCTTTTCGAAAAAAGCGGAAATATCAGGAGATTTTTTCTTAAACATACAGAGGTACAGCCTGTTTGCCCCAAGTCCAACAGAAGCAGATAAAATCAGCTTTCTCTTATCTGCTATTTGACCAAGCATCTCCAACACCTGATCGTTTCCGGTCGTATCAATGATTGTGTCATATGCAGATAAATCTGGGGTGGTAGTATTATCAGGATTCAAGTTAAGATAATCCACAAACGAAGCAATTCGGGCATGGGGATTGATCTCGGATAACCTTTTTGCTAAGGCCTCGCTCTTGAATTGGCCAAGGTTTTCAAAAGTGAGATTGTGCCTACACAGATTCCCCTGAAAAACGGCGTCTCCATCAATACAGCAGAGTTGCATTACGCCGCCTCGAACTAACAATTCTGAAAGTGTGCTACCAAGACTGCCTGCACCAATAATTGCAACTCTTTTTCTGCATAATTCTTGTGAATGGTGACCACGAGCAACGATACTATGGTTACTCCAATTCTCACTTCGAATCCAGCAAAGCTCTCTGTTTGGCATAATGATTGATTGCCTGTCGTTCTTCCACCAACCAACCTCGCCGGGGCGATACCCGCAAGGCACTCCTAAGGCATCACCTGGCGAACTTTTTTTCTTTCCTGAGTGAAACTTGGGGTTAACACAATGCAAATAAGAAAGTCTTGGTAGGCGCAACGCCTGCCACACGAATTCTTCAGCAGCTTGTCCGATCCTTTTTGGCACGGGGAAACCGAATAATACCAGATGTGAATAGCCATCCCTGAAAAACGATGCTTTATCCTCTAGTACTTTGAAAAAATCAACGCCCTGTTCGAGACAGGCTTCCTGAAGTTCAGAAAATGTCATAGGCGCTTGCCAGTTCTTCACGCAAAGAGGCTTTTTCAGTTTTAACCACAGCGCAAGATGACCATCAGATGACTGTCGGTTTACAAGATTGTCTCCCCAACAGGGACGGTAAATCGACCCGCAGTCTTTCGATAAGAATGCTGTTACATACGAAATGGTTGTCCCGACTACATTTTTGAAAGTTTGGATTTGAGCCAATCCGAACAGTTCATCTGAATCTTCCCATTGCATCATAGAAACTTGGTCTTCATTATACGCAAACTGCTCTCGAAAACTGGGCGAGAAATCGGGCAATTCGAAAAAATCGTCTTTCATGACCAGCGTGTTGTTTGCAGCATTGCGCACCCACAAAACTGTTCTTTCCGCATACCAAAACAATCGATCATCCGCTGTTAGTGGCTCTTTATCAAAAGCATGTAAGCCAAGACCTTGAGAGTTAAACGCGACGCATAATTTTCCCATTCGCCAAAGTCCATTTTTCGCCACATGATAATTGCTGGACTGGTGAGGGAAAGTGCAGTCAATACTGTTTTGAGTACCAGGATAAACCTCAATGTCCCCATAAGGGTATGCCGGATCAATAGTTATATACCATTCTGAACGTAAAGGAACAATAGAAGAGGATTTCTCAATCTCAATGCATATATGAATATAGAAAACCTTGTTTTCCTGATCCCATTGCAAATCATCTATGATAGAAAGACCAGTAACCTCTTCTATCCGTCGACGCCCTCTTCTCAACTTGTCAGATGGATTGACCATGTTTTATCCAAACCTTCCTGTTGGGACGGCCTCTGTTTTCTGCGTCCGGGGACTGAACCCTCCTCGGTAGGAGGGAAATTCTTCACTACCGCAAAAAAACTCCCGCCAAAGACGAACACTTTCAGAAATATCTGTGGATTCCAAAGCTTTTCTTGCAATTGGGACATACTTCTTTACTGTGCCGTAGAAGCTGTTATAGTCTTCTTCCGACAAACTCTCAAAAACATCGTGTTCAGGAACTCCGCGATCAGCCAATACAGGCTTTTGAGGGAAACACAGAACGATTTTCTCCAATGACTTGACGATTCCTTCTGCAACACTTGTGATTCCGTCTGGACAGCAATCGCCGATAAAGTGTTCCAAGGGATAGCTTTTGGGATGCTTATTATCTGGCATCGCTTTGCGCTTCCACCATTTGAGAGCTTTAACCACATTGATATAATGCCCATTACAAGCTCTGTTTTTTAACATCGTCCATCGTATTTGCTCAAGAGGATGGGTTCTGTACCACTCGTCAGCCTCACTATCCGGAATCAATAAAGGCTCTTTCTGCCATGCACGATCTTCGCCGTCAAGATTGAAAAAATGCTTCAAGTTAGGACTGTTGCCGGCGCTATCAATGTGATAAAGCTGACTTGCAGATGTAACGTTTTCAACTGTGAAGGATTCACTTAGGCGAGCGGATCGGATTTCTCGTTTTACTTCTTCGCTTGGCGCTGCGGTAATAACCAAATCGACATCGACCTTATCAAGCGCTATCCCGATTGACCTTCTTTGCGGACGTACATGATCATAATACTTTTTTGCAAACGGCATAATGATTTCAAAAGCTTCTTTAGCGCTCGTGGTTTCGTGATCTATATTTGTTACTGCGATAACATCTACATCGACCTTATAGCCTAGCTCAGGTTTGATACATGTAGAGCGGGCATAGCTGCCTTGAATGAAAGAATCAACAAGTAGATCCTTCGTGATGTCATCCGATGCAAGCCTATCTCTCAAATCTTTATGTGCTTTTTTTAATTCAGATGTCAATTCATCCGACAAGCGAATATTGTGTAAAAAATCGGTAAAATAGGAAGGAATTTCACTCATAGCTTTTCTCCTTAAAATGTAAAAGATTTTGAGTAAAGGAAAGGACCTTTACGTTGGATGTTAAATTCATACAAATTGATTTCCCCAAACAATCGGGACATTTTTCCCATGTAGAACATGAAAGCGTTAGGCATAGCTGCGAAGACATGGATAGCAGAGTTCTTTTCATCTACTGTTCGGGTGTCAAGAAGAGACGAAATACCACTTGCTAATAGCAAAGCATGGTGCCCGTCAATCACAGAGAGATGACTGGCGTTTTCACCACCGACTGTACAAGAAAGAATTCTTCCAACAGGCAGTTTTTGCTGTTCAATATAACTGATGACATCCCGATCTATATTTCGTGCTCCATTAAGGATGAGTGCAATGTCGTGGGAAGAAGATGATAGAACAACCTCCTCAACTGTCCAGTCAGAATATGAATCAGATAATTTTTCATCTGGAGACCATAGCTTCATCCCAGAAGCGACGGTTTTTTGATATGGAACAATGTCGATTCCCGACTTAGAGTCACAGGCACGGCCAACTGCGAATGCAATCGAGCAATGAGTCTCAAGATATACTGCATATTTTTCTGTGCTGTCAAGCTGTTCAAAAAAGTCCTCAAGCTCATGGAGAATGCGCCTGTTCCAAATATCATTGTTAAGAGGCATAGAGTCATTGAAAAAACCTCTGAGATCCAATCTGCGTTCAGCGGCAATAGTAGCGAGCGTTGTTCCTCGATCAAAACTCTGGACACAAACTGGTATTCGTTTAAAAGTAGAATAAAAATGTAGCCCTTTAAGTCTGCTCTGGAGGTCAGCTTCAAAAGATTCTCGACTTATGCAAGAACCATTGGTGGAACTTAACAAATGGTCGCAAATGGTCGCGTTGGCCAGCATGTTAATCTGGTCGTGATTAAAACCTAACCCCTTCTGCGAAACATATTTAAAGAGTGCATCCCTAACATTTGCGAGTAGTGATTCTAAATCAAATGAGAGTCGGCGAACTTTTACTGAAGCAGAGTCCAAAATGGCTGTATTAAACCCGGACAATACGTCTGCTGCTTTTTTATCTAAGCACTTTTTGTAATACTTATCAATTGCATTGATAAAAGTAAGCCCAGTACCGCTACATTGGCCAATCAGCACAAGTTCGTAGTCTTGACAGCTATAGTCATCCGCAAGGTCTTGGATCCAAGATTTTATTTGGTTCGGCTGAAAGGTATTTTCTGTGGATTTTACTTGAATAGCTTTGACAAAGACTGTTCCTTTTGCTAACGCAATATCGACCTTATTCCCTTTGGTTGGAAACTCTATTTGTATACTATCCCAATTTTGATCAATCAGCGCATTTATCGTAGAGGCAATTCCCTGATATACATAGCCCCGACTGCCTTCCATCCCACCCATATGTTTCTCTCCTAATTTTTTTATTATAATATTATAATACTATATTTTCTAATGCTTTTCAACATGTCGATTTGCGCTGATTTATGGACAAACAACACTATATATAGTAGAGAGTTGTATAAGAATAGTTCTGCATTATGAGCAGAAACGATATAACAGATAAATAGCCATTTGAGGTAACAGAACATGCCCATTGGAAGAATCACTTCTACCAATGGGCATGGATTAATTATTTTAAAATCAGTTCACTTCTTAAAGAAGTCAACTCTCTTGACCCAACAACCAAAGTACTGAGACGCCTAAGGCCTTAGCGAGTACAACTACTTCATAATCAGCAACAAAGCGTCGGCCGCTTTCAATCTTGCTGATTGAATCGCGTTCAATATTAACACCCTCGACTTGCAGCCTTGCGGCCAAGTCAAACTGGGTCATACGCTTATTAACTCGAGCCTGATACACTCGCTGTCCACAGATATTTTTGCTGCCATTATAATCATATATTTTCAATTCTTATTCACCACTCGTGCGAATCTTTCACTTTTTTCTTGACACTAGCACATTCATCTCCAATAATTGTGCTAATGATGCGCATCCGCAGAGAAATCAACTTGTGAAGAAAGAAATGTAAAAATATTAATGATTTATAATTTGACAAAGAGAGGGAACTGGAATATGTTACGAGTATATAGACAGAAAAGGATGCGTGAAACCATGAAAATCGCAATCTGTGACGATTTGCCGCAGTTTAATCGATTGTTAAAAGAAAAAATAGAGAGTATATGTGCAAAGAACGACTGGTCACTAGATGCAATGATTTTTTCTTCACCACAAGCAATCTTGGCAACAGACCTTTCGACTGTCCAGGTGGTGTTTTTAGATATTGATATGCCAGGAATAAACGGCCTTGAGGTTGCAAAAGCAATTAGGGTAAAGTATCCAAGTATAGTCTTAGTTTTTGTAACTGCATACATTGAATATGCGCCTGCAGGCTATCGTGTGGAGGCTTTCAGATACCTGCTAAAACAGAAGTTAGAAGATGATCTCCCGCTGATTATGCAGGAGATACAGAAAAAATTACATGAGACATCTGAAACAATAGAGATTCGCAACAAAGAAGGAACCTCAACGGTTGCTTTAGACACAGTTGTATACATAGAAGGAACCCCAAGCAGAATGGTTCTGTTCCATATAAATAGTGATAAGAAGCCTATAGAGGCGTTTGGAAAACTAATAGAGTACGAGAAACTTTTGGAACAAAAGGGGTTTTTACGAGTTCAAAAGAGTTTTATAGTCAACATGGCAGAAATCAGTAAGATAAGCAATTATCAAGTAACCATGCGAAATGGTGACGTCATTAAAGCATCAGAAAAGAATTACAAGAAAACTTGCTCTGTATATCTTCAATGGAAAGGGAAATATCTATGAATCAGATAATAGCACTGATGCTTAATACAGCTTTAATTATTTTAGAAGACTGTATGTTTCTTATCTTAGTTAATGGTGTGTTTACTCCGAAACGTTCTAACAAATATACTGGGGTGAGTTTCGCGATACTTGTTGTTGCAAGCTGTGTTTTCTTGTATTTTTTTGGGAGATTAGAAGTAGCAAAGACGGTCCTGCCAGCAGTGCTATATAGTGCGTGGTTGCTCCTGTGTTATGAAACATCATGGTATAAAGCTGTGTTTGCGGTGCTGTTTTGGTTTGCATATTTAATTGTTGGAGATAACGGACTACTAGCGTTGATCAGTGCATTGACGGACAGGGGACAAACTGAATTAATGTTCACACCAGAGTCCTATTATTTCATCTGTTTTAGTATTAAAGCTGCTGAACTGCTTGGAATAACTGTTCTTCATACATGGTTTAAACACCACCGCGCTCGTGCTCAAGTGACTTTGACTGATTGGCTTAAGGTGATTATTTTTCCTGTTGCAATGCTGGTTGTATCAGCAATTTTGTTGAAAATCTATTATCACACCCCGGAAATGGCAATGGAATTGACAATATGCAATGTTATCATTTTACTTGTGGATCTAATATCGTTTTTCTTGATGAACTACCTGGAGAAACAGCAAGCCATTACTCGTGACAATATTATTCTGCGAAAGAGTATGAAAATCCAACTTGATAATGTCGAAGCATGGAGGAAAGCATATGAAGGACAGAGAAAACAGTCACATGATTTTCAAAATCAACTCTCTGTAATCCATGGACTTGTACAACATGCATCGCCAAAAGAAACATTGAGATATATTGAACGCCTCCAACATATTGATCCACCGGGAATATTATTGGTACAGACACATAGAACTGCAGTGGATATCCTGTTAAATCAAAAATACGCTATTGCAGAGGATCGAAAGATTTGTTTCAAAACACAGCTAGATGATCTCTCTTTATTCCCCTTACCGGATGACGCATTCATTGTTGTTCTCTCTAACCTGATTGACAATGCTATTGAAGCCTGTGAAAAAATAGAAGATGAGAGTTCAAGACAGATTATTCTAAAAATGAAAGTTGAAAATGATGCAGCTTTTTTGTATATTGAGAACTCTACAGCGCTACCGGTTGAGATTCGAAATAATCGCGTTGTAACAACAAAAAACGATGTAGTGGCACATGGCTATGGACTTCAAAATGTGATTGCCGTTTTGGAAGAATACAATTCACTGTATTTGATAGAGTACAATTCCAGCGAGAAGACGTTTTCCTTTTCTGCTCAGTTTTTGCAATTAGATAGTAATAGGAGGCAACAGTAACGAATAAACTGTTGCCTCCTTTTTATTATGGCAAGGATGCCTCTTTCACCGCAGAATTTGCCTCTTTCACCGCAGTTTTTCCCACTTTATCGATATGACTGCTATTATGTGTTCGGGTGAAGAATATGATTCGCAAAAGCGCTGTGGCATTATCAAGCGCGATCTGTAAACGAGAGTGGATCAAAGCGGAGAATTTTGAATGGTGTGTTTATGCACTTGAAAAATGGTTGGGGTTGTTTTTATTCGCTACAACCGTAATATTATGGATGATAATATCAGGCTTGTACTTTGAATTGTTAGCGCCCGGCAGAAATGACCATTTCGGGCTCAACTAAAAACGCCAATCTGGGATCAACAAAAATGACCAAACAGCCCAGATTCA
>OCTX012259143.1_pt1 | contig 24248 bp, 15 predicted proteins | sample 1539691 | NCBI WGS metagenome assembly OCTX01 (sample SAMN02144231, study PRJEB22623) | gut metagenome | biome: sheep rumen | host: Ovis aries | place: New Zealand
AGTCTCGCTGGTAGAGAGTTCGGTATTCATGGCCTTATGTCCCAACTCGGCCTGCGCAATCAGGTCGGGCAGTGAGAGATAAGCATCAGGACCAGCCACCAAGTCGCAGTGGTGGTTGTCGAGCAGGTCGTTCTGAGCCCTCTCGGCCATACAACCCAACACGCCAATCAGCATGCGATTGGCTTCAGGATCTGCCTTCTGGCGGCGACGGCGCTCAGCGTCCAGCGCATCCAGGCGGTGAAAAATCTTCTGTTCGGCATTATCACGAACAGAACAGGTATTCAAGAATACAGCATCGGCCTCGTCGATGGTCTCTGTGGTTTCATAACCAGCCATCTGCATCACCGATGCAACTACTTCAGAGTCTGCCACATTCATCTGGCAGCCATAGGTTTCAATATATAATTTCTTCATTTCGCCTGCAAAGGTACAAAACTTTTGCGAGATATGTGTATTTTATGCAAAAAAGATGTTAATGTCGTGAACAGAGTTGTTCGCAAACTCTATAATGCCATCCATTTATCCATACTGAATCTATATTGTCATAGCTGGTGCAGATACGTAAATGCTTTAAATACAAATCGTTACGTTTTGGCAGTTTTGTTTTTATCCACATCTTTATTTTGTGAATGAACAGGATGGATTATTTTTTGTAACTTTGTACCGATAGAAAGATGAATAACTGACTTTTTTTGTAAGTAATGACAGATTCTCTACTCGATTTGTCAATTATTAAACTTCTATGTCACGGGAATGTGATACTTTTGCAGCGCGACTAATAAACAAGATAAAAAATGAAGATTCTAAAACTAATTTTAACAGCATTGCTATTCGTTAATGGTTTGAACTTGAATGCTCAGACTGAAGACTATCCGGCTAACTATGCCAAAGGGCCTCGATTCAAGGCACTATTGTGTTATGAACCTACAGCCGAAGAGGCTCATGTGCAGTTTGATAAACAGGCTATTCAGTTTTTTCATAAACTGACGTATGGAGAAGGCTATCTGTTGGATGTGACTACCAATCTGGGTGATTATTGTGACAGTCTGCAAAACTATAGTATCATCATTATGTGTAACTATGGAATAGCTGACAAGAAGACACGTGAAGCTTTTCAGACCTATATGGAGAATGGAGGTGGATGGATGGGGTTCCACGCCTCTGCGTTTAGGGTTAACGAGGCCGAATGGCCCTGGATGACCGAGTTCTTGGGTTGTGGCTCATTCCTCTGTAATCAATGGCCACCACAGTCTGCTTTGGTCAGAGTGGAAACATCTGAGCATCCTGTTACACGCACGCTACCTGAACAGTATGTGGCGCCTGCCTCAGAATATTATCAATGGACCACATCGCCTCGTCAGGATAAAGATGTAGAAATTCTGGTGTCGATATCACCTAAGATGTATCCTTTTGGTATTAAGGATGTGGTGAAGTCAGGCGATTTTCCTATTGTGTGGACAAACAAAAGATATCGAATGATTTATCTGAATATGGGACATGGTGACGAGAGCTTCATGGAGGCCACGCAGAATCTGCTTTATACGAATGCGTTCAGGTGGGTGGTAAGCTGTGACCCTAAAGGCAATCCTTTTGAGAAATAGTATGAAAACGATATTGGTGAGACGATGGGCATGGATAGTACTTGTGCTACTGTGCCATATGATAGACCTGATGGCTGCACAAAAGCGCGTGCTGGTGCTGGCCGAATTGGGAGGGCAGCATGATGCTTTTACCCAAACGGGACTGCGCTGGCTGCACCAGCAGGCAGAAGAAATGAATTTCAGCATCACAGAACTTGATGACTGTAACAAATTGCAAGCTGGTGACATCGCTCAATACGATCTGGTGGTGCAACTGAATTATCCGCCCTATGTATGGAGTCAGGTGGCCATGAAAGAGTTCGAACAGGCTATTGATAAGGGGACTGTAGCATGGATTGGTTTCCATCATGCATCGCTGTTAGGTGAGTTCGACGGCTATCCTATGTGGCTGTGGTTCAGTGACTTTCTTGGAAGCATCCGATTCCAGAATTACATTGCAGAGAAGGCCGATGGACAAGTGATAGTGGAAGATCCAGGGCATCCTGTGATGTCGGGTGTCAATCCAAAGTTTCTGATTAAGGAAGACGAATGGTACACTTATAATCAGACGCCTCGGCGACATGTGCATGTGCTGGCAAGTGTGGATGAAAATACCTATCATCCAGCTTCTGGTGTGAAGATGGGCGATCACCCTGTTATCTGGACAAACCTCAGTAAACCTGCTCGTAATGTATATTTCCAAATAGGGCATAGTGCCTCACTTTTTGATAATCCTGATTTCGTCAGAATGTTTACCAACGCACTTCTCTGGGTGCTGAACCGTCCCATGAAGTGCTATGCAGAAGCATCACTAGAAAGCGAAATGAAGGCTCAGCCCATCGTCGCCTCAAAAAGGATCAATGGAAAATGGGTGTTGGCACTGCCTGTCAGCACTGGAAAGCGAGCCATAGGTCCGAAAGATGATCCAGATTATGCCATTTATGGTACATCGAGTATCACCATTCCTCTGAATAACCATAACCTGGAGGACTGGAATCGTATCTCCTTTGATATCCGTACAGATTTGGATGCTGGTATCGCTAATGTAAATGTGGCTGTAGATAGCCATCCTTACAGTGGGGTGGGAGCTCATTTGGTGAATGTTGAGAAAAAGGTTTGGCAGCATGTAATCTATCAGATAGAAGAGATGCCTCGTAAAGAGGTCACCGCCATACGGCTTTATACGGACATCAAGGGCAGAAATCTCTCTAAACAGGACTCTATTCATTACGAAATCCGTAACATGCAACTGGAACGTGTGGCACAGCCAGAGCAGACTGCAGGTTGGCAGGTGGCGCCAGGAAAGATGGCTTATTCAATGTCTGGCTATTTTACAATGGGGCCTAAGACAGCATTGGTGGCTGGTCAGGGCGGAAATTTCAAACTCATCGATGAACTGACACATCGGGTAGTGTTTCAGGGAACAACGCAAGTGGTGCCATCTACTCTCAACAGTCAGTTGGCTGTCATCGATTTCTCCGATTTTCAGCGAGAGGGTATCTATAGTCTGGTATTAGGCGATTTACATTCGGCACCATTTCCTATCAGTCGGCATGCATTGGACGGTACCATGTGGAAAACGCTGAATTTTATCCGTTGTCAGCGTTGTGGCGATGTCGTTGATGGTATCCATGCCAGATGCCACACGGATGTGTTCTGTGATCACAATGGACAGCCATTCTGCTACGGCGGTGGCTGGCATGATGCAGGCGACTTGTCGCAGCAAACACTTCAGACTGGTGATGTGACATTTGCATTGCTTGAAGCATACCAGGTGTGCAAACAACTCCATCCACAATTGGCCGAACGTTTACTCGACGAGGCCCAGCACGGACTTCGGCAACTTATGAACACCCGCATGGGTGATGGCTGGCGAGCCAGTAGTATAGGACTGCTTCACTGGACTGATGGTATCGCTGGTACAGAGGATGATATCCATACTGTACGTAAACAGCATCATGCCTTCGACAACTATCTTTATGCTGCTTATGAGGCTTATGCATCCTTGCTGCTAAACGATGAGCAGTTGAAACAGGTGGCCATTGAGGACTTTGGCTTTGCAGATAGTCAGTTCTTGGTTCATGGTCTCGACACCTTTAAAATTAAAATGGAGCATACTTATGGCATGCCTGAGAGCATATGGATGGCTGCTGCCTCGTGGTCGGCATCCATGCTCTACCAGCTGACAGGTGAAAAAATCTATGCTGACAAGGCCGCGCAATACATTCACTATACATTGATGTGTCAAGAGCAGTCAGGTGAGATGGCTGGCTACTTCTATCGTGACAGCACGCACCAGTCTATAGTGCATTTTATGCACCAGTCGAGAGAACAACTACCTATCCAGGCGCTTGTCGCTCTTTGTGAGAGTCAGCGTCAACATCAGGATTTCCACCATTGGCAGCATGCCTTAACATTATACGGTCAGTATCTCAAAAAAATCATGAAGGTAACTCTGCCTTATGGGATGATTCCTAGTGGTATCTATCAGGATCAGAGTGTGCGTCGCTTCCCTCTGTGGACAGATATCTTTAATGGCAACGAGGCATTGATACTTGCTTCGGGTAAGGCTGCTGCACTTTGTGGCAGATTCCTGGATGATCAGGAACTGAGTGATATTGCTATAGAGCAACTCTATTGGACACTTGGAAAAAATCCATTCTGCCAGTCGCTCATGTATGGCGAAGGTCATCGCTATCCCTCTCAAGACAGTTTCTCGTCAGGAGAAATCGTAGGTGAGATGCCCGTAGGCATTCGTGCTATCGTGGATAAGGATATGCCCTATTTCCCGATGACGAATAATGCCTGTTATAAAGAGGTGTGGCTTACTTCGGCAGGCAAGTGGTTATCTCTGTTAGCTGAACTGATGAAGCTATGATTACTTGGATAAGTATTTTTTTCAATATACTGCTGTTGGCAGTTGTCGTCTGGCTCCTTCATAGGAGACGGCAGATGGATGAAGTTGACTGTAAGGCGCCGCGTCCAGAAACAGTAGCTACCCATATCAAGAAAAAAATTCTAGTGGTGGGTATGGATGAGGATACAGAGACGAATCTGAAAGCAGGTTTGCAGTCTGACTATGACTTGGTGTTCGTGAAGAGTGGACAGCAGGCTATCCATATGATTGAGGATATCAAAGCCGACCTTGTCATATCCGAATACCTGATGCAGGATATGGGTGGCGATGAACTCTGTCATGCCATCAGAGAAGATGCAGAAACCTGTATGCTACCAGTCGTATTCCTCTCGTCGCTATCCTATAGTACCGATATCGTTTATGGTTTGGAGGCTGGTGCAAAAGACTTTGTCACCAAACCATGCGACATGTCGATACTGAAAGCCAGAATAGGAATTGTACTCGAAGAACCAACAAAAGGACTTCCGGATCTGAGCAAGTCTGGCGCTGTCAAGGAAACGAGTGATTTGGAATTTCTGCAAAGACTTGATAAGGTTATCAGGGCGCAATTGTCCAACAGCGAGTTACAGATTAATGATATCTGCCAGGAAATGGGGATGAGCCGTACGGCTATGTTTACCAAAATCAAAGCCACAACAGGGCACTGTCCAAATGACTATTTGCGAATATTCAGACTGAATGAATCGAAGAGGTTATTGGAAGCGAAACTATGGACGATAGCAGAAGTAGCAGTAAAAGTGGGATATAATGATCCCAAGTACTTCAGTACCTGTTTTAAGAAACAATTTGGCTTTTCTCCAAGTAAGATGATGAAATAAACAATAAAATAAAACAAATATGGAAACTTATTTAGGTTTAGATTTAGGCGGCACTAAACTCCTGATAGGCGAGGTTGATGGCCAAGGGAACATTTACAATCACAAGCGTTATGACTCTGGCTATTTCAATCAGCAGGTGGCTTTTGATATTATCCGTCATTCTTTGGATGATTATATCCATCAGGTGGGTTGGTACAAGCAGCCGCCCGTAGCAATGGGGGTTGGATTGATAGGACGTGTGGACTATGAGCAGGGTATCTGGCAGCAGATTGATCCCGAGCGAACCTACCCAATGCCTCTGGCACAGCAACTGTCTGAAACGTACGGTATGCCTTGCTTTATTGACAACGATGTGAAGAGTGCCACGCGTGCAGAGATGATGTGGGGGCATGGTAGGGTGTCACGTAACTTCTTATATGTCAACGTTGGTACGGGTATTGCTGCTGGTCTCGTTATCAATGGGCAACAAGTTCGTGGTAGTCATTTTAATGCTGGCGAAGTGGGACATGTGAGAGTGGGAGTTCAGGTGGGCGTGAAATGTCCATGTGGTCGAGTTGACTGTGTGGAGGCTATTGCTTCCGGTATGGGCTTCGACCGTTGTGCCCGTTTACTCCAGAAACAATATCCTACTGCATTGCAGATTCCTACAGTGAATGGTGAACGCGTTGACGTGAGAGATATCTTTGCCCTCTATGGACAGAATGACCCCTTATGCAGAGTGCTGGTTGACAATGCTGCAGAGGCCTTAGCCAATCTGATTATGAACTTGGTGCGAATGACCGATCCCGACACGGTGGTTTTAGGAGGTGGCGTAGTTGCAGATGGCTTCATGCTTGAATATATTGAGCACTATCTGCATCCTGTTACCATGCGATTCGTATCTAATGGTGTTGTACTTACCAAACTTGACCCGCAATTTGCAGGTCTCTTAGGTGCTGCGGCTATATCCATGAATTCTAAATAATCCATAGGTATGATGAGTATTACTATCGTAGAGAATGAGTCGGTCTTCGATCTGACTGCCTCACAACGTGTCATCAGGCAGATACTATTAAAACCAGATAGCGTTATCGGTTTGTCAACAGGCAGGACGACTAAGAATATGCACCGCAAAATTGTGGAACAATATCACAGAACGCCTTTTGATGTCAGTCACGTTACGTTTTTCGGATTGGACGAGGTGATGAATGTGCCCCGAACTTATGCTGGTGCTTGTTATACGATGTTGAAGACGGAGTTGATAGACGACTTGGGCATCGATAATGCCCATTTTCTGATGCTGCCCACCATGAGTTCTGACTGGGAAAAAGACTGTAAAACATTTGTTGATAGTATAGAAGCGCGTGGGGGAATCGATCTCCTGATACTTGGATTAGGGGAGAATGGACATCTGGGATTCAATCAACCAGGTACACCATTTGAGAGTGTGGCTTGGACGACGAGGATGAATGACGAGCTGGAGGCGCGCATTCGCCAGGAAACACAGACTCCTCTAAGTCTCTCTTTGGGTGGTGTCACACTGGGTATCAAGGATATCATGCATGCCAGGAAAATCGTTTTGGTGGCTAAGGGGGCGCATAAGGCCGATATGGTGCGCAGCATGTTATATGGTCCTGTATCAAGAGCAGTGCCAGCCTCAGTACTTCAACTTCATCCTCAATGCGAGTTTTTGTTGGATGCTGCTGCAGCTAAATTTGTGAAACGTTAAGAAGATGATTGATATGAATTCAAAATTGCAACCGCAGACAAACTATTTTGGACCATTCCTCACAATGGTCTTTCTTTTTTTGATTGTAGGATTCCTAACTACAGCCAACGGACAGTTCCAAGGGCCTCTCAAGGCGGCTTTCCTTTCAGATGCAGGTAGCCTTAAAAACACTCTAACCACACTGGTAACCTTCTCTTGGTTTCTGGCTTATCCCGTTTGTGGCCGATTGGGATCAAAGTGGATTGAGTGTTATGGCTACAAGGGCACACTCATACGTGGGCTCATGGTGATGACCATTGGATTGCTATTGTTTTTCCTCTCCTCATGGTTTACAATGCATCTGCCTGATGCTGCATTACAGTTGAATGATCATAGCATTCCTGGCGGATTCTTTATTTTCCTGTTAGGATCCTTTGTTGTCGGAGCTTCGGCTACTATTCTGCAAGTGGTGATCAATCCTTACCTTACAGCCTGTAACGTTAAAAGCACTCAGGCAGTGCAACGCCTGGCTATTGGTGGCACAGCAAATTCGGTAGGTACTACGATAGCCCCCTATTTTGTGTCGGGCATTGTGTTTGGTGGTCTTGCGTTGGAAGAAGTGCAAATCCAACAGTTGATGGTGCCTTTCTTGGTATTGGCGGCTGTTGTATTCATCATCATATTTATTCTGCTTCGCCTCTCTCTTCCAGATATAAAAGGGACACATCACGAAATGGGTGAGAAGCTGGAGAGAAACGTGTGGTCTTTCAGTCATCTGGCGTATGGCGTGGTGGCTATCTTTTTCTATGTGGGATGTGAGGTGTGTATTGGTACAAACATCAACCTCTATGTCAGCGAGGATCTTGGATTAGACATTTCTGTATGCATGTTGATGGCAACACTCTATTGGGGTGGCCTGTTGGTAGGAAGATTGTTGGGAAGCACACTCAGCACCATCCTTCCTCGTGTCCAATTGATATTTACCACAACGATGGCCTGTTTATTGGTTATAATGGCTATGCTGACTAATAACCCATGGATATTGGTGGCGGTAGGTCTATGTCACAGCATCATGTGGGGAGCCATTTTTACTTTGGCTGTATCAAAACTCGGAAAATATACTTCTGTGGCTTCTGGCGTATTCATGATTGGAGTGGTTGGCGGTGCCCTGTTGCCACTCCTCCAAGGCCTACTGGCTGACTGGATGGGCCATTGGCGTTGGTCGTGGTCCATCGTTCTTTTCGGCGAGTTGGTCATGCTTTTCTATGCACTCATAGGTTCTAAAGTCCGGCAATCAGCTCTTTAAGGGGCTTACTTTCTGATAGTGAAGGTTAATAAAATGACAAATATGTGCAGCATGATAGTTTTTCTACACTATTTGTCATTTTGTTAACCTCTTTTTTGTGTATAAGGCCTAATTTTGCTCCCCGTAATAAAACTAAAAAGTCGAAGCAAACAATTATTATTAACTCTAATGTTATTTTGAATGGGAAAGTTATGCAAAATGAGTCTCCTCTTGTTGGCCTTGCTGCTACAAGGAGTGTGCCTTGCACAAGGCTTCATTGATGTGCGAGGTTGTGTTACTGACGAGCAGAACGAACCGATTATTGGTGCCACTGTGCAAATCAAAGACAAGTCGAAGGGCACAGTCACCGATGTCGGAGGCAATTATCTTTTGTCGAGAGTTCCCAAGGGTGCGACCTTGGTATTCTCTTACGTTGGTTGCAAATCTGTGGAAATGAAAGCGACAACGGGACCAATGAATGTGGTTCTTGTGGCAAGTAATGAGATGCTCAACGAATTAGTGGTAATTGGCTATGGTCAGCAGAGTAAGGTCACACTGACAGGCTCCGTGTCAAACGTGAGTGGAAAGGAACTCCTGAAGTCACCTGCTGCCTCTCTGGGTAATGCCCTTACTGGTAAGTTGCCTGGCCTGCAGTCGGTGCAGTACACTGGTGTTCCTGGTGGCGATGATCCTGTCATCCGCATCCGTGGTATAGGCTCTTTCAATAGTGCCGAACCGCTCGTGTTGGTAGATGGGGTGGAGCGTGAGTTCAGTCAGATTGACCCGAACGAGGTGCAGGATATTTCAATCCTCAAAGATGCTTCTGCAACGGCTGTTTTTGGTGTGCGTGGTGCTAATGGTGTTATTCTTGTAACTACCCGTCGTGGTGCCGTGGGGAAACCAACCATCTCACTGACAACCTCATTCGGACTGCAACAGATATCCCGATTTCTCGAACCTGCCAGCTCTTATGAATATGCTACTGCCTATAACCATGCCCAAGAGGTGGAAGGGGTGGCCGAAGATGGATGGAAATTCTCGAAGGAAGCTATCCAACACTGGAAGGATATGGATATGCCTACGGTCTATCCAAGCACCAACTGGTTCAAATACCTGATGAATGATCATGCCTGGCAAGACCAATATAATATTAATGTGTCGGGTGGCACAGAACGTGCCAGATATTTTGTTTCTGCAGGAATGCTCAACCAAAATGGACTGTTCAAGACTTTCGGGCAGAGTGATGATGCCAACTTCAAATACCGTCGTTATAATTTCCGTGCTAATCTGGATGTTGATTTATCCCAACGGAGCACGCTCTCTATTGGCATCGGTGGACGTATTGGGCGTCGTAACTCTATCGGTAATGGCGAGTATAACGGCCAGTCGGGAGTCTTTGGCGTAGAGGGACTGCTTAATAACGGTACACCTATGTCGGGCTATGGTCTTGACAACAGAGGGCGCCGTATTGTCTCCGATCCCGATCTGGTGGGTGCTGTAGGCTCAGATGGTCTAGGTCTCATCTACGAGCATGGTTATACCACACAGCGTCAGAGTGTAGTGAATCTCGACCTGCAGTATAAGCTCAAACTCGATTTTATTACCAAGGGTCTTGATTTCCGTATCAAGGGCTCCTATAATTCTGATTATACGCAGCAAAAGGCTCGTACCACGGGTGGTGGTATCAACTATAAGGCTACTATCGTCAAAGGCGAATATGATGATGATGGCTCGCCAAAGATTGCGTATGTCCGTCAAGGTGACTCGTGGCCGCTTGGCTACAGCGAATCGAAATGGGGTGGTAGAAACTGGTATGCTGAGGCGAGCCTGAACTATGCTCGTAAGTTTGGTGACCATAATCTTGGCGCCCTCGTCCTTTATAATGAATCCAAAAACTACTATCCTGGCGGTCAGTATAATTCTATCCCTCGTGGCTACGTAGGTATGGTGGGACGTTTGACTTACGACTATCAAACAAAGTATATGGTTGACTTTAATATGGGTTACAATGGCTCAGAGAACTTTGCCCGAGGTAAGCGTTTCGGCTTCTTCCCATCAGCTTCTCTTGGTTGGATAGCCTCGTCTGAAAAGTTCTGGGAACCTATCCGCAAAGTCATTTCTTATTTTAAGATTCGTGGCTCAGTCGGTAAGGTTGGTAATGACCAGGGAATAGGACGTTTCCTCTATCTGCCTGGTACTTGGCAATTCTACAATAATAATGGTGGTGCCTGGTGGACCAACGACCGTACAGGTAACTTCGGTGTCAACAATGGCTCATTCATGCCGGGTGCACGCGAATCTACCAATGGTAATCCCGATGTGACTTGGGAGACTGCCACCAAACAGAACTATGGTTTCGACATTCATTTCTTCGACGACCGTTTGAGTTTTGGTTTAGACCTCTTTTGGGAAGATCGTAAGAACATCCTCGTTTCTAATGAGACCACCATTGCCAGTATCTCTGCTTTGAAACCCAACTCGATTAATTTCGGTCGTGTGAAGAACCATGGTTATGAGATTACGTTGCGCTGGGCTGATAAGATTGGTGAGGTGAGCTATTCTATAGCGCCAACTTTTGCTTTTGCTTGTAATGAGATTGTTGAGATGGCCGAAGTGAAGAAGGAGTTCCCCCATATGTATCATACAGGACATCCTGTAGGACAGCCTTTCGGCTATGAATTCTTTGAATTCTATGTGCCTGGTCAAACTGAACAGCATTACAAGGATGTTTATGGTGTTGACATGCCTGACCAACAGATAACGCTGCGTCCTGGTGATAGTGTGTTTGTCGATTATACTGGTGATGGAAAAGTGGATGCCAATGATGTGCATGCCATCGGCTATAGCGACATTCCAGAATATACTGGTAGCATTAACGCAACAGTCAACTGGAAAGGTTTCGATTTTTCCATGACCTGGGTGGGGGCTACCCACGTCAACCGTCAGCTGAGCTCATTCTATACACCAGCTTTTGGTACTGGCAACCAGTCGATGCTGAACAAGTGGGTGTATGATAACTCGTGGACGGCAGACAATCTGAATGCCATACTGCCTCGCATCTCTCTTGAGAAATCGGCACGTGAGCATAATGGCGCCCTTTCGTCTCCATGGATGGTTGATGCATCATATATCCGTCTGAAGAACATGGAAATTGGCTATTCGTTCCGCATACCAGGAATACCCATCAATAATATCCGTGTTTATGCCAATGGCTACAACCTTCTTACTTTCACAAGTTTCAAGGCTAATGACCCAGAGGCGCAAGCCGGTTATGGTAGCACGCGTTACCCCATGACTCGCGTTTATAACTTTGGAATTAACTTTAACTTCTAACAATCAAGACAATGAATTATATCCAAAAACTCAAAATGAAGACCGCTGCCATGCTCTGTGTTGCTGCGAGCTCACTGGCTTCGTGTGTAGATGATATAAATATTGGAAATGGCTTTCTCGATAAGCAGCCGGGCGTCGATGTGACCATGGACACCATTTTTGTCAAAGGAGAGAGTGCCAAACGCTTTCTCTGGCACATGTATGGTGCCATGCATAACCCCTTCACCTATACTGGTGCAGTATGGTACTCGCATCCCGATGCGCTTACTGATATCTGTCAGTCATACTGTGGATGGCATAATTTGGGAAAATACTATGGTGGCGACCTAACTGAAACAGATCAGGATAATGGCGGTTTTGTTAAATTTCCTTTTATTGCTAATGGTGATGGTAATAGTCGTGCTGGCATCTGGCGTACGATTCGTGAAGGGTGGATCTTTATGGAGAATATCGATCGTGTTCCCGACTTGAGCGAATCAGAGAAGAGTCAGTTGCGTGGTGAGGTCTATGTTATCATGGCCTCGCGCTATTTCGATGCCTTCCGTAATTTCGGTGGTCTTCCCAAAGTAGATCGTTCTTACCAAGCTGCTGATATCGTAGATGGCAAACGTATGAGCGTTATCGAAACTGCCGAATTTATCGACCAGCTCCTTCAGGCGGCCATCGATGAACCAGGACTGCCCTTCTATGTTCAGGACCAGGCTTCGAATTCTGGTCGACTGACTAAGGGCTCGGCTTATGGTCTGCGTGTGAAACTCTGGAATTTCGTGGCTTCTCCTTTGTTCAATAGCGACCAGCCTTATCTGCAGTTTACGCGTCATGAAGAGAATCAGGACCTTCACCAGATATGGACAGGTGGCTATCAGGCGGATTTGTGGCAGAAGGCGCTCAAGGCTTGCGAGGATTTCTTCCAGGCCAATAGTGCGAATGGCAATTATTTCGCTCTTGTTCAGCCTGAAGGTAATACTGAACAAGACTATTGTAATGCTTTCCGTGCAGCCTACTGGTTCCGTGGCAACAGCGAGAAGGTGATTGAAGTGCATGCTGGTCCTGGTAACAATGCCTGGAATGGTGACTGGAACGTAGAAGGTATGGATGAGTTTGGTATGGCCCTCTTCACCCTTGAATACATGGAGATGTTTGGTATGGCTGATGGTCGTAACTTCCCTTACGACGATGTGTTCAATACTGATAATCCCAATAATGTGGATATTTTTGCCAATCGCGATCCACGTCTCTATGAGACCATGGTGGTGAATCGCAATAATCTGGTTGAACAGTATAACGGACTGTCGAGCACAGAAATCTGGCAGGGTGGTAATGTCGATCAGAACTTCAATCCCCAAGTCACCGATAACCCTTGGTCAACACGACTGAAACTATTTAAATATCTCCGTGACAACGGTTATGCTGCTTACTATCCCACCAATTATGCTTATCTGCGTATGGCTGATATTCACCTTTGCTATGCTGAGGCATTGGCACAGACAGGTAACTTGCAGAAAGCCTGCGACGAAATGAATAAGGTACGTGCACGTGTAGGATTAGGTAAGGTAGAGGTGATGAATCCAAAACTCAACCTCACATCCAACAAAGATAACTTTATCGAGCAACTTTTCAAAGAGCGTGCTTGCGAATTTGGATATGAAGACTCTCGTTGGTATGACCTGATACGTTACAAGAGATCAGATATCTTCAAGAAGCAGGTGCACCAATTACGTGTATGGCGTAAGGATGCCAATGGTAAGAAGATGGATCCTGCTGACTATCATGGCGATACGAGCCTTCAGCCTGGCGAACCATGGCCTGACTGTATCTATGAAAAGGTGCCTTGTACCAATAATATCCGTGTATGGTGGGATACCAATAGCCAGACTAGCAAGTGGAACGATAAATGGTATCTTTCACCTATCTCACGAGATGAAATCAATAAGGGCTATGGTCTGAACCAGAACCCCGGTTGGTAATTCGGATTAAAAATATCAATAAGACTTAAAGAATATGAAAACAAATAGAATGTTGATCGTTGCAGCGGTGGCTTTCTCTCTGGCGGCAAATGCACAGGTGAGACTCAACGATAAGAATGCAAATGCCTATGATTTGGGATATGGTGTGGAAATCAGCGATTTTTTTAGCACGGCTTCCGCAACCACAGTCACAGGCGAAGAATTGCAGCAAACTTCAGCAGCCAACCTTGCTCAGGCGCTCTATGGGCGATTTCCTGGTCTCACGGCTCTTTCTACAGGTGGCTTCTCTGGTGACGAAGATAAGGGGGCTTCATTTAATATCCGAGGCTATCATACACTCAATGACAAAAGTATCCTGATACTCGTGGATGGTTATGAGCGACCTATCAACCGCCTGACCGTAGAGGAGGTAGAGAGTGTTACTGTGCTCAAAGATGCTGCGGCAACTGCTCTTCTTGGTCACGAGGGAATCAATGGCGCCATACTTGTGAAGACGAAACGCGGTGCTGAAGGTAAAACGCATGTGAAGGCTGGCTATGGACATAAGTTCTTGTTCAGTCCGGAATTTGCGGATATGGTGAATGGCTACCAGTATGTTACTGCACTCAATCGTGCACGCATCAACGACGGACTTGCACCAGCATATACTGAACAGGAACTGAACCTCTTCAAGGATGGTTCTGATCCATACTTCTATCCCAACATCAACTGGCGTAATCTGACTTTCAAAAACAAAGCAGAGGAAGATCATGCGTATCTTTCTGTCTATGGAGGAACGGCTAAGGTGAAATACTATACACATATTGATTATACCGATGCGCGAGGGGCTTTGAGGGATACAAAACTGACCGACTATAATGCGCAGCTGCGACAATCGAAGGCAAACATCCGTACCAATCTCGACTTCAATCTCTCTAAGACAACGCTCATGTCGGTGAACCTCTTTGGAATGTTCCAGGAAACCAAACGCCCTTCTGATTTAGGGGCTGACGATGCTGTCTATGCTATCTATAGTCTGCCGGCAAGTGCCTTCCCCCTGATGACAACAACAGGTGTGTGGGGTGGTAATGAGACCTTTGGCGATGCTAACCCCATTGCTAAAATTCAGGAGTCAGGCTTCTATAAGACTCACCAGCGCCAACTGTGGGTAGATGCTAAGCTGACTCAGAGTCTGGATTTCCTACTCAAAGGTTTGAACCTGTTTGTCAGTGCTGGCTATGCCAACTCTTCGATCTATGCAGAGAACATGCACAAGGCGCATGAATATGGTTACGAACGCTACACTGGTGCTATCGGTGATATCAGTCATGTTGCCCTGACCACATTCGGCAATAAGGAGACTAACCTTACCTTCAGTAATTGGAATGCCGGTCAGTGGTGGAAAGCCAAATCCAGCATAGGACTCCACTATAAGCAGTCGTTCTTTGGCGATGACCATTTCAGTGCCACAGCCATCTATACCAATAGCGGTTCCAGTGCCGACGGACGGGGAAACACCATCTATCGTCGGAATATCATGGGTGTCTTCCACTACGACTTTCTGAATCGCTATATAGCCGACCTTGTACTTGCTGGTAATGGCTCCAATCGCACCTATCCTACAAAATGGGCATTCTCACCCACCTTATCGCTCGGTTGGATCTATGCCAATGACCATGAACATCTGCTCAGTTATGGCAAGTTGCGCGCCTCGGCAGGCATACAGCATACCGACTATATGCCTACCTATGGCATGTGGCTCCCCACTTGGGATGCTTCGCATGGATATGTGATTATTGGTAATGACTATAGCGCGACATGGGGCGCCTCGCTCGGCTCTTTTCCTACCACCGATTTCTCACAGGAGACATCAACAAACTTCAATTTGGGCACCGATCTGCGTCTGGCAAATGCCCTCGACCTCTCGTTTGATGCTTTCTATCAGCTTCGCAGTCATATCATGCTCTCTGCAAGCAATGAAAACTCTTCGGTAGTAGGCATACAGTCGTCATATAATGATGTGGGAAAGGTTAAGAGCTATGGTTTTGAGGTTGCGGCCAAATATGCCAAGCAGATTGTGCGCGACCTCCATCTTCATATTGGAGCCAACTTATCATGGGCACGCAATGAGGTAACCAGATATATCGGCACACCTACTTATCCTTTGCTCGATCCTGTGGGGCATCGTGTGAACGAGGCTTGGGGACTCAAGTCGGCAGGTTTCTTTATGAACCAGGATGATGTTAACACCAGCTACCGTCAGGAATATTCTGTAGTAACACCTGGTGATATTAAATACCAAGACCTGAATGGCGACCAGGTTATCAATGCCTTCGATGAAACCAGTCTGGATGGTCCTACTGGCATCCCGGAACTTAACTATGCATTCAATGTGGGGGTAGAGTATAAAGGGCTTGGTCTGAATGCTTGGTTCCAAGGTACGGGCAATTATATGAAGACACTCCCTTCTGCCATATGGGGTGGTATGGCCAATAACGGTAATCTGTCTGTTGACTACTTCAATAACTGCTGGGATGTGGTTGGCGACAAAGCGCTCTATCCACGTTTGACAACCCTGAATAGCAGTAATAACAATCAAGCAAGCGATGTGTGGATAAAGCCTGTTCATTTCTTGAAAATGCGCCATGTAGAGGTTTACTATAAGGTTCCTGCCAAGGTGCTCTCAAAACTCTCACTGACCGATGCCAAGGTGTTTGTACAGGGCGAAAATCTTCTTTCTTTCGATAATGTGGATGCCATGGATGCAGAGGTGCTTTCTACCGCCTATCCTATGTTCAAAGGTGTCAACATTGGTGTTACATTAACTTTCTAATATGATGATTATGAATAAGATAAAATTGTCTTTTTGGGCTTTGGCAACAATGTTTTTGGCCGGTTGTGCCGACTTGGATTACAACGAGGCTTCAAGTCGTGATGAGGCGTGGACTTATAATAGTCCTCTTAATGGCGTCAAGGCTCTGGTCTATGATGTCTATGCACAAATGCCAAGTGAGTTTAAGGATGACTTCTATGGTATGGGGGCAATGACAGCCAGTGCTACGGATGAGGCTGAGTTCTCGCTTTCATACTCTGCCATTCACAACTATTACAATGGTGGATGGAACCCATCTAACCCCTTCCGTGATACATGGGATAGGTCCTATCGTGCCATCACGCAGATACATATGTATCTTGAGCGCATCCATCAGATTGATCTGTCGGATTATGAGTATGCCCCCGATTATCAGAATATGGTGCAGCAATTCGAACTGTTTCCTTACGAGTTGCGTTTCCTTCGTGCCTATTTTTATTTTGAGCTGGTACGAGCCTATGGGGATGTCCCCTTGGTGACTACAAGTCTGACCAATGAACAAGCCAACAGCGTGGAACGCACACCAGCCAGCGAGGTGTTTAAGTTTATTATTGATGAGTTAGATGCTGTGGCAGAATATCTGCCTGTTTCGTACAAAGATATTCCAGGACAGGAGATAGGTCGTGCAACACGTGGTGCAGCACTTGCTCTGAAGGCCCGCGTATTGCTTTATCAGGCCTCGCCTCTGTTTAATCCAAATGGTAATAAAGAACTATGGAAAGAGGCTGCTGCTGCCAGCAAGGTGATTATCGATCATGCACAACGTTGGGGCTACAAACTCAGTAGCTATGCCAACCTTTGGGGGCATGATACTTTTACGAACCCCGAATTTATCTTTGTCCTTGGTACTCAGGCCAGCAATACCTTCGAGTGCAACAATTATCCTGTCGGCGTGGAGAACGGAAACTCGGGCAATTGTCCCACACAGGCATTGGTCGATGCTTACGAATATCAGACCGATGGCAGGACGTTCAAAGAGAAACATCCAGGTGATGTTGATGTGACTACCGAGACACCATACGATGGTCTTGACCCGCGTTTTGCACTGACAATTGTAAAGAATGGCGACCTATGGCCAGCCAATACGGCTCAGCAAATCGCTATAGAGACTTATCAGAATGGTTTCAATGGTGCGCCAAAATATGGTGCTACCCCTACTGGCTACTATTTGAAGAAGTTTGTTGATGGTAACTGTATCACCACCGCTAATAACCAGACTTCCACACGCCACAATTGGATTGTGATGCGTCTGGCCGAAGTTTATCTTAACTATGCAGAGGCGATGTACAACTACTATGGTAATGCCGATGAAAAGGGAGAATTCGGCTTGTCGGCTAATGAGGCTGTTAATGTGCTCCGCAACCGTCCTGACATTATGATGCCGGAATTTCATGGCAACAAAGGTTTCGAAGAGCGTTATATGCGTGAACGCATGGTGGAACTTGCTTTCGAAGGTCAGCGCTTTTGGGATGTGCGCCGCTGGAAGAAAGGTGCAACTTTCTTTAAGAATGTGGACGTGGCCTCATTCAAGTTGGACAACAATGGTCACTTGATTCTTAATAGGATTACTAAGAGTCGCCAGTGGGACGAGAAATACAATCTCTATCCCATCCCGCAGTCTGAGATTCAGAAAAACAGTCGTCTGAATCAGAACCCCAATTGGTAAAATTCAATCAATCACATCAATAAATAAGTAAAAGATGAAGAAATATATTACAGGCCTTCTGGCCACATGTCTTACAGCGCTGGCAGTTCTGGTGATGTCCTCATGCAGTCATGACGATGCTGTTGATGCCAACCAGCTACTTGAAGTGAAGTCTGTCTTACCCACGAAAGTCATGGAAGGTCAGGTTGTCACCATCACAGGAACGGGACTTGATGGTGCCACGTCAGTTGTGTTCCCAGGCAATGTCGCTGTGAACAACATCAATAAGTTGGGCAACGACTATATGACAGTAACCACCCCTGCTGGTATTGCAGCAGGGGGTGGCGCCATCATCGTCGAAGCCAATGGTGAATCGGCCGAAGCTCCTATGCGCCTGACTGTCGGCGACCCTGCTCCTATGCGCGTAGCACCACTCGATCAACCCATCAAAATCAACGAGTGTGTTGAAGTCTATGGAAAGGACCTCGAGTTTATGACTAAAGCCTATTTCCCTGGTGCTGATGGGCATGAGGTTGTGGTTAATGCCAACCTGTTTAGACGTAAGGCAACAGGGGCTCTTTCAATCTATTCTCCCATGGGCGTTAAGGCCGGACTAGCCCAGGTGGTTCTCGAAGATTGTAGCGGGAAGAAGTATAGTCTGCCAGAGGTCACATTGTCTGACGAGGTGTCAGGAGGTACCGAAGAGACTGGCGGTGAGAGATATGTTCCAATCTGGCAAGACGATGTCTATATTTATGATTGGGCTAATTGGCAGTATCTGAGCTCAGATCAGTTGAATCTTGAAGGTATTCAGCTTCGCGAAGGACTGATGATGCGTCTAACCTTTGATAATCCGGATGGTGCCAGCGTGTGTGTCTGTGATGCCAATTGGGGTACACCTAATGTTGATGGGCAGGGTAATAACACCGTGTGGGTAGCAGCAGGCACCACCGAACTGGAATTTCCTATATCACAGGGCATGGTTGAAACGTTGACTGCTGGTGGTGGCATCATCATTGGTGGTGGTAACTACACGCTGAAGAAGATTGAACTGTTTCGTGAGTATCCCACACTCTGGTCGGGTGAGTACACGACGGGCTGGTGGTGGTATCTTCCTGCTTCCGAGCTCGATCTTTCGGGCATCACACCCGAGGCTGGGCAGATCATAAGGTTTACTTTTGCTCACCATGATGCACCGCAGACTTTCTGCTTGTGCGACGGATGGTGGGGAGCTCCTTACATTCGCGATGGTGGCGAAAGCGATAATAATATTGTACTTTCTGCAGGTGAAGATTTCTTGGAATTTGAAATTTCAGAAGGTATGGCAGCTACCATGAATGGTGGTTCAGATACAGCGCTTATCATTGGTGGCGATATCACCATCACTAAGATTCAGATAAAAACTGATTAAACATCCTGTTAGAAATGAGAAAACTTTTATTATTATTGTTGTTCCTGAATTACTGGACTCAAACAGAGGCTGCAGGAAAAATCGTGGTCGCCTATGTGACATCATGGACGCAGACTATTCCTGACCCGATGGTGATGACGCATATCAACTATGCCTTTGGCGGTGTGGGTGACAACTTCAAAGTATATTGTGATAACACAAGTCGCTTGCAGAAGATCGTGAAACTCAAGGAAAAGAATCCGCAGTTGAAGGTCTTGATTTCTGTTGGTGGCTGGGGACGTGGCAATTTTACACCGATGGCATCCAGTGCTCAACGACGTAAGGTTTTTGCAGAGTCGTGCGTTAAGTTCTGTGAGAATAATCATCTCGACGGGATTGATATCGACTGGGAATTTCCTGGTAACAACTCAAGTGGGGAGAAATCACCTGGTGATGAGAAAAAGAACTACACACTTCTGATGCATGACTTGCGTGAGGCCTTAGGAGAGAAATATCTGCTGACAATGGCTTCTTCGGCCGATCCAGGTTACTACGACTTTAAGGGGTGTATCGGTTATCTGGATTTCGTGAATGTGATGTCCTACGACATGTCTGGTCCTCCCAACCATCATTCGGCACTGTACCGTGGTGGTACAGTAGGCAATGGTTGGCTAGTGACTCATGAGAGTATTCAGCACCATCTGAAAGCAGGTATCCCTGCCGACAAATTGGTGATGGGCATGCCTTTCTATGGTAACAGCGGTGCTGGTAGCCAGATTTCGCTGGAGGAGATTAAGAGGGGCATTGAGACCGGAAAATGGACCGATCATTGGGATGATGTTGCGAAAGTTCCCTATATAACGGATTCCAAAGGTAAGTTTGCCTATGGCTATGATGACGACCGTTCGCTTGCCATCAAGTGTCAGTATATCATAGATAACCATCTTGCTGGCGGTATGTACTGGGAGTATTGTAATGATGATAATCAAGGTACTGAGCGCACTACTGTTTACCAAAAACTGGTAGGTAGTGCTCTCACTGAAAGTATAGCCGAAGTACTTACTTTAGATGAGACTGACGACCGCAAAACGGGATTGTACGACCTTCTGGGACATCGCATTACTTCACCTAAACCTGGAGGCTTATATATCAAGAACGGGCGAAAGTATTATCAGAATTTTAAATAATCGGCAGTGAGATGCCGTTGATCTTCTGGAATACGTCGAGGGCATACACATCGGTCATGCCGCTGATATAGTCGATAATCGCCATGATGCGGGTCTCCAGGTCGGGGGCATCGATATCGTATTGGCTCGATACACGACTGATGAGGTGCTTGGAATAAAAACGCTCGGGGTGAACGGCTGCATTGATAAACTTCTCCATCAGGGTCTGGATAATCTGATAACCGGAGAGTTCCACATCAAGCACCGGACGACTCTTGTAGATGTGCTGAACCGAGAGCGCGCAACAATGCTTGTAGGCTTGTTGGGGCAGCTCGCTGATATGGTCGATCAAGCTGCCTTGGAAGGCTCCGCTCAGTATCTCGTCCTCGTGCTCCACAAACACGCGTACACACTCGTTCTCGAGTTTGCCAATCACGCAGGCACGCAGGTAAACAATCTTCTCGTTGTTGTCATCCACACCTTCTTCGACAATGCGGTTCAGAATGTGGTGCTGGGTATCTTCGTCGAAGAAACCCAGCATCAACTGCATGGTGTCGGCATGCGAAATAATTTTAAGTTTGTGGGCATCCTCAAGGTCCATAATTTCGTAACAGATATCATCGGCTGCCTCGACAAGATAAACCAGCGGATGACGGGCGTAGCGCAGCGGATCGCCCACTTCGGATTGACAAGGGATGCCAAGCTCGTCGGCAATGCGGCGATAATACACCTTTTCGGAATCAAAGAATCCAAACTTACCCTTCTTGCCGGCAGCACTCGATGCAAACGGATATTTTACAATGCTGGCAAGGGTGGAATAAGTCATGACAAATCCGCCAGGACGACGACCTTTGAACTGATGCGTGAGCAAACGAAAGGCATTGGCATTACCTTCGAAGTGGGTCAGGTCGTTCCAGAAGTTTGAGTTCACCTGGCGCTGCAGGTCGTAACCGGCTCCCTCGGTAAAGAACGACTGGATGGCTTTCTCGCCACTATGACCAAAGGGCGGGTTGCCTAAATCGTGAGCCAGACAGGCGGTGGCTACAATCTGACCAATCTCCTGAAACAACTGATCCTTCAATTCGGGGTGCTTCTTGGTAAGGAGCGCGGCTACATCGTTACCCAGCGACATACCAACGCTAGCCACCTCGAGCGAATGGGTCAGGCGGTTGTGCACAAAGATACTGCCCGGGAGTGGAAAAACCTGGGTCTTGTTCTGTAAACGGCGGAATGGAGCAGAGAAAATCAAACGGTCATAATCGCGCTTGAACTCTGTTCGGTCGTCGTGGCGCTCGGGATGACGATGCTCCTGACCGAGACGCTTGTTAGATATCAGTTGTTGCCAATTCATCATAATCAGTGTGCAAAGGTACGAAAAATACGCGCAGTAGCCGCATATTTCGCAGAAATTAACGAAAAAATCAAAAAAATAGGCTACGAAAGGGTGATTTCTAAGCTAAAAGCACTACCTTTGCACGTGGATTAAAATACTATTTTAAAAGATGCTGAAAATTAAAGTTGTAAACAAAGGTCACCAGCCCTTGCCGCAGTATGCTACTGCGCTGAGTGCCGGTATGGATCTGAGAGCTAATATAGATGAACCCGTTACACTGAAACCGCTGGAGCGCCGACTCATCCCAACAGGCTTGCATATCGCCCTGCCTGCAGGCTATGAGGCACAGGTGCGTCCGCGCAGCGGTCTGGCTCTGAAGAAGGGTATCACCGTACTGAACACACCCGGCACCATCGATGCCGACTATCGTGGTGAGATCGGGGTGGTACTCATCAACCTGTCGAACGAGGATTTTGTGATCGAGGATGGTGAGCGTATCGCTCAGATGGTGATTGCACGCCATGAGCAGGGTGAGTTCATTCCAGTCGAGGTGCTGGATGAGACTGAGCGTGGCGAAGGGGGGTACGGTCATACTGGTGTGAAGTAAAAACATGATGCGGATGAAGAAATTCGGACTGTCGTTATTGTTGCTGCTTTCTGTAACCGCTGGTTACGGACAGCGTGAGTACGATCAGTTTTTCCTCGAAGCTATGATGCAGCGCCAGAAGGGAAACAACGATGCGGCCTTTGATCTGCTGCGTCATTGTCTGGAGATTAATCCCGATGCTCCTGAGGCGTATTACTTCCTGGCACAGTACTATAACGCTCTGAAGGATGGTGAGAAGAGTCTGGCGTATATCCAGAAGGCTGCCTCGCTCGATCCTGAGAATGCTACCTATATGGAAACCTTGGCGCAGGCGTATATCCGTCAGCAGGATTACGATGCTGCCATCCCCGTTGTCGAAAAGATTTATGAGCGCGACAAAGAACGTGAGGACTTGCTGGAGATGCTGTTCCAATTGTATCAGCAGGTAGGCGATTTCGACGCGGCTGTGGAGGTGCTGAATCGTATCGAAGCGATTGATGGCAAGAGCGAGCGCTTATCGGTGGCCAAGAGCGAGATATATACCCGACAGGGGAACAAAAAAGCAGCGATTGCTGAGATGAAGGCACTGGCCGAGAAATTTCCCAACGACGGCAACTATCAGGCTTTGTACGGCGAGACACTGATGATGAACGGACAGCTGAAAAAGGCACTGAAGGTGTACGACAAGATACTGAAAGACGAGCCGGATAATAACCGTGTGCTGATGTCGCTGCGTACCTATCATCAGGCATTAGGGCATCGCGAGATTGCCGACTCACTCACCGAGCGTGTGCTGTTGAACCGTAATGCAACCATCGATGAGAAAGTGCTGCTGCTGCGACAAGAGATTTCGGCCAGCGAGAATGCTGGCGGCGACAGCACCCGCGTGCTGCAGTTGTTCGACAAGATTCTGAAACAGCCACAGGCGGATGAGCATATGGCCATTCTCTGTGCCTCGTATATGAATGTGAAGAAAATGCCCAAGGACACTATCGCTACGGTGCTGACTAAGGCTTTGAAACTGGCCCCCGATAACTCGGCTGCACGCTTGCAGCTGATAGGCTATGCCTGGGAGTCGGATGATATGGAGCGTGTCATCTCGCTCTGTCAGGATGCCCGTCAGTATAATCCCGACGAGATGGCGTTTTATTATTATCAGGGTATTGCCTACTATCGTCGCGACAGTCTCGATGCGGCTCTCTCTACCTTTAAGAACGGTATCGGCGTGATCAAGGAAGACAGTGATCCTGCCATCGTATCCGATTTCTATGCTGTGATGGGCGACATCCTGCATCAGAAAGGGATGATGAAAGAGGCCTACGAGGCGTATGACAGTTGCCTGCAATGGAAAGACGACAATATGGGCTGTTTGAATAACTATGCCTACTTCTTGAGCGAAAGTGGTGAGCAGTTGGATAAGGCCGAGCAGATGAGTTTTAAAACGGTGAAGGCCGAACCCAAGAATGCTACCTATTTAGATACCTATGCCTGGATTCTGTATATGTTGGGCCGCTACTCTGAGGCTAAGATATATATCGACCAGGCGTTACAGAATCTGGACGCGTCGATGGACAACTCTGTGATTAAGGAACATGCGGATAAAATAAAACAAAAAGCAAATCAATAATGAAACTGAAAAGTATCGTAAGAATTGCCGTATTGGCATTGCCATTGATGTTTAGTTCATGTG
>OCTX014521644.1_pt1 | contig 24195 bp, 26 predicted proteins | sample 1539691 | NCBI WGS metagenome assembly OCTX01 (sample SAMN02144231, study PRJEB22623) | gut metagenome | biome: sheep rumen | host: Ovis aries | place: New Zealand
AGAAGAGGCTTAATTTTTGCTAACCCTTTAAAATTTTATCACTATGGGTAAAGTAAAAATTAAGAAAGCGGACGTCTGGATAGACATGACCCCAATGTCTGACGTGATGGTGCTGCTGCTTACCTTCTTCATGATGACCTCTACGTTCGTAAAGAACGAGGCCGTGAAGGTAAACACACCTCAGTCGGCATCAAAGGTCAAGGTTCCAGAGAACGATGTCGTGAACATCACCATCAATCCCGATGGAAAGGTGTTCATGAGCATGGACAATGTGAACTACCTGAAGACCACTCTGATGGGAATGACAGACAAGTTCGCTGTGCAGCTTAATCCTACACAGCAGGAAGCATTCCTGGAGGATCCTCAGTTTGGAGTTCCTATGAATAAAATGGCTGAATTCCTCAACCTCACCCAGAGCAAGCGTGCTGAGGCACTCCGCGAGATGGGCATTCCCACCGACAGCATCGACAATGGTGACGGTACCAAGGGAAAGAGCGAATTCCAGCTGTGGGTTGACGAAGCACTCGCTTCTGGTGAAGACATGAAACTCTGTATCAAAGCCGACTCGAAGACTCCTTACAGAATCGTAAAGCAGGTGATGTCAGAACTTCAAGACATGGACCAGAACCGATACCAGTTGATTACATCGTTTAAAGAAGCGGAGGAATAAAGAATGGCTAAGCAAAAAGGAAGTAGACAAAAGAAACAAACCGTTCGCGTGGACTTCACGCCGATGGTGGATATGATGATGCTTCTTATCACCTTCTTCATGCTCTGTACATCTCTGAGCAAGCCTCAGGCGATGCAGTTGACGATGCCAAGTAATGATAAGAACGTACAGGACCAGGACCGTAACGCAGCCAAGGAGTCGCACACCATTACATTCTATCTGGCAGGGAACGACAAGATTTATTACATCAAGGGTATTCCCAAGTACGACGATCCCAACTGTATGCAGGAAACGACATGGGGCAAGCAAGGTATCCGCAAGGTACTGACCGAGCACCAGACCGAGGAAGGCATTATTCCTGTAGCTCGCATTCGCAAAGCTAAGCTGGAATTGGATGCCAAGAAGGCCGAAACGAACATGGAAGACAGCGTTTACCAGAAAGAGTTGGCAAAACTCCGTAACGGTGAGATTAATGGTGAGAAGATCCCTACACTGACCATCATTATCAAACCCATGGACAACGCTTCTTATGAGAACATGGTTACCGCTCTGGATGAAATGCAGATATGCAGTATTGGTAAGTACGTCATTGATAAGATTAGTGAAGACGACGAGAAGCTTCTCAAGTTGAAGAACATACCTTTGAAATGACATTGTCTAACAATTAAAAACAACTAAAAGCTATGTCAAAAATTGATTTGATTGACAATGGATGGGTTGACCTTGTCTTCGAAGGAAGAAACAAGGATTATGGTGCTTACAAGCTGCGTAAGAATACTGGAAAGCGCAATATCTGGGCTATCATCATCATGCTTGCTATTGCTGCTATTCTTGGTACCATCATCGGAGTTAACGCCATCATTGAGGCCAGTCGTGCTTCAGAAGAAATCTCTGCAGATGTGGAGCTTTCCAACATCACCAAGAAAGAGGTGAAAGTTGAGAAGAAAGCACCTGTGAAGATTGAAGAAGCTAAACCTGTTGAAAAAGTGAAAAGCTCTGTTAAGTTCGTACCTCCCGTCATCAAGAAAGACTCTGAGGTGAAGCCCGAGGAAGAGTTGAAGTCACAGGATGACCTCAACAAGACCAAGACTGCCATCGGTTCTTTCGATGTGAAGGGTAACGACGATGCAGGCGGTGAAGTGCTGAAAGCTAAGGAAGTGATTGCCCAGCCAGAACCTCCCAAGGAAGAAGAGAACAAGGTCTTCGACGTGGTTGAAGTCATGCCTTCTTTCCCCGGCGGTCAGGGAGCACTTATGCAGTGGCTTAGCAAGAACATCAAGTACCCTGTTGTAGCAGAGGAAAATGGTGTTCAGGGTCGCGTAGTAGTAACCTTCGTTGTTGAAAAGGACGGTTCTATCACCGATGTGAACGTTGTTAAGTCTGTTGACCCGTCACTTGACAAGGAAGCCCAGCGCGTGGTGAAGTCCATGCCTCACTGGATTCCTGGCAAACAGAACGGATCGGCTGTACGTGTTAAGTACACAGTACCTGTAACATTTAGACTTCAGTAAAATGAACAAACACTTATTCTACAGTTTAGTAGGATTACTATTGGCAATCGGCGTTTTTTCTTCTTGTGGGGAGAAGCAGAAACGCAACGATGCCGGTAGGACAGACACAACTACATCAGGGGCGATTAAGTTCGCCTCTGATGATAGTTTTTCACCTATCATCGACGAACAGGTTGAAATTTTCAACATTACCTTTCCCAAAGCTGAAGTGACGCCGGTTTATACCAGTGAAACAGAGGCCATGAAACAGCTGATGGACGAAAAGATATTTTTAGCTATCACATCACGCAGTTTCACAAAAAACGAATTGGCAATCCTTCATAGCAAAGGATACAAATCTGCCAAGTCTGTCCCTATCGCCTACGACGGACTGGCACTCATCATCAACAAGCAGAATCAGGACACGTGTATCACCGTGAAAGACATTGCGCGCATTCTCGGCGGTCAAGCCAAGAAGTGGAGCGATGTTTATCCTCATTCAAAACAAGGCGAGATAGAGGTTGTATTTGACAATCCGAACTCTAGTACGGTTCGTTATGCCCAAGATTCCATCCTTGGAGGCAAGCCTATCAGCAGCCCCAACATTCAGGCTCTGGAGAAATCGGCAGAAGTGATCAACTATGTCGAGAAAACTCCAAACGCCATAGGAATCATCGGATCAAACTGGCTGAACGACAAGCGCGATACAACAAACGTTACCTTCAACAAGAACATCCGAGTAATGTCTGTCAGTAAAATGGAGACAGCTACACCATACAACAGTTGGAAACCCTACCAGTATTATCTTTACAATGACAACTATCCCCTCATCAGAACCATCTATGCGCTGCTCAATGATTCTTTCAGAGGACTTCCCACAGGGTTTGCAAACTTCATCACATCCCCCCGCGGGCAACTTATATTCTTCCGTGCCTCTCTGTTGCCAGTTTATGGAGACATGACGGTCAGACAAGTTAACGTAAAAGACCATTGAGAGCATATTTGCAAAAGGCTAGAAGAAAAAAATGAACCAAAAAGACGAAAAATATTAAAATAAGTAAAACCAATAAACAAAATTTTTATTTTTACGTCTGATATGTAAAACCAATTAATGCGTAAACATGTCTAACTTAAAAGCAAGAGAATTATGAAAGCAATCAAATATGTATTTATCGGAGCCCTGATGCTCAGCATCGGCACTCCCGCTATGGCTCAGGAGGACAACAAGTCTATCATCGATGCCATATCAATCGCTATCAAGGACAATCCCGCAGCTGCTGCCGAGCAGGTAAAGGATGTAGTGAAAAAGAACAAGAAGAACGTAGAAGTTCTTTGTGGCATTGGCCGTGCTTATCTCGACATCAAAGATACAGAGAAGGCAAAGCAATATGCCGACATGGCCATGAAGGTGAAGGGCGGTGCTCAGAACGCACTTCCTCATATTCTTCTTGGTGACATCTACGTTGTGAATGACGACGGTGGAAATGCCTCTATGGAATATGAGCAGGCCATCCTCTTCGACAAGACAAATCCGGAGCCCTACCGCAAGTATGCCCAGATCAACAGCAAGGTCAGCCCTGCATCATCGGCTGCAAAACTGGAAGAATTGCGTCAGGTGCTGCCCAACTATCCTGTTGACGTCATCAATGCCACCATCTACATGCGTGCCAACAACCTTACCAAGGCTTTGGAGTATTACGACAAGGTAGATAAGAACAGCATGGAAAGCTCTGACATCGTGAACTATTCTCTTTGCGGTTTCTTGAGGGGACAGTTTGAGAAGAGTCGCGAGATTGCAGAGTTCGGTGCCAACAAATTCCCCCGCCATCCGGCTCTCAACCGTCTGGTATTCTTCAACAGCACCAACCTGAAGGACTACAGCAAGGCCCTCGAATATGCCGACCGTCTGTTCACCAAGTCCGACAGTGCCAAAATCTCTGCCAGCGACTATCTGTACTACGGCCATGCCTACAATGGCAGCAAGAACTACGACAAGGCCATCGAGATGTTCCGCAAGTGCATTGAAGTTGACCCCAACGCCAAGGCCGACGTGGCTGACGCCATGAAGAATATCTCTAACGCATACGAGGAGAAGGGCGACTACAACAATGCCATCATCGAGTATAAGAACTATCTGAGCGAGCTCGACAAGCAGAGCTCTACCGACCTGAACGGTCTGGCAAGTCTCTACCGCAACTGGGGTAGCACCCTCACCGGTGCCGAGCAGGCCGCTAAATTCAATTTGGCTCAGCAGGCTTACGACGATATGCTGGCCAAATTCCCCGGCGATGCCGACATTGCTTCGTTCGTTTATTTCATGAAAGCCCGTCTCGACGGCCAGCTTGACCCTGAGACCAAGGACTTCCGCGCTCTGAACAACTACCAGAAGCTCGCAGAAATCATCGAGCCTATGGCAGAGAAGGATGCAGCAGCCAAGAACCGTCTTATCGAGGCTTACCGCTATCTGGGTTACTACAACCTTGTGAAGAACAACAAGGCACAGTCTGACAGCTACTGGAAGAAGATTCTCGAAATCGATCCCAACAACCAAGCTGCCAAAGACGCTCTCGGCATGTAATTAAAACATCTGCCTAGCAAAACTTCTTCAAAAACATAACACTAAGAACCGCCATCGTTTGATGGCGGTTTTTTTAGGCGTATAGGTCATTTCCTACCTAAACAGATAAAGACGATTATCCACGAGCCGAACCATTGCCTTAACTTACGCTGACAAGGTATATAAAAACAAACAGGCGGCTCTCTACAAAGTAGATGCCGCCTGTTGTTGCTTTCTTATTCGCTAAAAAGGCCGAATGTCACTAAGGAAGGTGAATAGCCTCAGAAGGACAAACGTCTGCACAAGTTCCACACTCGGTGCAAACATCAGGATCAATTGAATAGATGTCGCCCTCAGAGATAGCTCCTGCGGGGCACTCGTCGATGCATGTGCCACAAGCCATGCAATCTTCACTAATTACGTAAGCCATAATATAAATTGTATTTAAAAGTTAATAATGATGTTATTTTGCCTGTGTACCCATTTCTAAGTACTATGCAAAGATACATATTAAATTCCAAATACCTAATAATAGGTATCATTTTTTACACAATTTAACGACTCGAGAACATCTTCAAGGGTTTCCTGAGTACAAAACAGAGGGAAAAAGAGAATAACAAAAGTAACCATTCGATTATCCATTCCCCGATTGAAGCAGCCAATCAAGGATTCCCCAACACACAATAAGCAAGCGCAAACACCGTTATATAAGTAATCATGAAGAAAAGAAACATTATTTGCGTCATCATAGCACTGCTAGTCCACACACTGACAGCTACCGCTCAGGAACGGCGTGTGCAGAACAAGCCTTACATCGACTTGCGCCCCTTCCACTTCGGAGTGCTCGTAGGAATGCATGCTCAGGACATTGAATTCGAAAATGTTGGCATACAAACCATCACTGCCGAGGACGGCACCACCAGCGAGAAGCTAATCACCTGCGACCAGGATCGTTGGGATTTAGGTTTCACTGTGGGTGTATTGGGTGAGACACGCTTGAGCGAACATTTTGCTGTACGCATCGCTCCGGCCATGTGCTTCGGCAACAAACATCTAACCTTCCTCAACCATACCGACCACCTGGAGGACGGCACCCCCATCATGTCGCGGCAAGACCTGAAATCAGTTTATGTGTCATCGCCCATCAATCTGATTTTTGCCTCCAAGCGCTTCAACAACCACCGTCCCTACATCATGGCCGGCATCAATCCCATGATCAACTTGTCTGGCAAAGAGAGTGACATCATCAAGCTCAAACGATACGATGTATTGTTGGAACTAGGTTTGGGCTGTGACTTCTACCTGCCATATTTCAAGTTGCGCCCTGAATTGAAATTCGGTTTTGGGCTTACCGACTGCAACGACTACGACCACGCCAACCGCCTGCAAGACAAGAACCTGCTCATCTACACGAACTCGGTGCGCAATGCGCGCAGCAAATTCGTGTCACTCATATTCTATTTTGAGTAACAACCAGGCGCCGGCCATTCCCCCCATGGCAACCATCCGCTTTCTAATCGTAATGCTGAAAGAAAGACCCCAGGCTGCGTTGTTTCAGTTCGGTTCCTTCCTGTCTTAGCCACAGGAAATTGGTCGTTTCGGCATCGGGCACCGAACAGAATATTTCCAGTCCCTTTTCCCCCTTTACCACGGCAATGACGTTCGGTTCCTGATACGTGTCAGGGTCTGCCATCGACCAGTCGATGTTGCCATCCTCCTCTGAAGCACGAAGCGTATCTACACAGAGGCTCACGTCATTGCCCTTGGCCAGCACATACATTCCCAACGCATAGTTGTCTTTTTTGCCTGTGGTCATCACACCAAACTCATATACGTCGCCGCCCAGCATGGTGGCAACCCGATTATTCTCAACCTTCATGCCAATCAGCTTCTCCACCCTCTTAATGACATTTTCCGAGAAAGTCGGTCCCTCAGGATCTTCGGTTGTGGTATCCATGAACTTGAGCAGGCTGTGCGTCTTCATGTAGTCTGGTGTCACAAGCAGCCCTTCTGCAAATTGCATGGGAACAATTTCTCCTTCCGGCAGCATGTCGCCGTGAGTATTCAGATATTTGTCCACTGCAGCAGCATCGGCATAGTTGTAAACCATTCCCTTCATTTTGTCTTCCGACATATATAGATACTGGTTGATGCAACTTTCATCGTTTTCGAGTTGTTTGTTCTTCTCTTCCTTGAATGTTACGTCGAAAGCTTCTTCTCCCAAGATATACGTCGTGTAGGTTTTGGGACTGCTCTTCAAGTCCTTTCCTCCGCCTGGAATGTCGCTATCGTTGAAAGGCACGAAGAGCAGAGGCTGTCCCTTCACGCAGAATGCCATCAGGGGCGGAAATTCTGCTTCATCCTCGAGGGCAGCAGACTCCTTGCCGGCGGCGGTTGCCTGTTTTGGTTGCTTTTCGGGCTGTCCTTCAGCCGACTGTTGTTTACTAGAATTGTTGCAGGCGCACAGCCCCAATGCCAAAGCCATCGCCCAAAAAGAAAGCCTTTTCATCACTTTGTTTTTTTCAGGGTTAATAATTCTCTTTTTCCCCCACTTCAGTTTCTTCTCCGTGGGTTACTTTCGCGGTGCCATGCTCACTTCCATTCTGCCAATGAAGATGCCATGTTTGCCATTTTGGTTGACAGGAATGTCCTTCCCATCGAGATTCTTCACGTAACGCAAAGTTTCAAAGTAAGTATGCGAATGGCCACCCAACACCAAGTCGATATTCCGCGAGTTGGCCACTACCTGCTGGTCACCCATCCCGTTTTCAATCCATCCCAAATGAGAAATCAAGATGACCAAGTCACATTTCTTTTTGTTTTTCAGAAACGAAGCCCATTCGTTGGCTTTTTCCACAGGGTCGAGATATTTCGCCTCTCCGTAAATTTGTGAGGAAACGAGTCCTTCCAGCTTTGGGTCGAGTGCAAACACACCAATTTTCACCCCGTTTCGCCGAATGATGGTGTAAGGCTTCACCAGTCCTTCACAGGGTGTACCAGTGAAGTCGTAGTTTGAACAGAGAATGGGGAAATTGGCCATTCTGAACAGACGTGCCATGTTCTCCATGCCAAAGTCGAACTCATGGTTCCCGATGGTGGACGCATCGATTCCCATTCGGTTCATCAGCCCCACTTCAACGTCGCCCTTATACATGCTATAGAAGGCCGATCCCTGCGAAAAGTCGCCGCTGTCGAAATAGAGCAGGTCCGGGTTCTTCTTCCGTTCTTCCTTCAGCATAGCAATGCGGCGCAGGAATCCACCCCTGCCCGCCAGCATTGTGTCGGCCAGATTGGGATTCAGCGGCATGATGCAACTGTGGGTATCGTTTGTATGCAGAATGAGCAGACTCTTCTGCCGCTGGGCCGATGCGCTGAGCACAGTCACCATCATCAGCACGAGTATCATTGCCTTTTGTTTCATAACTTCAAATTGCTGTTTTTTTTTGATGTTTCTTACTTCACCTCTTCACACATGCCTTTCATTCACTCACTTCTACGATTCTTCCTTCCACAACGGCATCCACCACCCTGCCCAGCTTGGCCTGCTCGCGGAAATAGTCCATAATGACAAACCGCATGTTGTTTTTCTCCTCCTGTGGCGAATTTACATTGGTCTTGGCTTTGAAGGCCTCCATCTGGTCGTTGCCCTGTGCCACATAGTCGATGGTGGCGACGCGATAGTTTGCGCTTTCGTTTATTTCCTTTCCATCTATCTGTGCACCAAGCAGTTTTCCGTCAGCCGAAATGCGCATTCGGACAGCATGGCTCACCCCTTCGCCATGGCGCATGGCTATTTGGCGGAACAGTTCCAGCACCTTTTCGCCGGTAAGGTCGAGAAAACAAATTTTGTTGTCGAATGGAGCCACGTCAAGCACCTGCCCATAGTTCACATCGCCCTCGGCAAATCCTGCCCGTATGCCACCTATGTTATAGACGCCGAAGTCCACCTTCTCGCCATAGTTGCCGGCCGCCCAAACCAATATGTCGGCAAGCAGGTTAGAGAGATTGCTTTCCGGTCGGTCTGCGGCCATATAGCGGGCCACACGCCCCACCACGGGGCTCATCACGCTGTCCACCTTTTGTTTGTAGGGGGCTATGAACATCGCCGCCTCAGCATCGGGCTGCGCATCGTAACGGCTGTCAATCAAGATTCTGGAGTGGCTGATGCCTTCCATCTGATAATGTTTCGTACACGAAACGTTCAGCAGCAGCGGAAAGCCCAGCGCCAGGTAGAGCAATTTCTTTTTCATAGTCTTTCCAGTATTTTTATGATTTTTGTATGTTCCTTTCATGGCAAGGTTCTCCACCCTGTGGCAAATCACCTTTTACAATGCAAAAATACAGTAAATCAGCCAAATATCAAAGACGGAAAGAAGAAAATGTGTTAAAAACGCCCAAAATCCCCACATTCATGCAAAATTTTCAATCGCTCACCTTTCGTCTTTCATTTTTTATGCGTACCTTTGCACCCGCTTTTCGGCGTAACCGCTGGCAGCTGAAGCGTGGCTGGCCATGTTGCGCAGGAACGATAAACAAATTTAATTAATTAAGAATAACAATGGATTTAATTAAAGTTGCTGAAGAAGCATTTGCAACCGGCAAGAAGTTCCCAGAGTTCAAGTCTGGTGACACCATCACTGTCGCTTACAAAATTATCGAAGGTTCAAAAGAGCGTATCCAGCTCTATCGCGGTGTGGTTATCCGCATTTCAGGCCATGGCGACAAGAAGCGCTTCACTGTTCGCAAGATGTCAGGCACTGTGGGTGTAGAGCGTATCTTCCCCATCGAGTCGCCCAACATCGACAGCATCGAGGTGAACAAGCGCGGTAAAGTTCGTCGCACCAAGCTCTACTACCTGCGCAAGCTCACAGGCAAGAAAGCTCGCATTGCTGAGAAGAGAACCGTCACAAAGGAGAGCAAGTAAGAAACCTTTTCGCCTCAGGGCGATGTTGCTATCCTCAGAAAAGCATAAAAAAACAGGCTTATCGCTTTCATGGCGAAAAGCCTGTTTTTTTTACAACAGATGCAACCGTGAAGCTAATGCTCTCTTTATTACTTCCCATACCCACTTTCGCATTCACCACACTATGCGTCAAAAGCAAATTCCTACCCGCTGTCACAACTCATAGGTTTACGTTACAATTTTCCACAAGAATTGAACCTAAAACATCACGTTGTTTACCCTATCCCTACTCTGGCGGATCTAAGTTACACACCGCAAAGTTTTTAATACGCCGATTACCACTTTTCTCAAGAACATTCTGTATATTTGCAAACAAAACTACATAGATAACGTTTAATACTTAATGCTTAATGTTCAGAGTTTACTTAACCGCACTACTCGCGACAACTATCCTTACTGCCTGCACCGCACCCACACAACACAGGCGCATGGAGACCATGCTCAGCGACTATGAGCAGCGCAACAGCAGCTATGACACACTGTCAACCGACAGCACCCGCATGCTGACAGACTACTTCGACCGCCACGGCAGCCGCAGCCAGCGACTGCGCGCATGGTACCTGCTGGGCTGCGCCCACGACTGCGCCGGCGAGAGCCCGCAGGCCCTCGACTGCTTCTACAAAGCCCTTGACCATGCCGACACCACCCGCCAGGACTGCGACTACAGGAAACTCAGCCGCATCTATGGCCAGATTGCCGCCATATTCAACAAGCAGCGCGCGCCAAGACTTGAGATTGAGGCAGAACTGAAAGCGGTTGACTATGCGTGGAAAGCCAAAGACACGCTGGCGGCGATTGTATTCTTTCAGCATCTGAGTGACCCTTATCACATGCTTAACCGAATGGACTCAGCCTTGTATTATAGTCTGGAATCAGCCCGAATGTCTGTTGAGATAGGGCGCAGGGATATGGCTGCTGCCGCCATTGGCTCATGTATTGACATCTATCTTAGAAGGAAGGATTTTGAAAAGGCCAAGACTGCAATAAAGGAATACGAGGAGTACAGCACATTCCTGGACTCATGCGGCAATATCAGGAAAGGGGCGGAGGTGTACTATTATTATAAAGGTACGTATTACGAAAGTGTCAGTCAGCCTGACTCTGCAGAGCATTATTACAGGAAATTGTTGGCATCTGATACAACAATCATCAGTGAAGAAGCTGCCTATAAAGGGTTGCTTTCGCTATATGCCAAACTGGGCAGAGCCGATTCCATGGCCAAATACTCGGTGCTGTTCTGTCAGGCCAACGACTCTGCCAGCATAGCCAGTTCCTCAGAGGAGATTGTGCGTATGAACGCAGTGTATAACTACAGTTCGAGCGAGCGGAAGGCAAAGGAGAAGGAACAGGAGACAACGCGCTACAAAACTTTTCTGACTGCCTGTATCATTGTGGTATTGCTCCTCGTCTGTCTTGTTTTCTATCGATTGAGACAAAAACAGCTGAAGCGCAGGATACAGCTCGCAGAGTTGCAACGACAGTCGGAACAATCACATCGTGAGTTGGAACTTGCACAGAGCAATTTCGAGGATTTTAAAAAGCAGAAGACCCTTGAGATTGAGACGCTACAGAACGCCATCGCCCAAATGACCAGCAAAACAACGGCATGGAATGAGGAGCGGATGCTGCAGAACAATCCTATAGTAAAACACATACACTCGCTGTCGTCAAAAGCAGAAATAATCTCGGACCAGGAATGGCATGAACTGGCATCGGTGGTGCGAGGACACTATCCCGCTTTGTTCCACGCCATTGACAACTGCAAAAAACCGCTTACCTATACGGAGCAGCAGGTATGCATACTCTCCAAGCTCCATTTCGATGCGGCGGAGATAACCGTTGTACTTGGACTAACGCCCCAGCGCACCACCAACATAAAAAGCAGCGTCAACGTGAAACTGTTCAACGATAAAGGCGCTAAAACACTCATTGCCAACCTCAGCAGGCTGAAATAGGGGAATCATGTAAAATATGTAAAAAGTGCTTCAGCCCATTCTCTTTCAACAGATTACAGTCCGTTTCGCGTTTTAGGAGTGTAAAATATGTAATGGTTATTTTTGGAAGTATGCATTTCTTGACATAATTTTGAAGCGAAAAAATACTCAAGATTATGAAAAGAAAGGTCTTATTACTCTTTTGCCTGATGGTCATATCGATGACAGGAATTCAAAACAAAAGATTTGTTACTCATTTGAAATCATACATATTTTAGCCTTATGAAAAAGAAAAGTTTTTTATCATTTTTATTTTCGTTTATGATGTTAGGTTGGACAAGTGTTTCGTTGCCAGCCTGCAGTAGCGATGACGTTGAAGAAAGTGAAATAAACAAATCCGACGAAGACGACAAAGGAGATTATGAATTATCTTCTAATCCCAAAATTGTTTCAAAAATCGGAGGTTATTTATCAGATATCAGCGGAGAAACCGGAACTGGCGATTTTGATGGTATCGCTGGTAATCGCTTTATTAAAACTGCCAATGGCGACAGGTATTATCTGTTTCCAATAACACAACATGGTAACCTTCGAAATGATGTGGAAAAAGAGTTTTCTATTGGGGATAAAATTGAGTTTAGCGGCAGGTTGTATAGTTTAAATGAAGAATACGTGCAAGATGTACCTTATCTTACAGAACTTGCCAAAAGCGTCAAATTATACGCTTTATGTGCTCCATATTTCACCATCAAACGCATCTCTGAATAAAGCATCTCACTGGTATCTGTATATTTCAGACAAACTGCAAAGCCGCCATTTTTTCCTTGCACAGCTCTTTGATCCATCGTGTGTGTGCAAAGGAAATAGTGGCGGTTTTCCCCCTTTTCTGCAGGTGTTCAACGTAACGGGCAAAAACGGGTCTTTGACTTGGGGGAAATCAATCCTCTGTATGAGAAGAATCACCTTTGACTTGAGGAACTATGCGGTTGGTTCGGGATGATTTGTTGTTCTCGCCTTCTGCATCGTAGTTTGAGAATCCACCCGACTGTCCGTGCAGAGCTTTCTGAAACCCATCCCAGTCCTGATAGCCCGCGAAGAGCGACAGCCTGTCCAACACCTTCCGGTTGGGTTTCTTCAGTATTTCCTTCTCTACAGCCTCCAAGAGCTTTCTTAGTTCTATGCGTTTCTTTTCCATACGTGCAATCAATGTTCAGCTCACAAAGATAGTGCTTTTTTTTGTATAACTCGCAAAAAAATCGTAAATTTGCACATTGTAATCTCCAATAGCGTATTATTGATACATTTATGAACGAACTAGCACTGAAGTACGGATGCAATCCGAACCAGAAGCCCTCTCGCATCTTCATGTCCGAGGGCGAACTCCCCATCGAAGTGATTAACGGCCGCCCGGGATACATCAATTTCCTCGACGCATTCAACGCCTGGCAGCTGGTGAGCGAGCTGAAAGCCGCCACCGGACTGGCTGCGGCAGCGTCGTTCAAGCACGTCAGCCCCGCCGGTGCCGCCGTTGGTCTGCCACTGAGCGACACGCTGAAGCGCATCTATTTTGTCGATGATGTCGAGGGGCTCGACCTCTCGCCCATAGCCTGCGCCTACGCCCGTGCCCGTGGCGCCGACCGCATGTCGAGCTACGGCGACTTCGTGGCACTCTCCGACACCTGCGACGCCACCACTGCCCGTCTGCTCAAGCGCGAGGTGAGCGACGGCGTGATTGCCCCCGGCTTCACCCCCGAGGCCATCGACATACTGAAGGACAAGCGCAAGGGCACCTACAACGTCATCCGCATCGATCCCGCCTATAGGCCCGCCCCCATTGAGCGCAAGCAGGTGTTTGGCATCACTTTTGAGCAGGGGCGCAACGAAATCCGTCTGGACGACCCCGCCCTCTTTGCCAACATCCCCACGCAAAACAAGACCTTCACCGACGAAGCCCGACGCGACCTCATCATCGCCCTCATCACGCTGAAGTACACCCAGTCCAACTCCGTCTGCTACGCAAAGGACGGCCAGGCCATCGGCATCGGCGCGGGCCAGCAGAGCCGCATCCACTGCACCCGCCTGGCGGGCAACAAGGCCGACATCTGGTGGTTGCGCCAACACCCCAAGGTAATGGCGCTGCCCTTCAAGCAGGGCATACGCCGTGCCGACCGCGACAACACCATCGACGTGTATATCTCTGACGACTACGACGATGTGCTCCGCGAAGGCACGTGGCAGCTCTTCTTCAGCGAGCGTCCTGAGCCGCTCACCCGCGAGGAAAAGAAAGCCTGGATTTCGCAAAACAAGGGGGTGGCCCTTGGCAGCGACGCATTCTTCCCCTTCGGCGACAACATCGAGCGCGCCCACAAGAGCGGAGTCGAGTTCATTGCCCAGGCCGGAGGCTCAGTGCGCGACGACAACGTCATCGAGACCTGCGACAAATATGGCATAGCCATGGCCTTCACCGGCGTAAGACTATTCCACCACTAAAGCTTTTTCCCGTGCTTCGGTTTCTCGATGCACCCCCACACCTTCAAAAAAAAGTAGGACACATGGCAGAAACAGACGATTTTGAGAGCATCCTCGTCAACGGAATATCCTTTGGCAAAGGCGGTCCGAGAAAGAACGACGACGAGGGCAAGGTGAAAACCAAAGCCAAAAAGAAGAAATACATCACGGGTGCCCACGGCAGCGGCTCGGCCATGCAGAAAGCCAAATACAGGCAACAGCGCGCCAACAGGCACAAAGGGAAAAAATAAGACCGTGAGAGAGAAGACAAGCCCTAGAGAGCCCACCCCCGCCCCCTCCCAAAGAGGAAGGAAGGCGGGGGTGGGCTCTCTAGGGCTTGTCTCTTTACCTACTCCACCATGATTGCCGTGAGGATGCGTCCGCTATTGACGCCCAGCCGCCGGGCGGAGAAAAAGTCGTCGCACGAGGCGAAGGTGCAGATGCCGGCACAACTGATGTTTTCGGCTTTCACGCCCATGCCGGTGAGCTGCCGTCGGTTGCACTCCCACAGGTCGATGTGCCACTTTTCATATTTCCGCGCAATGTCCTGCATCGCGAAACCGGCCTCGGCAAAGACGGCATACACTTCGTCGCCCACCTCGAAATGGTCCAGCGAGATGCCAGGCCCTATGACCGCAATCAACGCTGCCGGCTCCGTGCCGTAGGTTGCCTGCATCTGGCCGACCGCCCGTTCCACAATGCGCTTTGCCGTTCCGCGCCATCCTGCATGAATGGCGGCCACGGCGTGGTGAGCCTCGTCGTAGAGCAACACGGGGATGCAGTCGGCCGTTGACACTCCCACGCAGACCTGGCGCACATCGGTCATCACGCCATCCACGCCCTCGAGCAGCCGCGTCCGTTCGTCGTCGGCAAGCGCCATGAAGCGCTCGTCAATGGCGCGCACCTCGGTGCCGTGGGTCTGATGGGGATAAACCAACTGCCGTTCGCCGATGCCCAAAAGGCGGCACAGCGAACGGCGGTTGGCCTGTATGCTCTCCTCGGCGTCGCCACAATAGCGATTGACGTTGAACTCGGCATACAGCCCTGTTCCTTCGCCTCCGTGGCGCGTCGTGCTGAAAGCCACCACGCGCGCACCCATATCATATCTGAGCAATTGCGGTGCGTTTGCGTTCATGGCTCATCGTCGTATTCAAAGTCGTCCAGTTCCTCGACATCCTCCATTTCTTCTTCATCCACAAACTCGATGTCGTCCTCGCCCTCGGCGGCCAGTTCGTCGGCAAAACGGGTCATGTCCTTGTCGCGGTGGACCAAAGTGTCCTCCGACGTGATGGTCTGCAGTTTGTTGCTCTCGCTGTTGAGTTCGTCCCAGAGCACATCCTTCAGCCTGTCGAGCCCGAACCCCGTCACGGCCGAGATGAACACCACGGGCAGTTCGTCGCCCAGTTGGCGCAGCCCAGCCTGCAGCTCGTCGTGCAGCATGTCCATGAGTTCCCCGTCCAGCAGGTCGCACTTGGTGATGGCCAGAACGCGGTGTTTGTCCAACATCTCGGGGTTGAACTTCTCCAGTTCGCCCTTCAGCACCTTGTATTCGTGCAGAATGTCGTCGGTGTCGCCCGGCACCATGAACAGCAGCAGCGAGTTGCGCTCAATGTGGCGCAGGAAGCGCAGTCCCAGCCCGCGCCCCTCGCTGGCGCCCTCGATGATTCCGGGAATGTCGGCCATGACAAACGACTTCTGGTCGCGATAGCCCACAATTCCCAGCGAGGGTTCCATGGTGGTGAACGGATAGTTGGCTATTTTGGGCCGCGCATTCGACAGCGCCGACACCAGGGTCGATTTGCCCGCATTGGGAAATCCCACCAGTCCCACGTCGGCCAGCAGTTTCAGTTCCAGAATGACGGTCATCTCCTGCATGGGTTCGCCGGGCTGCGCAAATCGCGGTGCCTGGTTGGTGGCGCTGCGAAATTGGAAGTTGCCCAGTCCGCCGCGTCCGCCCTTGAGCAGCACCACCTCCTGTCCGTCGTAGGTCACGTCGCACACATACTTGCCTGTCTCGGCGTTATAGACCACCGTTCCGCAGGGCACGTCGATGTACTGGTCGCGCCCGTCGGTGCCGTGGCACTTGTCCTTGCCGCCGTTGCCGCCATGTTCGGCAAACACATGCCGTTGGTAGCGCAGGTGCAGCAGCGTCCAGTAGTTGTGGTTGCCGCGCAAAATCACGCTGCCACCCTTCCCTCCGTCGCCGCCGTCGGGGCCGCCGTTGTAGTTGTACTTCACATGCTTCAGGTGCATGGACCCTCTGCCGCCCTTTCCCGAGCGGCACAATATGCGCACGTAATCTACGAAGTTGCTTTCTGCCATTTTGCTGTTTCCTATTCTTTATCTTCCCCCGGAGGGGAAAAAAACTAGAGCCCATCCACCACCTTGCAGATGTCTGCAAAAATGCGGTCGAGTTCGCCCAGTCCATTGATGTGGTAGTGAATGCCCTCGTTCCTGTACCAGTCTATGAGCGGTGCCGTCTGGTTGTGATACACGTCGAGGCGCTTCTTGATGGTCTCGGCATTGTCGTCCGAGCGTCCGCTCTCCTGTCCGCGCTTGATGAGCCGCTTCATCAGTTCATCTTCGGGCACGTCCAGTTCTATCATGGCGGCAATCTTGTGGCCGCGTTCGGCCAGCATCACCTTCAGGGCCTCAGCCTGGGGGATGGTGCGGGGGAAGCCGTCGAAGATGACCCCCTCGTGGTCGGTGCCGAAACCGTCATACACGCCTGCCAGAATGCTCACCATCAGGTCGTCGGGAATGAGTTGTCCCTTGTCGATGAACGCCTTGGCCGTGCGGCCCAGCTCGGTGTCGTTCTTGATTTCCTGGCGCAGCACGTCGCCGGTCGAGATATGGCCCAGACCATATTTCTCAATCATTTTGTCACTTTGGGTGCCCTTGCCTGAGCCCGGCGCACCGAATATCACAATATTCTTCATAGCCTATTTTTATTTGAGTGTTGAATGAAATGTTCCAAAAAAACCGGCACCCGCTTCTCCTACTCCACCACGGTGTAGATGTCGCGCAGGTTGCGGCCTTGTTGGTCGTAGTCGAGCCCGTAGCCCACGATGAACTCGTTGGGAATGTTCATCGCCACATACTCTATGTCGAGGTCCACCTCCAGTTTGTCGGGTTTCACCAGCAGCGAACAGATGTGCAGCGAGGCCGGCTTCCGTTTCTGCAGCGACTCCACCAGATACTTCATGGTGCCTCCCGTGTCGATGATGTCCTCCACGATGACCACGTGCCGGCCCTCGATGCTGTTGGCCAGCCCCATCACCTCGGTCACCTCGCCCGTTGAAGCCGTACCCTCGTAGGAGGCCACCTTGATGAAGGTGATTTCGCTCGGAATGGTGATTTCGCGCATCAGGTCGGCTGCAAAAACAAACGAACCGTTGAGCACGGCCAGAAACAGCGGGTTCTTGCCCTCCAGGTCGCGGTTGATGCGCCCGGCCACTTCTTTTACGCGTTTCAGAATCTCTGCCTCGGGAATGGAGGTCTTGAAGGTCTTGTCCTTGATTTTTACGATACTCATAACTTGTGTGTGTTCTTTTGATGTTGCAAAAATACGAAAAATATTTGGGATTCAGCCGCCCAACGCCCATTTTCTTTCATTGTCGCCGGGAGATATTTTTATGGCAGCGAGTGCGCTGGTCCGCCCATCCTACTTCACTTTCCACACGTTCAGGACAATGCCCTTGAAATCGGGGGTGAACTCGGGGGCACAAAGGAAGAGCGCATTGTTCAGCCAAGCGTATTTGCCGTCGGCGGGAGCCTCGAACTGCGGAGCACACCGAAAATAGAACGTCGGATTTCCCTTCTCGTCCTTTCCGTTGGCAATGATGCCCCGATTGCGCACATGAATGTAGGTGCCGTCGTCGGTCCGGATGCAGTAGATGGCCTCCAGTTCCGTACGGTTCTCGGTGTTCAGCTGATAGTCGGCACCGCCGTTGACGATGGTTCCGCGTATGCCAGGGCCTTCGAAGGTGCCCCCCGTGATGGGAATGACGGTGCGCCGTCCATGTTGCGTGTTGTCGATGCCAAAAGTTTCCCCCAAAGTGACTCTCAGTTGCAGTGCGAACTCCAGCTGTGGGGCGTCCGTGGGCGGATAGGTCTGGGCGCTGACGCATAACGTTAAGGCCGCCAGCATGGCCGTGAATAGCAATTTCTTCATAGTTTGTCGATGGAATTGTGGATGCAAAGATACGACATTTCCCCGATTTATGGTGGTTTTTTCCGCATTATTGAGTACTTTTGCACACAAATGACAAGAATCAAGACGATGACAGCCCCCGCTTCCCCACAACAACTGCCAACCCCGCGCCTCCTCTATCATGTGGTGGCTTTCCTTGTGGTGGCCATTTGGGGCTCCACGTTTGTCTTTACCAAACTGCTGCTGATGAGCGGATTCACACCCGCCCAGATTTTCACCCTCCGTTTCCTGGTTGCCTACGCCATGCTGCTGGTGTTTTGCCTGTGGCGGGGCATGCGCTGGCTGGCTAATTCATGGAAGGACGAACTGCTCATGGCGGGATTGGGCGTCTCGGGCGGCTCGCTGTATTTCCTTGCCGAGAACGGGGCCATGAACTACACCACGACCACCAACACGTCGCTCATCGTCTGTCTTTGCCCACTGTTTGCCTCAGCCCTGATCGGACTCTTCTACAAATCGCAGCGCCTGAACCGTACGCAAGTCACGGGAACGCTCATGGCGGCTGCCGGTGTGGCCATCGTGGTCATGAACGGTCACTTTGTTCTCCATCTGTCACCCGTCGGTGACAGCCTGGCATTCATCGCCTGCCTTTGCTGGGCGGTGTATAGCCTGCTGATGATACCGGCCAACGCAAAATACGATACGGTGTTCGTCACACGGAAAGTCTTTTTCTACGGACTGCTGTCCATGACACCTTATTATATATTCTATCCCGGTCTGAACGTGCAGCTGCTGTTCGAGCACACCTCCCTGCTGTGGAATCTCCTGTTCCTGGGCTGTGTGGCCTCCACCTTGTGTTTCCTGGCCTGGAACTGGACGATGAAGAAACTGGGCGCAGTGGTCGTCACGAACTACGTCTATTTCAATCCCGTCACCACCATTCTCTTTGCCTGGCTGATTCTCTCAGAACCCATCACCGTCTTTTTCCTCGCCGGAACGGTGCTGATTCTCGTGGGCATGTATCTGAGCGACAAACACTGACCACAGCCATCCGAAAAGCCCATTCTTGCGAAGGCGCGCGCTGTTGCCGGCGTGGCGAAAAACATTGTCGGGAGATATTTTCGCAACTCTCGACAACAGAAAATTATCTCCCGACGATACGATCAAATTCTCTAGAGAATTTCAGCGCATCGTCGGGAGATGTTTTTCGGGGGTTGCGTTTCCCTTTCTCCGTTGTCGGCGAGAGGGTGTCAAATCAGGGCCAGCGCCTGGCGGATGTCGTCGAGAATGTCCTCAACGTCCTCTATGCCCACGCTCAGGCGGATGAGGTCGGGAGCCACGCCGGCCTCGCGCAGCTGCTCGTCGCTGAGTTGGCGGTGGGTGTGGCTGGCGGGATGGAGCACACAGGTGCGCGCGTCGGCCACGTGGGTGACGATGTTGATCATTTGGAGCGAGTCCATCCATCGGATGGCCGTCTCGCGGGTGCCTTTCAGTCCGAAGGCTATCACGCCGCACGAACCGTTGGGCAGATACTTCTGTCCGCGCTCGTAGTTCTTGTCGCCGGGCAGTCCGCAGTAGTGAACCCAGGCCACCTTCTCGTTCTGGCTGAGATATTCGGCCACGCGCTGGGCGTTCTTGCAGTGCTGGGCCATGCGCAGGTGGAGCGTCTGCAGCCCCATGTTCAGCAGGAACGAGTTTTGCGGGGCGGGAATGCTTCCCAAGTCGCGCATGAGCTGGGCCACCAGCTTCGTGGTGTAACCCATGCGTCCGAAGGCCGTCACGTAGGTCAGCCCGTGGTACGACTCGTCGGGCGTACACAGGCCGGGGAACTTCTCGGCGTGGTCCATCCACGGGAAGTTGCCACTATCCACCACGGCGCCGCCCACCTGTGTGGCCAGCCCGTCCATGTACTTGGTGGTGCTGTGGGTCACGATGTCGGCCCCCCACTCGAAGGGGCGGCAGTTCATGGGCGTAGCAAAGGTGTTATCCACGATGAGGGGCGCTCCGTGCTTGTGGGCTATGCGCGCAAACTTCTCGATGTCGAGCACGGCGCAGCCGGGGTTCGAGATGGTCTCGCCGAACAGCGCCTTGGTGTTGGGGCGGAAGGCAGCCTCAATCTCCTCGTCGGGCGCGTCGGGGCTGACGAAGGTACACTCTATGCCCAGCTTCTTCAGCGTCACGCCGAAGAGGTTGAACGTGCCGCCATAGATTTCGTTGGAGGTGACGATGTGGTCGCCGGCCTCGCAGATGTTGAACACGGCATAGAAGTTGGCCGCCTGGCCGCTCGACGTCAGCACACAGCCCACGCCCCCTTCCAGGGCGGCAATCTTCGCCGCCACAGCATCGTTGGTGGGGTTTTGCAGACGGGTGTAGAAGTAGCCCTCTTTCTCCAGGTCGAAGAGTTTGGCCATCTCGTCGGAGTCGTCATACTTGAACGTGGTGCTCTGAATGATGGGCAGCTCTATGGGTTCGCCGTTCTTGGCTTTGTATCCGGCCTGCACACAGAGCGAGGCCATTCGCAGTTTCTGTTCCATTTTGTTTGTCTATGGTTAGAATTATGGCTACAAAGGTACGAATAAAAAATGATTCTGAGTGATAAATCTTGGTTTATTATCCACCCTCAGGAGCCGAATTCATTCCGTTTTCTTTTCCCAAAAAGAATTTTTAACATGGAAAGTTAGTTGTTTCCTAACCCTTTTCGTATTTTTGTAGCCGATAATGCTATACTTATGTCGAGAGAATACGAAAACATCATTGGGTTTACAGTGTCGCTTATCAGCGAGTTTGCCTGTCACTATGGCATTCATCCACGGCAGGCCTATGCCTATCTGAAACGTTTCAAAGGGCTGGAGCACTTGCAAGAGCATTATGGTGTTTTGCACACGCAGTCGTTTCCTGACACAGTAGAAACTTTGGCTCAAGTATGCGCAAATAACGGAGGAGGGCTGAAATGATAAGGCTGTATCATGGTTCTAACATGAAAGTCGAAGTGCCAGACTTGTTTCACTCAAAACCTTTCAAGGATTTCGGCAGTGGATTCTATCTGTCTGCTGACAAACAGCAGGCCTGGGATATGGCTTACCAAAAGGTCAGCCAGACAAGGGAAGGAAAGGCAGAGGTGAGTGAGTTCTTGTTTGATGAATCACTCATGAAGTCTGATCAGCTGAAAGTGCTCTGCTACCCTGATTATTGTGAAGAATGGGCCGAATTCGTCTTGGCAAACAGGAACAAGAATATTGCACATCCCGTTCACGACTATGACATAGTGTATGGTCCGATTGCTGATGATGGCGTCACTTTTCAGCTACGCCGTTATGTGGGAGGAGTTATCTCCTTGGCCAGATAGGTTGAGGAATTGAAATATGCCAAAGGCATCACATTCCAGTATTTCTTTGGAACAGAACGTGCTTTACAACAATTGAAGAGATTATGACCACGAGACTGACACCAGAGCAGATACAGCTGCTAAAAGACGAACTGACAATAGAGCTGGCTGGTTTTCTTGTTGACGACTTCAAACTAAGTCCACAAGAAGCTATTGACGTGTTGTACACCTCAGAGACTTTCGATCGTCTCCAGGACGATGCAACGGGGCTATATTACCAGAGTGCAGGCTATGTGTACTCCTTCTTGCAAAATGAGATAAGAAATGCCAAGGTAGCGTAATCTCTGCTCCCAAAAGGAGTCGTAACGATTGGATTATCTTCTTGGAGTCGATATATTATAAAAACAGATAGAAGAAAAACTAATAACAAACAAAAAAAATGATGAAAACTAGAAATTTATGGCTGCTGATTGCCTTTCTGTTGTTGGGCACCATAACAGCATCAGCACAAAAAAAATCGGGAATGAGAATTGAAGTTGCCGAGGCAGAAACCGACAACGGCGATTACACCATCTTTACCTATCAGGATGAAGACGGCACCACGGGCTATTACATGAGTCTGGGAAGAACGTCCGACTTTCTGGGAGCTGATGAAGTTCTTGGAATGAAAGTACAGAATATCAGCGAAACGGCCATCTGGCTTGGCAGCACTACCGACGAGGCCTTTGCCACCATCGACAACATCATGGCTCTCTACGACAAGGACGTGGACACCACGACCGAGTTTCAGGGGCGCGAAACTACTGACGGCTTTCAGCTGGGCGAGCCCACTACCACTCAATGCACGGTGGTGAAGAAAACTCTGGGCGGCAAGCGCCTGCAGTTCCTTTTCCCCATTGGCAAGAAGCAAGCCCGCGCCTATCTCACGAAATCAACGCTCAAGGAACTACGCATGAATTTCAAGATAGACGTGAAACTGCATCCCAAACGCCATAACAAGTAGCATGGTTAGCGGAAGGTAACGGGAGGTAATGGAAGTTAGGGGGAGGCAACTCCCGCTAACTTCCGCTAACTCCCTGTACAATTCTCAGAGCGAATTGAGCCATTGGGCAATGTCCTGCAAGACTTCGGGCGAAATGGTTTCCTCTATCTGCCCGTATTCTGCGGGAAATCCTGTGGTGGAGTGCTGGAAAAGGTGGTTGAGCTCGGGATATTCCTTCACAAGATTCTTTTTTGATTTTGGCAGAAGCTGCCGGATGGCGGCGAGGTTCTGCGAGGCAACAACCTGACAGTCGCGGTCGCCGTTGAGTGCAAACACGGGGCAGCGCGTCTTGCCGATATTTGCTGTCGGGTCGTAGTCGATAAACCATTTTAGCCAAGGATTCTCCTTAACTGACGGCTGCTGGCGATACTTCTCTACGGTCATAGTGGCGGGCATCCCCGAAAGCGCCAGGATGCGATTGGACTGCACGGCCAACAGCGTGTCGCCCTTCACGCCTGGGCCAGCCAGCGAGACGATGAAGTCGGTTTTTTTCTTACCTCCGAGCATGAAGGCGATGAGACCGCCTTCGCTGTGGCCGATGATGCCGACCTTGGCGAATGCCTTGCGGCTGCGCAGGTAGTCGAGGCCAGCCTCAGCGTCGCGCATGAAGTCCTCCGAAGTGGCATTCTTCACTTCGCCGCCCCGCGATGCGCCCGTGGCGCGGTCGTCGTAGCGCAGCGAAGCAATGCCTTGGCGGGCCAAGTAGTCGGCAATGACCTGAAACGGTTTGTGATTGAACAACTCCTCATCGCGATTCTGCATTCCGCTGCCCGACACAAACAAGACGACAAGAGGTTTCTTCTTCGACGTCTTGTCGTAGTTCACGGGCCATGTCAGCGTTCCCGCCAATGTGGCACTGTCTTTCTCGTTGCGAAACGTCACTTCCTCTGTCGCGTAGGGAAAAGGCGGCTGGGGCATCTGCGGTCGCTTTGCCTCGGTAGCGGCACCTCTTTCGAAGACGAGTGGCAGCGACATGCCGTTCTGCGAGAATGTGCCGTCGAGCTTGCCGTCCTTCAGCCGGGCGCGGTAGGTCATGCCTATATGCTCCACCTTGAAGGCCACCGAGTCGTCCGTCAGCCACTCCTTATATACACCTATGCCTTTGGCCCCTTGGTCGGGACTGTCGATTGTTACTTCTACAAATCCGTCGGCCTGTTTGAGATGGAGAACCAGCGTCAGTTTCACAACGCCCGCATCGAGTTTTCCTTTCCACGTGCCCAGCAGGGCGGTGGTAGGCTGAACTTTTTGAGCCTGTCCCATCAGTGCAAAGATGGAGAACAAGGCAATAAAAACGGTTTTCTTCATTATAGTCCTGTTATTATTTTTACAAAGGTACTTTTTTTATTCTTTATGGGGCCATACAGTTCCTTAAAAAGACTTAACATGGGTTTCATTGCTCTGCAGGCTCCGCGTCTTTTAAAAAACCAATAAAAACAAAGAAAAACCAACAAAAACAAGGAGTCTTACTGAACTTTCGCAAGTGAATATTCATTCATCATGCGACTGATTTATACATTTGATAGAGTTTATGGAACTTCGGATTGGCATCAATA